>Ga0326728_10010432_pt1 | contig 21748 bp, 14 predicted proteins | sample MB3enrmetagenome_FD_207602 | JGI IMG/M metagenome (GOLD analysis project Ga0326728, IMG submission 207602) | Lab enriched peat soil microbial communities from McLean, Ithaca, NY, United States - MB31MN | ecosystem: Environmental > Terrestrial > Soil > Wetlands > Peat | place: USA: New York... | reverse complement strand
GAGAGCGCCGCCGAGGAACTCCAATCCGTGCAAATCGCACGCCTCTCCCGTAATATGCTTCGATTGATGCCCCTTGCAGCCACATGGTTCCCCACATCCCATAACGCCTGGCGCGGCCATGCTAGTGACCTTATGGTCATGCAAGAATTGCGCCATGGCATGCCTGCTGTGGTGCTCGTTGGGCGGCGCCAGCCATTGTGACGATCCGGCCATCGGAAGCGCGGGCCCTCCCGCGTGCGTGCGCAGGAACGTCGACTTGAGTTCGTCGATCATTTCCCATTTGACCGTCGGATCGGAGAGGTGTTCCCAACTGATCGTTTTTCCACCTGCCACACAGTGCACCGGACGGCGGCTGTGAAAGTAGTTGTGCAAAAACATATGGCAGATGTGAAATTCCTGCGCCTGCGGCGCGGACCGATTCGATTGATTGATGCGCAAGTGAACCCCGTACTGTTGCGCTGCGTCCCGGATCATACGGTCGACAACGGGGATGATGGTGCTCATTCTTCATCTCCTTCCTATACCGGCGGTGAATTGAAAGACACCATTTTGACGCCGTGGCCGATGGCTTCCAGGGAAGAGGCGATATAGCGCAACCCGAGGTTTTCTTTCAGTTCCGTGCCAACGAGGGCAACGTTCATGGCCTCACCTCCGGTCGGGTGAGTACTTGTGGCTTGTCCCTGCTTAAGGCAAAATGACCTCACACGATCATTATATCTGTAGAGATAATGCTCTTCGGTCTAAATGTCAACGACTCATGTCAGTGTTACAACTGACAAGCGTCAGTTTATGCGATTTTTGTTTCGGATCCAGCCCCCAGTGTTCCCTCGAAGAGCGCCAACAGGACGACCGTGGCTCCGGCGGTCTGGATGCGGCGGACCTGCCTGCGGATTCGGTTTTAAGTTTCTCGCTCGAAAAACTGGCGATGGATTCGCTTGAGCCCCGATTCGAGATGAGTTTCATCCAAAACCATTATCAAGCTATTGGGCGAAGAGCCCTGGGAAATAAGATCGAGCCGCAAATCGGAAATAGCTCCCAAGGCCAAAGCCGCAATGCCCGGCTGCTGGATGACTCCCTGCCCCACCAGGCAAATGGAGGCTTTCCCCCGCTCAATTTCCACCGCACCCCACCGCTGTAATTCCGGAAGAAACCGCTCAAACGCAAGGTTGGCGTCCAGCGCCAGCCGGCAGTGCACCGATGAAATGAGGGTCAAATCGGGCGTAACGCGGTGCCGGTCTAAAACCTCCAGCACCCCTTTCGTGAATTCGGAAATCGGCTGCTGCCGGTTGGAGACGACATGCAGCAGTGCCAAACCTTGCTTGAAGGCAATGGAGCGCACGCCGTGAGGGGCAGTCACCGCGTTTTCTTGAATGATGGTCCCGGGGTCTTGCGGGCGCCAGGAGTTGACGATGTGGACCGGGATGCGCTTCTCGGCCGCCGGCCAAATCGCTCGCGGGTGGAGTAATTTGGCGCCAAAGTAGGTCAATTCGGCCATTTCATCGCAGGTGGCTGCGGGAATCGTCTGCGCATCGGGGATTACGGCGGGATCGGCGCTCATCAAGCCAGGCACATCCTTCCAAATCTGAATGGCCTTCACATCCAAAGCCGCTCCCACGAAGGCCGCGGTAAAATCAGACCCTTCAAAACCCAGGGTGGTCGTCGCCCCCCCCAGGGTCGCCCCGATATACCCTTGCATCACCGGTGTGCGGCCCCGCTCCAGCTCAGGGAGCAAAGCGGCACGCATGCGGGCTTGAGCGGCTTCCTCGATCGGCTCCGCGGCGGTAAAGTGATCATCGGTAATCATGAGCGTGCGGGAATCGAGCAACTCCGCCTTCACCCCGCGGGACTCGAGCCCCGCGGCGAGTATGGCCGAGGAAAGCAACTCGCCATAAGCAGCCATGGCATCCTGGCTGCGCGGCGAAAAGTCCTTCAATATGGAAAGACCTTTTACCAGGTCATGCATTTCGCTGAAATATCCCGCCAGGAGGGGAAACGAGTTTCCCAGATCATCCAGCAACTGCGAGAGTTCGAGACGATGATACGCTTCAATGTCCCCCAGCCGGCCAAGCGCCTCGCCGGTTTTCCCTTCCGAAGCCAATGCCCCCGCGGCGAGCAGGTTCCGCGTGGTCTTGCCCATGGCGGAAACAACAATCACCGGATCGAGTGGCAAGTGCTCCTGGATGATCTTGATCACCCGGTCGATACAGGCCGCGTCTTTGACTGAACTGCCTCCAAATTTCATGACAATCATCGGTTCACCGGAAAGAAAGAATTTCAAGAATCCCAATCCTAACGGCTGGGTTCCAGCACCAGCTTGTGAGCGGTGCTCCGTTCGACGGCGGCGTCGCTGAAGGGCATCGTAAAGCTCTTGCCCTCATACCAGGCGGAAACCTGGTCGCGGTAATAGGGGCTAGTGACCTGCCCGGGTTCTCCCAGGGTGATGTTTTGCAGGGATTGATCCAGGTCGGAGAAGTCCACCACCATGCGCATGGACGGTCCCAGGTGGGGAGTGGTTTGCTTCACGGTGGTGCCGGTTCCGGCTTGCGGGAACGGCCCCACGTTCAGCCATTTTCCCAGAAGGGGCACGCCGCTGCTCAGAGGATGGCGAAAGGTCAGGGGAATGGCGTCGCCCCATCTCCACGCCGAGTGATGGCGGCTGTGCACCAGGGAAGGAATCTGGCTGATCCCCTCATCCAGGCTTTTCATCAGGGTAACATTGAAGTCCGCATCTCCAGGGGGGAGCCAGCGCGTGAGGTTTTGCTCCAGAACATTCTGAAGAAAAATTGTGGCGAGGGGCCAATTATATCCGGACAGGTCTTCGCCCAGCCGGGGTTTGAGGATGCGGGCCAGCAGGGCGCGGCGGGTCACTTCCAGAACCAGGGTGGCGGCAGAATTGGCGCGCGCTTCCCCGTCCCAGCCCTTTACAGCGTCGAGCGCAAACTTTGCGTCGGGGGTGGAGGGCGGAAGCTTCGCGGCGGCCGCGAGGAGTTGTTGGGCCAGCCACACGTCATCCAGGCTGTGAATGTCAGTCTGAATCCGCAGCATGTCGGAGGAATTGAGAGGCCCCGCCGCGCGCAGGAGCTCGAAGATCCTCGCCGTCCGATACGGAGCCTCCCACTTGTGGGTAATGAAATACGGGTAATCATCGGGAACGATGCGGCCGTTGGCGGTGGCGATGATTCCGCTCCGGGGGTTAAAAGAGTGGGGAAGGCGATCAAACGGGACAAATCCGGTCCAATCATAATCGTCGGTATCGCCGGGAACGGGGACGGCGCCATCGCCCTTTTTGCGGATGGGGACAAGCCCGGAGGCGTAGAAACCAATGTTGCCTTCCACATCGGCGTACACAAAATTCTGCATCGGCACCTTGAAGTCGCGGAGGGCGGCCGTGAACTGCTGCCAGTTGCCCGCTTGATCGATCGCGAGGAAGGGAATACCGGCCGCGTGCGTGCTGAGCAAGGTCCATTGCAAGGCGAGGTCGCGGTGGCCGTCGTGGGAGACCACCGGTCCGTGGCGCGTGACCGTTACGCTCAAGTGGTAATCATCCTGGTGGCGGACTTTGATGGTCTCATCGCGCACCTCAGCATCCACCCACTCGCCGTTATGCCGGTACTTCTTCGGGTCACGGGGATTGAAGCTCTCGATGTAGAGGTCCTGAACGTCGGGCCCGGTGTTGGTCGCGCCCCAGGCAATGCGCTCATTGTGGCCAATGATTACCAGCGGCAAGCCCGGGAGGCTGACACCGGTGACGTTGAGGCCGGGCGCCTGGAGATGCACCATGTACCAGATACTGGGGATGGAGTGGCTAAGATGGGGGTCGTTGGCGAGGAGCGGCTTGCCGGATTGGGTGTGCGTTCCGTTCACCACCCAGTTGTTGCTGCCCAGGCCGGCCATTGCCGATTGAAGATTGTCGATGTTCGATTGAGATAAGCGACAATCGCCCATCGACAATCGGCAATCCCCGGAGTCAATAACATCGAATAACCGATCTGCGCTGCTAATTTTGGCGCCGGCGGGAGGGGAAGGCGGGACCTCCGCCACCGGCACGTCGAACTTCGAGTGGTCAGGGAACACATCGCCAACGAGATCTTTCCCCAACTTGGCGGCAACGTGCTCGCGCATCAGATCGGTGGTCCAGGTATGGCTGAGGTTGGTGGCAAGATTCAGAGCCACGGCGATCGAATCGATCTCGCGCCAGGGTTGGGGTTGATATCGCAACAGCCGGAACTCCACAGGCAGGCGGCCGCGATGGCTTTCCATGAAGGCATTGACGCCGCGCGCGTACGCGTCCAGAAGAGTGTGCTCCCGCGGAGAGAGTTCCGCCAGGCCGCCGGCAGCCACGCGGGGAAGGCCCAATTCGCGATCTTCAACGTCCAGGCGCAGGGTGCGGGCGCCAAAGACTTCGGAAAGTTCCCCCTCGGCATTGCGGCGGCTCAAATCCATTTGCCACAGGCGGTCTTGAGCGGTCACGTAACCCTGCGCAAAAAGGGCGTCGGCAAGCGATTGGGCCCGGATGTGGGGTACCCCGCGCACGTCACGGCGGATTTCCACAGGCGCCGCGAGCCCCGGCACGGAAATCGCGCCGTCCAGGACAGGAAGGCTGGCACGCGCGCGCGTATAAAGCCACAGCCCGCCGCCCGCCAGGATGACCAGCAGGAGGACAAAGACCGAAAGGAGCAGGCGTTTGAGGAAACGATTCATGCCGATAGTTTAACAGCCGCCCGGCCGCTGGCCACCGACAAAAATGGCAACCCGGCGATGCGTGTACTGTCCTGATTTCGGATCTAGCGCCAGCTTCCAGCCGGCATTGTGCCGCCAAGATGGCAGCGCTACGTTCAAATCAGGACAGTACCGGCGATGCGCCGGATATTCTGGCGCCGTTCATCCTATGATATATTTCGCTTCTCACGCAATTTCCCAAGTTCCGCGCGGATGGCCTCCGCGCGCGGGAACCCCCATCAGCGCGAGGTGCAAATGCTGCTCCCCCTGACTCCCGTCCGGTTAAAGCGTCACGCGGCGCAAGTGTTTGGAAGCAAGGTCGGCGTTGTCTGTGGCCAGGATCGATTCACCTATCATGAGTTCAACGAACGCGCGGACCGGCTTTCGGCCGCCCTCCTCGCTCTGGGCGTGAAGAAAGGCGACCGCGTTGCTTACCTGAGCTTCAATTGCCATCGCCTGCTGGAAGCCTACTACGGCGTGCCCCAGATCGGCGCCATCCTGCTGGCCATGAACATCCGCCTGAGCCCGGAAGAGTTGGCGTACATCTTGAATGACGCCGCTCCGCGCGTGCTCTGCTTCGATCCCGAGCTGATTCCCCTGGTGGAGGCGTTGCGGCCGCAGGTGCGAGGCATCGAATACTACGTGTCGAACCGCGATGTGAAGCCCCCCTGGGCGCACGACAGAGTTTATGACGAGTTGCTGGCGGCCTCCGAGCCGGCGCACATCGATTATCGCGGGATCGATGAAAACTCCGTGGCCGAGCTTTTTTACACCAGCGGCACGACGGCGTATCCCAAGGGGGTGATGCTCACCCACCGCAACCTTTACCTGCATGCCTTTTACACCGCTGTGGGCATGGGAGCCGGTGACCGCGACGTGCATCTCTACACGGTGCCGCTCTTCCACGTGAACAGTTGGGGCGCGCCCCACGTTTTCACCCTGGCGGGCGGGAGGCATGTGATGCTCCGCAAGTTTGACCCCCGGGAGGTCCTGGCGCTGGTCGAGCGCGAAGGCGTCACGCGCCTGCACATGGTTCCGGCCATGATCATCGCCTTGCTCAACCATCCCGATTTTTCCCGCTATAACCTGAGCAGTGTGCATGACGTCATGATCGGCGGGGCTCCCGCAAATACAGCCCTGCTGGAGGAAGTGGAAAGGAAAATCCCCGGTTGCATCGCCGGCGGGGGTTACGGCCTGACGGAAACGTCGCCCGTCCTTACCATCGCCCACCTGAAGGAACACCTGGCGGGTGAGCCCGCCGGGGAGAAATTGCGCCGCAAGGCGACCGCCGGCTACGCTCTGGCGGGAAGCGAAATCCGCGTGGTGGATATTGATGGACGTGATGTTGCGCCGGATTGCCGGCAGGTGGGCGAAGTCGTGGTGCGCGGCGACGTGGTGATGGAAGGTTACTGGCGCCAGCCGGAATCGACCGCCGCGGCCCTTCGTGACGGTTGGTTTCATACCGGGGACTTGGCCACCCTCGATGCAGAGGGCTATCTGCTCATCGTCGATCGCGCCAAGGACATGATTCTGACCGGCGGGGAGAACGTGGCCTCGGCGGAAATTGAGCGCGTGCTTTACCAGCACCCTGCCGTTCTGGAATGCGCGGTCATCGCCGTTCCCGACGCCCAATGGGGGGAAGTCGCCAGGGCCGTCATCACCTTTAAGCCCGGCCTGGCGGTTAGTGATGCGGAAATCATGGACCATTGCCGGAAGCACCTGGCGGGATTCAAGGTTCCTAAAACCATTGAATTTGCCGATGCTCTGCCCAAAGGGGGAACGGGGAAAATTCTCAAGAAAGTTCTGCGCGAAAAATACTGGACGGGCCAGGAGCGGCGCGTCCATTAGACCATTTTGGATTTTGGATTTGCGATTTTTGATTGAGGAAGGCCTGTTACAATCACCCATTATGGCCGTTAGTGCTGACTCACCGTCGCTTCCGTTGTGGGTGAACGAACCGCTCAAGCCCTACACAACCTTCAAGGTGGGCGGGCCGGCCCGCTTTTTTATTCCGGCTGCGTCTATCGACCAAGTCCGGATGGGCGTGGCCTTCGCTGGAAATCAAAATTTGCCATTATTTGTGCTCGGCGGTGGGAGCAACATCCTGGTGAGCGACCGTGGGTTTAGGGGCAAGGTTTTGCACCCGGTCTTCCAAGGCATGTGGCCGGTCCTGGAAGATGCGGATACCGTGACGCTCGAAGTGAATGCGGGAGAGACGTGGGATGACGTCGTTCGCTACGCAATCGAAAAGGGCTGGTGGGGAATTGAAAACCTCTCCCACATTCCCGGCCAGGCAGGGGCGGCGCTCGTCCAGAATATCGGCGCTTACGGCCGGCAAGTCAGTGAGATGGTTCAGTCGGCCGAGGTGGTGGAGACCGCTACCGCCGCCACCCGCGTCCTCACCGCTGCGGATTGTGAATTTGGGTATCGGCGCAGCATCTTTAATACTAATGCCAGAGGCCATTTCATCATTGTGCGGCTCAAACTTCGCCTGGCCAAGAGCGGACGCCCCCTGCTTGATTACCCGGACGTGCGGACTTATTTCCTAGAGCGCGGCATCGGGCAGCCATCGCTTGCCGAAATCCGCCAGGCGATCATCTCCATCCGCGACCGTAAGTTTCCCTTTCCGCGGGAGGAGCGGGGCGGGAATGCCGGCTCATTCTTCAAGAATTTATCGCTCTCGGAAGCTGAATACGAGGCACTGCGGAAGATGGTGGAACGCAACTTTCCGGCGGGCGAACTGGCGCGCCTCGAAGAACTGCGCAATCGCTTCCCCGCGCGGGAGCGGATCAAAATCCCCACGGCGTTCCTGATCGAAATCTGCGGCCTCAAGGGATATCGCCTGGGCGGCGCGCAGGTGAACGAGGCCCAGCCGCTGGTTTTGCTCAACCAGGGCGGCGCGACGGCCGAGGACGTGCTCGCCCTCGCCCAGCACGTCAGAAAAACCGTGCGCGCCCGAACCGGCATATCTCTCGCCCTCGAGCCGGAGCTGGTAGGCTTTACCGAGCAGCAATTGGCCCAGATCAATAATCAGTAGGCAGGAAGCGGGGGGCTTTACCGGCCGCGCATAACCACCCGCTGTAACCACCCGCTGTAACCACCCCGTCCGTCGGCTGACGGACACCCCTCCTAATTTAGGAGGGGAGTCCTTAAAGAACTCCCCTCCTCTGATGAGGAGGGGTGGCGCTCCGAGCGCCGGGGTGGTGCTGACCCGGCTGGTGCTGACCCGGCTGGTGCTGAACAAGCAGAAAACGGGGCGGGTTTCCCGGTAATTTATCGCGCCAATTTGTCCCGCGAAATTGTCCAGACAGGCTGCCGGACGTTTTGTCTTAAGGGATAGCTCCGAAGCTATACCCTGGTTAAATACTTGACAAACAGAATATTGATGGTAAAATAGTTCATGGGCCAGCCGCAGGTGGCCGGCGAACTGCGGGCGTCCCGATCAAGAAGATCGGGACAGGTCTCGGCCATGCCGATCAAGGGCCGGATTCCCACGATGCGTTTCCATGGCGACGGCAAGGCTGGCGAGGCGAAAAGCTCCCGGCGGATTGAAGGTCACGGATGGAAGGGCTCGGCTCGCCATTATGTTTCAGAAAATAAACGGGTTATTGATTATGATCGAGCGTTCTTCAAAAACTTATCTCACAGAAACTAAAAGAGTTAAATTTTGATGTGCGAAAATCTGCGGAAAAACACGTTCTGCCATTATGTACTGGAAAACAATGGAGATAGGCGTTTTGTGACAACAAGTCAAATATTTGTATCTCACTCACATGGCGTAACTTACATTGATTTCTTGAATCCGGGGAAGAATCCGGAGGGGCGGCTTGCCATTATGTGTCAGAAACATAAGGGGTTAGTGGAAAACAGAGGAAATGGATCAAATTTCTATATAATTGAAAATAAAGTAGTTAATCAGGTCATGCGGAATGTGGTTGTGAAAAAAAGGGGATTAAAAAATGAGGCGAATTTTCTGTAAGTTATTGAAAATACATATATAAAAAATGGCCACTTTTCGCTCTGCCACTATGTTGATGATAAATCAGCTACTTATCAGCATCTTGCCATTATGTTGATGAAAAGAAACCTAGTTACCGAAAACAGGATCACCGTCCTGTGCAAAGAATGAAAAGAAAGAAGCGATGATATAGAATCAAAATTGGATCAGGCGCTAAGGCATTCACCCCCCTCGCCCGTCCCGCCCCGGCGGGTGGAAGCGCCGGTTGAGGGCCACCCTCTCCCCCAAGGGGGCGAGGGCCGTAAATTCAAATTGGACGACACATGCCAGCCACTTCTTGGATCTTTTCCGGCTTCGGCGCGGCGCAAGGCGCGAGTCAGCTTTGGGCCCGTCACTCATCACTCATCACTCGTCACTCTGTTGACTTGGCGTTCTGGTGGCCGCAGCCGCTGGCCCCGGCACACAATCTGGCGATTTCCGCTCTGTTCGCCACGCTGCCGCTGGCGGTGGTTTTGGTCCTGATGGGCGGGTTGCGGAGGAGCGGAGCATTGTCCGCCGCGCTGGGCCTCGGGACGGCGTTCCTTCTTGCCATTCTGGTGTGGGGCATGCCTGTGCCACTCGCGGTGAGGAGCGGGCTGTACGGGTTTGCCTATGCCCTTTGGCCGATCCTCTGGATCGTCTTTGCCGCGCTGTGGCTCTACAACCTTTCGGTGGACCTCGGCAAATTCGATTTGCTGCGCCGGTGGATGAGCGAACACGCCTCCGGCGACCCATGCGTGCAGGCCATTTTGGTGGCATTCTGTTTCGGCTCCTTGCTGGAGGGCACTTCGGGATTTGGCACTCCGGTGGCCGTTGCAGCTTTTCTGCTGCTCGGCCTGGGCTTTCCGAAACGCCAAGCTGTTACCCTCGCCCTGATCGCCAACACCACGCCGGTGGCTTTTGGCGCGCTGGGAATTCCCATTGTGGCCCTCGCTGGCGTGACCGGCCTTAACCTCATGAAACTTTCCGCCATGGTGGGGCGGCAGCTTCCTTTCCTCTCCATGATTCTTCCCGCTTACCTCGTTTGGGTGATCGCCGGCGGAAAAGGTTTAAGGAGGGCGTGGCCCGCTGCGGTCGCGGGCGGAGCGAGCTTTGCAGCAGCACAGTTTGCCTGCTCAAATTATTGGGGGCCTTACGCGGCGGACATTGTCGCCGCCATGTTCTCCACCCTATGTGTCATGGGGCTTCTGCGGGTCTGGAAGCCCGCACCGCTTTCGGTGATGGCGGGCACGACAAGAATTGCCAACGCCTCCCCCGCTGAGGCCAGCTTGACGGTCGGACAATCCTTGGCGGCATGGGCGCCCTGGGTGGTGCTGGCGGCGGTGATGGGTGCATGGTCTTACTTCCACCTCTTTGCCATCGGCCAGCAGAACCTACCTGTTCCCCACCTGCACAACGCGGTCTTTATCACGCTCTACAACAAACCCTATGCTGCGCTGTTCTCCTTTCAACCTTTGGCGGCGGGAACCGGGTGCCTGGTGGCAGTGCTCCTGACCGCGCTGATTTTCCGCGCCGCGCCGCGGACCGTGGCCAAATCCGGAATCAAAACCCTACGTCAGCTCCGCATGCCCGGGTTGACAGTGGGATTGATTGTTGCCCTGGCGTATCTCTACAACTATTCCGGGATGGCCTTCACGCTGGGAGCGTTCCTGGCGGGGATGGGAAAGCTCTTCCCGTTGGTCAGCGGATTCCTGGGCTGGATCGCCTGTTTCCTCAGTGGCAGCGATACAGCCAGCAATCTCCTGTTCGGAAACCTCCAGGTGGCCGCCGCCCATCAAATCGGCGTGAGCCCCATCCTGCTGGCCGCCACCAATTCTTCCGGGGCGGTCATGGGAAAGATGATCTCCCCGCAGAATATTGCGGTGGGAGTGACCACCGTCGGCCTGGTGGGGCATGAGGGCGAAATCTTGCGGTCCACGCTCGGCCACAGTTTGCTGCTGGCGCTGCTGCTCAGCCTGATCGCCCTCGCGCAAGCTTACTGGCTGGGGTGGATGGTGCCGTAACCAGATGCAGCGCCCCCAATTCGCTAGTACCAATGGGCGTTGAAAAACCAAGGTCGTTCGGTTAACCTGCATTGGACTAAGCAGCAGGACCAATTTGGGTTGCACTGCCGTAGGAGCCACAGCACAGGAGTCAGATTGGATTCACCAGCAACTTCGCTTTCTGCAGAGACAACCGGCAACCGGATTTCCACGCTGCGGGCGGTGGTTGAAACGATGCGCCCGCAGCAGTGGGTGAAGAATGGATTCGTCTTTGCCGCCCTGATCTTTTCTCAAAGCCTCACGCGTTGGGACCGTTTCCGGCAAGTTCTGCTGGCTGCTCTGGTATTCTGCCTGGTCTCCAGCGCTGTCTACATCCTGAATGACATCCTGGATGCGCCGGAAGACCGCCATCATCCCACCAAGAAGCTCCGGCCCATCGCCTCCGGCCGGCTCAGCCCCGCGACGGCGGGAATGGTGGGCGTGATCCTGGGGGGAGTGGGCCTGGTCGCGGCGTGGAGGCTTGATACCCGCTTCTTTGAGGTTATCGTGGCATACATCGCCATCAACGTTCTCTATTCCACTTTCCTGAAGCACGTAGTTCTGCTGGATGTGTTTATTGTGGCGGCGGGTTTCTTATTTCGCGTGATTGCCGGCGGGTTGGTGATTCGCGTTCCCATTTCGCCCTGGTTAATTGTGTGCACGACGCTGCTGGCGCTCTTCATTGCCCTCAGCAAACGGCGTCATGAACTGGTTCTGCTGGGGCGCCGCGCCTCTGATCACCGGGCTATCCTGAGTGACTACTCGCCTTATTTTCTGGACCAGCTCATCGGTATCGTCACGGCTTCCACGGTGGTTTCGTACGCGCTCTACACCCTGTCGCCGGACGTCCAGAGCAAATTTCCCGGCAAGCGGCTGGAGATGACCATACCTTTCGTCTTATTCGGCATCTTCCGCTATCTCCACCTCATCCACCATGGCGAGCACGGAGGCAATCCCGCACGGTCGCTTTTTACCGACCCGGTGTTGCTTTCGGTCGTGCTCTTGTGGGCAGCGTCGGTGGTGTTGATCATTTATCTTTAGTGATCAGCTTTCAGCAGTCAGCTATCAGCTTTCAGCCCGATGGCGCGCAATGGGCAGTGGACGGAAGCATTTTGAGAGTATGATGCTATGCGTAAGTCGCGGCTGTCGGTCGAAGCTGATTTAGAGCTGAACGCTGACATCTGATAGCTGAGAGCTGACTGCTGAATGCCACCCACTTTCTCCACAATGTCGCTTTCCGGCTGGGGCCGCTATCCGGTGGAATCGTGCCATGTTTTTCGCCCTGAGAAGCGCAGCGAAGTGGCGGCCACCCTGGCGTCGGGCTTGCAATCCTCCTACATTGCTCGCGGCCTGGGGCGCAGTTACGGCGATGCCGCTCTGAACGAAAATGCCGGAGTCATGTGGCAGGTCCTGCTCAACCGCTTCCTCTCCTTTGACCATTCCACCGGCGTGCTTGAATGCGAGAGCGGGGCGAGCCTTGCCGAGATCATTGAATACTTCCTTCCGCGCGGCTGGTTTCTGCCCGTGACGCCGGGAACTAAGTTTGTGACCATGGGCGGGGCCATCGCGGCAGACATCCACGGCAAAAATCACCACAAGGAGGGGTCTTTTTCCAACTTCATTCTGGATTTTCGACTGCTCACTCCCAGCGGAGAGGTATTGCTCTGCTCCCCCGACGCCCATGCTGATATTTTCTGGGCGACAGTGGGCGGCATGGGCCTGACGGGGATCATCCTCAACGCCCGACTGCGGCTGCGCCAGGTGGATTCGGCATACGTCTTCGTGGACTTTCACAAAGCTCCGAACCTCGAAGACGCTCTCGAGACCATGGACGCGTCCGACGAGCGCTATGATTACTCCGTGGCGTGGATCGACGGCATCGCCACTGGCAAAACCATGGGCCGTAGCATATTGATGCGGGGCAATCACGCACCCGCGGCAGAACTGCCCGCGCGGCTGCGGAAATCGCATCCTGCAAATGGGAATTCGCAATCCGGAGTGCGGAATGACCTCAGCATCCCGACTCATCCACGATGGAACCTGTTCATGGACTTCCCCTCGGGGGCTTTGAACCGGCTGACCGTGAAGGCCTTCAACACCGCCTACTACGCCGTTCACCACACGGTGCCAAGGGAGTTGGTGGGTTTTGAAAAGTTCTTTTATCCGCTCGATGCCATCAACCAGTGGAACCGCATGTACGGCAAGCGCGGGTTTGTTCAATACCAGATTGCCCTTCCGCAGGCGAGCGGGCGGGCGGGCCTGCGCACCATACTTGATCGACTGGCGCGCTCCGGACGCGCCTCGTTCCTGGCGGTGCTGAAGCGCTTTGGCGATGCCGGCGGCGGGCTGCTTTCCTTCCCGATGCGCGGCTACACCCTGGCTCTGGACATCCCGGCCGCTCGCGGGCTGGTTCCCTTTCTCCATGAGCTCGACCGGATGACACTGGATCACGGCGGGCGCATTTACCTGGCCAAGGACGCGGCGCTCCAGGCCGGGGATTTTGCCGCCATGTACCCCAGGCTGGAATCGTTCCGGGCCATCCAGCGGAAATTGGATCCAAACAGAGTGTTTTCTTCCTCCATGGCCCGGAGGCTGCGAATTGTCGATTGACGATTGTCGATTGACGATTAGAAGAAAGATGGCCGACTTTCGACCATTTCAATCGTCAATGGACAATCGTCAATCGACAATTGCAAAGGTGTCCTCATGCCAAGCGTACTAATCCTGGGTGCAAATGCCGGCATCGGCCGGGCGCTGGCGGCGGAATTTGCCTCGCACCATTACGACTTGATTCTCGCCGGGCGCGATCTGGAAGAGTTGCAATCCCTCGCTGCCGACCTGAACTTGCGCTACCACGTCAGCACCCGCGCCGCGAAGGTGGACGTACTGAACTTCGAAGCCATGGAATCGGCCCTCGCGGCGTGCATCGCGCCTGGGGGGGATGCGCTGGAGGGCGTGATTCTCTGCACGGGCTACCTGGGAGATCCCGAGGCGGCGCGGACGGATTTGAACGAAGCGCGCCGGATTCTGGACACCAACTTAACTGGATCCGCGCTGGCTCTACAGGTCCTGGCCAACCATTTTGAGCCGCGGCGCAAGGGATTTATCTGCGCGCTTTCCTCAGTGGCGGGGGATCGGGGCCGCCAGAGCAATTACCTTTACGGGGCCGCCAAGGGCGGCCTCTCGACTTATCTTGAAGGCCTGCGCAACCGGCTATACCCCAGCGGCGTTCACGTCGTTACCGTCAAACCCGGGTTCGTCGATACGCGCATGGTTTTTGGGAAAGCCAAATTGCCCCTGGTGGCTCAACCGGAAGCCGTGGCGAGGGATATCTATCGCGCCGTGAAAAGCCGGAAAAACGTGGTGTACGTTCCCTGGTTTTGGCGATGGATCATGCTCATGGTGTGCTCGATTCCCGAAGGATTGTTTAAGAAGCTCAAGATGTGACCTTTGGCACTCCTTTTGCCGATAAAAGAGTTGGTAAGCCATCCGAATGGGTCCGCATCCATGAGGTGAGCGCCCCTTCAAGCCCGAAGGGGCACCGTAAGAGGCATGTCTGATAACGACTTAGTGTCCCCCTTGAACCGCTTGGCGCCTTGGCCAGACCGGAAGGGGGAATGCTCTTCGGCTCCGCAAACGACAGAAAATGGCAACCTACCCCCCATCCCGGCAGACAATTATTGGCAAGGTTGGCTTGTTGGGAGCGAGTGCGGGGATGCTTCTTGGGCTCTTCGAGGCTGCTTGCTTGCGTTCCCACGACTTCCATGTCCCACCCTCCATTTGGTTCTTAGCACCTCTCCTGACCTCGGTGGCCTTTGGGTTGCTGGGGCTACTGGCGGGCTTCCTGGCCAGTTTGCCGAGATCCCGCTTTTTGGCAATGGTGATCATCGCCAGCTTCGCCGGTTTGACCGGCGACTATCTGGCGTCAGTACTGCAATTCACCGGATCAGCTTTAGTGCTTCGGGATTTCACCACGCCCGCCATCCTGTTCGCGGGCGTTTCCGCATGGACCATGGCAGCTCTGTGGGCTACGCGGAAGCCTGACTCTCCGTTGGGCTTCCTGGCCGGCGTGCCGCATCGACTTTGGTCGCGGGTGGTCTATTCCCTGCTGACTGCGCTGGTGATTGCCCTGGGGATCAGCCACCTCCCGGAGCATTGGGCGGCTTCCACCGCGCGCGCCACGGGCCGGGCATCATCACCCAACATCGTCTTGATTGTGTGGGACACCGCGCGCGCGGACCATTTTTCTTCTTACGGCTACTTGCGAAACACCACGCCCAACGTCGATAAGTTCGCCCAGCGGGGAGTTCTGTTTGAGAATGCCATCTCCGCCTCGTCATGGACGCTGCCCGCCATGGCTTCCGTGTTCACCGGCCTTTTGCCCCACCAGCACGGCGCCTACACGGATAGGGCTTCCGAGCCGCGGACCTTGGCACAAATTCTTGGTTCGGGCGGCTATGAGACGGCAGGATTCAATGCCAATCCCTTTTACGGTATCCGCCTCTGGGGGTTGGGCCGGGGCTTTGAGACCTACACTGACAGCAGCGGGAGCCTGGGCTACAGCTTGGACGCCACGCGCATCGGACGTGTTTTGGTTGAACCTTTTAGCGAGGAGTGGTTCCACCGTAGCCGCTTTGACCAGTTTACCGCCCACCAACTCAACGAGGAAGTTTACCGCTGGTTCGATCACCGCTCCGACCGCCCCTTTTTCCTCTTCCTCAATTACAACGACGCCCATGACCCATACGAGGCTCCTCTCCCCCACAGTCATCTCTACGGGCGTGCTTCCGACGAAGCCAAACACCTGCAGAACACGGCCGCTTTGGGTCGCTTCTACCTTCCCCCCGGCGAGCGGGAAAGCTTGATTGCCGATTATGACAACTGCCTGAGCTACATTGACAGCCAGGTCGGTGAGTTACTGCAGTTTCTGGAGCGCTCACCCGACTGGTCCAACACCTACGTCATCATCACCGCCGATCACGGTGACGGGTTTGGTGAGCACGGCACTTATACACATGGCTGGAACCTGTACCGCGAGGTCCTGCACGTGCCGCTGATTATTGCCGGCCCGGGAATTCCCCAGGGAGTAAGGGTGAGGGACATGGCCACAACCCCTCAGATCTTCTCCACGGCGCTGGAAATTGCCGGAATGAAGAGGGCGGTTTTGCGGCACAACAGCTTGAGCCGCTTATGGACTCCCGGTTACGTGCCAGACAATCCTGATGAACCCACCATCTCGGAGATGGTTGATAAGGACGCCTCGCCCCCCTCTCGAGGCCTGATCAGCATCACCACGCGGGAGTGGCAGCTCATTTACCGCCCGGACCAAAAGCGCAACGGGCTTTATAACTGGCCCACCGACCCCTTGGAACAGCGGAACCTCGCGGGTTTGCTGGAAAACCAGGCCTTATTGGAACACCTCAAGTCCAGCTTGATTTCGATCATCGAAAGGTCCTACCGCCCCTGGCGTGACACCGAATCCTTACAGGCGTTTTCCGTATCCGATTTCTCACCGGAACTGGAGGCTACTAAAACGATTCCAACGCCTCCCGGAGGACCATTTCTTCCCCTGGAAGCCGGAGCCGAGCAAACCCTCTTCGTCCCAAACCCGAGTATCCCCCGATCGATGAGCAAGATCCCCGACAAAGATCTGCTGGAGAGCCTTCCATACGACGCGCGTTGAGCGGATATCGCGCTGTGTTCTGGGCCAAGATTGCACGTCCGGGAATGCTATGTTAGAGTCACTCCCTCGATAGTGACATGACGCAAACGCCGTCCAACCCTTCCCCGGAAATCCCCCACCAGGCGGCAGCCCCGGTGGCCTTCACCCGTGCTGACCTGGGGGCGGTGGGGCTGCTGGTGGTGAGTTTGGTGGCCATGTTCTGGGAGCCCCTTTTCACTTCGGCGCTCTTCTTTTACCGCGACATCTGTAACTACACTTACCCGTCCACCTACCTCATCCGCGAACTCTGCCGGCACGGCTCCCTGCCCTATTGGAATCCCTATTTGAATTACGGGCAACCCATGCTGGCGAATCCCAATCTGCTCTTTTTCTATCCCTCCACGCTGCTCATTCTGCTGCTGCCCTTCGATTTGGCCTACACATTGCACTACGTCCTGCATTTTGCCCTGGCGGGAATTGGCGCCTACCTGCTGGCGCGGGTTTGGGGACAGTCGTACCGGGCGGCATTCTTCGCCGCTTTTATCTTTGTTTTCAGCGGGCCCGTACTCTCCCTCGGCAACTTCTATAACACCACGGCCTGCTGCGCCTGGATTCCCTGGGCCTTGCTGGCAACCCACCATGCCCTGGAAACCCGGCGCCTGCGTTCCTGGGTTTTGCTGGTGGTGGTCTTCGCACTGCAATGGCTGGCGGCTGAACCGCTCACCATGATGGCCACCTTCGGCCTTTCGTTCGCCTATGCTGCCTACCGATGCGGCACGCGGGACGGACTCTGGTCGAAACCCAACCTCCGGCTGCTGGTGACCTACTCCCTGGTCGGCGGCGGAATGTTGCTGCTCTGCGCGGCGCAGCTCTTGCCGGCCCTCGACATGCTCAACCATTCTCACCGCGGCAATGGCTTGAGCTTTCACGAAGCCACCACCTGGTCAGTGAGCCCGCTGGCGTTTCTGGAAATCCTCATGCCGAATTTCGCCGGCTCGGTTCTGGCCGGCCCCCCGGGTTGGTACTGGTTGATCGCGGATGAAAACGATCCCTACAACATTTCAAATTTCCTGGGGTTCGTGCCGATCTTTTTTGCCCTGGCGGGGTGGGCGATGGGCTCCGACCGGCGCCGTAATTTTGTGGCGGCGGCGGCGGGAACGCTTCTGCTGCTTTCTCTCGGCCACTTCACTCCGGTATGGGCGCTGGCCCGCCTCCTTCTGCCTCCGCTGGCCGTGGTGCGCTTTCCGGTGAAGCTGCTGGTGCACGTTACCTTCCTGGTGGCGATCCTCGCCGGGTGGGGGCTCGACGCCTTATGTGGCGCGACGCTTCCCTGGAAGGCCTCGTGGAAACGCCTGACCCTGCCGCTGCTGATTTTCCTGGGTTGCACGGTGCTGGCCCTGGGCGTGGCGTGGTTCGCTCCGAGTCTGATCAAGGCGCCGGAAAACTACGTATTCCCCCGCCTGGGAAGGATTCCCTTTAACCTCGACACGGTTCCCGATTACCTGGTCACCAAGCTGCGCCTGGAGCTCCCCGGCCTCGCCGGATTCTGCCTGGGCGGGCTGATGTTGATTGCCGGCCTGGGACAGGGGAAAAAATGGGCGCGTCCGGGACTTTATGCCTTCGCGGCGGTCGCCATGGTGCAATTGTTTATGGTGAACCGCGAAGCGAATCCCACCGTGCCCAAGACCTTCTATACCTATCGGCCTCCCGTGCTCGACGAATTCAAGGCCCCGCCCGGAACCTACCGCTTCCTGTCGCTGGGAAGGACGCTGCAATCGTCCGATGCGCCGAGCCTGCAATCCTACGTCAATTTTCAATTGCTTCCCGGCGCGCCGGGGCTCTCGGAACTTGCCCAGGGAGAATTCCAATCGCGGCTGCAACTCTACACCGGCTCCATGTATTACCAGGTGGAGGGAAGCATTAACCTTGACCCGGAGCGCTCCGTGCCCCCCTTTCTCTATGACACTAAGGTCTACCTCAACGGCATGACGTCGGACTCCGTGCCCTTCAACTGCCTGCTGGGGCGGATTAATGTGAAGTACATTATTCGCCCCGCACTCGCGGAAAACACCGTCACCCGGCTCATCGGCAGCGTTGCCAACGGATCCTCGCTGCCCAACCCCTTGTACGAGGATTTGTGCTTTGTGCCGCGCACCTATGTGGCGGGCAACTCGCTGTTCATAACCGATTCCGACCAGACACTTGACCACCTGGCCTCCCCGGATTTTGATGCGCTGCACACGGTGATTCTGGCCGCCCCGCCCGGCTCCTCACCTTCCGTCAGCGGCGATGGCCCCGCCGGACAAGTGGAATTCGTGCATCGCGACCCTGACTCCATCACCCTGCGGGCGGAGCTCGCGCGGCCGGCTTACGTCCTCCTGCTGGACCGATACGATCCCAATTGGCAGGCCACCATCGACGGCCTCCCGTCGCCCATCATTCGCGCCAACCAGATTTTTCGCGCCGTCTTCGCCAACCCGGGGAAACACATCATCCGATTCCGTTACCGGCAACACGGGATTAAGGCAGGGCTGTTCATATCCCTGGCAACCCTCCTTGTGCTCCTGTTTATCTATGTTGCGGACTCGAAACCGGGGGGACTCGGAAAGCTATGAATTGGAGAGACTGGGCTGCTCCCCCGCCGGCCCCCGAGGGCAATTCGAGTCTGCGCATAACCTTACCGGCCTGCCTGGCTGGCCTGGCAGCCGTGGCTTGGTTTTTCTGGTCTTCCGGACCCTTTCGATTTCCTTACGATGATTCTTACATCACCCTGGAGTTTGCCCGCAACCTGGCAGCCACCGGCCGCCTGACCTTTGACGGAATACACCGCGCCTCCGGGGCCACCAGCCTGCTGCATGTCGCGCTGCTTGCCTTGCCTGCACGGTTCGGCCTCCCACTGGAGGTGGTGGACGCCTCCCTGGGGATTCTGTTTTTCGTTCTCCTCATCGAACGCACCGGGGCCGTGGCGATGCTACTGACCGGAAGTTGGAAAGCATCGTTGTACGCGGCTCTGGTGACGGCGTTAACCGGCTACCTGGTTGTCGATGCGCTGAACGGCCTGGAAACAACCCTATTCATGTTTCTGACCATGACCTGCCTCGGCTCCCTGCTCAGGTCCTGCAATCGTGGCAGCGGCTATCACTGGCCCGCCCTCTGGCTCTATCTCACGGCTTTAGCCCGCCCGGAGGGTTATTGGTTTGGCGCCAGCCTGTTAGCTTATCTGGTTGTGCTTGTCGCCTGCCGCCGCGAGAAGTTTCGCGACCTCGCAACTTTGAGCGGGTATCTGGTCGGCGCCATACTGCTGGCGCTCGCGACCTCCTGGCTGCTTACGGGGTCCGTCACTCCTCATACTGCGCTCGCCAAGGTCTATTTCTTTAACCAATTCCGGCTAACCTTCATCGAGCGATTGAATATCTATCTGCAACGGATGGGATGGGTTTGGGGGCCGATGGTTATGCCATTATTTCCTCTGTTCTTTGCGCGGCGGTCACAGTCTCTTCTTGTGGCTGTCCTCCTCTGGATACTCACCTCGCAGGTCATGTTCTTGTTGCTTCTCCCCAAGGAGATTTCCGCGTATCAGGGGCGTTACGTACACCCGTTCATGCCTTTTCTCATTATCCTCGCGGGTGACGGGTTAAATACCCTCCTGGAGAGTACGGGCAAATTCCGGGTTCCGCGCTGGGCGACGGCCACGGTTCTCGCGTTTATCGCGGCGATCTGTTACTTGAATTTAATCACGATGCTGGCCGGCTACAAGAACGGCAAATCATCCATCCATAACAACCATTTCTGGGCAGTGCAATGGCTGCAAGCGAATGCGCCGAAAGACATCCTAGTCGCAACCCACGATATTGGTGTCCTCCGCTACGTCGGGCATTACCGCTTGCTGGACATCGTCGGGCTGGTCGATGAGGAAGCGATGGCCAGGAATCGCGCCCAGCGGGGCCAATTCGCCTATCTCCTCGAAAAACGGCCTGATTACATTGTCGGCGATCAAATGTGGCTGCTGCGTTTGGCGCACTATTTCCCCGCCCTTAAACCCTATGTCACCACCGTGGCGGTGGCGCACCCCAATGCCTATGGGGTTGTGCAGCTCCGCATCTATCGTTGTCACTGGGACCAGGCCGGCAGCTTGCCTCCCCCCACTAACAATTCACCGAACCTTCGATAAGTCAGGCGACAAATCACACGACAATTCCCGTCACCCTGCCCAACCCCGGCCTTGCTTGCCGCCGGCAGGAAGTGAGAATAAACTGGTTTTAGTTGCGGGCGCGATTCAGATTGGTGCGGAGTACGCCAGGCGGCTCGCCGGAAAGGTTGCGTTACGTCCATGGTTCATGCGGTTGGGGACGCTGCCCCTTCGCGCCTTATGCGGGGATGCACAATTTCGAAGCCCATTGCCTGCCTGGCGGTGCTGGCGGCCATCGTGTTTTCGGCTCGCCATGTGCAAGCCCAGGATCAGCAGGAACCCGTTGACGACATGACCGCCAAGTACCATTTTCTTTCCATGGACGATACCCTGGCGATTCTCGACGAGGAGGGAAGGCTGAAAGGTTACATTGAAGTGACGCAGCCGGAGGAGGAATCCGACGACATTCTGAGTTACGACATTCTGGAAGGATCCCGCGCAAAAAACCACGTGGAATTCCGCACCAACCGGATTCATGGAAAATTCTACCGCTTTTCGGGAACCGTTGAGCGGGGCACGGGCCACGCGGAAAAGGATGCGGATTATCTTCACCTCACCGGCGACCTGGAAATTGTCACCGTCAATGCGGAGACCGGCAAGGAAGCCGTGCAAGTGGTCCGCGTCACCCTCAAATCCATCGGCAAATCGGAAAGGCCCGACGACTGAGTCTTCCCGCATCCGCAAGAGGCAGCAAACGCCCTGCCCCATTTCTCAAGATACCGGCCCGCACTGCGCCTGCTACTGCACTTTAATATTGAGAAGGTCCTGGAAGGCCAGGAGGAAAAGCCGGGCGTTATACATGCCGGCATAGTTGAATTTGAAGGTGCCGGTGGACCCCAGCAAGCCGAAGAATTTGGACTTGGCGTCTTTGCGGGTCAGGGAGAAGACGCCGGAAGCGATTTTGGCGGAGCCAATATCGCCCGCCTCGCAGCGGCTGACGTTCCCCTGCTTGTCCACGATGTCGAGGAAGCCGGGCCCCAGGCGCGCCCAGCGGCCATCACCCATGAAGAAGTTCGCGTAGCCCTTCTGCTGAAGATCGGTGTTGATCTTGGGGAGCAGGTATTTGATCCAGGCGTTTTCCACCGCGCACGCGAAGTTATAGCTGTTCTTGAGCGGCGGGGTCTTGAGATTCGAGCTGTGCTGGCCGGCAATGGCGTAAA
>Ga0326728_10010431_pt1 | contig 21755 bp, 17 predicted proteins | sample MB3enrmetagenome_FD_207602 | JGI IMG/M metagenome (GOLD analysis project Ga0326728, IMG submission 207602) | Lab enriched peat soil microbial communities from McLean, Ithaca, NY, United States - MB31MN | ecosystem: Environmental > Terrestrial > Soil > Wetlands > Peat | place: USA: New York... | reverse complement strand
ACACGCGAGATCGCCATCCGGATGGCTCTGGGAGCTTCAGCCGAGAGAACGCTCTCCATGCTCGCCCGGCAAGGTCTGAGTACGGTCGGCGTGGGTCTCGCTGCGGGCCTCGCTGCCAGTCTTGCGGTCGGTCGCCTTGTGTCCAGCCTTCTGTATGGGGTTGGCAGCTTTGATCCTTTGACCTTCGTTGCTGTACCCGTCGTGCTGGTGTTCGCGGCCTGCTTCGCCATACTGGTGCCCGCTCGCCAAGCCGCGAAGGTCGATCCCATGGTGGCGCTGAGGCACGAGTAATTGTCGATTTTCGATTGCCGATTGTCGATTGCCGAGAAACGAAGGTCGAAAATCGGCAATGCGGAGAGAGGTCATGTCACTGCTACGTAATCTAACCAGTGGGCTTCGGGGGCTGTTCCGAAAGGAGCAAGTGGAACAGGAGATGGACGAAGAGCTACGCGGCTACCTGGACGCCGCGGTGAAAGACAAAATGCGCTCCGGAATGGGTCGGGACGAAGCCCTGCGGGCCGCGCGCGTCGAAATGGGCAGCCTGGACTCAGTGAAGGAAGAAATCCGCAACGCCGGCTGGGAATCGACGCTCGAGACAATCTGGCAGGATTTGCGCTTCGGCTTGCGAGTGCTGCGGAGGAATCCCGGCTTCACGGCGGTGGCGGCGTTAACCCTTGCCCTCGGCGTTGGCGGAACCGCGGTCGTCTTCAGCCTGCTCGATGCGGTCCTGCTGCGCGCCCTTCCCTACCCGCAACCGGAGCGGCTTTTCAGAGTGTTTACCCTCGAGGGCAAAAGAAAATCCGCCATGGAGGCGTCCTCATACCCCGACTTCCGTGATTGGCAGCGTCAAAGCCGCACCTTCGAATCCATGGCGGCATGTGATGGGCAAGCTTTCAACCTGACGGGCACGGCAGAACCCGAGCGCCTGGACGGGTCGGCCATTACGCCAGGATTTTTCGCAACTTTGGGAATTCGACCTGTATTAGGGCGCGAATTCACCGGCGATGATGACGAGCACGTTGCCATGTTGAGCTTCGAGTTGTGGCAGAGGCGATTCGGAAGCGATGGTGGAATTATCGGCAAATCCATCCACCTCGAGGGCCGGGCGTATACCGTCGTGGGCGTCTTGCCGCCGCAGCTCCGCTTTCGACCGTACCCTGCGTGGGACTCCCCCTCCGAGGTGTTCGTACCTGTAGTCCCGAATCCCAGCCGCAACTGGTTTTACCTGCGGGTGTTGGGACGCCTTGCCCCCGGTGTAAGCGAGCAGCAGGCGTGGACGGAGTTGAACGGCATCGCGGTCCGCCTCGCGCAAGCCTACCATGAACCGGAAAAACAAGGAATTAAGCTTGAATCGCTTGCGCAATACATAGTCTCGGATGCGCGCCAGACGGCACTGGTCTTGTTTGGCGCGGTCGCCTTCGTGCTTCTCATTGCGTGCGCCAACGTAGCGAATCTTCTCTTGTCGCAGGGCGCGGCGCGCGAGCGCGAGATGGCCATCCGAACCGCTGTGGGCGCAACCCGCGGGCGAATCTTGCGTCAACTGCTAACAGAAAGCCTGCTGTTGGCAGGCTCGGGCGGTGCGATCGGCGTGGCCCTGGCATATTGGACCATACCACTGGTGGCCGGCATGGCGCCACCGCATGGCTACTTCTCCGCGCGCATCCAGGATGCCAACCTGCATCTGAACTTGACCGTGCTTATCTTCAGTGCGCTCTTGGCTGTGCTTTCGAGCATTCTGTTCGGAGTCTTACCGGCTTTGAAAGCTACCCGGCCCGCGCCAAGCTCTCTAGCGAGCGGTCGTGCTGGCCGCATGCGCGGGGGGCTGATTGCGCTCGAGGTTGCCTTGTCCTTCGTCTTGCTGGTGGGCGCCGGGCTGATGATGAAGAGCCTGCTGCGCCTGCTGGAAGAAGACGTTGGGTTCCGTACAGAACATCTGTTGACGATGGACGTTAGTCTTTCTGAGGAAAAGTATTCCACACCCGAGAAACAGGCGGCCTACTTTGACCAGGTACTCCAACGTCTCACCGCTATGCCCGCAGTCCTCTCCGTGGGCGCCGTCACGGACCTGCCGTTAACGCGTAACGAGACGTGGAACGGGTTCGAGATTCCGGGACCCCACCCCAGTCAGGGCACCGCGGGCTACCATGCCGTCAGCCCTGATTATTTTCGCACCATGGGAATATCGTTGTTGAATGGTAGAGAATTGGGGGCTGGCGACTCCGCGAACTCACCCTTGGTCGGCGTGATCAACCGCAGCATGGCCGGCAAATACTGGCCGAACGAGAACCCAATAGGCAAGACAATCGTGGTTTACCGCTTCGTGGCCGAGCGAACCTCCGCAGGCACGCACGTCCAATTCAAACCGCACATGCTCGAGATCGTGGGTATCGTGGGCGATGTTCGGCAACTCGGGTTGGACGCGCCGCCCGATCCTGAACTGTTCATGCCGTATGCGCAATGGCCGTCGAATGAGATGTCCCTAGTTCTACGGACCGCCTCTGAACCTTCATCCCTGATCCCTCGAGTCAAGAAAGAGATTTGGCGAGTGGACCCCGATCAGCCGGTCATCGATGTCAAGACTATGAATGAACTGGTGGCCACAGAGGCCGCGGGAAGACAGTTTATCTTGCAGTTGATTGGAGCGTTCGCCTCAATCGCAGTAGTCCTGGCCGCGGTTGGAATCTACGGTGTGGCTTCCTATGGGATGCGGCAGCGCACGCACGAAATCGGGGTGCGCATGGCTCTCGGCGCACGAGGGCAGCAGATTGTTTGGCTGATTCTCCGCCAGAACCTCAGTTGGCTTCTGATCGGAATCGCCGCCGGCCTTGCTGGCGCTTTCGCTTTGACGCGGCTGCTGGCTTCATACCTTTATTCGGTGCGGCCTACTGACGCTTCAACCTTCGCGCTCATCGTGCTCTTGCAGCTCATCCTCGCCGGGTTGGCCAGCTTCATCCCCGCTCGCCGCGCGACGAAGGTTGATCCCATGGTGGGGCTGAGGTACGAGTAATTGCCGATTTTCGATTGCCGATTGTCCATTGGCCTGGAAGCGAAAATCGCAATCCAACACCTCATTTCGGACTGCTTTCAGTCTTTGAAGAGCCTCGGGGCCAGCGCGCGGAACCTGCGCTGCCCCTGCTGCTGTCTGGTGCTGTTCTTCTGACTCCTGAATCCTGTTCTTAATCACTTGAAGATATCCCTAAGGGGCGGTCGATCACCGAATTTTGGGTCGTCGATCCCCATCGCTTTCAAGATGGTAGGAGCGATTTCCGTCATCCGAATTGTATGCAGGTGCACTCCGGCCCTGATGTCCGGTCCCCACGCGATGAACGACGCTTCAAGTTCACGGCGAAAAGGCAAGTATCCGTGCGTTCCAGTGATACTTCTCCTCTTCGATAGCAAGTCGCCAGCGCCGCCGCTGCTGAAAGCGTAGCCCGCCGGCGCTTCCAGCGCCATCTGTGCGGCGGGCTCTGCGCCCAATTCTCTCAACGCCGCGCGGTCGAGGACGGCCCACAGCACCCCTTGGTCACACAGGGGTTTCAAGGCTTCGTTCACCTTGGAGCGAAGGTCCTCCGATTTCGGCCAATAGATAAAGAATGAGCCGCCATGGGCGACGGTGGCGATTCTCCCTCCCGTAACATTTCCTTTCTGGTCAGCACTCAACAGCCCCGCCTTCACGAACAAGACATTGGGCTTGATCTCCGCTTCAACTGGCAGAAAACCGTGGTCGGAAACGATGAAGACATCGGTGGAATCAGACAGCCCGGCAGCCTGGTCGGCGGCCAGCAATTCACCGAGGTGACCATCAATCTTCTCGAGGGTCGCGGCAGCCTGGGGGCTGTCCGGACCGAATTGGTGCTCCTCCTCGTCCAGGTCGACCAAGTGAACCAGGAGGAGGCTGGGCTTATGTTTCTTCAGGATGAACGTCGCCAGGCGACTCCGCGTCACATCAAGTTCCTGCCCTGGTTGCGGCGGCCCGATTTCCAATAGAGCTTCAAACAGAAGACCGGGCGTAGCGTATTTGGCGACGTAAGTGGGATCCACCGGGAGGAACTTCTGGGGGTCCCAGATCTCCGGGACGTCCCAATCAATCGACGCGCCCACCGTCACCGGCCAGAACACCGCACCAGTCGTCAAATGGTGCGCGCGCGCCTCATCCCAGAGCGTAGGCACTTTGATGGCATTCGCGAACCAGAACCAGTCCTCGGGGTTCTTGCCCGGCTCGCGCGATGACAAGTTGGAGTAGATGCCGTGCTCAGCAGGCATCCGTCCTGTGACAATGGCCGTATGCGAAGGGTACGTCACCGAAGGGTAAACGCCCACCACACCCTCTGCGTAGCTTCCTTCCCTCCGCAGTCTCGGCAGATTGGAAATGTGAATCTTCGTGGCAAGACGGTCATAGAGGCTGGCTCCCATTCCGTCCACCGAAATCACCAGCACATGCCGCTCCTGCGAAGGCCTGGAAGACGGCACCCCCTGAGCGGGCACGCATAGCGGAAGAATCAGGCCCAACCCAACCAGTGCGGCCGCCATCAAAAGAAGGACTTGGCGGGTTTTCGTTCTTTGGCTGGGTTGACGTAGAATGAGTGTGGGAATTCTCATGAGCGCAATAACCTCAGCGGGCAAATTTGAAGCCGGAAGTGACTCGCATTCCTGGTTGCCAATCTATTCCGCCCTGGAAGTAATACTGGTTTACGCTGGCATTGTAACTTACATCTGGCGCTGGCGGTCCACATATCCTTACTTCTGGATGGCGCTCGTGGGTGTCGTGCTTGTCAGCCACTTTCTGCACCGCGATACGTTCCGGAGGCTTGGCCTCTCATTTACCGGGATGCGGGCCAACGCCCAGGTCGTATTGCCCATCGCCCTCGCCTTCTACGTTCCTCTCCTCATATTCGGTTTTACGCGGCAGGCCCTGACGTTCGTGCCGGTAAACCGGCACGCCGCTGCTTCATTGCTGGGGTACGGTATGTGGTGTGCTTTTCAGCAGTATCTCGCCCAATCTTATTTTCATAATCGCCTTATGGAAGCCGTTCGCAGCCGCCACCTGAGCTCGCTCCTGGTAGGGATCATCTTCGGCTCGGCTCACATCCCTAATCCAATCCTCATGGTCGCCACCACCGTGGCCGGCTTTGTTTTTGCCGAGGTCTTCGCGCGGCATCGAAACATCTGGCCGATTGCGCTGGCCCAGGCGGTGGGGGGATTGCTCCTCGCCGCCGTCTCGCCCTCCTCGCTCATCCATAACATGCGGGTGGGGCCTGGATACTTTTTCTATGGGCTGCGCTGAGGAATTGCCGATTTTCGATTGTCGATTGCCGATTGAAAACGTGCTGTAGCAACTTCCTCTGTTGTCCACTAGCCCGTCAAGTGACGGATCGATCGAAATTCGGCATTCCAACGCTCTCAATCGGCGACAGGAATTGCCGATTGTCGATTGTCGATTGAAAAGGTGCTGTGGCAACTTCCTCCGCTGTCCACCAGCCCGTCAACTGACGGGTCAATCGAAATTCGGCATTCCAAGGTTCTCAATCGCCAATCGGCAATCGGCACGCGCTAGGCGCTGGAGGGATGTGACCGCCTCCGGAACCGAGGCAGGTATGGAAGGTCGGCAATCTGGCCTTGAAAACCTGCCGCCCAACGCCCCGGGATGGCAGCGCCGCAACCGGGGCAGGAGCCCGTTGCGGTGAGCCGGTATTCGAGGACGTGGAAGCCGAGGCGTTTGATGAGGAGCGCGTGGCAATTGGGACAATAGGTGTTCTCGAGCTCCCCCGTCCGGCCGGGCATGTTTCCGGCATAGACAAAGCGCAACCCCGCCGCCTTGCCGATCCCAGCCGCTCGGATCAGCGTTTGTGAGCTGGTATTCTCCGGCTCCGCCATCTTGTAGTCCTGGTGAAAGGCTGTGACGTGCCAGGGGATGTCTGGCGAAACACTCGCCAGGAATTCCGCCATTCGCTTCAGTTCGTCGTCCGAATCGTTGAATCCCGGAACAATCAAGGTGACGATTTCCACCCAGAATCCCATTTCGTGCAGCTTGCGGATGGTATCCAGGATAGGCTGCAATCGTCCGCCGAGCTGGCGATAATCCCGGTCCTCAAAACTCTTCAGGTCCACTTTGTAAAGGTCTACCCAGGGCCGCAGGTATTCCAGCACCTGCGGCGTGCCGTTGCCATTTGAAACATATCCCGTGGTGAGCCCTGCCGCGCGGGCTTCCTTGAAGACCGCGACGGCCCATTCGCTGGTGATGAGCGGTTCATTGTAAGTGCTCACCACGACCTTCGCCCCCTGTTCCACTGCCTCCTGGACCAGCTCTTCGGGTGTCATGCGCACGGGCGGCGAAACTGCGCTCGGGTCGCGCAAGGCCTGTGAGGTAACCCAGTTCTGGCAATAGCCGCAGTGCAGGTCGCAACCCAGCATCCCGAAGCTATAGGCTAGCGCCCCGGGGTAGGCGTGATAGAAGGGCTTCTTTTCGATGGGATCGCATTGCGCACTTGCCACGTAGCCCCAGGGCACAAGGAGTTTGCCGCCCTCGTTGTACCGGACCTTGCAAACGCCCAGTTGCCCATCCGGTATTCGGCAGCAATGCCCGCACGCGTAACAGCGCACGAAGCCGCGCTCGAGCTTCTCGTAAAGCTCACCCTCTCGGACGGCTTTCTGTAAGACTTCCTGTAGAGTAGCCATAATCGCACTCTCCGGCCCCACCAAGTCAGCGAACTCCGCCTGATATCATCATACTCCACAAGGCCACCTCGATGGGTGCTGAGCGGTCAGTAGTCAGTGGTCAGTAGTCAGTAGTCAGTGGTCAGTCGTCAGTGGTCAGTTGCCAGTGATCAGTGGTCGTTTGCCCTCCTTCAGCGCTAAGCGACCCCGCCACGGCGGGACAGGTCATCCTGAGTCCGCCGTCACGCCTGTCATTCTGATCCCGCCTTGCGGGGGAAGAATCTGCTTTAGAATTCTCTCCAGAACGCGAAGAAGTCGCGTGACAGTGCAACAGCGCGCCTGTTGCCCGCAACAAAAACGAGACTCTCTGTGTCCTCCGTCCCTTTCAAGCCCTAACACAGAGCACACCCAGCATCTCAGTGATCTCTGTGTTGAGACTCTTCTGGCCACGGAGGAGACGGAGGCGTCAAGGACACGAGGAGAAATCTGCGCGGCGCGAGAAGAAGCTGGCTGCTAGTGCTCCCGACACTTCATCAGTGCGGGGGGCTGGTTCCTGGAGTTCCATACTGACCTAGCATCGGGGAACAGCAGGGTTTCCTAACTGGTTTCGGCTCCATCAATTCCGCCCGCGTGTGATTAGGATCGTAAAGGTTCAATTGCCACTTGCCGTCCCGCCCGATCTTGGCTTGTTCTGCCTTATACCCTCGGTCAACCACAGTCTTATAGGCTGTCTCAACATTAGGAACACCGAGTGCGAGATGGTGCATCACACCGAGCGTGCGTTGCGAGGGGTTGTGGACGTTCAGCATGTACTCGAGCCAATCGCTGCCTTCGGGTACACGCATATCGACCCAATCGACACGGTCGTCGGTCATGCCCCCGTACCACATCAACTGGAAGCCGAGAATATCCTTGTAGAAGTGATCCGCCGCAGCGCGGTCAAGGACTGTGACCCCAACGTGGATCATGTGCTGTGAGATACGAGTGTTCGGAAGGAATTTGCCAAAATTCCGGCGGTGGAGCGAGCCGGGCATGTATTGCACGAATTCGACAGAGTGCCCGTCCGGATCTTTGACCATGAAGCTCAGATTCCCGTCCAGCCCAGGCTGGAGTTTATTGGGCACTGTCACGCCACGTGCGCCAAGGTAGTCGCGAAGTGCTTGGGCATCCGTGGTCTCGAAAGCAATGTGCGAAAGCCTGTCTTCGGTTGCGCTGCTCAGATTGGGGAAAACCTCAATATACTGATGATCGTTCACCTTAAAATAAGTCAGCATCAGGCCGCCCGTCGGTCTATCTACGGTGAACGGTTCCTGAAATCCCAGGGTGCGTCCGTAGAATTCACGGGCCGCTGCAACGTTGTCGGTCTTCAGCCCGATATGCGCGATCCCGACGATTGGCGGGCGATGCGCCAGGGGCTTGCCGGCGCCCACAACCGTGAACAATCCCGCAACAACGCCAAGAGCAATCATAGGGGGCAAGATGTTGAGCCTTATAGAAACGAAAAGACCGCCAAGTGACTTTCGAGTTCCGGCATCTCTTGTCATTTCAAATGCTTTCAAGGCCATACCTCCTACGTGGAGCGGCTCCTCTGAAATCTGGAATCCGCCCTCTGATATCAAGGTGCATTCAAACGGACACGCATCATATCATAAGCTTCTTGATTGCTTCCAATTGCTGATTGCCCCGCCACGGCGGGTCGATTGAAGAAGTGGTGTGGCAACCTCCTCCCCTTTCAATCGGCAATCGAAAATCGGCAATTCCAGCCATTTGCGGTAGAATCTCCCTATAGATTCTTCTCAGTCCGCGACAGCCTTGGGAGGTCGCAATGGGATTCCGGAAAACGCTGACTCTTCTCATACTGGCTATGGGGCTGGTCTTTGCCCTGTCTGCCTGGGCGCAGCGGAAGCCTTTCACGCGGGACCAGGTTCAAGGCCTGCTGCGGGGCGGCAGAATCCTCCTTGAATAGATGTACAGACGGTGTATATTCTTAAATCATGGGAAACATGGTACGAACTCAAATCTTCCTTACCGCAGAGCAACGGCGTCATCTGCGAGCGTGGTCCAGGCTGGAGAAGAAAACGGCCAGCGCCTTGATCCGGACCGCGATTCAGGAGCGATACGTCCACCGCCCCAGCCCCGCGGACTTTCGCGCCGCGCTGGACGAGGCGTTTGGGGCGTGGAAGGGACGGAAAAAGTCAAGCTTGGCGATGGTTCGCGCCTTACGTCGCGGAAAACGTCTCAAGAGCCTCTCGGACTGACAATCTCGTGGCCGTTCATCTTCTGGACACCGACATTCTCATCGACTTCCTGCGCGGTCGTGGGGACGCTCGCGCCTTCCTGGGCCGATACGAAGCGGCAGCCGAGCCACCCGTCATTTCAGTCGTGTCGGTGACCGAATTATGGGCTGGTATGAGGAAGGGTGAGGAGTCAGCTACCGGCGCGCTCTTGTCGGCTCTCAGAAAAATTCCCATATCCGAAGAAATTGCCCTCGCCGCTGGAAATATGCTCAGAGCCTATCGGCGAAGTCATGGGACGGAGCTTGGCGACGCCTTGATTGCCTCGACTGCGGTCGAACTCGGCGCCACTCTCATCACCCGCAACGTAAAGCACTATCCCATGCCCGCGGTTACGGTGCTGCGACCCTATTGACAGCATGATTCTGACCGCCAGGAGTAGGTGTCAGGTGTTAGGGTTTTACTTGCGCCTGGCGCCTGGAACCTGGAGCCTGACACGTCCTTTCCTCTGCGTCTCCGCGCCTCGGCGGTAAGGATAGCAATTCCCCCCATTTGCGGTAGAATCACCCTGTGGACTCGTCTGCCATGCTGTCATTCTGAGCGCAGCGGAGCGGAGCGAAGAATCTCGCTCTGGACTTTTCCGCCGACAAACAGCAGGGCGAGATTCTTCGCGGGGTTTTCCTCTGCGAGTGACGAAGGGTGGGTACCAGCCTGCGCCAGGCTTCGGAGGTCGCAATTAGATTCCGAAAAACGTTGACTCTTCTCATGCTGGCAATGGGGCTGGTCTTTGCCCTGACTGCCTGGGCGCAGCAGAAGCCTTTCACGCGGGACCAGGTGCAAGGCCTGGTGCGGGACGGACTCGGAGACGAATCGGGCGCGAAGCTGATCGAGCAGCGCGGCATTGATTTCGCGCCAGCGGAGGATTTTCTCCAAAGCCTCAAGGCAGCCGGCGCGAGCGAGGCGTTCCTTAAGGCGCTACGCGCGGCCAAGCAGCCCGAGCCAGTGAGCGCGAAGAAGCCGCTTAACCAGGTGCAGGTTTTCGCCCTGCTCGCCGGGCAAGTGACGAGCCACCGCGTGGCGATGCTCGTGAAAGAGCGTGGCATCGACTTTGAGCCGCAGCAAGACTATCTGGACGAAGTGCGTATCGGCGGCGGTGACGATGATTTGATCACGGCGCTCAAGAGCGCCAAGGTGACGAAGCCCGCCACCGTTGACCCGGCGCTCCAAGCGCGGCAAGCGGAAGTCCGCGAGCACATCGCGCGCGGGGCGGAACTGCTCCAGAAGAAACGGTATGCGGACGCGGAAGCCGAGGATCGCGCGGCGCTTCGTCTGGACCCTCAGAACGCTGACCTGCACGTCAGCCTCGGCGTGGCGCTCGCGGGGAAAGGCGACTGGGATGGGGCGATAGCAGAGGAGCGCGAGGCACTTCGCCTCAACCCGAACAATGACAATGCGCACGTCGTCCTGGGCGGGGCGCTTGCGCCAAAGGGCGGTTGGGACGGGATGATCGCAGAGGAGCGCGAGGCGCTCCGTCTGAACCCGAGTAACGACGATGCGCACCTAAACCTCGGCTTGGCGCTTGGCAATAAGGGGGACCCGGACGGCGAGATCGCAGAATACCGCGAGGCGCTGCGCCTGAATCCGAATAATTGCCAGGCGCATATCAATCTCGGGGCGGCGCTTAGCGAAAAGGGCGATTGGGATGGAGACATCACTGAGCAGCGAGAGGCGCTACGCTTGAACCCAAGTAATAGCGATGCGCATATGAACCTCGGTCGCGCCCTGTCGGGCAAGCGCCTTTTTGATGAGGGTATTGCGGAATGTATTGAGGCCGTGCGCCTTAACCCAAAGAATGCAGACGCGCATTACTTTCTTGGCGTGATGCTTGGCAGAAAGGGCGATTTTGATGGAGCGATCGCCGAAGGGCGTGAGGCGTTGCGCCTGAACCCGAACGACGCCGCTTCCCATTACAGCCTCGGCATTGGGCTTGAAGGGAAGGGCGACCGCCAGGGTGCTTTGCAGGAATACCGCACGGCATACCTGCTCGACCCCAAAAACCCCCAGTATGCGCAGGCTTACGAGCGCCTTTTGCAGCGGGTCAGCCGGTAGGACAATCATCGGGCTCCGCAGCGTCCGATCGGCTGGCCGAGTCTCACGGATGCTGGGATAACTCCTAGACTAATGATGGCGAAACGAAAAGAGCCCAAGACGGAATCCGAACGACTCTTTCATGATTACCTGAGATCGCGCGGACTGCGGAATTTTGAGTACGAGCCTCGATTGTCTGAGTCCCAAAAGCCGCCGGACTTCTGCCTGCATTTTGGGGGCGATCGAATCCTGTTCGAAGTAAAGGAATTGGACTCGCCTCATCAAAAGCCGTTCTGGTTTGACCCACACGCGCCCATTAAAGCGAAGATTCAAGAGGCGTGGACGCAACTTCGCGACTTTCCCAACGATTGCTGTTGCATCGTCTTATACGACCTCGGGCGTCAGGCACCTGTCCTTCAAAAGGATTTCATTTATGGCGCCATGCTAGGCAAGCTGACCAGTGTCACTCCATTTGACCCGAAGCGCGGCGCATTGACTGAAGAAAGCTATACAATCTTTTCTGAAGCGGGAGGCGAGATGCGATGGGAGTCTGGGAAACCACATAAAACCAATGTGAGCGCCATAGTGGTTCTGGAGCAGCTCAAGGTCGGACAGATCAGATTTCGCGCGACCTACACCAGCCCAGAGGGGAAGTTGAGCCGGGTGGAACGAGCCCTCAAGATGTGGGAGGCGGAAACGCGAGCCCGCGGGACGAAGCGCGACTCATCCCTCGCAGAGCTCCGCGTCGTGGTTTACGAAAACCCCTATGCATCCAAGCGGCTCCCCAGAGGGGTCTTTTGCGGGCCTTACGATCAGCGGTACGGCCCTTGGCGCGGCAGAATAAGGCGCACTTTCGCGGGCAGAGAATTGCGCAAGCTTGAAGTCAAATGCAGACCTGCCCTCAGGTCACCCCTAGCCAAGATGTTCAAGGAGTCCGCCAAGAGGAGAACCGCCCTGTCAAAGAATCGTTAGCGCACCGACGGGCGGCGCAGACATGCGGGTAGCCACGGTCAGCGCTCTCGTGACCGTAGGTTTTTCCTTCGATGACGAACCCACGGTCAATTCCAAAGATAAATTGACCGTGGCTACCTCCGGGTCACACAGCCTCAGGCGACGTTCGAACTGTAATCTCTGCGCTCGTAGCTTCCCACCTTGCGCAACTCGATCACCAGGTAGGGGTAGGGCTTGCCCTACCCTTCCTGGTTCGGCGGCAAAGTACGCGGAGGGGACGGCAAGCCGTCCCCCTACTGCGAAAGGCCTTGCGGACATGGGGGGCCAGTCTGGTAGCGTCCCGATTTGTCGGGGCGGCTTTTCTCACCGACCGCGCCCAGGTGCCGCGGACACACAACACAGGTCCGCACTAGGTTTGCTGTCCCCCCCGCGCAGCCCCCTGGATGTCGCGGCAGGAATCCATACTTGACAAGTGACAAGCTTCACTTTACGGTGTATCCTTGTGATTAGAAGCTTCAAACACCGGGGCCTCAAACGGCTCTACGAACGCGGCGACCGGAGCGGGATACGGCCCGATTTGCTTGACACGGTCGAGGACATTCTTGCCCGCCTCGATGAGGCTGACGCGCCGCAGGGACTTAACCTTCCGGGTTATCGCCTGCATCCGCTCAAAGGTGATTTGACCGGCTTCTGGTCAGTGACGGTTCGGGCCAACTGGCGCGTCGTTTTTCGCTTTCAAGGCGCTGACGCGTTTGATGTTGAACTGATTGATTACCACTAAGCGACGAAAGGAATGACACCATGCCCATGAAAAACCCGCCTCATCCCGGACGAAGCATACGAACCGCTTGCCTTGAACCGCTGGGCTTGTCCGTGACGGAAGGCGCAAAGGTTCTTGGCATCACCCGGCAGGCCCTCAACAACGTGGTGAACGGCAAGGCCGCAATCAGCCCGGCGATGGCTATCCGGCTTGCCAAGGCTTTCGGCAGCACAGCGGAAACGTGGTTGCGTATGCAGCTCGCCTATGATTTGGCAGCCGCCCGAAAGGACGAAAGCAAGATTAAGGTTCGGCGACAGCACCTCGAAGAACTGCACGCAAGTTGAGCAATGGCATTAGGCTCGCCAACGGGTAGCTACGGTGTCGCCGCGGCGACCCCTCGTGACCGTGGGCTTTCTCTTCGACGACGAACCCACGGTCAGCTCCAAAGACGAATTGACCGCGGCTACCTCTGGGTCACACAACCTCACACGCCGTTCGAACTGTAATCTCTGCGCTTGTAGCTTCCCACCTTGCGCAACTCGATCACCAAGTGTAAGCCGTCGTTAACGGCTCTTTCACTGCGAAAGGCCTTGCGGATATCGGGGTTCTGCAGAACGGGATTTGTACTCGCGTGGTAGCGCAGGGCCCGCTCTCCGGCCCTGCGGCTCTTCCAGCGGCGCGGGTTCCTGCCGCGCAGGGCGGCGTTCCTCGCAGACCCTTGACTCCGCGAATTGAGGTATGATGTACGGAGAGGGCGCTGATGAATGCCATCGTGCAAGAAAAGGTCAAGGATCTGGTGGCGCTATGCAACAACCGAGGCGTGCGCCGCCTAGCTCTGTTTGGCTCGGCAGCGAGCGGCCGGTTCGACGCCGCGTCCAGCGACCTCGATTTCCTTGTCGAGTTCAAGCCGATGCGTCCCGCCCAGCATGCTGACAATTACTTTGGACTGCAAGAGGACCTGGAGCGGCTTTTTGGTGTGCCGGTTGAGTTGGTCGAACCTGGCCCGATTCGCAATCCCTATTTTCGGCAGGCCATCGAGAAGACCCAAGTACAGCTTTATGTTGCCGCTTGAAGTACGCAAGTACCTGTTCGATATCGCTCAGGCGTGTGACCTGCTCACTCAGTTCACCTAAAGGAGAACCTTCACTGACTACTCCACTGACGCTCTCCTGCGGTCCGCGGTAGAGCGACAGTTCGAAGTCCTGGGGGAAGCCCTTAATCAGGCCCTCCGCCTGTACCCTGACCTTTCCAGGCGTGTTAGCGACTGCCGCCGGATCGTCGCCTTCCGTAACCGGCTAATCCATGGCTACGCTTCCGTTTCGGATGAGGTGGTTTGGGGAGTCCTCGAAGCTAATCTGCCCACCCTGCGCCGCGAAGTGCAGGCGGTGCTGGATGAACCGCAGGGTGACCCATGACGCCGCTGGCTGGCCCATCAGACCTTGCCGGTCAGGTGTGCGGCTTTTCTCACCGACCACCCCCAAGTGCCGCGGAATCAACAGAACGGGTCCACGCTACTCGCTCAGTAATCACCCGATCAATTGCCAAGCGGCGCGTGGTAGCGCCCGCGTCTGTTAGAATTGGAACTGTTGCTTGGGAGCCGAACCATGCCAAAGGGAAAGCGTAAGGAAAGGGTCGCGCCGGTGGACGAAGTTCCGATTCGGTTGCGCATTGAATCGCTCGAGGAAGGCGGCTACGTGGCAACGAGCCCCGATGTGCCCGGCTTGGTCGCCGAAGGGCGCAGAGTCACGGAAGCGGTTGAGATTGCCCAGGGACTGGCGCGAAGGATCGTCGAGTCCTGCCTCGATCACGGCGACCCACTTCCTCCCGCATTCAAGAAATCACACCCGGTCCTGCCCGACTTCGTTGTGCCCTTGGGCATCGGCTAATGGGTCGCCTCGCTCTTCGCCCAAGGGTCGCGGACCTCACCAACCGGTCCACGCTACCTGCTTAGGGATTCCCTTTCTCCGCCAGCCGGTTGTACTTCCTCAGCAGCTCGCGCAGGCGGTCGTGGGGCAGCGCGATCGCGGTGTGATTGTCCGCGCCGGTCATGGTCTCCGCAGCGACCAGCGCGTTCACAATGGCTTCTTCGGTGGCCTCGACGGTGGCTGAGAAGATCGGGTTCATGTCGTCGTTCGCGACCATCTGAAGCTGGGCGAGCCCTGTGGATTTCGCCGCTCCGGGATTGGCTGTCGAGAAGGCGATAAAGATGTCTCCCGACCCGTTTCCAGAGGTGCTGCCTGTGCGTGCCAGTCCCAGTGACGCGCGCCGCGCCAAGCGCTTGAGTTGGTGGGGCAGCAAGGGTGCATCCGTGGCCACCACGATGATGATAGAGCCCTTTTCTTCATCCCTATTGGAGCTGAGTTTTCCCCAGACCTTGTCGCTGCTAATCTCTTGCCCCACAGGCACCCCGGCAATTCGGAGCTGCTCGCGGGCGCCGCAATTGCACTGCACCAGGACTCCGACTGTGTAGCCGCCCTCTGCCACTCGGAGCTGGCGCGAGGCGGTTCCGATGCCACCCTTGAATTCGTAGCAAATCATGCCGGTCCCGCCGCCCACGTTGCCTTCGGCTACAGGGCCGGAGCGGGCACTATCCAGAGCGTGGAAGGCGTCCTGCGGCGTCACGTGAAATCCATTTACATCGTTCAAATAGCCGTCGTAGGTTTCCGCCACCACGGGCAGTGACCACCAGTAGCCGGTTTCATCCGGCGGGGCCAGATTCACGCGCCATTTGATCACCGCGTCGCGGACTACGCCTACACTGTGGGTGTTGGTGATCATGACCGGGCCCTCAAGGAAGCCGGATTCCTCCACCCAAGTCGTGCCGGTCATCTCGCCGTTGCCGTTGAGGGAAAACCACCCGGCGAAAACTCGGCTGGCTGGTGATTTGCCGCGGGGAAGGATCGCCGTGACGCCCGTCCGCACCGGGCCTTGCCCGACAACCAGCTTGCCCGAGCCGGATATCAGGGTCGTGTGGCCGACTTCCACGCCTTTCACGTCGGTGATGGCATTGAGCGGTCCGGGTGTGCCTTCAAACGGCACACCGAGGTCACGAGCCCGGGGCTTGGCCTGCATAAAGCCGGTGCTTGGTGAAACGCCCGCCGATACTAGGATCGCACCAAGAACCAAAAGCAACCTGTGTGTTTCCATGGCATTTTCTCTCTGAACGGTTTAGGCAACTGTGGAACGGGGAGTAGGCAGCGCAGAGTCTCGTTTCTCAGAGATTCTGCGCTTGTATCTACCTGCTGGTGACCGTCAGCTTGATTGGCCGCGCTGCATCCCCATCGAAGACGGAGTTTTAACTGCTGACTGTCGACTGTTGACTGTCGACTTAGTGGCCCGCCTTGGCCACTCTCGCCATGGCGGCGATATGGTCAGGCGTGGTGCCGCAGCAGCCTCCGATGATTTGCGCGCCAGCTTTGATGAGGTCAGGTACTTTGGAGGCCATGAATTCCGGCGTCTCCTTGAAGACGGTTTTTTCCCCCTCCAGGACGGGCATACCTGCGTTGGCGTTAATAAGGATGGGCGTGTTCGGCTGCGCAGCCCGCATCTGGCGCGCAATCTCGATCATGTTCACGATGCCGTTGCCGCAATTGGCGCCCACGATGTCCGCGCCTGCCGCCACCGCCTCCCGCGCCGCGCGTTCTGGCGTAACGCCCATCATGGTGCGAAAACCGCGCGCGCCGGCTTCAAATGTGAACGTACAGATGACCGGAAGCTTGGCATTTTCCTTGGCAGCCTTGATCGCCTGGAGAGCTTCGGTGAGGGAAGCCATCGTCTCAATGCAAAGAGCGTCCGCGCCGCCTTGTTCCAAGGCCACCACTTGCTCCTGGAACGCCTTGTAGAGGTCTTGCGGCGTCACATCACCGCCCTCGTCCTCCACGATGTGCCCGGTGGGGCCCACGGAGGCGGCGACGTAAATCTTGCCTGCGCTGGCCTGTTTGGCGAGCGCCACCGCAGCCAGGTTCAACTCTCTTACTTTGTCCGCCAGTCCATAGGGCTTCAGCTTGTAGCAGGTCCCGCCAAACGAATTCGTCTCCACGATGTCGGAACCCGCCGCGAGGTAAGCCTCATGAATCCCTTTGACGACCTCCGGGTGAGAAATGCACCACGATTCCATGCACTCGCCCGGTTTCAACCCCTTGGCTTGCAGATAGGTGCCCATGGCTCCGTCGGAAATCAGAATGTCTCCTTGAGCCACTCTTTCTTTGAAACTCTTCATATGAATTTCCTCTTTCATCCTCTTGAGCAAGCTATGGATTCCCGCTTTCGCGGGAATGACGACCAAATCTGCTCGTGATTCTGTGCCTTAGCATAGTGCTCAGCTTAACACATTGCCGCAGGTTTCAGGCGTCAGAGGCCTGGGGCTCAACCAGGATTCAGGAGTCAGGGGAAAAGCGAGAGGCTCTCCCGAATCCTCCCCCTGCGGGACCAAATTCTGTTCTTTTGGATACTGCGTGTTTGCTCTTGACACCAGGCTTGAGACTTGATAGCCTACCATGGTTGACCGATGGAATGCGCAACCACAGAGCGCTCGCGGGAGTTCAGGACTGGGCGCCGGTTTGGGCAAGTGGCCACGCCACGCAGCTCCTATACGACACATTGTCATTGCGATGAGAGGCGCAGTAAGTTTGATTTCTGAAGGAACGATGCGGGAATGTTATTGAAAACAAAGGACCGAATTTGAATGCAGCGGAACGAAGCGGGGATATCATTGATAATAAAGGAGATTCGAGCATAAAGCGGGTATATTATTGAAACTAAAGGTAGTTATTATGTTTTTGGTCGCAGGCAGTAGGTGATACGTCGTAGGAGGTAGGTGGGGAAATCGGAAGGTAATACCCATCTCGGCTTCGTATTACTCGGTTAAACAATTCTTGACCGCCATTGCGGTACTTGGTAGAGTCAGTGCCATGACACCGCAAACTTTGAAAACCCTGGACCAGGACTCCGCAGGATGACAATTGGAGAGTGCGCTCTCTCTCCCCACAACACACTCCGATTCCGACTTCTCATTTCCGGTTTAAACCACCTTGCGGTCGGGGAATTTTCAGACGCCACTGACACGCGTCGCGGCGGCGACGGCTCGGTCGATCAACGCCTGGTAATACACAGCCGCAACTGGCTCGTACGAGACACGTTCCGTAGCCTTCAACTGAGAGACGACCAACGACCCCCTGCCGACCCGCAGTTCGGCGGAGACCGGCTTGCGCTTGGGGTCGGGGTCTACCGGCTTCACCGCCACAACGGTCTGAAGGATGGGGGCGAGGCCGGGACCCTCGAGATAGTCGTTGGCCACGTATTCGATGTAGTCTTTCTCGGCGTCGTACCAGTACGAGAAGTCGGATGGCTGAAACGAGGCCACAAGCGGATGGCCCGTCTTGCGGGAGACGAATTCCCGGCCGGTCATCTTCTTGACCACAATATCGGCCTCGCCCAGGCGCCAGACAGTGCCGGCTGCCTGCTCGAGGAAAACCGCAGTGCCGCCATGCTCGGCAAAGCCCCGCAGACCGCTGCGCACCATCTCGAAGGCATCGACGTCGTCTACAAAAGCCAACCGGGCGAGCTCTCGGGTCGGGGAAAACAAGTGCGGCCGCAGGCCGAGTGTCTGGGCCAGTTTCCAGCCTCGGCCGTTCGGCGGGCCGACAATGGCGACCTCCACTCCGCCGTTCTTCGCCTTATCGAGCGCCGGGAAAACCTCAACTTCCATTTTGCTGTCGTGAATCAACTGGCCGCTGGGATCCTTCAGGCCGACGCGGATGGTCAGCCTCTCCCGGTGTGTGACCTCGGGGACATGGTAGTGGAAGAAGCCCTGGAAGGCCGCGCCAAAGGACGGGATCGAGGCAAGTCCGGATTGGGCAAAGATGCGGTGGCCCCCTTGCAGAACCTCCCAGACCAGTTCGCCGCTGGAAAAGTCGGCCCGGCGGTCGTTGCAGACCCAGAATTCGAGTTGGAGTTTCTCACCTGCGTAGTAACGCAGACGGTCGGTGCGGATATCGACCATGAGCGGCGTGAGCGCCTCCCGGAATTCGAAGTAGGCTGGCTTGGGGTGACGGTCCACATCAACAAGAGACTTCTGCCAACCGTCCGGCCAGGCATCGATCAGAAAGAACATTGCGGTCGAAACGATGCGGTCCGCCTGTCGACGGAAGGCGCGGGTCATGGTGCCGATACCCCAGGCCTGATGGGCCTGGCTGGCGGCAATCCATTCGCCCAGGGTCTCCTGAGTATCGTACCAACTCCCGTGCAGGGCCCAGGTCTGCGCGAACGGGAGCTTGCCCGGGTTCCAGGGGGCCTCGAGGAAGGCCGGCAGCCAATCCTTGGGATAGTGCTTGAACATGGTCTCAGCGTCTTCCAGGCCCTCGAGGCCGTACTCGCCGCTGGCTAGTTTCCATCCCGGCTTGCTGGCCATCCAGTAGCCGCGGATGAATTTGCCAATGGGAACGCCCTGGGAGCCGTACCAGGCACAGTAAATGTGGTAGTCGGGGAGGCCGGGCTCGGGCGGGTCGAAGTCCCCGTCCACGGGCTTGATGACGCGGTCGGGGTTGTGGACGTGGACGACCGACGAGGCCGCCTCGAAGAAGAGCTCCAGCTCAGGGCGGGTGAGGTCGCGGTGCGCTAAGTTGTCTTTCTCAATGGTGGTGGGCTCGTTGATATAGCTGATCATGATGTTCGAGGCATGATTGCGGACCAGCTTCTCCATCTCGCCGGCCTCGCGGATGGCTTCTTCGAGTTGGCCCCGTCGGAGTTGCCCGAACAGTGGCAGATCGGTCTGCACCATCATCCCGAAATGGTCGCACATGTCGTAGACCTCGGGCTGCACGGGGGTCTGCGTGAGGCGGAAGAAGTTCATATGGGCGAGCTTGGCGATGAGGATGTCCTCGATCAACTGTTGCTCGTCGCCTTTCATCACCGGCACTTCGAAGTTGCCCATGGTGTTGGCGCCGCGCAGGATAATCGGCTCGCCATTGAGGTAAAGCGTGCCTTTCACGCCTGAACTGTCGTCCATGCGGAACTCGCGCATGCCGAAATGGTCCTCAGCAACATCGACGGGCCCAGCGTCCTTGGGGCGGAGCGTGGCGCGGAGGGTGTACAAATACGGACTCTCCGGTTCCCACCCGCGAAAGTCGCCGAGGTAGACAGTAGTGCGGTACTCCGTGGAACCGGGGCCAGCGGGCGCAGCCTTGACCGGCACGTTTTCCAGCGCCGGACCGTGGAAGTTCTTAGGATAGATCGAGAGCGTCAGGTCGACGTCGCGATTGGTGTTGTCCCGGTGGGCAACCTCAACCCGCACTTCAACCGCTTTGCCCGCCAGGTCCGGTCGGACGAAAAGGCCGGTAACGGCTAGCTTGGGGCGGCCCTCGAGGTAAACCTTCTGCCAGATACCGGCTCCGGGCGGGCACTCGTGCCAACCGAGGACTGGATCGTCCCAACCAGGCCCGACCGACGCAGCGATCTTGTCACCGTCTATCTTTAGGCCGCTCCAGATTTCGTAGGTAAGCATGATCGCCTCGTTCTGGATGCGGATGACCAGGACGTTCTCGCTGCCGGGGCGCAGGTACGGAGTGATATCGACCTCGAAGGGCGCGAAAAGGCCCTCGTGGGTGGTAACCATTCGACCGTTGAGATAGACCTGGCACTTGTAGTCGACCGCGCCAAAGCGCAGGACGATGGCCTCATGGTTCAACACGCTGGCGGGGATCTCGAGAACCTTGCGGTAGTAGCCAGCCCACCAACCTACGGGGCCGCGGTAATGGGGGAGGCGCACGCTTTGCCAGGAGCCTTCGCCGCGCCAGACGCGGGAAATGTCGCGCAAATCCTCGGGCTCTTCCATGCGGAATTGGAACGTGTCCAGCTCAATACGGGCGCGCGTGACGGGTGCGGTCGGCGTGTAGTCGGCCAGGAAGGGCTCGTATTGCTTGCGTAATTCGGCCAGCCGGGCCCGAAACTCCTCGCGGGTCTGCATGCTGTGCCGCTGCGGAAAATCGACCGAAGGGTTGCTGCGCCCGGACTCTAATTCGATTGTCGGCAAAGAGGGTGGCGGGTTCTCGCGCAGGTGCACCCGCAGTGGCGGCGCCGGCTGAATTGCCATCGTGGCAAACTGGTCAATTTGCTCGTGCGCCTTTGCGGTGGCGGCTTGCGGTCCAGCAGGGGCAGGCTTACCGGCAGTTAGCGATTGCGCCCCGATCAGGGCCGCAGAGCCCTGCAGAAATCTGCGACGCCCGATTGGTTGGTACGCCATTATGATGCCCCCAAAAACTAGATTTGCTTAAAGTAAACGACCACCTCCTCGAAGGCGGTGGGGATTCCGATGAAGGTGGTCAATGATTCCCGTTTGATCCCGATCAGTGATTCTGAGGTCATGCCGATCAGGATCGGGGCGAAGCGCCGCTACCGTCGCGATCCTACTTGAAGTGACCGGAATCGGTCAAGTCAGAACGGTATGTCAGAACGGTATGTCCCGCTCCGCACGGTCCCCGCGTGCCTCATTGAACGGGTTGTCACAAGGTGCGAATTTTTCCCGCTCAAAAAGTGCTTGACAGTAGACCTGATCGAATCGTTCTTTGGCAAGATGGCCAGGACCCTGCTTCGCGGGATACGCGTGGAGTCCAAAGAAGAGCTCAAAACACGCATCGAGATGTACCTGCGCGAGGGGAACGAAGAACCGGTCGTCTTCCGATGCAAGTACAAGCTGGGAACGCTCTCGGTCGTTGAAACGCATTGATACGGTATTTAGGAATCTACTTACTAGCAGGATGCTGAAGACCTTTGTAATCGCTGTCATTCCGAGCGAAGCGAGGAATCTCGCTCTGGAAACCCCGATCTGATCGGGGCGAGATTCCTCGTCGTCCGCCGGGTGGCGGACTCCTCAGAATGACAGGTTAGACGGGTTCTTCAGCATCCTACTAGTTTATCCTCATGCGCATAGACGATACAGACTTACTAGTCTAGAGGCTTAGAAATATAACTTCAAGGCGAGCTGAATTTGCCGTGGCGAGTTGGCCTGGGAACTGACTTGCCCGAAGTATTGATCGCCAACCGTGCTGTCTGGCTGACCGAAGCGAGGAGTG
>Ga0326728_10010430_pt1 | contig 21757 bp, 18 predicted proteins | sample MB3enrmetagenome_FD_207602 | JGI IMG/M metagenome (GOLD analysis project Ga0326728, IMG submission 207602) | Lab enriched peat soil microbial communities from McLean, Ithaca, NY, United States - MB31MN | ecosystem: Environmental > Terrestrial > Soil > Wetlands > Peat | place: USA: New York... | reverse complement strand
CGCCAAAACGAAAGCAAAGGCCAAACCCAAACACAAGGAGGCGGCCTGACGGCCGCATCACTTTGTTTCACAAAGCGGACAGATCACGTATTCTCAGAACCGGACAACTTGACTTGTTACCGACAGCTGCGCCGTCGCTAACCGGCGTCCTTGTCGATGTCCCGCGGGCGACCCTTGCGGATGCGCCGGAACAGGAAGTCCATGCGGTCGCCAATCTGGGTGCCGATGTCCGCTTCAAAGTGCAGGTCGGGGACGCGGTAGAGGTCCAGGCGGCGGGACAACTCCCGGCGCAGGAAACCCTTGGCCCGTTCGAGGGCTTTCAGAGCCGGGTCTGCCTCCTCGCGGTGCGGAAAGGCGAGGCTGACGCGGGCACGGCGCAAGTCGGGCGAGACGTTCACCTCCGTCACTGTGGCCGAGCTTACGCGCGGGTCGGACATTTCATACGAGATCAGCTCCGCAAGCTCCTCGCGGATCGCTTCCGTCACCCGTTCCGCTCTGTGTCCTTCCATACCGGCTCCGTGAGCCACGAACGCACACGAATCAGACCACTCCGTTACCGTCGTGGCTCGGTAGCATCCTGCAAACCAACCGAGCTGCGACGGTAACGGAGCGGTCCATGCCATCGTGTTTTCATTCGTGTCTATTCGTGTTCATTCGTGGCCAATCCGTCCTACGCTACTCGATCCACTCTACCGTGACTTCCACCAGCGCCGGCCCCAGCAGCGCCGCCGCCTCCCGCTCCACCTGCTGCAGAGTCTGCTCGGCGTAGGAGTGACTGCCGGAAACGGTCACCGCGGAGATGAGCGCGCGCTGCCAGATATCCTGGAAATCGATCTCCGCGACGGCCACGTTGAACCGGCTCCGCAGGCGGTCCTTCAAGCTCTTCACCGTGTGCCTCTTGTCCTTAAGCGAGTGGGATTCGGGGAGGCGAAGTTCAAGGGTTAGGACGCCGACCGTAGCCATTTCGGTGTACCCCCGGCCTCAGTGCAGTCCGCTAAACCACGGCTTCCGGCGCGACGCGCTCCGTGGTGAACGCTTCAATGACGTCGCCGGGCTTCACATCGTTAAAATTGTGGATCTGGATGCCGCACTCGAAGCCGGTCTTCACCTCGCTGGCGTCGTTCTTGAACCGCTTGAGCGATTCCACCTTGCCGGTGAAGATGACCACGTTGTCGCGCAGGACCCGAACCTGGCTGTCGCGCCGAATCGCGCCTTCCTGCACCATACAGCCGGCCACGTTGCCCACTTTGCTGATGCGGAACACCTCGCGCACCTCGGCCTGACCCTGCCAGGCCTCCTTGAACACCGGCTCCAGCATGCCGGTCATGGCCCGTTTCATCTCGTCGGCCAGCTCGTAAATGATGGTGTGGAGGCGGATGTCCACCTTTTCCTGCTCGGCCAGCGCCGCGGCGTTGCGCTCCGGCCGGACGTTGAAACCGATGATAATGGCCTCCGAGGCCGAGGCCAGCAGCACGTCCGTCTCGTTGATGGCGCCCACGCCCGAGTGAATCACGGCCACGCGCACCTTGTCGTTGGAGAGCTTCTGCATCATGTCGGCCAGCACCTCCGCCGAGCCGCCTACGTCGGTCTTCAGGACGATGTTGAGATCCTTGATCTCGCCTTCCTGCAGGTGCTTGTGCAGGGTCTCCAGCGTGACCCGGGTGCCGCGCGCCATGGCCACTTCGCGGGTCTTCGCTTCGCGGTAGATGACAATCTGCTTGGCCTTGGCGGTGTCGGTGACCACCTGGAAGGTGTCGCCGATTTCGGGCAGCGATTCCAAACCCAGCACCTCCACGGGCATGGAAGGCTCGGCCACCCGCACCGGATCGCCGCGGTCGTCGTACATGGCGCGGACCTTGCCGAACACCGCTCCGCAGATGAAGTAATCGCCCACCCTGAGCGTGCCGTTGCGAACCAGCACCGTGGGCACCGGGCCGCGGCCGCGATCCAGCTTGGCCTCCAGAACGACGCCCACGGCGGGGCGCTCCGGGTTAGCCTTGAGATCCTGCATATCGGCCACCAGCAGAATCATTTCCAGCAGCAGATCCAGGTTCTCTTTCGTCTTCGCCGACACCGGCACCATCACCGTGTCGCCGCCCCAGTCTTCCGGCACCAGTCCGCGATCGGAGAGTTGCTGCTTGATCCGTTCGCGCTGCTCGCCCGGCTTGTCGATCTTGTTGATGGCCACCAGGATGGGCACGCCGGCAGCCTTGGCGTGGTTGATAGCCTCCACCGTCTGCGGCATCACGCCGTCGTCGGCGGCCACCACCAGGATCACGATGTCGGTAACTTTGGCGCCGCGCGCGCGCATCTGGGTGAAGGCTTCGTGACCGGGCGTGTCGATGAACACGATCCTGCGGCCGTTTTTCTCGACCTGGTAGGCGCCGATATGCTGGGTGATTCCGCCGGCTTCGCGGTCGGCCACGTTGGACAAGCGAATGGCGTCCAGCAGCGAAGTCTTCCCGTGGTCCACGTGACCCATGATGGTGACCACCGGAGCGCGCTTGAGGCGATCCGTCTCCACCTCGGCCGACTCTATCTCGAAGGTGCTCTCTTCCTCGTAGCTGACCTTGTTCGTGGAAGCGCCGAACTCGCGCGCTATCTCTTCCGCCGTCTTCACATCCAGCGTCTGGTTGATGGTGGCGAAGATCTTCTTGTCGAAGAGCCGCTTGATCACCAGATTGGCTTTCACGCCCAACTTCTCGGAGAGCTCCTTGACGGTGATGCCCTCGCTGACGGTGATCTCGCGATTGATGGCCGGCAGCGCGGTGTACTGCTCGCGACGCGTGGGCAGGCGCAGCGTCTTCTCTTCTTCTTCGCGGCGCTCCACCACGCGCCCGCGCGCCTGATGCTGCCGCCTCGCCTGATCGGTGGGCGGGGGCGCGGAGGGTTCCACGCGAACGGTGGAAGTGGGGTGCATGGGCCGCGGTCGCGCTCCTCGCGCCGCCGGACCAGCCGGACCCGTTCCCGGGCGAACAATGGGCTGACCGGGGCGAATGGGACCGCGATAAATGGGCTGGCCCGGACCCGCCGACGGCCGCGAAGGCATGCCCGGACGCGGCGCTGGCGCTGGCTGGCCGGGGCTCACCCGAGGCTGTTGCTGCTGCTGTAATCGCGCCAGCACGTCCGGGCTGGGCGGAACCACCGGACGCGCGGCCGGCTGACCGGCCAGCGGCCGTGCCTGCGATGGAGCAATCTGCGCCGCAGGTGGCGCCGATGCCGCGGCCCGTGGCTGCTGCGCCATGGGACGCTGCGGAACCACCGGCGGCCGGGGCGTTCCTGGAACGGTGCCGGGTGAACCCAGAACCGAGCCCGGCGCCGGCTGCCGGGGGCCGGAAGGAATCGGCGTCCGCGGACCGCCGGTCAGAACCTGACCCGGACGCGGAGTGACGGGCAGAACCGGTTCCGGCGTCGCGGGCGCCGCTGGCGCGGCAGCGGAACGACGGGGTTGCGGAGCCGCCGGACGCGCCGGAGCTGTCGGCCGGGCCGCTGGCGCGGGTGCTGCCGTAGTCACGCGTGCACGCGGCTGTACCGGCATCGCCGGAGCCGCCATTGTTCCTATCGGAGGATGAACGGGACGTTGCTGGCCGCCCAGCAGCGGGGGACGCACGGGCATCGGCCGTGGCCGCGCTGCCTCGCTTTCCGGCGCTGTCTCGGTGTGCTCGCTCACGGCCGCGGCCGGTTCCACCGCCTCGGCCGTTTCCACCGGGCGATGGGCGGCCGCTGTCTCCACCGGGGCCGGCGCGGGAGCCTGCTCAATCTCCTCCGCAACGGCGAGTGCGGACGCAGGCTCATGGTCCCGCTCGTGGTCGAACGTGTCCGGGCGGGCGCCGACCACGCCGAAGTGTCCGCGAACCAGGTCCGCCACGTCCTCGTCCAGCGAGCTGGAGTGGGTTTTCTTCTCGGCCACGCCCAGCTCGGGGAGCAGCTCGAGAATGCGCTGAGGCTTGACCTCGAGCTCTCTCGCCAGCTCATTGATGCGGATTTTGCTCATAGTCAGCAATTGCAAAATGGAGACGCACTACCCCGGCATGCACTGGTCAGCTCAGCGGTCTGGACCCCAGGTCTCCTATCCTATCAGATTCGCTTTCTTCTTCCACTGGTCCCGATTGCGCCGCAGTACCAGCGTCCGCGGCTTCTTCGGGCGGCTCCGAGTCCGCTGCCGGTTCGGACAGCGCACTGGCGGCGGACGCTTGCGGCTCGACTTCATCGCACACGTCCGGCCCGGCTTCACCAGACTCTTCCGGCTGCGCCGCGGGCGCTTCCTCAACCACCTCCGGCGCTTCCTCAATCACCTCCGGCGAAGGCCCGGCAGCGCCCGCCTCGGCAGCGCCCGTCTCGTCCGCGGCCGGAGACTCGCCGGGGGCCTGTTCGGCGGGGGTCTCGAACTGAGCATAATATCCGTTGACGGCGTCGCGAATCCGCTCCACCGCCGGGGCGCCGATGCCCTGCAGTTCTTCCAGTTGTTCCGGGGTCATGCCGCCGAGCTTCTCGATGGTGCTGACGCCGCCCGCGATGAGCTGCCCCACAATGTTCTCCGGCAGGCCGTACTCCATCAGCACCGACACCGGCGCGCCCGGAGTCACCAGCGCGGCCATGGCCGATTCCACCTCCCGCCGTTTTTCCTCTTCGCTCTTGATGTCGATCTTCCAGCCCAGCAGCTTGGCGGCGAGCCGCACGTTCTGGCCCTTCTTGCCGATGGCCAGCGATAACTGGGTGTCGTCGACAATCACTTCCATGTGCCTGGCCGTGGCGTCCACGATGGCCACGCGCGAGATCTTGGCCGGGCTCAGGGCCTTGGTGGCGTACTGCACGGGATCGTCGGAGTATTCGATAATGTCTATCTTTTCGCCGCGCAGCTCGCGAATAATCGACTGCACGCGCATGCCCTTCATGCCCACGCAGGCGCCCACGCAGTCCACGTCGCGGTCGCGGCTCCACACCGCGATCTTGGTGCGCTCGCCGGCCTCGCGCGCGCAACCTTTGATCACCACGGTGTTGTCGTAAATCTCCGGCACTTCCTGCTCGAACAGGCGCTTCACCAGATCGGGATCGGCGCGGGAGATGGTGACGCCGGCGTTCTTGCCCGCCTTCTCCACGCTCTTGATGATGGAGCGGACGCGATCACCCACGCTGAAGTTCTCCAGCCGGCTTTGCTCCTTTTTCGGCAGCCGCGCCTCGGTCCTGCCGATGTCCACAATCAGGTCCTGCCCCTCGATGCGCTTGACGATACAGTTGACCAGCTCGCCCACGCGCCCGGAGTATTCCGAGAAAATGGTTTCCCGCTCGGCCTCGCGGACCTTCTGCAGAATCACCTGCTTGGCGGTCTGCGCGGAGATGCGGCCCAGAGCCTCGGTGGGCCGGGAGATGCGGATTACGGCGCCCAGTTCCGCGGCCGGGTCCACGCGCTTCGCTTCGGTGAGGGAGATCTCCTTCACCGGATCGCCCACCGGGTCGGCCACGGTCTTCAGCGCGAAGATTTCCAGCGCGCCCTGAGCGTTGAACTCCGCAACCAGATCCTCCACGCTGCGGAAGTGTTTCCGGGCCGCCACCAGCATGGCGTCCTTTACCGCGTCGATCACGATTTGCGGATCGATGCCCTTCTCCTTGCTCAGGATCTCAATGGACTGATAGATCGTTCCCACTCGTCTCCTCTTTCAACTTGTTCTCTGGGGAATTACCACTCGAACTTGAGGTTGGCCTTCTCTACCTGCGCCAGCGCAAAGCGGACCTGCCGGCCGGCCGCGGGCTCGATAGTGATCTGGCCGTCCTCAAAACCGGTCAGCGTGCCTGACCAGTGACGCTGGTTCTCCACCGGTTCGCGCAGAACGATGCGCGCCTTGTGGCCGGTGAAGCGTTCGAAATCCTTCGCTTTCGTGAGCTTGCGCTCGAGGCCCGGGGAGCTGACCTCCAGCGTGTATCTGCCGCCCGGGATAACATCCTCCACGTCCAGAATGGTGCCCACCCGGTGCGAAATCAGCTCGCAATCGGCGTGGCTGACGCCCTCCGGCTTATCGATAAAGATGCGCAGGACGCGGCCGTTCCCGCCTCCGAGGAATTGCACCTCGACGATCTCGATATTCTCCGCGTGGGCAACCCGCTCCGCGATTTCGGTCACTTTGGCGGTGACGGCTTCCCTGTTCCGATCCGGCATCCTGCAACCACGAGCGCGCGCAATAAAAAAGTGGGCTTTCGCCCACTGGCTACGTTCGACATCTTTAGTATACCCTGGCGGGGTGGGCGCGGTGATAGAATAGCTGCGCCGAGTCGGCGGGGGAGGATGAAGCCATGGAATACAGGATCTTCGGGCCCGGACGGTCTCCGGACGACGACTTCAAGGGAGACCTTGCGGCTTTCCTTGCTCTGAACGAGAAGCAGAGAGACGCTGTTGCGGAGTGGTTCCTAACAACGGATAGCTACGATTCCTGGGCTCCGAAGCTCCCGCCCGGCATCGTAGCGAGTCCCTTGCTTCCTGAACAGTTCAGGAGGGCTGCTGGTTTCATCCGCCCCTTGTTGCTTCGTTGGCAAGAATATGGCCTCGAGCTCGCGGACATTGAAAGGGATCTTCTTTTGCTCGGCTGCGCTCCGGAAGAGCTCGCCATCCTGACGGACTTTCTCGCTCGCGTCTCGCCGGTCAAGGGAAGAGTATGGACCGGCGGCTGCAAGGACTTCGAGAGCTTGCTGGGGCTGCCAACTGTCGACGACGTGAACATCGTCTGCGACGCTAGGCCCGTATTCGGAGGCCTTGCGTATGACGAAACCGCGGCTGAGAATGGAGTTTCCTACCGGAAGTTCGTTGGGTTCATCCACTTGGTAATCATGGAGATCATCGCATCGGACAACTATGGACAGAAACAGCGCACAGCGATTCAGATGACCGAGGAAACGTTCCGAAGGTTCATGGACGGCATGAAACGAGCCAGTGAGCAACTGGATATACTCAAAGAGCGGACGAACGTGATCGACCCGGATGCCTAAGACTGCAAGGGATTATCTTCAGCGCGGATATCACTATCGCACGCAGCGGCACTGTGCGCCCGCTGTGAACCGCGCCACTCGATCCCTGAAGAACCCATCGGCAAAGCCACCATCTCCTTACGTCGCTGACCGCGACAGCAACGTTCGGGAGGTACTGGACGTGGCTACCAAGGTCAGCTCAATGGCGGATCGCGAAGTTCGGCTGCGGTATCACGAACTTGTTGACAAGCAACTCGCCGGACCGCTCACGGCGATGGAGCGCTTCGAACTGGAGCGTATCGAGCTTCGCCTCGACGCCGAAGACAGGGATCCGGAGATCGAGGCGCGGGATCGGCAATGGGAACTGGAGCGGACCCAGCTTTTGGATTCCATTGAAGATCTGCTCGTCAGGCTGAGAAAGTAGGTCAACTCAGCGGGCCAGGTAGAATGCCAGTCTTTATTCGTCGGGAGAATCCGCCGGCGTACACAGACTGCCGGCAATACAAGCCGTTCCTGCGCAGGGATTTCCTCGGCCGTTGCGTCTACTGTGAACGGACCGAGGCATACCTCGGCGGCGATGAAGCATTCGAGGTCGAACACTTCCGTCCGAAGAGCAGATTCCCAGAGCTCGTCTGTTCCTACCCAAACCTCTACTATGCGTGCCGGAGATGCAACGGTCATAAGTCGGACACGTGGCCATCTGACGAACAGATGGCGCGCGGCCTGAGATTCGCGGACCCATGCGAGGAGGATCTGTGGTTGCATCACCTCCGCGAGAGGGAAGACGGCTCGGTCGAGGAGAAGACAACCTGCGGGGCTTATTCGAGCCGCCACATCCGCCTGGATCGCGAGGCACTGCGCCGGTGGAGGCGTCTGCGAAGCGAGGCCCAGCGGGACCTGCCCCTACTAATCGAGACCATGCATATGCTGGAGCAACTCAGAGCTTCCTTGGAACGTCCGGACGCGAAAGCGGAAGTGCGCTTGATTGCTCTGAAACGTCGCATCGAGGAATCGCGGCTCCGGTTTTCGATAGGCTGAGCACACGTCATTCGCCGATTAACCTCGCATCCGCCGCGCGCACATTTAAACGGATCACAAACAACACGTCACCAGCCACCCCGGCCGTCGCCCCGCGCGTCCCGCCACCTGCTGTTGAGTCGACGCGGAGAAAGAGCCCCCGCAAAAAAGCAAGCCAAGGGAGCAGCCCGCGCCCGCCCCCCTGCCTTGCCAACGTATCGCCCCGTAAAGATCCGTCAGAACTCCTTGAAGCTGTCGTCCAGCGGGAAGGCATCCCGGCCCGCCTTCACCGGCTCGTATTTCGACCGGCCGCCCACGTGCGCGTGCGCCCGCGCCGGCGCGCTGGCCGCCCGCCTTGCCGGCTGGTGTTCCACCACATCGGCCGCATCCGCGTTGCCGCCCACCATGTCCCGCAGCCGCAGCACCACCTCGGCCATCGCCTCGGACTGTTTGTTCAGCTCCTGGCTGGCCACCGTGCTTTCCTCCGCGCTGGCCGCGGTCTTCTGCGTTACCTGTTCGATCTGCACGAACGCCTGCGAGATCTGCTCGATGCCGCGCGCCTGTTCCTGGCTGCTGAGGTTCACTTCCTCCACCAGCACCTTCACCTTGCGCTCGTTGTCGGTCACGTCGTGGATGGCCGCCGCCACCTGATCCAGCGTGGCCGCGCCTTCGTTGGTCTTGGCGATCGACTCGTCAATCAGCGTCGCCGTGTCCTTGGCCGCCTGCGCGCACTTCTGTGCCAGGTTCCGCACCTCGTCGGCCACCACCGCGAAGCCCATGCCCGCCTCGCCGGCGCGCGCCGCCTCCACCGCCGCGTTCAACGCCAGAATGTTGGTCTGGAACGCGATCTCGTCGATCACCTTCAGGATCTTCGAGATCTTGTTGCTGGACGCGTTGATCTCGCTCATCGACGTCACCATGTGGTTCAGGCTGTCGTTGGCCTTCTGCACCTTCTGGTCCACGTCCGACACCAGGTCCGTCGCCGCCCGCGTGTTCTCCGTGTTCTTGCGCGTCATCGAAGCCATCTCCTGGCTCGATGCCGAGGTCTCCTCCAGCGATGCCGCCTGCTGGCTGGCCCCCTGCGCCAGAGACTGGCTGGCGCTCGACACCTGGCCGGCCACCCCGGAGAGCTGATGGGCCCCTTCGGCCAGCCTGGCCGCGAGCTGCCGCAGATCGCCGCTTACCCGGATCACCGAGTACAGCACGCCCGCGCCCACCGCCATCGCCAGCGCCAGCATTCCCCAACTGATCCAATTGCTCAAGGCCACGCTCGACTCCGCGCGCTGGCCGTCCTGATGGTCGGCAGCCGTCTGCGCGTCCAGCAGTTCCGTGGCCGCTTTCTCCACTTTCTGCACTTCCGGGACCGCCTGTTTGGACAGCATGTCGATCGCTTCAGTGGGCTTCTGCTGCGCGCAGAGCTGCAACATATTTTGGAAGTACTGCGACATGGCCGCCTGGCTGTTCTGCAACTCCTGCGCCACCGCCCGGCTGTGCTCGTCCTGCAGCAGCGGTTGCAGGTCTTTCAGGGCTCGCTCGGCGGAGTTCGCGGCCGCCTCGAATTCCTGTTTGTGCGCCTCCAGTTGGGCCGTGTCACCGATCGAGAAAAACAGAATGGTGCCTTTCATCGCCGAAGACATGTGCGCCACGGCCGCGCGCAGTTGTCCCAGGGCTACCGTCCGATTCACGGAAACGGCGAGCGCATGGTCCAGATCCCGGCCTTCCGAGCGGATCGTGGTCATCGCCGTGAACGCCAGCACAAGCATCAGAAGCAGAAGCGCCGAAAACCCGCCGATCAGCTTCGCTCCAATCGTCATTTTCCTCATCGAAACGGTAACCTCTCTTTCTGTCTGGCTGCCAACGGCTCACCGGAGCGTTGCGGATGCGCCAGGGCCGCAAGCCGCGCCGCCATCGATATCCGGAACTCGCACGCCTGGGCGGAGCGGACGCGGTCCGCTTAACGCGATTTCCTCAAGAGGCAACACGGGAAACGGCCGTTCAGCAGTACCAGGCCAGCACAAGGCTCATATCGTGAGACCTTCGCCCGAATTCTACGGAATGTGAAACCCGTGGCAGGACCGCGTCGAAGAAACCGGTAGCCCTGAACTCCGGATTCGCACAGCGGTCCGGGAACAACCCTTCAGGCAGTCCTTACGTAACGCTGACAACGGCAGTTAGTCAGCCGGTGACATCGGCGAGCCGGCCAGTGCTTCCGCGGCGCCGAGGTTCAGCTTTCACGCTCCCATTGCGTCAACTGCTCCGCAATCGCCTTGACGCGCCCTGGAAACCGGCTCACCCTGGTCAGGATGTACCGCCATCTGCGAGGCCTTCGCGTGCGTGCTCGTGATCTCCACCATGGCCTGATCCCCGTGACGCGCCTTGCCGGGCGATGCCGGGCAATGCCGGGATTCCCAGGCGCATCCATCTGCTCTTGTGGAGCAGGCGTTTCCGCCTGCGTCCGGCCTTCGTTACAACTCTCGCCACGGGCAGTTAAATCAAGGGAGTGCTCGGCCTGACGAAACCGGTGCGATGCCGGCATCCCGGTACCCATTTCCGTGATCGGCGTGTCACGGGAGGGATTGGGGTCCAAGGCTGTTGGAGGCGCCACTGTTTCGCCTGAGTTTCCGCGCACCATCCGATTCGGTCACCCGGCGCGGCGGGGAACGGTTAGTAAGCTTCACCCCGGTCGTCAATACCCAGCACGCGGATGCAATCAGGTGGTTCGAGACAGAAAAAGACCCGCCTCTTGCCGACGCGCAGGCGCAGTTCACCGGGACGGTCTTTGAGGCACTGCACATCGCCGGCCTGTCGCGGCGAAACGTACCAGGGCCGCATCGACCGCATCGATCCGTGCCTGGACGATGTGATCGAGACGCGCCAGATCGCGCACCGCGGCAAGACGGAAAACCACGAGGCGGATCACAGCCCGAGCCGGCGCCGGACTTCCTCCAGGGATCGGATGCTCTTTTCTCTTACGGCAAAGGAGACCTCGGCCCATGCCACACAATTCGCGGCCGACCGGAAGAACAACATACCGTGTAAGGTGCCGGGCCAGTTCGAGCTTCCGTCTCCGGCAAAAGTTCCGTTCCAGCGGCCAACGGTCCAGCTCGGCCAGCGTCATAAAGCAGATCCCGAGCAGTCGACCTGTGATGTGGCGCTAACTGATTTAATAAGCAAGCGCCCGCGTGTCTCCGTTAAAACAGCATCGACACCACATCCGTGTCGACGCTGGCGGCATTCATTCAAGGTTGGTGGGACGGGTCCGCCTCGACGCCACTCCCGCAGGCTTGTGGGGAATCCCTGCGCCGATTCGTCTTCGGGCAACGGCAGGCCTCAGTGATGAGGAGGTGACGCGGATCGTTCGGGCGCAACTCCGGCAAGCCGACCCCGCAGCGCGGATCCAGAGCGCCGCGACGCTGAACACAATCGTGGATTCGATGATTTCGCGCGAGCGACTTGTTGGCTGGCTGTCGACTGTATTCGGCGTACTTGCGGCGGCGCTTGCCGGGATTGGGCTGTACGGCGTCATGGCCTACAATCTGTCGCGGCGCAGGCGCGAGATCGGTATACGCATGGCGGTGGGAGCGCGGCCCGGCGACGTTAGCTGGCTTGCCCTGAGCGAGTCTTTGCGTCTTGCGGCCGTCGGCGCCCTGGTGGGCATCCCCGGAGCACTTGCCGCGGGGCGTTTGGTGCGAAGTTCGCTGTACGGCGTGCGGGCAACCGATCCGTGGATACTTGCCACCGCCGTCGTGTCGATGGTCGCCATTGCCATGCTAAGCGCGTTACTGCCCGCGACTCGTGCAGCTCGGATCGACCCCAGCTCAGCCTTGCGGCAGGAGTAGCCGCGCTGTGCCACACCGATACCTCATCTGGTTGTCCGTTTATTGGAGTTGGTCTCTTTCCGAGCGCATCGTCGGCCACTCCGAGAGAGCCCCGATCACTCCCGGTAAGTCCCAGTCACGGTAGGATCAGGAACGTCTTCCTCGCTGAGAGACATTCCTTCGAAAACTGTTTGATGCTAACCCGCCATCTTCCAGTCACTTGCAAAAATCGCCTGCGCCGAAACCTCGTGCTGAAGAGCCGTTTTCATCCCCCCTCGCGGCGCTCCGCCATGGGCGATTCACAACATCTCAGCCAATCAAAAACCACTTGAAACAGCCAGTTCCCGCATCGCCCCTCGGATATCCCGCACACGCCATGCTACCGTCAATGCGCCATGGCCCCTGCCGCACAGATCCTCTCCAGCGGAATAAACACCCGCGCCAAAGCGAGCCCCAGGCAGCCGGTGCCCCTGAATTACAAAACGAACCCAATTTCGCGTCGCCCGCCAGCATGCGGAAGAAGGATTTGCTGCCAATGAACGCCGACAAATACAGATTGAAAACAAATGACTTATCCCTGTTCATCTGTGTCCATCTGTGGCCAAAACCGTCCTCCCCGCCTCCCCCCTGAGTCCCGCTATGGAGCCCCCGCGCGACAAAACGAACCCAATTCCGCCCCGTCCCGGTCCTCCGCCCCGGGCCGCCGGCGCCCACCAACACCGCCCAGCCCCGCTCACGCCCCCGCATTCGCGCCGTCCCCGCAACCCACGGTTGCTATCCTTGTGATAACCCGCATGCCGGCCCCCACCCAGAACCGCCCGCGGCTGTTTCTGATCGATTCCTTCGGCTTCGTCTTCCGCGCCTACCACGCCCGCGCCCGCACCGCCGCCGCCCCCATGCGCACCAGCACCGGCCTCTCCACCGAGGCCATCTTCATCTTCCACAACATGCTGCGCAAGCTGCGCGCCGCGTACCACCCCGACTACATCGCCGCGGTCTTCGAAAGCGGCCCCAGCTTCCGCGAGCAGGAGTTCGCCGAGTACAAGGCCAACCGCGCCGAGATGCCCGACGACCTGCGCGAGCAGATCCCCTGGATTCGCCGCCTCCTCGACGCCATGAACGTGCCCGTGCTCGAGTACGCGGGCTTCGAGGCCGACGACGTCATCGGCGCGCTGGCCCGCAAAGCCGAAGCCGACGTGGACGTGGTCATCGTCTCCAGCGACAAGGACATGCTGCAACTGGTAGACCACCGCGTCTCCATGTACAACCCGGTCAAGGAAGACACGTGGTACGACCCGGCCGCCGCCGAAGCGTTCATGGGCGTCAAGCCCACCCAGGTGGCCGACCTGCTGGCGCTCAAGGGCGACACAGTCGACAACATCCCCGGCGCGCCCGGCATCGGCGACAAAGGCGCGCGCGACCTGATCGCCCAATTCGGCAGCGTCGAGGCGGCGCTCGATCGCGCCTCCGAAGTCGAGCGGAAAATGTACCGCGAGAGCCTCGAAAACAACCGCGAGCGCATCCTCTTAAGTAAGCGCCTGGCCACCATCGACACCAGCGTGCCCGTGGAATTCGCGCTCGACACGCTGAAGACCCGCCAGCCCAACGTCGACGACCTCCGCCAGATATATAAGGAGCTGGAGTTCTTCAGCCTGGCGAGGGATCTGGGACCCGCGGAGGACTCCGCCACGCGCGACTACGCGACCTTCGAGAGCGCCGCCGCCGTGCGCGCCTGGCTCGCCGCGCTGCCCGCGGACGCCGTGCTTGCGGTCGCCATCGATTCCCCGGCCGAAGGCGAGCTGCCCATGACCACGGTGGGCCTCTCCGCGCGACCCGGCCAGGGCCGAGCGTTCGACGCCGCGATGATCGGCGAGGTCCGCGCGCTGCTCGAAGACCCGCGCCGTCCCAAGGCCGCGCACGACACCCGCGCCACGCTGGCGAAGCTGGCCGGCATGGGTGTGGCGGGCGGCGGTTTCGCGCACGACGTGATGCTCTACGCGTTCCTGCTGTGCGCCGACCCTTCGGGCTGCTCCGCCGAATCCCTGGCCGAGCGCCACCTCGACCGCAAACTCCCGCGCGCCGCCGAACAGCACGCCGACGCCGCCCGCACCCTGCTCGACAAACTGCTCCTGGAAGTGGAGGCGCAGGGACTGCGCGAGCTGTACGAACGTATCGACCTGCCGCTGGCCGCCGTGCTCGCGCACATGGAGCGGACCGGCATCCGCATCGAGCCCGCGCAACTGGCCGTGCTCTCCGAGCGCATGGACGCCGAGATCACGCGGCTGTCGGCCGAGATCCACGCGCTCGCCGGCAAGCCGTTCAACATCAACTCGCCGCAACAGCTCGGCAAGGTGCTGTTCGAGGACCTGGGTCTGCCCGCGCCGTTCAAGTACGGTAAGGGCAAAACCGTCTCCACCGCGGCCGACGTACTCGAGGGGCTCGCGGCCGAGCACGAGATCGCGCGCAAGGTGCTCGACTACCGCCAGCTCTCGAAGTTGAAGGGTACCTACGTCGATGCGCTGCCGGCGCTGATTCACCCGCGTACCGGCCGCCTGCACACCAGCTTCAACCAGATCGGCGCGGCCACCGGGCGCTTGTCGTCTTCGAATCCGAACCTGCAGAACATCCCCATCCGGAGCGAGCTCGGCCGCGAGATCCGCGCCGCCTTCGTCCCCGAGCCCGGATGGAAGCTGATCGTCGCCGACTACTCGCAGATCGAGCTGCGCCTGCTCGCCCACATGTCGCACGACCCGGTGCTGGTGGCGGCCTTCCGCGCCGGCGAGGACATCCACACGCGCACCGCAGCCGAGGTCTTCCACGTGATGCCCGAGCTGGTGACGCCGGACATGCGCCGCGGCGCCAAGACCGTGAACTTCGGCATCGTCTACGGCCAGACCCCGTTCGGCCTGGCCACCCAGCTCGGCATCGATCGCAAGGAGGCCGAGCAGTACATCCGCCGCTACTTCGAAACCTACGCGGGCGTGAAGGCCTTCATCGAGGAGACCATCGAGCGCGTGCGGCGCGACGGTTACGTGGTCACCCTGTTCGGACGCCGCCGGCCCATCCCGGACATGGCCAGCCGCAATCCCAACGCGCGCGGCTTCGCCGAGCGCACCGCCGTCAACACGCCGCTGCAGGGGACCGCAGCCGACCTCATCAAGCTGGCCATGATCCGCATCGACGCCCTGTTGGCCGGCCAGCGCGCGCGCATGCTGCTGCAGGTGCACGACGAGCTGCTGTTCGAAGCGCCGCCCGAAGACGCCGCCGCCGTGGCCGCCCTGGTGAAGCGCGAAATGGAACAGGTCTACGAGCTGGACGTGCCGCTGGTAGTGGACGTGGGCATCGGCGACAACTGGCGCGACGCGAAATAGGACAATAATATCCTCATCAAATAAAGCCTGCGGTGGTAGGCTGGAGGCGAATGCTAGTACGCTGATTGGCGAATCTCGCATTCGGCCCGGCAAGACATGGGATCATTATGGCCCTTCAAGCTTTCTTCGACGCCAGCGGGAAAGAGAATGACGATCCGGTTCTGACGGTTGCCGGATACTTTGCGGATGACAAGGAGTGCGAGGCTGTCGAGAACGATTGGGGAACAGCTACGGGCGGGAGAGTTTTCCACCTCGCTGACTTCGGAACTGAATACTGCAAGCTAGGATCAATGGGCTGGACCAAGGCGGAACGTGTCGCGTTCCTACAGCGGCTTGGCGGTATCATAAACCGCCCAAGGGTGTTCATGGCAAGCGCCTCCGCCGAAGTATCGCAGTACGCTTCCTTCCTGCGCGTTGCGTCTCATGCACATGTCTTCGGACCGGCATATTCCGGGCTTGCTCAAATCTGTATCCACATGACTGAGCGCGCCCTGAGGGCGCATAATCTCTTCCGTGAGAAAGTGGCCTACGCGTTCGAAAAAGGAGAGCGGGAACACGAGTTAGCAAAGACCCTGACTGAGTACGGGAAGCCAAAGGGAGGGCTGCGCAAGCTTAGATCACACCGCTTTTTGCCGAAAGACACTACCCTCTTGCAGCCAGCCGATCTGATCGCCGGAACCGTTCAGCATGTATTGCTCCGCGCTCATGCTGCTGTCAGATGTTTGGACAATGGCCGCGTCTGTACGTCGTTGCACAATTTCGAGCGCTACTACTCCAAAGATGGAGTTTCGGCAGCAGTTCTTGCAGCCTATGATGGGATCATGCTCCGGATAGTGGCGAACAAGCCATTGTTCGCAAGTCTGGATGCACTTACCGAAGAGATGTCACAGAGAAACCCGGCGATTCTGAACAAGCGCCTGAAGCAGTCGCGCAATCAGGGGAAGCGCGCAAGGCAGATCAGGACAGGATCATGAGATGAACACAGCCACACTGTTCGGCCTCCTTTTTCACCATCGGCTGGGAATGGTGGGTTGGGTTCTGGGACACTTTACAAGCTCCTGCAGGGATTGGGCCGGCTTCGATCCCAGGCGACGGCCGCAGGGCCATTAAGGCTGTTCGGCGCGGGCCATTGAAGGTGAAAGAGCCAGCTGACAGGAGCGATTTCGAGTTTGCGCGGCTTCACGCCCTGCACCTTTTTGAGCAGGGAAGGTACGAAGATGCCCGCGCGGTGGCCAGCGCGTACCTGAACGGCACTGAAAGGGGAACCTCAGGGGTCGGAGCGATGGTCCAAATCGGCGGCCCCGCGAGCGCTGGCCTTCTTCGTTGGATCGCCCGAGCGGAGCCTCGCCTTCTATGGAAGTTCCTGACGGAACCACTTCCACAGCTCCGCCTGCGCGTCGCCGAGAGCGCCCTGTTCTGCCTTCCACTTGGCAGGAACCGCGACAAGTGCGCAGCCGAACACACCCTGTACGCCGCAGCCCAGACTAGCCACTGTCTGGACGCATGGAGAGCAACAGGCGTGGTCAAGACGGCGAGAATTTCAAATTCCAGCGACGGTCCGTGCACAGCCTGTCGCGCCTTGACGGGCAAGGAATACCGATTGGATGAGCTTCCAGAGATCCCACATCCCGGCTGCACGAACGAGAGTTGGGGATGCCGCTGTGGAGTCATTGCGGTCGTAATTGAATAGTACAGAGCGCTCCACATCGTTCCTGAATCTGCCCGAACCATCGAGCGGGTGCGGCGCGACGGTTACGTGGCCACCCTGTTCGGGCGCCGCCGGCCCATCCCGGACATGGCCAGCCGTAATCCCAACGCGCGCGGGTTCGCCGAGCGCACCGCCGTCAACACGCCGCTGCAGGGCACCGCCGCCGACCTCATCAAGCTGGCCATGATCCGCATCGACGCCCTGCTGGCCGGCGCGCGCGCGCATGCTGCTGCAGGTGCACGACGAGCTGCTGTTCGAAGCGCCGCCCGAAGACGCCGCAGCCGTGGCCGCGCTGGTCAAGCGCGAAATGGAACAGGTTCACCAGTTGGACGTGCCGCTGGTAGTGGACGTGGGCATCGGCGACAACTGGCGCGACGCGAAGTAGCGCGGACACCCTCGAAAACGCAGCGCAGGGCGCCGTCCGGCCCTGTGGGGCAGGCCCTCGGCCTGCGCGGGGCTCTCAGCCCCGCCTTCCCCGTGCTTCATCCCTCGCCGCTCCCGGCGGTTTTCATCCGGTTCGGTGGCCGAAACGGCCATGCCCAACACGCGGCGCCAGCCGCGTACTCGCCAGACCCCGCAAGAACGCGGCTGACGACACATGCCCCCCTCGACGCGTCGCGAGCCGGCAAGTTTGCGGGCCGCAAGCCAAGGGGGGGCTTCCGCTGGCGGTCGCGCGGCAATATAATAGCGCACGAAAGGACCTACTGACGAATGAGGATACTCTTCCTGACCCTGTCCGCCCTCATGTCTACCGGACTCATCGTCGCCGCGCCACAAAACCTCGACGATTCGCTGCAGAGTCTGAAAGACGCGGTCTCCAAGAAAGACGTGGCTCAGATAAAGACGCTGGCAGTGCAAACGCTCGAGGCCGCCAACAAGATCACTTCGGGGCCCGCTCCCGAAACCGAAATCGACAAGGAGCAGGTCAGCGAGGCGCGCGACGCCCAGGCCTACGCCGAGTACGCGCTGTATAGCGCGGCCATTGAGTCTGAACCCGACGTGAAGCTGGACCTGTTCGCCACACTGGAGCAGGAAAGCCCCACCAGCAAGTACCTGAACGACGGGTACGTGTACTACTTCGCGGCACTCACCCAGACGGGGGCCGCGGACAAGATCCCGGCCATCGCCGAGAAGGCCATCAAGAATCTGCCCACCAGCCCGGCTGTGCTGGCCGAGTTGCTGGATCTGGCCACCCAGAAGAACCAGAACGACAAGGCGGTGTCCTACGCCCAGCGTCTCATCAGCGCGCTCGCCAAACGCAGCAAGTCCGAGATCATGTCGGACGCCGAATGGCAGAAGAAGAGGAACGCGATGCTGGGCAGCGCGCACCTGGTTGTCGGCGTGATTCTCGCCGGGCAGACGCACTACTACCGCGCCGACCAGGAACTCCGCGCGGCACTGCCGCTGGTTAAGGGCGACGAGCAGCAGATGGCCACCGTGCTGTTCAACCTTGGTCTGGCCAATTACTCGCTCGGCTCCACCGGCATGAACAAGGCGCAGGTGCTGGAGGCGATCCGATTCAGCCAGCAGTGCGCCGCCATCAAGAGCAGGTACCAGGAGCAGGCCGCGCACAACGTTACGGCCATGAAGGCCTACGCGGCGAACATGCGCTAGAGGGAGGGTTCGCGGGGCGGTCGCGGACGGGCGGCGCGGGCTCGCTCGCCTACTCGTCCCGGACCATATTGGCCACGCGCGGCACGCACCCGATCTCGAAGAAATCGCGGGCGCTCTGACTCACCGAGGCCGCGATTTCCTGCAACAGCGACAAGTACATCATGCGTTCTTCAAAGGTCGCGTCGCCGCACCGCATCATGGCGATCACCCGGCGTATCAGGGAAGCCCGTTTGTCGAACGTGTCCGCGATCCCGTCGATGTTCTGCGTCAGGAACTCGATGGCGGCGTTCTCTGCCTGATCGAGCTCGCGCGGGGTCCATGAACCGAAGTCTGGTGTTTCCGACATTTGAATTGCGCGGCATTCACGCCGCCGCCTGCACTTAAGTTCCTGCGCCAACCGCTTCGTCTCAGAATTCCTCGGACCGGCGCCGGTCGCTGAGACCACTCCCTGAGGGGACATCGGAACCGAGCCGCGACGGTGACGGAGCGGTTCGTACGGAACCGCGCGCGTCAGCAAGCGGTAGCTACAATCAGAGTTGATCCAACTGACCTCCGCTGGCAAACGGTTCGGCCCCAAACTCCTCTTCGACGGCCTCGACTGGCTGGTCACCCCGCGCGACCGGGTCGGCCTGGTGGGCGCCAACGGCACCGGCAAGTCAACGCTGCTCAAGGTGTTAGCCGGAATCGACACGCTCGACTACGGCTCCCTGCAGCGCATGAAAGGCATCAGCGCCGGGTACCTGCCCCAGGAGGGCCTCAACCTCTCCGGCCGCAGCGTGTTCGCCGAATGTATGACCGTCTTCGCCACCCTCCACGACATGGAGGCGGAGATGGAAGCGCTCACCCACCGCATGCCCGACCTGGACCCCTCCTCCGAGGAATACCGTCAGGTATCCGACCGTTACCACACCCTGGAAAACGGGTTCCGCGCGCGCGACGGCTATGCCATCGAAGCTCAGGTGGGCACCGTGCTCAGCGGCCTGGGCTTCCCCCGCGCCGACTGGACTCGCCGCACCGAAGAGTTCTCCGGCGGCTGGCAGATGCGCATCGCGCTGGCGAAACTGCTGCTGGAGAAGCCCAATCTGCTGCTGCTCGACGAGCCCACCAACCACCTCGACCTGGAGGCCAGAAACTGGCTTGAAGGTTACCTGACCTCTTACCCCAACGCCGTGGTGCTGGTTTCGCACGACCGCTACTTCCTGGACGTCACCGTCGAGAAGATCGTCGAAATCTGGAACCGCGCCGTCCACTTCTATCCCGGCAACTACGAGCGGTACCTGGCCCGCAAGGCCGAACGGCTGGCGCAACTGGAGGCCGCGCACCGCAACCAGCAGGAACGAATCCAGCAGCTCGAGGCCTTCATCAACCGCTTTCGCTATCAGGCCACCAAAGCGAAGCAGGTGCAGAGCCGCATCAAAGAGCTGGAGAAGATCGAGCGCATCGAACTGCCGCCCGAGGAGAAGACCATCCATTTCTCCTTCCCGCAGCCCAAGCCGAGCGGCCGCATCGTCGCCGAGTTCCACAACGTTTCGAAAAGCTACGGCGACAAGCGCGTGTTCAGCGGGGTCGATTTCATGATCGAGCGCGGAGACCGCGTGGCGCTGGTGGGCGTGAACGGCGCCGGCAAATCGACCCTGATCAAGTTGCTGGCCGGCATCGAGCCGCTGACCTCCGGATCGTACAAGCTGGGCCACAGCGCCGAGCCCGATTACTTCGCCCAGGACCAGTACAAGGAGCTCGATCCCGGCTCGCGAATTCTGGACGACCTCAGTTCGGTGAACAGCCGCTCAACGCAGACGGAGCTGCGCAATCTGCTGGGCTGCTTCCTGTTCAGCGAGGACGACGTCTTCAAGCCCATCGGGGTGCTCTCGGGCGGCGAGCGGAACCGCTACGCGCTGGCGCGGATGCTGCTGCAGCCGTCCAATTTCCTGCTGCTCGACGAGCCCACCAATCACCTCGACATGCGCGCCAAGGACGTGCTGCTGGAGTCGCTGGAGGAGTTCAGCGGCACGGTGGTCTTCGTTTCGCACGACCGCTACTTCATCGACAAACTGGCCACGCGCGTCTTCGAAATCGGCGAGGGCGAGGTGCGCGTGTATCCGGGCAATTACGAGGACTACCTGTGGCGGAAGCAGGGCGGCACGGTGGATCTGGCCGGCCTGGTGACGGACGACGCGTCACCCGCACCGGAACCGGTCGCGGCCGGCGAGAAGCAGAAGCGCGTGAACCCCATCAAGCTCCGCCAGATGGAGGATCGCGCCAGCGAGATCGAACGCGAGGTGGCGCGCCGGGAGGCGGAGATCGCCGCCGCCGAACAGGAGCTGGGGCACTTCGTCAGCGTGGAGGAAACCGTGCGCCTGACCAGGCTGATCGAGCAACGGCGCGCGGAGATCGCGGCGCTCATGGGCGAGTGGGAGCAGTTGAGCGCGGCGATTGAAACGAGCCGGTAGATGCGGCGCACGGAGTTGCGCTGTATGCTAACAGGGAAGAGGACCCGCAATGCCTGCCACGAAAGTCCCGATTCCTCACAACATCTATCAACTCAAAATCACACTGCTGGGCACGAGGCCGCCCATCTGGCGCCGGGTGCTGGTACCCGCCGATCTGACGCTGGCGCAGTTCCACGACGTTATTCAGGTGGCCATGGGGTGGGAGAACGACCACTTGCACGAGTTCCGCGTCGGCCGCCAGAGGTATGGCATTCCCGATCCCATGGACGACTTCATGGGTGGCACTGCCTGCATCAGCGAAAAGAAGGTGCGGCTCTCCGATGTGCTCAGCAGAAAAGGCTCCAGGGCGGAGTACACCTACGACTTCGGTGACACCTGGGAGCACAGCATTGTCGTGGAGAAGGTGCTATCGCCGGAACCGGGAACTGCATATCCGGTCTGTACCGCCGGCGAACGTCGGGGTCCACCAGAGGATTGTGGCGGTCCTGGTGGCTATTACGATCTCCTGGAAGCCATTCGCGATCCGGAACACGAACGGCATGAGGAGATGCTGGAATGGGTTGACGAGGATTTCGATCCGGACGCCTTCTCGGTAGATGACGTCAACCGGAGACTCGCGCCCCCGCAACGCCGCCGCGCAAAAGAGACAGGAGCCACATAACCCGCTGGACACGCGACGCCTGTCGACCATTCGGTTACCCTCGTGGCTCCTCTGAAAATATGTGGATGCCCCTGGCTGAAGGGAAAGCCGTTGTTAGCCAGCCGGTTGCGCGATACTCAGCGGTGACAACTCGACTTTGTAGCCAAGCCGGGAGAGGCGTT
>Ga0326728_10010429_pt1 | contig 21758 bp, 19 predicted proteins | sample MB3enrmetagenome_FD_207602 | JGI IMG/M metagenome (GOLD analysis project Ga0326728, IMG submission 207602) | Lab enriched peat soil microbial communities from McLean, Ithaca, NY, United States - MB31MN | ecosystem: Environmental > Terrestrial > Soil > Wetlands > Peat | place: USA: New York... | reverse complement strand
AAGAAACTATACCTCGAGGTTTTGCAGCAGACGGACAGCCAGCCCATGCACGCGGCGGTATACTATGGTCTCGCGCGGATCGCGGTGCTTCAGAAAGACCCCGAAACGGCGGAGAAGCTGTTCGAGAAGACCCTGGAATCGCAACCCGAGGCGTCAGTGAAGGCCTGGGCAATGGTCTACCTGGGGAGGCTTTCCATGGCCGCGGGGGAACGGGAACAGGCGGTCAAACATTTCCAAGACGCTCTGAAGGTGGAAGGCGCATCGGACCCCGCGCGCCAAGCCGCGGAACTGGGCGTGCGACAACTTTTAAGGCAGGACGGAAAACAAGGAGTTCTCAAATGAAACGAATGATTCTCACCGGCGCCCTGGCATTGGTGGCTGGTGTTTCGAGCCTGATGGCGCAAGCCAAGGGGCCGGCCCCCAAGTCGAAGGACGAGTTGGCGGCGGTGCAGGCGCTGTTCGCTGCGACGCGGAACGGCCCGGATGCCACCATCAAGGCAGCCGAGGACCTGCTCACGAAGTTTGCGGATACCGATTTCAAGGATCTGGCGCTGCTCTCGGAGGCCCAGGCCTACGAGCAGAAGCGGGACCCCGAGAAGGCGCAGATTTACGCCGAGCGCGCGGTCGAAGCGAACCCCAAGAACTTTCAGGCCACGCTGATGCTCTCCGAGCTGCTGGCGCAAACCACGCGCGAAAACGACCTGGACAAGGAAGAAAAACTGGGCAGGAGCGAGAAGTTCGCCAATCAAACCATCCAGTTGGTGACTAGTGCGCCCAAGCCCAATCCGCAGCTCTCGGACCAGCAGTGGGGGGACGCCCAGAAGGACATCGCGGCCGAAGCCCACAACGCCTTAGGCCTGTCCGCGCTGGTGCGCAAGAAATACGACGTGGCCGTCACCGAGTTCAAGGCGGCGGCGGATGGCGCGGCTCACCCCGAGCCGGCTTACCAGGTGCGGGAGGCATCGGCGCTTCAGTCGGCGGGCAGGAATGACGACGCCGTCGCCATCTGCGACAAGATCATGGCCGATCAGCAGGTTGCTCCGCAGATCAGGCAGGTGGCCCAGGCCATACGCGCCACCGCCATCAAGGCCGGCGCGAAGAACACCAACCCTCCGCCTGCTGCGGCTGCCCCGGCTGCTCCGACCCCTCCGCCGCCAGCCGAGAAGAAGCAGTAATCTTCGGTACATGCGCGCGGAGCCGGCATCGCTGGAGCTGAGAATCGATTACCGGTTCTCTCACGCGGAGTTGCTGCGCCGCGCGCTTACCCACAGCTCGCTCGCCAACGAATCCCACGCGGGCGCCAGCTCTCCTTTGAACGACAACGAGCAGCTTGAATTCCTGGGCGATTCGGTGCTCGGGTTTCTGGTTGCCGAGGCCCTGGTCCGGCGTTTCCCCCACTACCGCGAAGGCGAACTTTCGCGGCTCAAGTCCCACCTGGTTTGCGCGGCTCACCTCCACGGTGTGGCACGGCGTCTCGATCTGGGCAGCTATCTGGAACTGGGCCGCAGCGAGGAGATGACCGGAGGCCGCGCCAAGAAGACGCTGCTGGTGGACGCGCTGGAAGCCATCATCGCCGCTATTTTTCTGGATGGCGGCCTGGAAGCCGCGCGGAATTTCGTGGCCGCGCACGTTTTGGACGCCCCGTTCTCCGGCGATGAGGAAGCGGGCACGGACATCCAGCCGGCCATCGCGAATTTCAAGATCGCGCTGGAGGAACTGGCGCTGGCGCACAAGCTGCCGCAGCCGAGTTACTCGATTGTGCGGGAGCAAGGCCCGCAGCACTCCAAGACGTTCACGGTCGAGGTGCGGGTGGGGAAGGATTGGACCGGACACGCCGACGGCCGCACCAAGAAGATCGCGGCGCAAAGGGCGGCGCGCGGAGTGTACGAGCGGCTGCGGCAGGAGATGTTCCCGGATTCGCCGCCCGCCCACAGCCACGAGGGAGCCGGCTCGCCAACATGAGCGGCTTCATGAACCCGGCGGAATTCGCCAACATCGCGAAATCCGAAAGGGACTTCTGGTGGTACCGGGGTATGCGGACCATCCTGTTCCGCATGCTGGATTCCTGCCTGGCGGGGCGGAGCATCGGCCGCGCCCTCGAAGCCGGGTGCGGCACGGGTTACCTCTCGCACCTGCTTCAGACCGAACGCGGCTGGCCGGTGGTGCCCATGGATTTCAGTTGGCACGGCCTTCGCTACGCGCGCGCGATGGGCATCGAACGCGTAGTGCAGGGCGATATCAGGGGGCTTCCCTTTCCGGACGGCGCCTTCGACCTGGTAATGTCGGTGGACGTGCTGCCGCATTTGCCCCGCGGCCAGGAGCAGCTCGCCGCGCGCGAACTGGCGCGGGTGCTGGCGCGCAGCGGTCTCCTGGTCGTCCGTACGGCGGCGCTCGACATGCTGCGCAGTTGCCACTCGCAATTCGTCTCGGAACGGCAGCGCTTCACGCGGCGCCGGCTGATGGGATTAATGACCGGTGCGGGCGTGCGGGTGCTGCGCTGCACCTACGTCAATTCGCTGCTGCTGCCGGTGGCGCTGGCGAAATTCCGGGTGTGGGAGCCGCTGCTCGGGAAACCGCCCGCCAGCGGCGTCGAACCGGTGGCGCCGTGGCTCGACAAGCTGCTGTACGCGCCGCTCGAGCTCGAGGCGGCCTGGCTCGGCGCCGGCCGGGATCTCCCGTTGGGACAGTCCCTGGTCCTGATCGGTGAGAAAATGGTGTGACCTTGGAGGCCCGCAAATTCCCATCGCTGAGCGTCTTCTTCCCGGCGTATAACGACGCTCCCTCGCTGCCGGCGCTGGTCCGCAAGACGTTCGCCACGCTGGAACGGCACGTGGCCGATTACGAGGTCATCGTGGTCGACGACGGCAGTCGGGACGGCACCGGCAAAGTGTTGGAGGAGCTTCGCCGCGAGTACGGCCCACGGCTGCGCGTGGTGACCCATGCCCACAACCGCGGTTATGGCGGCGCGCTGCGCAGCGGATTCGCGGCGGCTCAGAAGGAGTTTGTCTTCTACACCGATGGCGACGGACAGTATGACGTCGGCGAGCTTTCGCGGCTGCTCGAGCTGGTAGGGCCCTCGACCGGCCTCGTGAACGGCTACAAGCTGGAGCGTCACGACCCGCGGCACCGCGTCTGGATCGGGAACGTTTACAACTTTTGCGCGCGCCTGCTGTTTCGCATTCGCATCCGCGATATCGATTGCGATTACCGGCTGATCCGGCGCGCCCTGCTGGAGGAAATCCGCCTGACCTCGACCAGCGGCACCATCTGCGTCGAACTGGTGCGGAAACTGGAATTGAGCGGGTGCCAGGTGTTGGAAATCGGAGTGCATCATTATCCGCGTCTGCATGGAAGGTCGCAGTTCTTTCGTGTCCGCTCGCTGGCGATCACGCTCTTGCAGCTTCTGCGGTTATGGGTAAGGCTGGTGATTCTGCGATGACCATCCCGATGGTCGATCTGCGGTCCATGCTGGCGGCTACCGAGCCGGCTTGGCGCGCCAATCTCGAGCGCCTGTTCGAGCGCATGCAGTTCATCCTGGGCGAACAGGTGGATGCATTCGAGCGGGAGCTGGCGGCGGCGTGGGGCGCCAGTTTCGCGGTGACGGCGGGGTCGGGCACGGCGGCCATCGAGCTGGGACTGAGGGCGGTGGGTCTGGCCGAGAGCGGCGCGGAGGTTATCGTGCCCGCGCTCACTTCGCCGTTCACCGCGCAGGCCATCCTGGCGGCCGGATGCCGCCCGCGGTTTGCCGACATCGACCCGGAAACTCTGCTGCTCAATGCGGACGACGCCGCAGCGCGCGTCCGCCGGCGCACTGGGGCGCTGCTCACGGTGCATCTCTATGGGCAGCCGTGCGATCTGCGGCGGCTGGCTGGAATCGCGCGGCGGCAGGGGCTGGTTCTGCTCCAGGATGCCTGCCAGGCGCACGGTGCGCAGGAGGCGGGGCGTCCGTTCACCAGCTTTTCGCCGGCGGTGGCATACAGCTTTTACCCCACCAAGAACCTGCCCTGCCTGGGCGACGGCGGGGCGGTGTTGACTGGCTCGCGGGCGGTTGCCGAAAAGTTGCGGCGGCTTCGCGACGGCGGACGGCGCCATGACCAGGTGGCGCGCGTCCGCGCCATCAACTCGCGTTTGGATGAGATGCAAGCCTGCTATCTGCGCGCATTCCTGCCCATGCTGGCCGGGTGGAACCAGCGCCGCGCGCGGCTGGCGGCTCTCTATGACCAGGCCCTGGCGGGATCGGAAGGCGTGCGGCCCCTCGGGCGGCGGGCCGGATCGGTGTGCCATCTCTACGTGGTGCGGGCCTCCAGGCGCGCCCGGCTGCGGAAGTTCCTGGCGGAGCGCGGCATCCTCACCGCCGTGCACTATCCCGTCCCATTGCACTTGCAGCCGGCGTTCCGGGATTGCGGCCAGAAACGCGGCAGCCTGCCGGCGGCGGAACAAGCCTGCCGCGAGGTTCTATCGCTTCCCTTGTGGCCCTATATGCCGGAAACGGCGGTGGAGGAAGTGGCGGCGCGGGTGCGCGAGTTCTACGGCGCGGCCTGATCCCCGGCGGCCGCTCTGCGCACGTTTTCGGCGTAGTCGAGGACCTGCGGCGGCGAGGGCTCCGCCGTTTCCACCTGAAGCGTAAACGATTTTATGGCCACCGCGCCGTCGTAGCCTTCCGCCAGCAGGGTGTAGTGGGTGGTATGTTCCGGCACGATTTCCAGGCAATGACTGGGCACGGAATAAACTTCCTGAATCATGGGAGAGATGCGCACGGATTTGGCGTTCTCCACGCTATAGCATATCCGCGCCGATTCGCCCGCCGTAAGAATCCCCGCGCTGGCATAGAACTGAAGAATGCGCACCGTCCCACCGGCGGGGTGGACCCAGGCGCGGCGGTCGGAGGGGTCCAGCGCGCTCAGCCCCCACAGGGCGACCAGCAGGCCCACCGCGACGAATAGCTTGGAGAACGCTGAGAAGAGTCGCACCGGCTTATATTAGACTCTCCTATTCCGGCGCAGGATTCAAGTGCGCTAACCTGCTACATTATGCCCATTCGGATCGTTCAGGTGGATGCCTTCACGGCGCGGCCCTTTACTGGCAATCCGGCGGCCGTTTGCGTGCTGCGGGAAGCGCCGCCCGAGCAGTGGATGCGCGACGTGGCGCGCGAGATGAATCTTTCGGAAACCGCCTTCCTGACGCCGGTTGATGGCGGCTACAATCTGCGTTGGTTCACGCCCGCGGTGGAGGTGGACCTGTGTGGCCATGCGACGGTCGCCAGCGCCCACGTGCTGTGGGAAGAGGGTCACCTGCCGGCGGGTCGCCAGGCGCGGTTTCATACGCGCAGCGGGCTGTTGCTGGCCGACCGCCGGGGGGAGTGGATCGAGCTGGATTTCCCGGCCAAAGTCGCCTCTCCCGCGGAAGCGCCGCCCAATCTGCTTCCGGCGCTGGGGGTCGAAGCGCGTTTCGTAGCTCGCAACCAATTCGACTACCTGGTGGAGGTGGAGTCGGAAGAGATGCTGCGCGCCATGACGCCGGATTTCACGGCCCTGCGGAAGGTGCCGGTGCGCGGCGTGATTGTGACGGCGCGGCCGTCGTCCACGGAGTTCGATTTCGTTTCGCGGTTCTTCGCCCCGGCTTCGGGAGTGGACGAAGATCCGGTGACCGGGTCGGCGCACTGCGCGCTGGGGCCGTACTGGGGCGAGCGGCTGGTGAAGAGCGAGTTCACGGCCTATCAGGCATCGGCGCGCGGCGGCGTGGTGCGGGTGCGGCTGAATGGAGACCGCGTGATTCTGGGCGGCCAGGCGGTGACGGTGATGCGCGGGGAACTGGCTTAGGCGCGCCCGCGCTAACCCATCAGGTCGAATAGAGACCCGGAGGTGCTGCCGGTTGCTCCCGTGCCGTATAGAAGCGCTGAAGTCTCGGCCGACTGCAAGGCTGTCTGTTCAGTGGCCAGTTGATCCGCCGATGCTGCGTTGGAGGTGGCTGCGGAAAGGGTTTGGGCGTTGGCCGTCGTTCCGGCTGATCCGGTGCCACTGGAAATTCCGAACATCACATCCACATTCTCCAACTGCGTGGCTGCCATGCTCAGTTGAACGATGTCGGCGGTCGAGGCCTTCGTCAAAGCGGATGTCACGGCCGAGGACGACAACACCGGTGAATTCAGATTGGAGAGAATCTGGAGCAAATTCGTCACCCCAGGGTTAGCCGAAGAGACGGAACCCATTCCCACACCTCCAGGCATCATATCGGCCACAATGGCGATTGTCTATAGCCTTTCAGCCGGAAATGTTGTGCATAATTGAATTGGCATTCCCCATGGAGAACCATGAATAACAAGGACATGGGCACGGATCTGCCGCCGGATGAGGGCTCGACGCTCGACCCTTCCGATTGGCCTGTCTTTCGGAACCAGGCGCACCGGATGCTGGACGACATTCTCGATTACGTCGAAAACATCCGCCAACGTCCGGTATGGCAGCCGATTCCAGACGAGGTGCGGTCCCGGTTCCGCGGCGATCTTCCCGAGGCGCCCTCGGATCTGGCCGCCGTCCATGAGGAATTCATGCGCTATATCCTGCCCTTCACCACCGGCAATGTGCATCCCGGTTTCATGGGCTGGGTGCATGGAGGCGGAACGCCTGTAGGCATGTTGGCGGAGATGCTGGCGGCGGGCCTCGACGCCAACCTGGGAGGACGCGATCACGTTCCCATCGAGGTGGAGCGCCAGATGGTCCGCTGGATGCGCCGCATCTTCGGGTTTCCGGAAGGCGCCAGCGGCCTGTTTGTCACCGGAACCTCCATGGCCAACCTCATCGGTGTCCTGATTGCCCGGGATGCCGAGTTGGGCTTCGAAGTGCGCTGCGCGGGTGTCGCCGGGAGTTCGAAAAGGCTCGCCGCCTACACCTCGGCCGCGGCGCATAGTTGCATCGGGAAGGCCATGGACATCTCCGGCATGGGCAGCGACGCGCTGCGCCTGATTCCGGTGGACGGCCGCTACCACATGGATCTGAACGCTCTGGAGAAGGCCATCGACGCCGATCGCCGCGCCGGCCTTACGCCGTTCCTGGTGGTGGGCACCGCCGGAACCGTCGACACCGGGGCCATTGACGACCTCAACGCCCTGGCTGCCATTTGCCGCCGCCAGCGGCTGTGGTTCCACGTCGATGGCGCGTTTGGCGCGCTGGCGATGCTGGCTCCGGATCTGGCGCCGCGGCTCAAGGGCATCCAGTGCGCCGACTCCCTGGCTTTCGATTTTCATAAGTGGGGCCAGGTGCCCTACGACGCCGGGTTCATTCTGGTGCGCGACGGCGCGCTGCATCGCAAGGCCTTTGCGGCCTCGGCTGCCTACTTGAGAAAGGAGCTGCGAGGCCTGGCTGCGGGCTCGCCCTGGCCCTGCGATTACGGGCCCGATCTTTCGCGCGGTTTTCGGGCGCTGAAGACCTGGTTCACGCTCAAAGTGCTCGGCACCCAGGCGCTGGGATCGGCCATTTCACGCACCTGCGCCCTGGCCCGTTACCTGGAAAGCCGCATCGCCGAAACTCCCCAGTTGGAGCTGCTGGCGCCGGTGGAACTCAACGTGGTTTGCTTCCGGTATCGCGCCGAGGATGCCCAGCGCATCAATCCCCGGATCGTCATCGAGCTTCAGGAGTCCGGGGTGGTGGCGCCGTCCACGACCATCCTCGACGGGCGCCTGGCAATTCGCGCGGCCATTGTAAATCACCGAACCGGCAGGAAAGAGATCGACCTGCTGGTGGAAAGGACCGTGGCCCTGGGACGCGCCATGCAAGTCAGCGCAGCTCAAAACCGTGCGCCGCAGCCGCAAGCCGGCGCGGATTGGCCGCCGCAACGCGCGCGCGAGGCTGCCCTGCGCGACATCAACAGCCGCATCGCATCCGATCCGGACGCCGTGAGCCTGCGATTTGAGGCAGCCTGTCTGCTCACCGAGCTGGGCCGCACGCTGGAGGCCAGAAACGCGTATCTCGATGTACTGGCGCGCCAGCCCTCGCACCGGCTGGCGTTGAACAATCTGGGCACCCTGCTCCATGCCACCGGATATCGGACCGCCGCGCGGACGGCTTACGCGGAAGCCGTGGCGCGCCATCCGGACGATCCCATGAGCCACGTCAACCTGGGCAATCTCCTCTACGAAAGCGGCGAGTTTCTTCCCGCCCGGGAGCATCTGGAAGCCGCTCTCCGCCTCGACCCCAGCCATTCGGAGGCGCATCAGGGCCTGGCCTATGTGCTGGCCGAACTCGGTGACGATGCGGGCGCTCAATGGCACCGGCGCAAGGGCTTCGCGGATCGTCCCGTGGTGGCATTGCCTTATCGCGGAGATGGGCCGCCCGTGTCCCTGCTGTTGCTGGTTTCGTCGGTGGGAGGCAACATACCAACCCGCCATTTGCTGGACGACCGCGTCTTCCAGACGTTCGTGGTGCTGCCCGAGTTCTACGACGCGAAGGTCCCGCTGCCGGCGCATCGGGTGGTGTTCAACGCCATCGGCGATGCCGACCTGGCCGCGCCCGCGCTGGCTGCCGCGCAGTCCCTGGTGGCGCTTACCTCGGCGCCGGTGATCAATCCGCCTTCGGCAGTGCTGGCCACGGGGCGCGCCGACCATGCGCGGCTTTCGCGCCTGCCGGGTGTGGTGACGCCCGCCACCGTCACTCTGCCTCGAGAACTTCTCTCCTCCCCGGAGGCCGCCGCCACGGTGGCGCGCCACGGCTTCTGTTTTCCGCTGCTGCTGCGCACGCCCGGTTTTCACACGGGGCGCCATTTTCTGCGCGTGGAAAGCCCGGAAGCGCTGGCCGCCGCGGTGGCCCAGCTTCCCGGGATGGAATTGACCGTCATCGAATTCCTCAACGCCCGCGGCCCCGACGGAAAGGTGCGCAAGTACCGGGTGATGATGATCGATGGCCAGCTCTATCCGCTGCACGTGGCCATTTCCAGCCATTGGAAAATCCACTATTTCACCGCCGAAATGGCGGAACAGGCGGACCACCGCGCCGAGGACGCCGAGTTCCTGGAGAATATGCCGGGTGTGCTCGGCCCCCGCGCCATGGAGGCGCTGGCTCACATTCAAGCCGCGCTCGGCCTGGACTATGCCGGGATCGATTTCGGCCTGAGCGACAGCGGAGATCTCCTGCTCTTCGAGGCCAATGCCACCATGGTGGTGAACCCGCCCGAGCCCGACGAGCGCTGGGCATACCGCCGCCAAGCTGTCGAGCGGATCTTCGCCGCCGTGCGCAGGATGCTGACGGCGTAGTAAACTCCCTTCATGCCGGATCTTCGCGACATGCCCGATGAGCCGCCGCCGTTTCTGGGCACCTGGCGGCGCGTTTACGCAGCGGTCCTCATCATCCTCTGCCTGATCATCGCGGCGTGTTACCTGTTCACGCGAGCGTATCAATGAGGCCGCTCGACTGGATCGTCCTGATTACAGCACTGGTCTCCATGGTCCTGTATGGCCTCTACCGCGGCCGCGGCAGCAACACGGTGGACCGCTACCTGCTCGCCGGCAAGTCCATGCCCTGGTACGCCATGGCCCTTTCCATTATCGCCACGCAGGCCAGCGCCGTCACCTTTATTTCCACTACCGGGCAGTCGTATGTGGACGGGATGCGGTTCGTGCAGGCGTATTTCGGACTGCCCATAGCCATGATCGTCATTTGCGCCACGGTGGTCCCCATTTTTCACCGCGCCAGGATCTACACGGCGTACGAATACCTGGAGCAGCGCTTCGACAGCAAGACGCGCACCCTGGCGAGCGCGATCTTCCTGTGCCAGCGCGGGCTCTCCGCGGGACTGACGCTCTACGCGCCGGCCATCGTGCTCTCGGTGATCCTCGGCTGGCCGGAGCGGACCACCACGATACTGATGGGGACCATGGTCATCACCTATACCGTGCTCGGCGGCATCAAGGCCGTGACGTGGTCGAACGTGCAGCAGATGTACATCATTTTTCTGGGGCTGGTGGTGGCGCTGGTCACCGTGATCATGTTGATGCCCGCCTCGGTCTCGTTCGGCGACGCCATGTTTCTGGCGGGCGCGGCCGGCCGCCTGAACGCGGTCACCACGCATTTCGACTGGAACGACCGCTTCAATATCTGGAGTGGCCTGATCGGAAGCACGTTTCTGTTCCTCTCCTATTTCGGCTGCGACCAATCGCAGGTGCAGCGCTACCTGACGGGCCGCTCTATCGCGCAGAGCCGGCTGAGCCTGCTGTTCACCGCCGTGGTCAAGATCCCCATGCAGTTTTTCATTCTGTTCATCGGCGCCATGGTGTTTGTCTTTTACCTGTTCGTCGAGCCGCCGGTTCTGTTCCAGCGCGCGGAGCTCGACCGCATCCGGCAGGTTGGTGCATTCCAGCCCATGGCCGAGCAATACAACCAGGCGTTCGAGCACCGGCGGCAGGCCGCGCTGGCGCTGGCGGAAGCGCACCACGCGCGCGATTCCGCGGCCGTTGGACGCCGCATCGCCGAATACCGGGCGGCGCAGAACGAGATCGACGGCGCGCGCACCCAAGCCGCGAAGCTGGTGGAGCGAACCGGCGGCGAGAAAGATTTCAGCGACACCAACTACATCTTCCTTTCGTTCGTCACGAGCCATCTGCCGGCGGGAATCGTGGGGCTCATCATCGCGGTGATTTTCGCGGCGGCCATGTCCGCCAGCTCCGGGGAAATCAACTCTCTGGCCACCGTGACCGTGGTCGACCTTTACCGGCGGTACGTTCGCCGCACGGCCAGCGACCATCACTACCTGGCGGCATCGCGCTGGGCCACGCTGTTCTGGGGCGTATACGCGGTGACCTTCGCCGGATGGGGCAGTCGGCTGGGGTCCCTGATCGTGGCGGTCAACGTGGTGGGATCGCTTTTCTACGGCTCTCTGCTGGGATGTTTCGTGCTGGCGCTGGCCTTCCGGCGGGTGGGCGGAACAGCCACGTTCATCGGGATGCTGGCCGGCGAAGCGGCCATCTTCTGGGCTTTCCTGTTCACCGGCATGTCGTACCTCTGGTACAACGTGATCGGCTGCGTGGCGGTAGTGGCGACGGCGCTGGCCATTACTTCGCTCGCGCCCGGCGCCGCCTCCACCACACCAGGTATGCGGCAACCAGGATAGCGGCCGCGACGGTCAGCATGGCGAGGTGGTGTTCCACCTGCTTTTCCACCGCTTCCCATTGGTCGCCCAGGAAGTATCCCAGCCCCATGAACGTGGCCACCCACACGCACCCGCCGCTGTAAGCGAACAGCGCGAACTGGTGCGGCTCCACATTGCTCATGCCCGCCGCAAAGGCGGTGACGTGGCGCACCCCCGGGACGAAGTAGCCGAACGTCAGGCTCCAGTTCCCCACTCGCTCAAACCAGGCGTGGGCCTTGCGGATGTGCGCTTCGGTAATCCGCAGGTACTTCCCGTAGCGGTGTATCAGGGCGATCCCGAACGTCCGGCCCAGCGTGTAGCTGATGGTGATGCCGCAGGTGCTGCCCGCGAACGCCGCCGCGTATGCCAGCGGCAGAAAAAGATGGCCTTTGAAGACCAGGTACCCGGTAAAAGTGAGAAGCGTCTCATCGGGCACCGGCAGCCCGACGATTCCAAACACCAGCAGACCGAAGATCGCCAGGTAGCCGTACTGCGTGATCCAGGCTAGGACCTGTTGTTCCAATCGTCACACCACCAGGCCGGTGATCTCAACCTGGCTGCGATTGCCGGCGATCACCACGATGCCGCTCTCCGTAACGTGATGGTTGCGGCGGTCCTGATCGAGGTCGTAGCCGATGATGGAGTCGTCCGGCACGCGCACGTTCTTGTCCAGGATGGCGCGGCGAATCTTCGCGCGGCGGCCAATATCGCAGTTGTCGAGAATCACGCAGTCTTCCACCAGGGCGGCGGCGTGCACGCGGACATTGCGTCCCAGCACTGAATTCCGCACCACGCCGCCCGAAAGCAGGCAGCCGCCCGAGACGATCGAGTCGATGGCCTGGCCGCGGCGGTTTTCTTCGTCGAAGGTGAACTTCGCCGGCGGGTCCGGGAAAGCGGTGGTGCGCAGCGGCCATTCCCGGTTGTAGAGGTTGAGCGCCGGCGTGACGGAGCGCAGGTCCATGTTGGCCTCGTAGTAGGCATCGATGGTCCCCACGTCGCGCCAGTAAGGCGCGGCATCGGCCGGCTCGCCGTGAATGCGGCTGGTCTGGAAATCATAAGCGAAGATCTCGGCTTTGCCGGTCAGCTTGGGGAGGATGTCGCGGCCAAAATCATGGCTGCTGGTTTCATCGGCGGCGTCGTCGTGCAGCAGCCGCAGCAGCGTTCGCGTGGAGAAGACGTAGTTGCCCATGGAGGCGTAGACGCGCTCCGCATCGCCGGGCATGGCGGGCGCATCGGGGTTCTTCTCATGGAAGCCTGTGATGTGGCCGTCGCCGGCCACTTCGATCACGCCCAGCTCGGCGGCCAGCTTCCGGTCCACGGGGATGGCCGCCACCGTAACTTCGGCGCTCCGCTGCACGTGGAACTCGATCATGCTGGCGATGTTCATGCGGTAAATGTGGTCTGCGCCGAAGATCGCCACCACGTGCGGATCGGATTGCTCCACCAGGTTGATGTTCTGGTAAATGGCGTCCGCCGTCCCCTGGTACCAGGTCTCGTCGGGCGAGCGCATCTGCGCCGGCACGGGGATCAGGAACTGCGTCTTCAGCAGCCCGCCGAACTGCCAGCCTTCACTGAGATGCTGCAACAGCGATTGGCTGCGGAACTGCGTCAGCACATAGATCGAGTAAATCCCCGAGTTGATAAAATTGCTCAGCACGAAGTCGATGATGCGGTACTTGCCGCCAAACGGAACGGCCGGTTTGGCCCGTTCCCTGGTGAGCGGATACAGCCGCGTGCCCTTCCCGCCGGCCAGCACGATGCCCAACGTCCGTAAGCGCATAGGATTCGACCAGCCACTATTGTTTCAGGCAAATCCTTTCGTGGCAAGAGCCTACATGTAGGCCGGAATCGGAATCCCCAAAATGCCCGCGATCCGTTCGAGCTGCCGGCGGAAGAAATCCGTCATCCACAGCAGGAAGACCTTTTTTTCGCGGTTCTCCTCGTGAATGACGGGGTACTGGTGATAGAAGTTGTTGAACGCCTGCGCCAGTTGAAACGCATACTTGGCCACGTGCGCCGGCTCGCCGGCGGTCACGGCGCTCTCCACCGCGGAATCGGCCTTGGACGCGGCCAGCAGCACCTGCCAGAAATCCTCCGACTGAAGCTGGCGCGCCATGGCTTCGCGGCTGAGCTCCGCCGCGAAATCGGGGAGGCTCTCGCCGCGCTCCTCGAGCTTGCGCAGAATGTTGCGCGCGCGCACCGCCGCGTATTGCAGGTACGGCCCGGTTTCGCCTTCGAAGCTCAGCGCTTCCTGAAAATCGAATGCGATCACCGAAGTCCGCGTGAACTTCAGCAGGAAGTAGCGCAGCGCGCCGATGGCGATCTGCCCGGCCACGCGCTTCCGCTCGTCCTCCGAGGCCTCCGGGTGGCGCGATGCCACTTCCTCCAGCGCCTTGGCGATGAGCGTGTCCATGAGGTCGTCCGCCTTCACCCCCTGGCCCTTGCGGCCGGCCACTTCCACGTATGGACGCGCGCGGTCCTCCTCCGACAGTTGTATCCCCAATTCCGCGCAGCATCGGGGCGTTAGCGCCACCATTTCGTAAGAGAAGTGGATCGATTGATCGGCCTCGGCGGTGTAGCCCAGGCCGCGCAACCCGGCCACCACCACGTCCTGCAAGTAGGACTGGCGGGCGTCGATGACATTGTAAACGCGCGAACCGTGCCCGAACTGCGGCGCGGCTTCTACAGGCTCGCCGGTGGTGATCCACAGCACCCGGCCGTCGGCGTAAGTCTTGAACGGGCGGTAATAGAAATCCTTCCCCAGCAGCCCGAATTTCCAAAGCTGGTAAGCGATGTCCTTGCCCACGTAAGTGACCGTGCCATCCGAGCGCACAATCACCTTCCCCTCTTCGGAGAGCCCCGGCATCACCCAGCAGCCGGCGTTCTTGCCTTCCGTCTCGCGGTAAATGGCCTGGCGCTGCTTGAGCTGCTCGAAGGCCGAGGCCCAGAATTCGAGGCGCAGGATCTCGCTCTCGCGCGGCAGCACGTCGTACTCCACGCCCAGCCGCAGCATGGTCGCCAGGTGCGCCTCCACGATGGCGTCCGCCACCAGGTGCGCCATCTCGGCCAGCTCACCCGCTCCCGCCTCTATCGCGTGCAGCGTCGCGCTGCGCCATGGGAGCGATTCGGGATGGTCCTTGTAATAACTGGAAGTGCGTGCGTAGAGGTCCCAGCAGTAGTAGTCGAACCGCACGGAGGGGTCCCCCAGCAGCGCCTTCACATCCTCCGCCGTCTTGTTCTCCAGGTAGTGGAACCCCACCACCACGTCGGCCACCTGCACGCCGGTGTTGTCGATATAGTTCTGCACCTCCACGCGCTGCCCGCGCGCGCGCAACATGCGCACGAACGTGTCCCCCAGCGTGGCGTTCCGCAGGTGTCCGATGTGCGCCGCCTTATTGGGGTTGATGTTGGTGTGCTCGACGATCACCTTCTCACCCGCGGGCGCGGCCTCTGGGGATTCGCCGCCGAGCAGGGCCGCGCCCAGCGCGCCGCGATCCAGCCGGATGTTGACGTACCCGTTGCCGGCCACTTCCACCGCCGCCACACCTTCGATCGGCCCGATGCCGGCCACCAGTTCCGCCGCGATTTTCCGGGGCGCCTGTCGCAACTGTTTGGCAAGCTGAAATGCGGCCGGCACGGCTATCTCGCCGAAATCGCTCTGGCGCGGCTGCTCGACGGCTACCGCCAGATCGAGACCGTAGCGCGCCTGTATGTGTGCACGAAAGGCGCTGGAGACGTGCTTTTCAATGGAATGGAACACGGGAAACTACGAGTATAACGTGGCGGGGCGGCTGCCAACCCAACCCGGCGCCGGGGCCGGTTTCGTGGAACACTGATGGAGTGGGCACTTTGGGATCAGGGAATCGGATGGGGCGCACACCGGAGCGGGCGCGGGCGCATAGCCTGCTCGAAGTGGAACTCGAAAAATGGGATCAGGACTTTCGCTTCCTGCTGGGGTGTTTCCAGGCATCTCTGACCAGGATACGGGAAGGCGAACTCTCGAGGCTCGCCGGGCAGGCCTTCTCGATTCCTCCCCAGGAAGGCGAGCGGCTTCCGGCGCGCGGGGCGCAGGCGCTCTCCCTGGCCTTTCAGCTCCTCAACATGGCGGAAGAGAACACCGCCAACCAGGTGCGCCGGCTGCGGGAGACCGCCGGCGGGCCGGCCAGTGAGCCGGGCACCTGGCCCTCGCAACTGCGCCTGCTGCGCGAGGCTTCTTTTACGGATGGCGACGTGCGCCGCGTGATGCGGTCCATCCACGTCCAGCCCGTGCTCACGGCCCACCCCACGGAATCCAAGCGGGCTTCCGTGCTGGAGCGCTATCGCGAGATTTACCTCATGCTGGTGGAGCGCGAGAACCCGATCAAGACTCCCATGGAACAGGAGGCTTTGCGGCAGCGGATCGAGACCGGCCTGGAGCGTCTGTGGCGAACCGGCGAAATTCTGCTGGAACGTCCCGGGGTGGAATCGGAAATCGGCAACATGCTGCATTACATCTCGCACGTGTTTCCCGACGTGCTCCAGCTTCTTTCGGAGCGCTTCCGGGGATCCTGGGAATGGGCGTTTCCAGGGACGGAGGCGCCGCCGGAACCGCGATTGACGTTCGGAAGCTGGGTGGGCGGGGACCGGGACGGCCATCCCCTGGTGACCACCGAAACCACCCGCCACGCGCTCGAAGCATTGCACGCACAGGCGCTGGCCGTGCTTCGGCAGCACCTTCAGCGGCTGGCCGCCGGCCTGAGCCTTTCGGATATGATGCAAACGGCGCCGCGCGGACTTTACGAACGCATTTCGTCGTCGTCGGCGATGCTGGGCGAGCGGGCCCAGCGGATACTCCGGCAGTACCCCGGCGAACCGTGGCGGCAGTGGGTCCACCTGATGCTGGCGCGGGTTCCCGAGCCGGGCGAGCCGCGGCCCATGGAATCGAGCTACGACCGCGCCGAAGAACTGAAGCGTGATCTGGAATTCCTGGCGGATACGCTCCGCCAGGCGGGCGCGGACGCGATCGCCGTGGCGGAAGTGGCGCCGCTCGTGAGGCTCACGGAGGTATATGGCTTCCACGCGGCGGCCCTCGATATGCGGCAGAACAGCGCCTACCACGGCGTTGCGATAGGACAACTGCTCACCATTGCGGGCCTGGATGGGACGGACTACCCGGGTTGGACGGAACAGCGGAAACGGGAGCTGATCGACCGCGAGCTAAGTTCTCCGCGCCCGTTCGCGGTCTCCTCGGCGGCGCTTCCCCCGGAAGCGGAAGCCAGCGTGGCCGTCCTGCGGCTGGCGCGGGAATGGAGCGAAAGGCACGGCACCGGCGGGGTGGGCCAGTTCATCGTGAGCATGACGCATGCGGCCTCCGATCTGCTCAATGTGTACCTGCTGGCGCGGGAGGCGGGCCTGGTGCGCAGCACGCCGCAGGGGCTGGTCTGCGAGATCCCGGTCACACCTCTTTTCGAGACTATCGAAGACCTGGAGAACAGCGGCCGCGTTTTGGCGGATTTCCTGGCGCACCCCATGACCAGGCGAACGCTCGCCCACTTACAGGAGCGGGAGAAGCGCCCGCACCCGGTGCAGGAAGTGATGATCGGTTACAGCGACAGCAACAAGGATGGCGGCATTCTGGCCAGCCACTGGTATCTGCGCAAAGCCCAGATACGGCTGGCCGGCGTGGCGAAGGAAGCCGGGATCGAGCTGCGCTTCTTTCACGGCCGCGGCGGCACCATCGGCCGCGGGGCCGGTCCTACGCACGTATTCCTGGAATCGCTGGCGCCGGGCACGCTGCGCGGGGAAATACGCGTCACCGAACAGGGCGAAGTAATCGCGCAGAAGTACGCCAATCGCCTGACGGCCGCAACCCACCTGGAGCATCTCCTGGCGGGCGTGACGCGCTGGACGCTGGAGCAGGAGCGGGAGCCGGTGCTGGTCCCGGCGGCGATCGAGGAGCCGTTCGAGGCCGCGGCGCTCACCAGCCGGCGCGTGTACCGGGAACTCATCGAGAGCGAGGGCTTCGTCGAATTCTTCTCGCAGGCCACTCCCATCGATGCCATCGAGTGCAGCCATATCGGTTCGCGGCCGGCGCGGCGCACGGGCCGGCAAGGCATCGACGGCCTGCGGTCGATCCCCTGGGTGTTCAGTTGGAGCCAGGCGCGCTTCAACCTGCCGGGGTGGTATGGCGTGGGCAGCGCATTTGAGCGCTTGCGCGACGAGGAGCCGCGGGCGTGGGACGCGGTGGCCAAGGCCGCCCGCGAATGGCCTTTTTTGTCCTACCTTCTGCACAACGTGGAATTCAGCGTGGCGGCGGCCGACCCGGGCATCATGGCGGAGTACGCAACCCTGGTGGGCGATGGCGCGCTGCGCGCGCGGGTTCTGGGCCTGATCGTGGAGGAACACGAGCGCACGCGCAGGGTTCTGGACAAACTGTTCGGAGACGGCCGGCAACCACGGCGTCCCCGATTGCTGAAGGCCATCGAAATTCGCCGCCATGCCTTGATCCGCCTGCATCGCGAGCAGATCGCGCTCTTGCGCGCCTGGCGGGAGGCGTTGCGGGAAGAACGCACCGGGGATGCCGAGCGCATACTGACCGCCCTGCTGGTGACGGTGAATGCGATCGCCGGAGGGTTGAAGACGACGGGGTGAGTAGCGCCGGCGGTCTTGCCAACGACTGGTGCTGACCGCCGCAGTTCCTTGATGCGTAAAGTTGTGGGCAAGCGCCTCACGTATGCCGAATTGACCGGCAAAACGAAGGAATGGCCGAGCAAAGAAGGAGCTATTTTAATCTAGCATACGATTTCCCTGCGGCCCAAAGAAACGGTGGTTGCCTCGTTTAAGATGCTCAACCATGTGCACATTCAGCGTTTCATTTCTCTGAACATTATTACATTAAGTTGTTCTTTATTATTATGATACAATGATCATATTATGCGCTCATATGAGGCATCACATCCATGGCTCACGTTCTCCGCGAGTCGGCTCGAACGCGCGTCGCCGCGATTCTGGACGCTTCTTGGAGAGTGTCAATCGAAATGTGAGCATATCGCCGGGATTCCGCTTCGGCCCGATGTTGCCGAAAAACTTCACCACATATACCTTGCGAAAGGTGCGCTTGCAACTACGGCGATCGAAGGCAATACTCTGACCGAGGAGGAAGCGCTGAAAGCGGTCACCGGAAAGCTGGAGGTGCCACCATCACGAGAGTACCTTGCACAAGAAATTGAGAACATCCTCGAGGCCTATAGAGAGATTTGGGCACAGGTAAAAGAGGGAAAACTCAATCCGCTCCGCGCCGACAATATTAGCCACTTGAACGCCCAGGTCTTGAAGGGCCTCTCCCTTGAGGAAAACGTCATCCCAGGAAAACTCCGCACGTATTCAGTTGGGGTAGCGCGATATCGTGGGGCTCCTCCGGAAGACTGCGAATACCTGCTTAATCGGCTAGGTGATTGGCTTCAAAGCCCAGAACTCGCTGGACGAGTAGGGGCGGGCATGGTATCCGGGATCATTCGCGCGATCCTCGCTCATCTGTACCTGGCGTGGATCCACCCTTTCGGTGATGGCAATGGCAGAACGGCAAGGCTCGTAGAATACCAGATCCTGCTAGCCTGCGGCGTACCTAGCCCGGCCATTCATCTCTTGAGCAATCACTACAACCTCACCCGAACCGAGTACTATAGGCAGCTCGAACGATCCAGCGCCAGCGGCGGCGATTACATCCCATTCATTGAATATGCCGTGCAGGGGTTCGCTGATGGCCTCCGGAAGCAAATTCAGGAGATTCGGGAATTTCAACTAGACGTGATTTGGCGGAATTATGTCCATGAGGCTTTCGGCGAAAAGAAGTCCAACGCCGACCGTAGAAGACGTGACTTGGTCCTCGCTTTATCGGATGTGGCAGCGCCAGTGCGCTTAGCGAAAATCCCGGGTATCAGCCCACGGATGGCCGAAGCCTACCAAGGAAATGTCCGAATGAAGCTGAATCGCGACCTCAATATTCTGCAGGGCATGGGTCTCGTCATTCGTGGGGTGAACGGCAACAGGGCCAATAAGGAAGTCGTCGAGGCGTTTCTGCCTTTCAGGACAACACATGAATAGGGTAAGCATAGTCATGCCCAGAAAAGGCCAATTGTTTTCAGCGCATTGCGGATGTTGTCGAACATAAAGGGCTTATGTCCGGTGAGCCCGTTTCGGCGTAGGCAGGGAAGGGTGACGGGGAGCGGCAGATAAGTCGCAGGCTGAAAACTGGGGAGCGCAGCACTTCACTGAATCAACCGCAGCCCATTCGCTCCCGGTATAGTCCTTACCCAGGAGTTCATCTCTTCCTCATTCTGCAGCAGGTCGCGCAGCGTGGCCTGGCTGAGCACCTGGTCGACGGCAATTTGCACGGCGCGCCAGAGCGACCGCACGGAGCAATCCACGGAACGGGTGCAAATGGCCGCCTGGCCGGAATGGTCGGCGCAGAATTTGCTCTCGAAGAGGCGGCCGCCCAGGGCGCTGATGACGTCGGCGATGACAATCGATTCGGGCGGCCGAGCCAGCGTGTAGCCACCCTCTTTGCCGCGCTCGGCCTTCACGAATCCGCCCTTGCGCAACACGCGCAGGATCTTGGCTGCATAGGCCGGCGAGACGCCTTCGGCCAAGCTCATTTCGGGAATGGTGAGGCTGCCGCCCTTGCCCGCGTAGCCGATTCGCACCAGGCAGCGCAAGCCGTATTCTTCGTTGGCGCTCAGCTTCATCGGGGCAGCCTCGCGATGGGGATGAGGTCTTCGATGCCCAGCGCCAGTTTGGCGGCCGGAGACATGCGGTCCTTGGACCAGGGCGGATCAAAGGTCAGCTCGAGATGGACGCCAGTCACGCCGGGGACGGCGCGGATGGCGCGCTCAACCTCGGCCGGCAAGGTTCCCGCCACGGGGCAGTTGGGAGCAGTCAGCGTCATGCGGATGGTGGCCTCGCCGGCGGCATCCACGGTGACATCGTAGATGAGGCCAAGCTCGTAGATGTTGACCGGCATCTCCGGATCGTAGACCGTCTTCAGAGCGGAGAGGACCTGGTCCTGGAGACTCATTCGGTAGACACCACCGGCTCGCCCGAGTTCGTGAGGGCCGATTTCAGCGTGTGCCAGGCCAGGGTGGCGCACTTGACGCGCGCGGGGTAATCGCGCACGCCGCAAAAAACAACCAGCTTTCCCAGCTCCTGGGTCACGGGGGTATCAGTGGTGAGCAGTTCGTGGAATTTCTCCAGCAGCTTGAGGGCCTCTTGCCGGGATTTTCCTTTCAGGCTTTCGGTCATCAAAGACGCGGAGGCGGTGGAGATGGCGCAGCCCGAACCGACGAAGCTCACGTCCTTCACCATGTCGTTTTCGATCTTCAGGTACAGTTTCAGCTCGTCGCCGCAGAGAGGGTTGTAACCCTCGGCCTTGCGGTTGGCGTCGGCCATCGGATGACAGTTCCGGGGACGCTTGCTGTGGTCGATTATGATTTCCTGGTACAGGTCGTCATTCATCAGGAGAAGATCTCCTTTACTTTTCCGAGGCCGGCCGCGAGCGCGTCGATCTCCGCCGCGGTGTTGTAAAACGCCAGCGAAGCGCGGGTGGTGGCGGGCACGCCGAAACGGTCCATCACCGGCTGCGCGCAGTGGTGCCCGGTGCGCACGGCAATCCCCTGCCGGTCGAGCACCGTGCCGATATCGTGCGGATGAATGCCGTCGATGACGAACGAGAGCACCGCCGCCTTCTCGCGCGCCGTGCCGATGATGCGCAGGCCCGGAATGCGCGCAAGCGCCTCGGTGCCGTAGACCAGCAGCTCGTGCTCGCAGGCGGCGATATTGTCCAGGCCGATGCGCGTGACGTAATCGAAGGCCGCGCCCAGGCCGATGCCGCCGGCGATGTTGGGCGTGCCGGCTTCGAACTTGTACGGCAGGTCGTTGTAGATGGTCTTTTCAAAGGTGACGCTCTTGATCATGTCGCCGCCGCCCTGGTAGGGAGGCATGGCGTTGAGCAGCCGGGCCTTTCCGTAAAGAATGCCAATGCCGGTGGGCCCGAACACCTTGTGGCCGGAGAAAGCGTAGAAGTCGGCATCTAGCGCCTGCACGTCGATTTTCAGGTGGGGCGCGGCTTGCGCGCCGTCGATCAGCGCCAGGGCGCCGGCGCGGTGCGCCATCTCGATAATCTGGCGCACCGGATTGATGGTGCCCAGGGCATTGGAGACGTGGCCCACGGCCACCATGCGCGTGCGCGGGCCGAGCAGCTTTTCGTACTCCTCGAGCAGCAGCTCGCCGCGGTCGTCCATGGGAATGACGCGCAGCTTCGCGCCCTTCTCTTCGCAGAGCATCTGCCAGGGCACGATGTTGGAGTGGTGTTCGAGCGCGGAGATGACGATCTCGTCGCCTTCCTTCACGCTCTTGCGGCCCCAACTGCCGGCCACCAGGTTGATGCCTTCGGTGGCGCCGCGCACGAAGATCACTTCGTTCTTGGTGCGGGCGTTGAGGAAGCGCTTGGCCTTGATTCGCGTCTCTTCGTAAGCCGCCGTGGAGCGCTGGCTCAGCTCATGCACGCCGCGGTGGATATTGGCGCAATCCACTTCGTAGAACTTGCGGACGGCCTCGATCACCGCCAACGGTTTCTGCGCCGTGGCGGCGTTATCCAGATACACCAGGGG
>Ga0326728_10010427_pt1 | contig 21760 bp, 18 predicted proteins | sample MB3enrmetagenome_FD_207602 | JGI IMG/M metagenome (GOLD analysis project Ga0326728, IMG submission 207602) | Lab enriched peat soil microbial communities from McLean, Ithaca, NY, United States - MB31MN | ecosystem: Environmental > Terrestrial > Soil > Wetlands > Peat | place: USA: New York... | reverse complement strand
TCTTCACTCGAAAAAAGCCCTTGGAGCGCATCATCACACCGGAGGTCGACCATGTGACATTCCGCGAAGCATGAAAACCATATTTTCAAAGTAAATCCCTGTCGGATAAGCGACTTCTTTTCTTGCGCCCCCGCAAAATATTGCTATTGTATGGTTAATCTGAATTATTCGCAAAACGGCAAAACCTGCAAAAGGGAGCGACGATGCTTGAACTTCTCAAAAGAAGCATGCTTGCCGGAATCGGCGCCGCGGTGGTCACCGCCGACAAGATCCGCGAAGCGACCCGCAAATTCGTAGATGAAGGGAAGATATCCACCGAGGAGGCCGAGAGATTCGCAGATGACCTGGTAAAGAGCGGTCAAAAGGAATTGGAGGAGATTAACGCGAAATTCCATTCATCGCTCAAGAAGGTTTCCGGCAGCCTGGATTTGGTGCGCAAAAAGGAACTCGCGGACCTCGAAGCCCGGGTTGCATTACTCGAAGAGCGACTGAGCCGGCTGGAGAAAAAGGACTGATAAACACTATCGGAATCGAAATATATAAACCGGCGCCGGTTCGTTCTATTTTGGCGGAATACCGCTACCCGGCTGCGTCCCGGCATGACGCGACGGGTTACGGCGGACCCGCCAACCCTTCACATTCGGCTTAACTGAGCGCAACACAGCCACGCGGGGTGTGCACGTCTTTATCGGGCGCACGGCCTTTCCATTCTCCGGATTGTAATTCTTCTTGATCTAGATATATCTAAACCAGTATTCTTCGACTCTTTTAAAATTGGCTTTAACCTCGTCGCGTCCGTGAATTAGCTCTCCGTGTCCCGGGAGGAGCCACTCGGCATCGAGCGCCTCGAGGTTCTTGATGCTCTGCTTTAACGCGGCGCCGTCTCCACCGGGAAGGTCGGTGCGCCCGATGCCGCCGTTGAAGATTACGTCTCCGGTGAAGAGCGCCTTTTGAGCGGGCCAGTAAAACGCAACCGATCCGGGCGAATGTCCCGGCGCAGGGATTACCTGCAGCTCGACGCCTTTGACGTGCAACTCGCCGGGTCCCAGAAAGAAATCGGGAGTGTAGGCATCCAGGTCCGAAGCACGCATTTGCTCGCCCATCCGCTGGATGAGGCGGAAATCTTCGAGGCCGGCGGCGAAAAGGGCCGGATGACCCTTGAAATACCGCACGGCTTCCAGATGGTCCGGATGGGCGTGCGTAACGAGGACCAGGTCAATGTCCCCATTCTCGATTCCAAGCGCCACAAGGCGGCCGGTCACATATTCGAAGAGGTGGAGATGCCCCGGATCGATCAGGACTCTGGCCGGACCGTCGATCAGGTAAGTATTGCAGTTGTTCTCGGTAAGTGAAGTCCACAAAAAAGCGTGGAGGCCGTCGGCGACTTTCATAAATCTTTCCTCAGTCTGAAGTGAGCAGCTACGGTGAAAAGCAGAAAACCTGTCCATTCTAATTCCTCAGCTCCCGAAAACATAGCAGATAAAAGAAAAGCCGACATCCTGCTTTTGAACGGGGTCGTGCTGACCCTGGACTCGGCTTCCACCATCTTCAATCCCGGCGGGATAGCAATATTTGAGGACAAAATCCTCGCCGTTGGGCCGAGCCCGGAAATTCAATCGGCCTACGAGTCTGCTCAAACGCTGGACATCTCCGGGTGCGTGGCGCTGCCCGGCCTTGTCAACGCACACACGCACGCTGCAATGACTCTTTTCCGGGGCCTGGCCGACGATCTCCCTCTTATGGAATGGCTGAAAGGCCACATCTTTCCGGCGGAAGCCAGGCTTACAGAACACTGGGTTTACTGGGGCGCAATGCTCGCTTGCGCGGAGATGATACTTTCAGGGACCACCGCTTTTTGCGACATGTATCTGTTTGAACACAAGACGGCCGAAGCCGCTAAAAAGGCGGGGCTGCGCGCCCTTGTGGGCGAGGTGCTCTACGATTTCCCTTCTCCAGCCTACGGAAACATCGAAAACGGGTTGAAGCATACCGAAGCGCTCATTGAAAGATGGCAAGACGACCCTCTTGTGAGCGTCGCGGTAGAACCGCACGCCCTCTACACCTGTTCGCCGGATCTTCTCGGGAAATGCCATGAGATTTCGGCCCGCCGAGACGTACCACTGGTGATCCACCTCTCCGAAAACCAGGCCGAGGTCGAGCAGATCCTTAATATGTACGGCAGGCGCCCCGTGGCGCACCTCGACGCCCTCGGCCTTCTCGACCGGCGCCTGGTGGCGGATCACTGCACGGTCCTGGACGATAACGACATCCGCATGCTTGCCGAAAACGGGGTAAACATAGTCCACAATCCGGAAAGCAACATGAAGCTGGCTTCCGGGATCGCCCCGGTCCACCGCCTGCTGCGGTCCGGCTTGACGGTTGCCCTTGGCACCGACGGCTGCGCCAGCAACAACAACCTGGATATGATGGCGGAAATGGACACCTGCGCCAAGCTTCACAAGGCCGCAACGCTCGACCCCACGGTCCTGCCGGCCGAAACCGTCCTCAGAATGGCCACCGTTTCCGGCGCAAAAGCGCTCGGCCGGGAAGGCAAAATCGGACAAATCGCTCCGCAGATGCTTGCCGACCTGATAGTGGTGGATTTTAGAAAACCACACCTAACGCCGGTCTATAACCCGCTGAGCCACCTGGTCTATGCCGCAGGGGCCGCAGACGTCCGCCACTCCATTATCGGCGGGCGCCTGGTGATGAAAGACCGCGCGCTCCTGACGCTCGACCTGGAGGAGATTTTCGCTCATGTCGGGAAATTCTGATCTCGTCGATTGGCTTCTCATAAACGCCGACTGGCTTGTTACCTGTGATGCGCAGATGAGCAGGTTTCGTTCCGGCGCGGTTGCAGTCGCAGGGGACCGCATAGCCGGGCTTGGCGATTCAGGCGAGATCATCAAGGCCTTCAGGGGACGCAGGACGGTCGATCTTTCGGGCTGCCTGCTGATGGCCGGCCTGATAAATACGCACACCCACGCGGGCATGAGCCTCTTTCGGGGGGCAGGCGACGATCTCTCCCTCAAAGATTGGCTCGAACGAATCATCTTTCCTCTCGAAAAAACCTTCGTCAACGTTGAAAACGTATATCTCGGGACACTTCTTTCCGCTCTCGAGATGCTAAAGAGCGGCACGACGACATTTTGCGACGGCTATTTTTTCGAGCATGCGGCTGCGCGCGCCGCCCTCGATTGCGGCATTCGCGCCGTCGTGGGCCAGGGCATTCTTGATTTCCCGACCCCTGATCTCGCGGATCCGGCGCGATTCCAGACGCTGGCCGAAGCTTTTCTGGCCGACTTCCCGGCCTGCGGCGGCATGGTTCGCCCTTCTCTTTTTTGTCACGCCCCCTATACATGCTCTCCGGATACGCTCAAACGCGTAAAGCAACTTTGCCGCAGCCACGGCATCCTCTTTCAGACCCATCTTTGCGAAACCAGGACGGAGGTCGATGAAATCGCAGCCCGATACGGACGCAGTCCCGGGATGCACCTCGATGCGCTGGGCGTCCTCGATGACTTGACCCTGTGCGCCCATGCCGTCTGGGTGTCCGAAGAAGAAATCTCCACACTCGCAGCACGGGGGGCCTCGGTGTCTCACTGCCCGGAAAGCGCGATGAAACTCGCCTCCGGGATAGCTCCGATTCCGGATATGATCACCTGCGGAGTCAACGTGGCCCTCGGCACGGACGGATGTGCAAGCAACAACGACCTGGACCTTTTTTCAGAAATGAGTTTTGCAGCCAGAATCCATAAGGTCTTCAGAAACGATCCGCTCGCCTTCCCGGCGGAACAGGCGCTCAAGGCCGCCACTTTGGGAGGAGCGTCTGCGCTCGGGCTCGACGCGGAGATTGGCAGCATCGAACCCGGCAAAAAAGCGGACCTCATCGCCCTGGACCTTCACCGGCCTCACCTCACCCCTGTCTATGATCCGGTAAGCCATATCGTCTATGCGGCCCGCGGCAGCGACGTGAGGTTCGTCTGGGTGGACGGACGCCAGGTTGTAAAGGATGGAAGAGTGCTCACGGTCGATGAAGCCCAGATCCTCGAAGACGCCGCCCGGATGGGAGATGAGATTGGAAAAAGGCTTGGAGCTGCTGGTCCCGGGCTGCCGATATAAGCTGATTTGTTGCGAATCGGGCTGGAAATCGACTACCGAACAGGATACTTGGAACTCGAATGCCGGCATGCGTGCGGGCAGCGCCCCAGAGGCGGCGGCTGCCGGTTCCGGGGCCTTCGACCCGCAATCCTCAACCCTTTTTCCATTTGATACCCAATCCAAAGTATGTGATATTCGGTTTGACTAATCTCCATTCACCGTTCACTGGTTTTAGACGCCGTGGAAAATAAATCCTCCGCCGATCCGCCGTTCAGGATCTTTTCGGAACCTCTTACCAGGCTCCATGTAACCGGATTGGGTATTCTGCTTGCCGTCGTTATCGGCTTCGGCGGCTGGGTGGAATTCCGCGGAGCTCTGGCCAATAAACGCTTTACCGATTTTGACACCTATTTGAGGGCCGCCTGGGCGGTTCGCGCTGGCGGCGACATGTACAAGACAACCGACGATCGCGGCTGGCATTACGTTTATCCGCCTCTTTTCGCAATCCTTATGACACCGCTTGCGGACCCTCCACGTGGGGCGGACCGCAAAGGATATCTGCCTTACGAAGCAAGCGTCGGGATCTGGTATGTAATCACTCTTGCCCTCGGGGCAGCAGGCATCGGAATTCTTGCAAAGGTCGTCGAGGACCCGTTCAGAAACCTCGCCGCCGGCAGAGGACGGCGCTATTCACTTCGCTGGTGGGCGTTGCGGTGCGCTCCCGTGCTTGTCCTTCTGCCTGCAATCGGCCGGTGCCAGGTTCGCGGGCAGCTAGGCCTGGTCATAGTGTTTTTTTTCTGCTGTATGGCTGCGGCCATTCTTCGGGGCAGGAGGTTTCGGGCCGGTCTGTGGCTTTCGGCCGCCGTCTGCATAGAGGTGATCCCGGTCGTTTTGCTGGCCTTCCCGTTGTGGAGGCGCGACTGGCGGATGATCGCCGGAAGCGCCACCGGTCTTTTCGCCGGACTGATTCTGGCGCCTCTGATCGTGCTCGGCGCGCACAACACAATCGCCTCCTACAACTCCTTCTATGAAGAACTCAAGATCGACGTGACCCACGGTCATATTCCCGGCAGACCCGGTAATGAATCCACCGGAATTACGGCAACGGACAGCAATTCTCCGATGGTCGTACTGCACAATATCCTTCATCCGGCCAGGGCGGATCGCCCGATGGCTATCGGCCCCGGGGTCCGCACGGCGCACTGGGCGATTTTTCTTACGTTGCTGGCCGCAACGCTGCTTGCCTCCGGCTGGAAAGGAGCACCCCGGCGTCCGGCGAGTTCACCCGGCCACGGCGGCGGCATGCTCTGTCCGGGGCCGGCGCTCAACCGCCCGCAGCCTTTTCTCCTCTCCGGCAAAGTCAACGCCACAGTGGCTGAAGTTTGCTTCATAAGCGCCCTTATCCCGGTGATGTTTACGGCGACTCCGGTATTTCACCCGCATTACGTTTCGATGGCGGTCCCTCTGGTGATGATCCTCATTGTCGTTCTCTGGGAGAGGTACTCGTACGGCCACATCCCGGCACGGTGGAAAGCGCTGTTCTGGTTCGTGGCGCTGAGCCACGTAGCGTCCTCCATAGACAGGGGGCCGTTTCTTTACTTTCGCGATTTCGGCCTCGTTCTGCTCAGCACCCTGACGCTCTGGGCGGCCGGCCTCGCAGCCATCAGGCAGACCTCCCTTGTGCCCTTCGTATCCGAGACGCCTCTGCCGAGGCCGCCTCATGCCGATATCGAAAAAGTGGCGGTCGTCCTGCCGGCTTTTAACGAAAGAGAGATAATCGGCCAGGCCGTGGAATCCGCAGTCGAATTTGCAGCGCTCAACCCCGATTTCCACTTCCTGTTCGTAGACGACGGTTCCACCGACGACACCATGGAGGTGCTCAAACGGTGCGTCTCGCAGCACGGTGCGCACAACGTAAACTGCGCGGGTTATGCGTTCAACAGGGGTAAAGGGCACGCGATCAGGACGGGTTTCGAAATGATGGAAGCCGACGCCTACTGTTACATGGACGCCGACATGGCGTATTCAACCGATTATCTGAAGCTGATGAGGGAGAGGCTCCAAACGGCCGACATTGTAATCGGCTCCCGAAGCCTGCACGCCCGCATCTCGAAAGAAGCGCAGACGATGAGGGCGGTTCTCGGGACCTCCTTTAACTGGATGGTGACATCTCTTCTAAACCTGCCTTTCCGGGACACCCAGGCGGGTCTGAAGGGTTTTCGCTCCGAAGCCGCAAGGCGCTTGCTAAGCAGGAGCAACGTAAGGGGGTTCAGCTTCGATGCGGAGATCCTCTTTCTCGCCCGTAAATGCGGCTACTGGATTGAAGAGTTCGAAGCCTACGCAAGCGGCGAGCACGAATATAAGAACGGCTGGCGCGTGCTCTCCATGTCATTCACCATGCTGCGCGACCTCCTTCATATCAAGTGGAGAAATTTCAAGGGGCAATACGATTAGGGAGATCTCGTCGTCAACGCCCGTCACGGCCGGATAAACCGAAAGAAAGAAAACAAAACGGCTTCAATCCATCTCGTAATGCGAACTCCTTCACCTCCGGTCGATACTTTCCTCTGCGAAGCTTTCGTATGAAATTCAAAACGATCCCACGCTTCTGGTTCGAAAAGTTCGTCGGGGCTGGAAGCCCCTCCTACAAAAAATTACGAACTTTTCATGGTTTCAAGGGTGTCACGACAGGGACATGAATTACTGGTTGGACCGTGTTGCACGGCAGGGGTCTCACATGATAGAAGACGTATTCCCGGATGAGTCTTCCGGCACAAAAACGGGCAAACATGCAGGGTCTCGGGAAATTTCGGAATTGGCAGCAATGTCCCTGATCTAAACGGAGAATGCATGAATCGGTCAACGGAAAAAGCTGTAGCAGTGGACTCTGCGAGGCCGGCGCCGTCACTCGGCGTCAAAGCGGCGGGAATTATCGCGGCCGCCCTGGTCACGGGGTTCATCCTTATTGCAAAACCCTTCTCAGGCCTCTCCGCTCAGGGGAACGGGATGATTGGAGTGACCCTGCTTGGCGTTTCTTTCTGGATTTTCAGACCCTCAACTATGCCCTATCTCGCCGGAGGGTCCATAATCCTTGGAGGAGCGCTCCTTTTGGGGCTTCCCCTGAGCGTCGTCACATCCGGCTACACCTCCTCGGCCGTCTGGGTTTTGATTCCGGCGCTCTATTTCGGGTTTGTGCTCATTAAGACAGGGCTTGGGAAAAGAATAGCCTACGCAGTTCTCAAAACCTTCAGGCCTGACTATCCGGGCATATGCATCAGCTGGTTTATCATAGGGCTGCTTCTTTCGGCTCTCACGCCTTCCATAACCGTCAGGCTCGCCATTGTCATGCCCATCGCCTTCAGTCTGGTGGAAGCCTGCGGACTCTGCGACAGGTCCAGGGGATGCGCCTTGATCTGCTTTGTTGCTTTCGGGACGGCGCTGCTGCCCGGCATTGCATGGCAGACGGGTTCGCTGTGGGGGATATTCATGATGGGCTTTTTCCCTCCCGAGGTGCGTCCGCTGGCAACACCCGGAACGTGGTTCCAGTACATGTCTTTCCCCTGGCTGCTTATCTCGATTCTATTTGTCTGTCTTATTTATTTGCTTTTCAAACCGAAAGAACCGCTGAAACTCGACCCTCGGGCATTTGAAGAGAAGTATGCGGCTCTTGGCAGGATCTCAAAAGATGAGGTGGTTTGCGCGATCGTGCTGATCGCCGCCCTCACACTTTTTTCCACCGACAAATGGACGGGAATTACAACCCCGGAGGCTGCGCTTGGTGCCCTTTCAGTATTGATGCTTTTTGGCATAATCAAGATCGGCGATATAGGAACCGGCGTAAACTGGGATATCATCAATTTCTTCGGTGTGGTTATCGGCCTTTCGGCCATGTTCGCAAAGGCCGGCGTCTCCGACTGGATCAAACCCATCATCCTGCCGGGCATACTCTCCATGGCCCACTCCCCTCTGCTGCTCCTTCTCACGCTCACCGCCGCCCTGTGGGCGATCGGCTTTATCGATATTCCCTGGCGGTTCACCACCTTTGCCCTGCTTTCACCGGTCTTCATCCCTCTCCAGCAGCAGTTCGGCCTCCATCCCTGCCTTGTCGGCGTGGCCTTCGTCGCCGCAGGAAATTCCTTTTTCCTGGCTTACCAGCAGCCTTTCATAATCATGAGCGATACGATGACCAAATCAAGAGGATGGTCCGAGGGCCAGGTCTCCAAGGCAGGAATTATCTATGCCGTCTCGGTCGTTATCGGCATCTGCGCGAGCGCCTTATACTGGAAAGCTTTGGGACTGATGCCCTGATTGCTTTTATCTCCTCTCACCCGTACTGTGTCGAAAAGTTCGTCGGGGCTGGAAGCCCCTCCTACAAAGAATTACGAACTTTTCATGGTTTCAAGGGTGTCCCTACAGGGACATGAGTTACTGTGTCTTCCATAGGCGATCCTGCCAGAACCCGCCGCTCACACGACCATGCCCGTCTGCATGCATCGCATCGAACGCTTCTTAGGCATTATACCCCAGGGCGCCGGGCGCCCATGAATTTCCGTGTTCGGGGCATCGAGACATCTTCTCCGTCGTCATCAACGTGCCGGTTTTTGCCCTTTGCGGCCTTTGACCGTCTTCCATCCGGGTATGCAATCTGCGGATGAACCGATTTGATGTTTTTGCCTTCGGTGGTGAATTGAAAAGCCTACAGTCTGGAAGGATTTATACCCGCCGACAAGATGTCCATTTCCGCGGCTGACCGGGCTTAGCCCCCGTTTCGCGTCATGGCACGGAGCTTGCCAGAAGGCGCTCTCGATGGTTGGAAAATGCGAAACATCAATTTCAACACTTATCAGGAGGATTTCGAAATGAGAAAGACCGGAAGAATTTTCTTTTCGGGGTTGCTGATCCTGCTTTTTGCTTCAGCCGGAAGCGCTTTTGCAGACAAGCCCGTATCCTTGACCGGGACATGGACTGGAACCGGCAACATCACCATCGTTACAGCGGGCAACCCCGGAACTGTTTCAACCAACAACACCTTTTCCATTACCTTCACCGCAAGCAGCACCGACGCCAACCTGCTCTACGGGCCGTTAACGCTTACCCCGTCCAGCGGCTCGGCGGTTGTTACCGACTTCTCGGCCATCAGGGACGGGAAATTCGTCTCCATAGTGGCGCAGGACATAATTATTCATGCTCACATCGACTGCGTTTATGCGAATAAGACCGCAACCAAGATCATTCATATCTCAGGCAAAAACCTCGGTGACGGGAGCCAGTTCGAGGGCGATTTGACTCAATAATAACGGCAACGCGATCGCCGCCATTAAAAAGCCGGGCCGTTTTCGGAAACGGTCCGGCCTTTTCTTCAATTCGAAACGGCTGAGGTTCCGAGGCGCCTTGCTCCCGATTCGCGGGCTGAGTCCGAAGGCGAAGCATTCCTCCCGCTCCGGCGCCGTCATGTTGCGCACGATCCAGTCGAGGTGCTCCTTGGTCGCCGGAATAACAGCATGCTTCATCTCTTCTTCGCCTTCTCTCCCGCCGCGATCCCCTCGCGTACGGCTCGCCCCTCATCGCCTGTCTTCTCCAGGACCTGGTTCGCCACCTCGGCGGCAACCTTAGCCTGGTGGCTTCCAAGATGTCTGGCATGCTTGAGCTTAAAACCTGCCGGGGTCCAGGGCACTTGAACTGCTCCCATGTTATGTTACATCGCATGTTATGTTACATGCCGCTTCCAGCGCCCCGCCAGGGCGCAGCCGGCTAGCTACAACTCGACGCCTATCCCGGCCCATCCCCTATACTCACTTCCGGTATTATCCCCAAAACCGTGCACGGAAGCGGGTAATCCTGCTGGATGGTCACATCGTCATCAACAAGGTACTGGTTGTCGATCACCACCCTCTGATCCCCCGTAAAAAGCGGAATGGCCGTCCCCATGGGGACCGATGGCCCGCGCATTTTGATCTCAACAAGTTTATTAAAATCGGGTCCGACCTTCAGCCCCCTCGTATCCGTCACCCTGACCGCGACCGCCGATATCTTCTTCCGGTAATCCTGGACCTGCATCGCCATGCCTTCAGGTTCCATGCAAAGGCTTTGAAGCTGCGCCTGGTAGGAAAGTCCGACCGTAACCAAGGTTGCCGGATACTGAAGCGTGATGCTCCCGTCGACCACCACTGCCGGCGGCTGCACATTGCCATCCGCCAGCAAAGAAACCGTCGCGCCGTTCAAATGATCGAGACCCGTTATCGTCTGTACGGCCCCCTCGCCGCTTCCTCCCTCGTTCACAGGATTTCCGTCATATTGAAGAGCGCAGTCCAGAAACCATGCTTTCGTCACATCGGATACGCCATTCGTGAGGAAATTCCTGCAGTTCATCCTCTCGACATACTTTACCGGCTGCCCTCCGTTAATTCCTGGTATTGCCCGTTCGACAACAAAGTAAACCGAATCGACATTCAGGCCCGCGATTTGCTGCTCCGGAATGGACGCAACGGACAAAAACTGATCGGTCCCCGACTGTCCGAACGAATCATGCCTTGTCCATGCATAAACGTCCTGCTCCTTGAGGTATGTAAATCCAAGCAGTATCCCGTCATCCCGCACCGCCCACACCTGCTTGAACGGCTCTTCGGCGTAGCACCATCTCTCAAGGGTATGCCCGAAGAAAAGATGGCTGCTTAAAATGCTCATGTCGGTTCCGGTATAGACCTGCGCATAGAAGTTGTATGCGAGGTCCCGCACGATGGAACCCTTGGCCTGCACATACAAAATGTCATAGTTTATTACTATCGGAGGCAGGTCCGCGCACCCTATGGCGTTTTGAGGCGCAACGACAATGTTGCTCGGAGTCACCGCGACGGGGTTTGTGATATATCCGCCCATGAGCATCCAGGCCGCGCCGCTCGTCATCACGACGAGGTTATTCATCGGCACCATGAACTTGATCGCGTTCACCTGGTTTGCCGCCATCGTCGCGGTTATGGCGTCGGAAGCCTTCGACGGGTTGGAGACATCCATGTTTTTGTAGTCGGCGGGCTGAGTCATCCAGATTGTCTCAGGCTGGTTGTTTGACCCGCCGAACGCCTTCCTTTGCTGAAAATATGTCGCGCATGACGGGTACGACCCTTCCGTGTTGATCGAAGTAAGAAAGGTCGCTCCCGATCCGCCCGCCTGAGTGAATATGAGCGCGTCGCCGTTGACATAGTTCTCCCCGGCGCCCTTGGTCTCGACTTTGGTTATGACGCCGCCCGATATCACCGGAGTAAATGTTATCGCGCCGTTGCCCGATGCGGTGGAGACGCTCACGCCTCCCAAATAATTCTGGCCGCCGCTGGTCAAAACCGCCTGGGCTGTCTCGGTCCCCCCGAGAAACGGCGTTGTTATTATGTAGCCCGCTGCCCCCGACCCGGCGTTTTCGACCGAGACGAGCGGCTTCTGGTAATTCTCCCCTCCGTTTGCGACCGAAACTGCGGTGATCGCGCCATTTGAGACGGCTGTAACCTTAAGAGTTCCCCCCGACCCTCCGCTCTGCACAACCGTCACTATGTCGTTTACGGCATATCCGACGCCCCATCCCGCCGAGCTAACCGCCCCCGCCGTGATCGCCCCCCCTGAAGCGGTTATATCGACGCAAAGCCCCGTTCCGCTTCCGCCCGTGGTAGTAAGAGAATTTGCGCTCGTGTATCCCGACCCGCCGGCGTTTACGCTGAAGGTGGCCGGCACTCCGTTTGAAATCGTGGGAGTAAGCTGTGCCCCGGTTCCGAACATATCAGATGCAGTGATCGTGGTCCCCGCTTGATATCCCGATCCGGGATTTGTGACCAGGACTCCGGAAATCTCCCCGGCGTTAAAGGGATTTGTCCCCATTGGAGGCGCTTGGCTGAAATCAGGCTCTATTTCCGAGTCGAGAAAAACCGTCCCCTCGCACTGCCCGATATATCCGAACATGGCCCCTGACGGTATGGCCTTGTTGTAAACGGGATTGGCCTTGTAGATATAGTAGAGGCTTGCATTTTCGACGGGCTGCCATGAAATGGTGTTCTCTACCGGAGTGTTTCCGGTGGAACCGTCATCAAGAGCCGCGCCCGCGCCCGAACAGGCTTGGGAAGGAAGCGATTCGTCCGGAGGGCTGTTTGATAGGGCCGTCACCACGTATTGATAGGACCAGTTGCCAGATGCTCCACAGGCGAGGGTGACGCTGCCGGGCGCTTCGATCCGGGGCGCGAAGGAAATCTCTGTGAGCGTCCACGACCAGTGCTCTGTTCTCCCGAGGTCCTGAGGCGGATAGCTCGGATGGCAGAGAGTGACGGTATCAGCGCTCTGGGTCCATTTTATGAGTTGAACATCGGATCCCTGATAAGGAGTCGTCAGGGTGTAGACCCGCGCGACCGTTCCACCCGATCCTGAGTAGGCGAAATAGTTGGTGGTGTTGATGACATTGCCGTCGAGGTCGGTAAGAGTAAAGGTATTTGTGGTGGCGTTTGCAACCAGGTATTGTCTTCCGGGGGTGGAATCGAGCGCACTACCTGTACCCGCGATGAAAATCTGATCTCCGTTGTTGTAGCCATGAGCGCTCCCTGTCGTAATCACGCCGGGACTGGCGTTCGTGATCCCCGAAATGGAAATGGCCGGCTCCAGGACATATCCGCCGTTCATGATGACGCGCATATACTGATGGCCGAATTCCAGGACGTACGTCTGAACCAGGCTGAACTGGAAGGGAATCAAATGAACGGGATAATCCGAATTCCAGCACCTTCCGACAAACATCGTCCCGGCGCGGTTGGCGGCCCCGCCTTGTGGGAGGATGAAGAAGTTGCGGCAGACCTTGAGGCCCGCATGATACTTCGCCAGGTCCACCCGGGCGTAGAGATTCGGGCAGATTTCGCCGCTGGCGAATGTGGGCTGCATGAAGTTGACCGGACTCATTTAAAATCCTTCACCGCAGAGACGCAAAAAGCCTTCACCGCAGAGGCGCAAAAAAACAAATCCCACCGCAGAGGCGCGGAGACGCAGAGAAACGCAGAGACATGCTCGTTGGCCGCGCCAAGGGCACGGCCAAGCCGCTCGGCTTCGCGCGCCGCGCGAAACGAATGTTGGGGGGTGCGGGGAACTCGGGTCCCCGCGCTCTTCTTTCTATGCCCTTCTCAGCGTCTCTGCGCCTCTGCGGTGAGATTTTAGTCTTTCCCTCATTGCAAATTCGTTAAAGCCAAATACCCGCTCACCGCGATATCTATATAATCCCCCACCGGGATGCTGGTCGTATTGAGCGTGAACCCGGCTCCGGACCCTGCGCTGAAAAATTGCAATCCGAGCCTGTTGGCAGTGACGCCGTTGATATTTATAGAGTTTGCGACCGGCGTAACCGTGACCCCGGTCCCTGTGGTGTTCCGGATCACCGTGGCCGTAATCGCCAAGCCGTAGACATTATTGTGCTGGTCCGGAGTGTCGAAAACGAACTCATTGCTCGTACCGCTGCTGATCTTGCCCCCGTAGGCAAGCGCCGTAGTCGAGTCTGTCCCCGTGGGGGTGTTTTCCAGGGTCGCGCTCGGATTATTGATCCCCGATCCATAAACCGGCGTCGAATACTCCGTCATCTCCGTGATCCGGTGCTGGAGCGTTCCGCCCGTATTGGCGATCCGCAGCACCCAGTATTGATATCCGAATTCCTGTTGAGTCGATCCGCCGGGCTGCACGGTATACCCGGCATTGCCCGATCCTCCGCTCCCGGATGTCCCGGAATAGACAGCGCCGTTGAATTTGCACCTTGAAACCGCGCCCGCGTCGCCAAAGACCGGCGCGCCGTTGATATTATCGGAGAAGCTGTTGTTGCTTACGAGGCCGTAGCCGGCGGTCGATTCAAGCTTGATGTCGCCTGCGTGGTTATCGGCGAACGCAGAACCTGTAATCACGTAGTTGCCTGCTATCACATGGATGTGCCCGTTGCCGCTGCTTAAGGCGTCGAAGGCGTCGAGGCCGGTGATCGCCACGCAATTTTGCCCCGCCGAAGTATTATTGATCTGGATTTGGCTGTCGCCGCACGCCAGGCTGCCCGTGGGCCGCTCATTGAGGCAAACGCCGCAACCGCCGGTATACGTCCAGCCGGTTCTTGTCGTACTGCCGTCGTTTGGCGCATCCGCCCCGCAGTTGATGTGCCTGACATGAACGACCCCGTTTACAAGGTATCCGGTCTGGTAGCCGTCCTCGAAACAGTTGAGAAATGTGGTCCAGGAGGAAGACCCGGACCCCTGGACGGCAAAAGCGGTTCCTGTCCTGACAAGGTAGCTGAAATTGGACTGGTTGAGGTTGACTGTTGTAAACGGCCAGAACTCGCAGTCTTCTACCCACGGGACGTCATAGCAGTTCTCGATATTGATCCCGTTCGCACAGTCGCCTTTGACATTGCGGATAAGCGCTCGCTGGATGCCGCCGGCCCCCACGCCGCTCGGATCGTAGGCGCTCTCAAACCCGATAATGAGAAGATTTTCAAGCCGGTAGTCCATTATAGGGCTTGACCGGCCGGATACGGGCGATATCGCGGTATCGCAAAATGCCCCGATCCCGGCAAGAGCGTGTGTCGCATCGGGCCACGGAAGCGGATAGGCGCCAAGCGGCATGAAAAGGCTGTTGATTACAAGAAATCCCTCGATGGAACACCTGCAGCCGTGAACGATCGGATCGGCCAGGGTGGAGTTGCAAATGAGCATGCTGCCAAAATATGTACTGTTGTATGCCCCGCTCGGGACCGCCCCGGGATCTCGCTCCGCTCCCACCAAGTGAGCGCCGTCGGGTATCGTCAGTTGGCTTCCGATATAAAAGCACCCTACGCCCAATACCGGAGCGCCTTTGGCAGCCGCGAAGGCGGCCGCGAATGCCGGGGCGTCATCCGTTATCCCGTCGGCCTTGGCGCCATATTGCTGAGGAGTGAAAAAGGGAAGCATGGCAGAGCCGGTGGCGGGAGATTCAATCGACAGGCCCGAAGATTGAGCCGCTGCGAGCTGCTGGGTCTGCATCGTGAGGTAGTCGAGCGCTGCTTCGATCACCTGCGGATACATAGCCCCCTGGTTCGTAAGACTCGTTTCCTGAGTGTAGGAAACAATGCGTTGAATGGTGATCGACCAGCCGGCGGGAAGAGAGCTTCCCGAGTTCGGATAGGTGACTGTTCCACCGGTCCCGGCCCCGCTCGTGAATTCGTTGGAACTTCCCAAGCCCGTCACGGAATACTGAGAACTCGCCAGCACCGTCGTTTGAGGCGGACTTACCGTGTTGTTGGTGATCGAAACCACGAGGCTCTGCGAATCCGGGATTATGAAACTGAAGGGAAAGGAAGTAGTCGCCCCGTTTCCCTGATATGTGACATACGACTCATTTGTGGTCAGCACCGCAAACTCCCTTTATCTTGCCGCCTGGGTTACGAAGTACTTGGCAATGCGTGGGCTAAAAGGGTTTCCCTGAAACCGGTTCCATGCTATGTTCCTGGCTGGAGCAAAAAACATGGAAAGCCCCCTGGACAAATTTTACGATCCCAACTTTTATTCCCTTCACAGTGACGGAGCAACTAGCTCCGCGAAGGCCGTTCTGGCGCTTCTGTACAAATACCTCCAACCGAAATCTGTCATCGACATTGGCTGCGGCCGCGGAGCTTGGCTTGCTGTAGCAGAATCCCTTGGAAGCAACAAATTAAGGGGCTTTGACGGGAGTTGGATAAAGAAAGAGGACCTCTTCAGCCCAACAATAGACTTTAGCCCCGTGAATTTCGATATCGCCATGCCGGAGGTCAACGAAAAATACGATTTGTGCATTTGTGTTGAGGTTGCCGAACACATTGCTGAGAAAAGAGCGATGCTCTTTATCGACACTCTCTGTAAAGCATCCGACGTGGTGCTCTTTAGCGCTGCAACCAAATTCCAGGGCGGGACAAACCATATCAACGAACAGTGGCAGTCATATTGGGTGGATCTTTTCAAAGCCAACGGCTTCGAATGTTTCGACACATTAAGGCCGGCATTATGGGCGAATGAGTCCGTGAAATGGTGGTACAGACAGAATATTTTGCTTTTTAGGCGGCAGAATAGCAATACTATAGACAACAGTCTACTGAAGGCAGCGGCAAGGCCGATATTAGATATTATCCACCCCGAAAACCACAAAGAGAAAATCCAGCATCTGGACCAGCGTCTACACCAGCTTATTGAATGCCCTTCTCTTGAGTTCTCTCTAGGCTGTTTGAAAAAATCCTTCATGCGCAAAGTCCGTCGCCTTATCCTAAATGCCAAATGACTAATTACACCCTGCCGACGTACCTGTTTCAACCCAGTTGGTACCATTGCATTCAACCCGGCAGAGGGTAGACCCGCCGGTGGTATAGGTCGTCCCGTTGGTGCATGCCGTTGAATCGCTCACGCAAGCCCACTTGTGGATCGTGTTATTACTGCTACCGCCTGAGTCGCAGGTCGATTTGGTCAAGTCTAGATAAAAGGTTGAGGTATGCGAAAAGACGATAGGAGCACAATACTTGCCCGGAAAGCACCAATTGCCGTCTGAGAGATTCAGGCTTGCCGTATACCATGACTGAGTGATGGCCTGATTGCTTTGGCTTCCAGCCACATTGTCCACTTCTATATAATTACCCTTGAATGACAGGCCCCCCATCACATTGCCGCCGGAGATCCAGATTTCAGGTATGCTCGCCCCCGTGGTGTCTTTTGTCCCGGATATATTGTTCCATTGTAATACTGAATTAGTAAGCGAAAACCCTTGGATATTGTCAACGTATGCGCCATTATTGGCATACCCATTAATATATAGGCCACCCTTTTGATTTGCTTCGATCACGGATGAGTCTATTTTGACAGTTTCAATGTCTTTGGCCAGAATAGTTGAATCACCTATCTCGACTCCGAAGCCCCCGTTGAAGGTGGCATAAAACTTATGAAATTCTACGTTCTCGATATAATCGGTAACCGCCTGATTTGTTAGGACATTAACGTGGCTTCCATGTCCAGCGAAATTGACGCAATAAACGTCGTCCAGGAGAAGGCCCTGCCAGTTCATGACATCAACGCAATCCGCGCCGCCGCCATCAAAATTTTTGCCCACTCCACCGTAGAGAGTGAGATGCCCAACGTATTCATTTCCTGTAGCACTTGTGTTCCCGGCCGTGCCGGATATGGAAAGAGCGGGTCCAGTCATGGATTTGGTCAGAAACCATAACCGAGTGCCGCTGTTCGCATTTACCGGTGTAGTAGTGCTATTCGTAAGGCTGTTTTGGCTGTTGGACATCCCGGAGCCTTGACCGACGAGTTGTATGCTGATATTTGGCGGAAGGCTGAAGCCCGTCGACATTCCATAAATCGCTTCACCAAAATGCATCTCTCCGCCATAAGTCAGGCCGTTTATATAGCTTTGAATGGCCGTCGAATCGTCAGAAGCATAGATATACTGTGCTGAAGAAATGGCTGCTGGGTTTGAATTCGTAAAATTCGTAAGAAGAGTGATCGAGCTATTTATCTTAGCAACCGTTCCACATTGTTCAGCCGTGCTGTAATAAATCGCGCTGTTGGCTCCCGCTTGGTCGATGCAGATCAGCTTGCCCACGTCCCCACCTGAAGTGCAGGGATAAGTTCCTCCGGGACATTGAAAGCTGGCGCCTGCCGAGGTAAATTGCTGATATTCTACGCCTATGGTATTTGCACCTGCCGAGTTATGATAAGTAACTAAGGCGCCTGATTGATTGGTGCCTGGAGCCTGAACTGTCCAAGTCCAGGTGTAGCTGCCTGTAGTTATTTCCGATAAGGTAACAATATGCTGCCAACAGGCCAATTCTTGAGCATTATGTGTATCCATATATTGCTGAAGAATAAGCGAGCTTGAAGTCCAACCCGTAGGCGTGGCAAAAACCGCTTGTGGTGAATATGGTGTTCCTGCCGTCAAATCCCGGTTCCACTCAACACATGCAACCGCCATATCTCCGGCTGCCGTTCCTGCAGGAATGCTCAGCGTAAGGCTGGTCCCTGATCCCGGATGAGCCACCGAAGAGCCGACATAACTCATAGAAGTTCCGCTGATAGGGAATAAGGCGATCTGTGCCCCGATGTACGAATTGCTGTTTGAAAGGGTGCCCGTAACAGCCGGCACGGTCCCAGGACTGCTGACTGTCTGGTCGCCAAGATAGAGGCCGTTGTAATTCCCGTTACCGGCAAAATAAGCCCGTTGAGTCACTGCGGCGTTCACGCCCGAGATGCCTAAATTGTTATACCAGAGCAGCCCGAAGATGCTGAGAACCACGTCGTTGTTGTGATACGTTACGATTGTCGGAGTGGTCGCTGAGGTCGTATTGGCCCCGGCTGTGCTCAGGGAAGCCATCGCCCCGTCGAACCCGATCTTCCCATCGGCCTTCGTGCCGGGGATGCCGACTGAGTACGCATTCCCTATACTTACTGCCCCCGGCGTCGAGATGTTGCCCGACTGATCTATCGTCGCGGGAGTGGGCTGCAGATTGCCGTTGCCGTCAGTGGTCTGGACCTGGTTGGCCGATCCACTGACTTTTACTTTCCCGCCACCCCCGCCCGGCTGCGTCACTTCTCCCATCTGGGCGTTTGTAAAACTGGCGCAAAATATGACAAGAAATATTACAAAAAGTGCTGATTTCCATGTGGTTTTCATGAGATGCCTCATGCAAAATATTATGCGAAAAAGGAAAGCGTTACGTCCGTCGCCCCGTTGGCATAGATGCTGATATTCGTCGCTCCGTAGAGCCATCTGCCGACTGGATTAACTTCCTGCCCGGATGATGTCGCCGTGCTCGAAAAATCGTTATCGGCCGCAAACGCCGCCGCTGTGCCCGTTAGAGACACGACCAGGTCCACCCCGTTCGTCCTCTCGATCAGCACGAGGTTGGCCCCGGTCGGTATTCCGAAAGTCTTCACCCCCGCAGCCGTAAAGTGCATGTTGGAAATCGAATCCGATTGCGGGATGCCCGCCACAATGGGCAAACCGTTTTGATCTACTGCCTGTTGCCATCGTTTCATTTAAAAGTCCTTTCTCACCGCAGAGGCGCAAAAAGCAATTTCACCGCAGAGGCGAACCCTCACTGTGTTCGGGTTTGCGCTTACCCAATGTCCGCACGCCAGTAGGTTAAGTTCACGCCCGATCTTCTCTGAGGGCGCAGAGTGCGCAGAGGAAAAGCAAATAAAACCCCGGGGCTATTCGTTTCGCGCGCGGCGCGCGAAGCCGAGCGGCTTGGCCGTGCCTTTGGCGCGGCCAACGAGCATGTCTCTGCGTTTCTCTGCGTCTCTGCGCCTCTGCGGTGGATCTTGTTGATTTTTCAAGGATCTCCACCAATACCACCCCAGGCCCCCACTCCCCATGCATCCCACGGCTCCGGCCCGATATCCGGCCTGGTGTAGAGTCCGCCTCTTGCCCTGATCCAGTCGGGCGTATGGTTGGGGCTTACCGGCTGCTCGTTCGCGTCGACCGCGCGGGCTACTACGGCCATCTGGCTCGATTTCTCATAGAGAGCCTTATCGAGCTGCTTATCTCCGATGAGCGCACCCACTAAATGACTTGCCAGCATGAAGACAAAGGCTTCGCTGAATTCATCATCCCAAAGGTTCGGATTGTCCACCAGGGCCGTGTAGATGATGAGCGCATATTCGATGTTGGTCAGAATGACCCTGATCTGGTTGCCGGCAGCGTCTTTATCTAGGCTCAATTGGTAGGGAACCCGGCTCGCGAGGTCCATCTGCATCATGGCGTCCATTGCAAGCGGCGCCTCCACGATATCGGGCCATAAATTTGAGACGTTTACGGCCTGGTTGTTCGGCTGATTGAACGGCGGCTTCACCTGCCGGAGCCTCACGCAATCAGGCGGCCAGGCATATTCATACATCCATGAGACGATTTGAACGGGCGTGCTTCCTGCAGCATTGATTGTGCTTATCGGAACAAGCGGCAAAGGCGCATAGCCGTTCGGGTTTTCAAGCGTCCCCGGCGCCGCCGCAATGAGCGCCAATTGTGCCGTGGCCCTTGCAAAACTCCATGGGGCGATCCGCAGAAGCGCCCTGCACGCCCCCTCGAAATGAGTGGTGCAGGCATCGGCTTCCGGCGTCCCCTCAGTCATCGAAGATATGGAGGACCTCGTTCCGATCACGGATAAAGCGCGATTACAGATATCGACTTGTGCCGGCAATCCTCAAACCTCCTGAAATCCCCCGATCTGTAGGAGCGGCTTCCAGCCGCGAACTTCCAGCCGCAACCTTCGCCGGGCTTTATCCCATCGATGGGTACATCCTGCTCGCCAAGTCGCCTTCACCCGGAATCTCGGGACCATGGTGCTGGGCATGCACTTCACCTTCGTTTATGGCCTTTGCTTCGCCTTCGTGCTCATGGTGCGGAGCATGGACATGTCCGTCAGAATGGTGCGTGTGATGCGTGGCATGACTGTGCACCCTGCCCCCGTCATGGGTGTGCAACAGATGGTGGACGTGGCTCTTAGGTTCCTCTGCCATTGTTACTCTTCCTTTCCCCGTCATTCCCGCGCAGGCGGGAATCCAGGTCTTTTCGATTTATCGATCAGTGTTTGAACTTCTTTGCGTTCCGTGCAAAATTGGCCTGCTTCTTCGTGGCCTCGCTCGCCTTGCTTCCCGGCTTCAGGACCTCGTTCGCATATTCCTGGACGCCCTCGCCCCGGGCCTTGGCTTTGCGGGTGAATTCGCCCTTGTGCGCCGGATTGATATGGATGCCCGACTTATTGCCGGAAGATCGGTCGCGGCTGGAAGCCGCTCCTACGCTTTTCGAACTACCCCTGCTTGCCATTTTCATTCCCTCCCGGTATTATCGCCGTCGCAAGCGCTCGGCCATGACAATGATAAAAAGAATAACAAACCCCCACAACAAGCCGACGACCGTATGCCACAGTCCTTTGTCTATGCAGTAATAATCCCTGTTTGCACAGCGCTGGTCAGTTTGGTTATCACCCTGGCTGTCGGCTATTTCAGAGGCAAGCGAAAGTCGACAAACACTGCTCGAAAACAGTTCAAAGAAACGATTTGCAAGCATTTCGGTTTCGTCCTGGATCACACCGCATGGCCACCGACAGCTAATGATGCTTTGCGGAAAAGTTTGCCTGAACTCGAAAGGGCAGTTCGAGCTTTCAGGCCCCAAGTTGGCAAACACGATGTCAACACTTTCGAAAGGACCTGGAAGAGTCTCTCCACATATTGCAAGACAGGCAGATATGACTATGAAGAAGGCTCGACATATATGTCTTTGGGACTGATGCCCACTCGTGATTTGAGAGACAACCTTAGAGATCATATAAAAACTCTCCTTTCATTCGCCGAATGAACTAGTCCTGCTTGCCATTGATTATCCTTCCTTCGTACATCTTCATGACCTTGATGAAGATATCGGCGATGAACTCCGCCATTGCTTCAACATCGAAACCTATCGATTTGCCATCACCACGAAGAAGCGGTTTGCTATCGCAGCCCCATAATTCGGCGCTTAATGCCCCGATCAGCCTCTCTTTCGACAAGGAATTGCCCTTGGGACTGCTCGTCTCGGGGACGCTGTTCTTGTCCTCTTCGTAGCCACGAAGCACACCAGCTACTAGGAGCTTGTCGGAGTAAGCGGTCTTTTTATGATTGGACTTCGGGGTCGAGCG
>Ga0326728_10010426_pt1 | contig 21760 bp, 18 predicted proteins | sample MB3enrmetagenome_FD_207602 | JGI IMG/M metagenome (GOLD analysis project Ga0326728, IMG submission 207602) | Lab enriched peat soil microbial communities from McLean, Ithaca, NY, United States - MB31MN | ecosystem: Environmental > Terrestrial > Soil > Wetlands > Peat | place: USA: New York... | reverse complement strand
GCCCTCGGGACTTGCGCGTCGTTGCGTCTGTTCACCGTGCGGGCATCACGCTTTCACAGCCGCGCCTAGCGCAAGTCCCGATTTCGGGCCTTCGCATAGGGCATTATTTAGGTTCCTATCAATAATGCCGAACCGGCCCATCCACCCCGGGAGGGCCGGTTTTTTTTGGAATACAGTCCGCAGCGCCACTTGACAAAATGGAAAGGGAAGGCTAAAATAGACTAAAGAACTAAAAATGTTTAAAGGTTTAAAATCTTATGACAGCCAAGGAAGAGCAGGTAAAACAGGAGATAATAAAAGCGGCCGAAGCGCTATTCCAAAAGCATGGCATAAACAAGACGACCATGGAGGATATTGCCGCGTCCATGGGGAAAGGGAAAAAGTACGCGTACTACTATTTCAAGAATAAAGAAGAGATCTTCTGCGAAGTTATAAATGAAGATGCGCTACGTATAATGGCTGTGCTGGACAACGCATTGCGCAATGAAATCAGCGTGGCGGCAAAGGTGCGCGCGTTTTTCAGCGTGCGGTTCAACGAGGTTAAGAAAGTGGCGGCGCTCTATCCTGCGGTACTTACCGAAGTCCAGTCCCACTGGCCGATGATTTCGGAAGTGATAAAGCGCCACAACACGCAGTTCATGGCGATGCTGGAAAGCCTGTTCCGCGAAGGCATCAAAAACGGCGAGTTCAAAAGCATTTCCCCGGACGAATGCCATCTGCTGGCGATAGCGGGCATGGCATTGCTGCGCGGCGCGGAATCGCAATTGATAATAGACGGGGAAATCCCTTCCGACGATATGCGCTGCGACGCGCTGGTAAAAACCTTCGTGCGCGGTCTGAGGTAAATATATTTTTTTGACAATAATTAAACCAATACACTTTTTTAGTCGAAAAGTTGAATCTTAAATAAAGGAGTCTCCATATGAGAGTAAATACAATCCTGCTGGCACTGCTGACATTGCTGCCGGTCACGGTGAACGCGACCGGGGCAAAAAGCGTCGGCCTTGGCGACGCGGTAAGCGCTGCGATAACGAACAACCTGAGCATAAAGCTGGCAGCCGCGCAGGACGATGCGGCGCGCGCCGCCGTGCTGCAAAACGCATCGGCGCTGCTGCCGACGGTGCTTGGTACCGCGTCGCAGACGCGCACCTTCAAATACAACATCAACGCGGTGATGGGGATGGGCGGCACGGTGGGTCCGTTCAACACCTTCGACATGCGGCTGCAACTTACGCAGTCGCTTTTCGATTACGCCTCCATCGAGCGCTACAAAGCCGCCAAAGCGGGCACCGAACTTTCCGAACAGGCCAAAGAACTGGCGCGCGAGCAGGTGGCCGCCGCTGCGGAACTTGCCTATATAGACGCCGCCCGCGCGCATAACGCCGTGGTGATGGCGCAGGCGGATTTCGACCTTGCAAAAAAGCTGCTGGAGCTGGCGCAGAACCAGCATGACAACGGACTCGTGACCGGGCTGGACGTTGCGCGCGCAAAAACGCGCCTGTCGGACGCACAGGTGTTTTTGCTGAACGCGCAGTCCTCCGAACGCCAAAGCGCCATACGCCTAAAACGCGTGGCGGGCTGGCCGCTGGATACGGAGCTTGCACTGATTGACGATATAGATACCGCAGCACAGGCGGCGCAGGGTGTGGAGGAACTTGTTTGCGCCGCTTCGTCCGCGCGGCCCGAGCTTAAAATGTACCGCACACAGGCGCGCATGGACCTGATGGCGCTGTCCGCCGCAAAAAGCGCGCGGCTGCCGGTGCTTTCCGTCAGCGGTAATTACGGCCTATCAGGCAATCAGGCCGATTCCAACGCCTTTGAAACCAGCGGAATCGGCGCATATCTTTCCGTGCCGCTGTTCACCGGCGGGAGCATAACCGCCGCGGTCAGGACGGCGCAAAGCGCGGTCGCGCAGTCCGGCGCGAAACTGGAAGACGCGCGCATACAGATAGAAGAGGATGTGCGCCTCTCCGGCGAGATAGCGCAGGAGGCGCAGCAGGAGACCGAACTGGCGCGCGAACGCGTCGCGCTGGCGCAGCAGGAACTGGCAATGAGCCAGGACCGCTACGCGCAGGGCGTCGGCGACAATATTGAAGTGGTAACCGCGCAGGTGGAACTGGCCAACGTCCACAACAGCTATGTGACTGCGGTGGCGAAAAACCAGACCGCGCGCGTAAATCTCGCTTTGGCCGCAGGCAAGGCGCAATCCTTCACGCTTCGATAGGAGAACTTTATGGAAAACACAACCGAAATCGATATCAAACCCCTTGACTCATCCGCGCACCGCCCGGCGGGCAAAGCGCAAAAAAAATCCTCCGGCCCGGCGCTTAAGGTAATCGGCGTCGCGGCGCTGCTGGCCTGCGCCGCCGGTACATATTTTTATCTCAACAGTCCGTGGGAAAGCACGGACGACGCCTATGTATCCGGCCACATAGTGCCGGTCAGCCCCAAGGTTGCCGGACATGTGGCGAAAGTCTATATCACCGACAACCAGCAGGTCAAGGAAGGCGACGTGCTGCTGGAAATAGACTCCCGCGATTACGCGGCCAGCCTCGCTCAGGCGCGCGCAAAAGTTGCGGGCACGCAGGCCACGCTAAATCAGGCCACAGCCGATGTGGCGCGCTATCAGGCGCTGGCGGCAAAGGACGAAGTGCCGCGCCAGATTTTAGACCACGCGACTGCGGCCGGCGAACTTGCATCATCCGGTCTCGCCGCCGCGAAAGCCGAATTACAGCAGGCGGAACTGAACATGTCATACACCAAAATACTCGCGCCGCAGGACGGGCGCATTGCGCGCAAGGAAGTGGAGGCGGGCGCTTTTGTGGGCGTGGGCCAGTCGCTGTTCGCGATAGTGCCCGACGAAACCTGGGTGGTTGCCAACTTCAAGGAAACGCAGTTGAAACACATGCGCCCCGGCCAGAAGGCGGAAATAAAGGTGGACGCCTACGGCCTTAAACTGGAAGGGCATGTGGACAGCATCCAGTCCGGCACCGGCGCGACCTTCAGCCTGCTGCCGCCGGAAAACGCGTCCGGCAACTTCGTGAAAGTCGTGCAGCGCGTGCCGGTCAAGATAGTGCTGGAGAATTCTGCCGATGCGCCCGGAGTCCGGGCCGACATGGCGCGGATTGTCCCCGGACTTTCGGTGGAAGCAGACGTAGAGGCGAAATAATATGACTTCCGGGACCGAAGGGAAACCGGCGGTCAACAAATGGTTCATTGCGTTCATCGTCGCGATGGCCGCGTTCATAGAGATACTGGACAACAGCGTCGGCAACGTGGCGGTGCCGCATATAGCGGGCAACCTGTCCGCGACGATGAGCCAGGCCACCTGGGTGCTTACGTCGTACATAGTGGCAAACTCGGTGGTGCTGCCGCTGTCGGGCTGGCTGTCCAGCGTATTCGGGCGCAAGCGTTATTTTCTGGGCTCGGTGATACTGTTCACCGTCGCCTCGGTTATGTGCGGGCTTGCGCCAAATCTGGGGCTGCTGGTGCTTTTCCGCGTGCTGCAAGGGCTGGCGGGCGGAGGACTGCTGACGGCGTCGCAGGCCATTTTGGCCGACACGTTCGACCCGAAGGAACTCGGCAAGGCGATGGCGGTCTATGCGATAGCCACGGTGGTAGCTCCCATCATCGGCCCGGTCATCGGCGGCTGGATAACGGACAATTTCAGCTGGCGCTGGATTTTCCTCATCAACCTGCCGATAGGCATGGTCAGCGCCGCGCTGGTGGCAAAATTCATAACGGACCCGCCGCATTTCAAGCGCGCCGATCTGTCGCACGGGCTTAATTTCGACTACACGGGCATAGCGCTGCTAAGCGTCGCGATAGCCGCCATACAGGTAGTGCTCGACCGTGGTCAGGAGTTGGACTGGTTCGGCTCCACCTTCATCACCGTGGCAAGCGTTGTCGGCATAGCCTCGCTGCTAGCCGCCGTGGTCTGGGAACTGCGCGTGAAAGACCCGGTCGTCGATTTGCGGCTGCTGGGCAATTCCAATGTCTGCGTAGCCGTCATAGTGATGTTCGCCACCGGCATAATCATATACGGCGCTTCGGCGCTGGTGCCGATGTTCGTGCAGAACATGATGGGATATTCGGCCACTCTGGCGGGCTGGGCGCTTGCGCCCGGCGGCATGGCCTGCGTTATCGCCATGCCGGTCATCGGCATACTGATAACCAAGGGCCATTTGCGCTGGTATGTTGCGACGGGATTGCTGGCCACCGCATTTTCCATGTACATGATGGAAAAAAGCAGTCTGGCCGCCGACATGCACTATATCGTGGTCTCGCGCATAATCATGTCGGTGGGCGTGTCGATGATAATGCTGCCGTCCATAGTTGCCTCTTTCGCGTTCGTTTCCAAGGACAAAAACGACGCGGTGTCGGGCATCACAAACCTTGCGCGCAATATCGGCGGCAGCGTGGGCATAGCGATACTGACGCTGATACTAGACCGCAGGATGCAGTACCACCAGGCCATACTGGTGCAGCACATGACGCCCTATGACCCGTACTACCGGCAGATGAGCGCCGCCGCCACTCACCTGATGAGTTCCGCCGTCGGCGCGGCCAACGCGCTGCATGCGGCCCGTGGCGTGATATACGCGCTTATGCAGCAGCAGTGCGGCATGCTGTCCTATATAGACGCGTTCCACTTCATGACGGTGATAACGCTGGTTGTAATCCCTATAGGCCTGCTGCTAAAAAGCCCGAAACACGTCTCCGGCGGCGGACTGGCTATGCATTAGAAAAGGTCCCACGGGGCGCGAAACCCGCGGGACCACAAAAAAACCGGCCCTCCTCCCGGGAGGGCCGGTATTTTTTACGGGAAAAAGCGGCTACAACGGCGGCGGAGCCGCAATAGAATTTGATTTCCGATAAGACTGCGTTTGCGGCTGAGCGGGAGTTGGCTGCGCGGCGGTTGAGGAAAGGCTCAGCGCGCCGGAGAGCATTTCCGCCGGAGAAATGGCGGTATTGGCTTCGTGCAACTGGCGGAAAACCGGCATCAGCGCGTCGAAGGCCGGGTCGCTTATGTCATACTGCAGCTTGCCGCGCATTATCAGGGAATTATAGAAGCGGCACATGCATTCGTAAGCGCCGTATATGGTTTTGCCGTCCGCCAGTTTCGCCGCATAAAGCTGCTTTGGAACGGAAATAAGCAGGTGCGTCCCGGCCTCGTGCGATATGAAATGTATGAGGTAGCGCAGGTCGCTGCGCGCAAAAAAAACGTCGCGCTCGTAGCCCAGAGAATCGCCGTCCGGCCCGTTCTTTATTGCGCGGCTGAGAACCACCTGGAACTGCGGCGCGGCGAAATGCATTCCGGTCAGCTGTTCCCATCTGGTCATCACATCGTGCGCCGCGAAATAGCGGTTTATCTTGTCGGCCGTTTTTTCAAGAGCCGCGGATTCCTTGGGCCACACCTCGGCCCGGTACTGCGGGAAATCGCGCTCGTATATCCCGCCCATGCGCTCTATGTCGGCAAGATGGCTGTGCAACATCGTCTTCATGCCGGCAAAATACTGTTCCGGGGTGTCGGTATATATCCAGTTGCGCGCGGAGGAAAACTGAGCGGAATAGGTTTTTATGAACCGGGAGAAATCGTCGCTCCTTATCCCGTCCTCAAGCAGCGAAAAATAGGTGTGTATTTTGTCCTGCGTGTCCAGGTTCAGGTAGGCGGGAAAAATGACCAGTGCCATGTAGAGCTTGCTTTTGGACGGGCCGCCCAGCGTAAGCTGGGTGCGCATGGAATCCAGATACTCTCGGTCCGCGACGGTCAGCGTGCCGGAATACTTGTCGGCATAATCGCTGTCGAAGCTTATACGGGCCACGGCGAGGATGTGGAATATGTAGTTGGGTCCCAGTTCCACCACCGCATGTATGCGCGAGGGGGGCTGCGCTAAAGCCTGCGCGGCGACGGAATTAACAGGCGCAGGCGCAGCGGCGCACATTGCGCGGCGCGGCGCAAGGGGGATAAGAGCCAAAAGCAACAGCGGCAGAAACTTGTGCTGCATATGCATGATTCTATCACTTCTATCGCAAGGTTACACTACGGCCGGATGACATTATTGTAATCATCCGCGCCACGCGCCAAAACGCAGCCGAAACGGGACGCTCCGTTCTTGCGGCGGAACGTCCCGCTCTGCGCGGCTATTTTGCTGCCGGGGCGGCCGGAGCTGCCGGGGCGGCGGCATCCTTTGCCGCAGTTTTTGCCGGGGCTTTCCTGGCATTTTTTTTGGCGCCTTTCTTTGCTGTTGCGGACTTGGCGGCATTGGCGTCTACCGGTTTTGCCGTTTTGGCATCCGCCGGTTTTGCGGTCTTTGCGACCGGGGCCTTTGCGGCTTTCGCGACGCCCGCCTGTTTTTTGCCTTTTTTGGCGGGCTTGCCGGTCTTTGCCGCCGTAGCCGGGGCCGCTGCCTGAGCCGCCGTCGCGGCGGCCGGCTGGGCCGGTGACTGCGCCGATACCGCGGCCGCAAGCAAAGCCGCCAGCGCCACTGCTGTCGCTATTGATTTCATCTTTATGTTACCCTCCTTGTTTTTCACTCCATCAGGCTCCGCGGGAAACACTCCCGCGCGCAGGTTTGCGTAGCCCGAAATGGAAACGCGAGCATCCGGCTCCGGCGCCGCCCCGCGCAGGTGACGAGGCGCGGGGCGGCCGGAGGGGGGAAGCACTCGCTATCGCCCCGTGGAAACCAGAGTCTCCGCCCGGCGGTTTTGCGACCAGCAGGACTCTTTTTCCTCGCGGCAAACCGGTTTTTCCTTGCCGTAGCTTATGGTGGCTATGCGATTACGATCTATGCCCAGATAACCGTAATAGTCGCGCACCGCCTCCGCGCGGCGCTGGCCGAGCGCCATGTTGTACTCGGTGGTGCCGCGCTGGTCGCAGTTGCCCGACACCTGTATCTTCACATCCTCATGCGCCTTGAGCCAGCCGGAGTTTTTTTCCAGCGTCGCACGGGCCGGTCTGTTCAGCAGGGCCTTGTCGAAATCAAAATAGACATTTGCCAGGTCCGCGACAGAATGCATCTCCTCGGCACGGACGGAAGGCTCCTGCGCGGAAGCCTCCGTAAGCCCGCCCTGAACGGGCGGCCGGGCATTTTGAGTCCGGGCCATGTCCAGCACCGTCGCCGAGCCCGGCAAGGACTTTATACCCTTGTGCGCGCAGGCCGAAAACATCAGCGCCGAAATTCCAATCATAACCGCAATACCGGCTTTCATAATCCTCTCTCCTTTTTATTGACAGCTTTATCAGCGAATTGTTTGCGCTCCGCATGAGACGCGCGAGGCTCCAGGAAAAAACCGCTGCCGTCCGAATACTTGAGCGTATAATCCGCCAGCCTGAGATAAGTGCGCGCGTCCACCACCAGCCTTATCCCGCCGCGCACCAGCGTGAAATCCATCCCGCCGCCGGGACTCTTCTCCCACGACAGGCAGAGCCGCGACTCGCGCAGCGCAAGGCGCAGGGCTGTCCGCTCCGGCAGCGCCCGGGATGAACGCAGTTTGCCGATGCGCGCGGCTGCGGCTCCCGATATCCTCATAAACATATGTTAACGCTTGACTTACCATCTGAAAAGACGATAATATCTATAAATAGCATCCAAAAAACTTATGATACCCCTAAACTACCATCATCTCTACTATTTCTGGACCGTGGCCCGCTCCGGCTCCATCGCGGCGGCCACGCAGCGCCTTTACCTGTCCCAGCCCGCGCTGAGCGGGCAGCTCGGGGAACTGGAAAAATTCTGCGGCGCGCGGCTTTTGGAGCGCACGCACAAAGGCGTGGCGCTGACCTGGGAGGGGAAAATAGTATTCGAGCGCTGCGAACGCATTTTCGCCGAGGGCGACGAACTGGCCGCCATTATAAAAAACGGTTTTCACGAACCCGCCGTGCTCAGGATAGGCGTGCATCCCGCGGTGCCGCGCGAGGTGGTGCTGCGCGTGCTCGATTTCACGCGCCACTCGGGCAAAAACCTCCGGACCGAGGGTCTCGGCCGACGGGCCGAGGGTCTCGGCCGGCGCGCCGAGGGTCTCGGCTGCCGGGCAGCGGTTTTCAGCGGCACGCTGGAAGGGCTTTGCGCAAGGCTCAAGCGCCGCGTGCTGGATATGCTGATAGTGAACTCCGACTGCGCCGCCGAACTGGGGAGAGAAAGGCGCGCAAGGCTGGCGGGGGAACTGCCGGTGTACTTTGTGGCGTCGGAAAGCATAAAAAAAACCATAAAGCGCTTCCCGTCCGACCTGACAAACGCCGCCATGCTGCTGCGCACCGCGGATAATCCTGTCCGGGTGCAGGTGGAGCATTACCTGAGCCGGCACCGTGTGGCGGTGCGCGTCGAGGCGGACAGCGAAGATGTGGACCTGCTGCGCCGCATGGCGGTGGAGGGGCGAGGAGTGGCAGCGCTGGGCGCGCTGACCGTGGCAAACGACATAAAGGCGGGCAGGCTGCAAACGCTGCACACAACTCCGGTAGGAATAACGGAACCGGTCTGGTTTGTGTGTGACGCGCAGCCGCGCTCCAATCCGGCGGTGCGCGCGCTAACGGACAAGCTGATGGAGGATTTTTCGCTTTTCGGCAAAACGCCCAGGGTCAACAGTATGCTGGAAAAGCCGAAACAAAAAAAATGACCGCGGGCAGAAAAGAGCGGGGACTTTTTAAATCATCAGGGGAAATTTAAGAAAAGCGCGTTGCCCGTGCTGTTCAAGGGGCCGCGCGCGAAAGAACTACGTCGGGTTTATCGCATGCTCGGGCTGCCGGGGTTTCTCGCGACGGGCGGCGGCAGGGACAAGATATCTGTCCGCCAGCGCGGGATAAAGGCTTTTCGCGCCCAGCGAACGCAGCATGACATACGCGATAAGCGACGCCAGCATGACAGGCAGCAGCATCGAGTGATGCCCTGTAAGCTCGAAAATAATAACGAACGAAGTCATCGGCGCCAGTATCGCGCCGCACAGGAAGGCCGACATCCCGACCAGCGCGCAGGAGCCGAGCGGATACCCCAGCAAACGCGCCACGTCCGCGCCGAGGCTTGCGCCCATCGAAAGCGAAGGCGCGAAAATTCCGCCCGACACCCCGGACCAGTAGGTTATGACCGTGGCCGCAAGTTTTGCGGCGGGGAAAACGGCGGACACTCCCGCGCCGTTGGAATCCAGACAGGCCTGCGCAGCGCCGTTGCCCGGCCCGAAAACAAAGGGCCCTCCTATAAATCCAAGCCCCAGCACGGCCAACGCGCACAGAGCGGGAAAGTACAGCCCGTATTTTCCGTTGGCAAATCCGGAACAGAGCCGCGCCCCGGCCAGTATCCCGCGCGCGAAAATATGTCCGGCAAAACCGCAGACTATGCTGACAATGACAAGCGCGCCCGCGCCCAGTTGCGGCGGGTCGGGCAGCTTGCCGAAATAAACGTAATCGCCGGTCAGCACTTTCGCGGACAGCGCGGCTATTATTATAGCCATCAGCACATAATCCTTTATATTCTCGAAGTATCCGCCGGAAAGTTCCTCTATCGCAAAAGTGACGCCCGCAAGCGGGGTGTTGAACGCAGCCGCAAGCCCGGCAGCGCCGCCCGCCAGCGCAAGAGAACGCGGGTCCAGCGTAATCGGCAAAAATTGCGACAGCAGCCGCATGCACAGAAACATCATGCACACCGCTATCTGCACGGTGGGCCCCTCGCGCCCCACCGAAGCGCCGGCCCATACGCCGAGCAAAATCGAAACTGTTTTCACCGCCAGCGTCTGCGGCGAGGACATCGCGGCCGCTATAGGCGAGCACTCAAGCCGCGCGCCGTTGCGCACTATGTAAATAGCCTGCGGTATGCCGGAACCGGCGGCGTATGGCGCCAGCTTCCTGACCAGCCATACCGCCAGGGAAAAAATGAGCGGGACAAGGATGAACGCCGCATATCCCATGGAATGATAATCAAGGCGGTGCGCCGCCGCGAAGCTGAACGCCTTCATGAAAGCAACGCAGGCCACGCCGGTAACAAAAGCGGCAGCTATGTAGGAGGCGAAGCTCAGCCCGTAGCGGTGCGCGAGAAGTCTGTCGTAATATCCAAAGCGTGATGGCGGCATAGCTAGATTTTATAATTTTAAGCCGCAGGGAACATCCATCCGTATTTTGGATTGAATGCATCGGTATTATCGGCTTTTAAAATATCCCCGACGGCGTTAGTATATATACTAACGGGCGGAAAGCCTGCCGCTTTCCAGTTGCAGCAAAGCCGCTGAAGCCGCAAGCGCAATTATAAAACGAGCCGACAAAGCTTGTTGCCGCTCCCGCACAATATATAAGGAAAGGAGTCAACTAATGAAAAAAGACCATGGTTTTACGCTTGTAGAACTGGCAGTCGTAATCGTAATCATCGGCGTTCTGGCCGCCTTCGGCGTGCCGCGGTTCCGTCAGGCCGTTGAACGCTCGAAAGCGGGCGAAGCTTTCAACTACCTCTCGGCAGTCCGCTCGGCTCAGGAGCGATACTCCAACAGGGAAGGACAATATGCCGTGAATCCATCGGATCTGGATATCAACTTTCCTGCGCCCAAGTACTTCAGTCTGGGAGATATCAGTTCCAACGAGTCCTTCTGGGCCGAGACGCTCTACCGCACCGGCGCAAGCGGCGGCTACGGCAAATACACCGTCATATTCACCGAAACGGGCTACAGCACCACCAGCAACATACCGGTGGACATCAACCCGATGTCGACCTAGTTCTTGAAAAGAACAAGGCTTGGTTTTAAAAAGCGGACGGCCCAAATGGCCGTCCGCGCTATTTTCCGGTAACCGCAACCGGAGGCCTTGCCGCAATCCCTCAAATCGACAAACCTGCCAAATCTGTGACTGCGCGCCAAAAAACCCGGCTTCCCATGCCCAGCCTCCCCGCCATTGCCCCGTCATTTTCCATACATCAAGCCTGTGTGACTAAAAAGACATGGATTTCCAGAAAACATGCTGTATACTGTATCGGACCCTACTTTATATACAGTAAGCCGGGCCCGCATATTGCTGCTTAGTACAAGGAGGGGATATGAAACGGGATTGCGGTTTCACGCTTGTGGAACTGGCCGTGGTCATAGTCATTATAGGCGTGCTGGCGGCTTTCGGCGTACCGCGCTTCCGCGAGGCCGTCGAACGCTCAAAGTCGGGCGAGGCGTTCAACTATCTCTCGGCGGTGCGCTCCGCGCAGGAGCGCTACACAAACCAGGAGGGGGAGTATACGCCGGATACGGAGGCCCTGGATATCAACTTCCCGCCGCCTAAATATTTCAGTCTCGGCGAAATGACCGCCAACGAATCGGCATGGAGCCAGACGCTCTACCGCACCGGCGCAAGCGCCGGTTACGGCAAATACACCGTCATATTCACCGAAATGGGCTACAGCACAGGCAGCAACATACCGGTGGACATCAACCCGATGTCGACCTAGTAAAAAGCATAAATTCCAGCACGCGGGCGGCCCACGAGAGCCGTCCGCGTGTTTTTTCCTGCCTCAATACCAAGGGAGCAGCCCGGATCCACGTTACGAATAAGTTGCACAAAAAAAAGCAATAACAGTTCCGAAAAGATACTATACTATTAGAGAACACGGACGCGGCCAAAAACCCGCCCGACATATCAAACAAGCAAAAGGTTATACGCTATCATGAAAAGAAATCATGGTTTCACACTTGTAGAACTGGCAGTCGTCATCGTCATCATCGGCGTTCTGGCCGCCTTCGGCGTGCCGCGGTTCCGTCAAGCCGTTGAACGCTCGAAAGCGGGCGAAGCATTCAACTATCTCTCGGCCGTCCGCTCGGCTCAGGAACGTTATTCCAACAGGGAAGGCCAGTATGCCACCCAGGATAGCGACCTGGATATCAACTTCCCGGCGCCGAAGTACTTCAGCCTCGGAGCTATCAGCTCCAACGAGTCCTTCTGGGCCGAGACGCTCTACCGCACCGGCGCAAGCGGCGGCTACGGCAAATACACCGTCATATTCACCGAAATGGGCTACAGCACCAACAGCAACATACCGGTGGACATCAACCCGATGTCGACCTAGTTCTTAAAAAGAACAAGGCTTAGTTTTAAAAGGCGGGCGGCCCAAAAGGCCGCCCGCGTGTTTTTCCAGCCTCAGCCGCCCGGATCCACGTTACGAATAAGTTGCACAAAAAAAGCTATGACACTTCCGGAAAGATACTATACTATAGAGAACACGGACGCGGCCAAAAACCCGCCCGATATATCAAACAAACAAAAGGTTACATGCTATCATGAAAAAAAATCATGGTTTCACACTTGTAGAACTGGCAGTCGTCATCGTAATCATCGGCGTTCTGGCCGCCTTCGGCGTGCCGCGGTTCCGTCAGGCCGTTGAACGCTCGAAAGCGGGCGAAGCATTCAACTATCTCTCGGCCGTCCGCTCGGCTCAGGAACGCTACTCCAACAGGGAAGGCCAGTATGCCACCCAGGATACCGACCTGGATATCAACTTCCCGGCGCCGAAGTACTTCAGCCTCGGAGTTATCAGCTCCAACGAGTCCTTCTGGGCCGAGACGCTCTACCGCACCGGCGCAAGCGGCGGCTACGGCAAATACACCGTCATATTCACCGAAATGGGCTACAGCACCACCAGCAACATACCGGTGGACATCAACCCGATGTCGACCTAGTTCTTAAAAAGAACAAGGCTTAGTTTTAAAAGGCGGGCGGCCCAAAAGGCCGCCCGCTTTTTTGCACCCTTATATATCGAACCGCTAATGCCGCCTCTTTTCAATAAAATGCGATAATAATAAAGTGGAAGAGCAAAACCCGCAAAAAACCGGAACACCGGTATGGATAAAAGCTATTTCGCTCTGCGCGGTAGCGGCAGCCTGCCTATGCGCCGTATTCGGGCGCGTATTGTCGGGCCGCTGCATTTTCTATCATGACAGCACGCAGGCCTTCTCGCTGTCCGAGCTCTATTTTCGCCATATATCCCATTTTTCGCTGCCGCTATGGAGCCCCCACCTAAACGCCGGGCAGCCGCTTTGGCCGACGCTTGAGGCATTCCCGTTCTTCGACCCGGTGCAGCTTTTGCTGCGCATGCTCTGCGCCATGCTGAGACTGCCAGCCATTATAACAGGCGAAATCGCCACAATAGGCTGGCTGTTTAGCTTCGCATTCGGCGGGCTGCTGCTTTCGCGCCATATCACAAAAAACTGGTGGATAAACCTGACGGTTTTCATGCTGCTATTCGGCGGACCGACGGCATGGGCCGTGCCAGGACAGCTTAACCTTTTGCTGCCGTTCCGTTATGCGCCTTACCTGCTGCTTGCCTGTATGGACTGGCTGGACGCGCCGGATGCGAAAAACGCCATCACGCTGGCGGTGATTTTCGTTCTTTCGCTGGCGGGCTACCAGTCCGGCTATATGCTTCTGTTCGCACTGGTATTCGCCGCGGCTTACGCGCTGATGAAACCGCGGCGCCCGCAACCGCCAAAACCGGCGGACTTTGCCCCTCCGCCTTGCATAGCGGCGACAGGACTTTGCGTAACCGCCGTGGCTGGACTCAAACTGGTGTCCCTGATACCGCTCGCGCCCACTTTTGTCAAAAGCTGGACTTACAACCCGATATCCTTTATAAACGGGCTAATGCTGCAACCTGCCCATACATTTGTGTGGCACGGCAGCGCCATGACCGGCGGCGCGGCTGTTATGCTGATGCTGGCGCCTTTGGCGCTCATAGCGACGCGATTACGCTACAAAACCTCCCACACAGGAGAAGCGCTAGGCAATACATGGCTGATAACAACGGCAATAATGACCATTGTCTCGCTTGGCCTTTTCGGTCTGGCCGGATATCTGCGCGGCGGGCATTATTTATTCAAATTGCGCAACTGGGGCTACGACCTGACCGCCGTACAACTGGGAATCACACAGCTAATGGCGCTGGGCGCGGCACAGCTTGAAACCGGCATTCCGCAACGCGACCGCCGTTTCTGGATATCATATGCGGCCATCTACATTGTTCTACTGACACTGTGTCTTTGCAACGGAGGCATCGGGACTATAGATTCCATATTTCTGCTGCCTTTCATGATATTGCCGCCTTTCCTTTTTATATTATTCTGCATCTACCGCTCCGGACTTTTGATATTTGCGGTTTCAGCCGCGCTGCTTTGCGTGCAGTTCTGCTGCCTGCCGCGCCTTGCGCCGGACAATCCGGGCACGGCGCAGCCGTCAGCCCAGTTACAGTCCGCGCCGCCGCAAAACCGGGAATGGGCATATGATCCCGCGCCGCATTTTCCTTTCGTGATGCTCGGCCCGGCGCTGGGAGATAAACAGTACGCCACGATGCCGGACTGGATGTTTTCCATAACGCCGCAGAAAGAGACTGCGCTCTCCGCGCTGGCTATAGACCTTGTGCAACTTCCCCGCTACAATCTGCTGCGCAAAAATATCGACGATGCGCGCGCAAAGAAAATACTCGGCGTCACCGCGCCGATAGTGCATTGCGTCTCCGGCGCAATCCCGGCGACGGATGAGGCCGACGCGCTGCAAAAGCTTAAAACGCTTGCGCCGCAGCAGTTGGACGATACCGCCGTGATAGAAGGCCCGCTGCCGCAGTCCGCGCAATCCGGCGGCAAGGTGACGGCGGATATCCGCGTCACGCATTATGAAGAGGCAAAAACCGGTCTGGAAGTTAACGCAAACCGCGACGCCGTGCTGGTATACTCCGATAACTGGGACGAGGACTGGAAGGTTTATCTGGACGGCAAGCCTGTACCGCTGCTTGTCGCGAACCTGACGAACAAAGCCGTTTTCGTGCCGGGGGGAAAGCATGCGGTGGAGTTTAAATACTTCCCGCTGCGCTACGTTATAACTTTCTGGCTGCGCGTGCTGTTTTACATTTTCGCCGCCGGATGGCTCGTTTTCCTGTTTAAAAACCGAAACACAGAGAATGCCTTATCATGAATGCGCCCGAACCGGAAATTTCCGATTTTAAAAAAGCTCTGTCACTGGCCGCCGCGGCGCTGTTTTGCTGCGCGGCTGTATTTCGGCATTATCTTTCCGGCGCGAGGATGTTCTATCATGACAGCCTGCAAGCCGTCATGCTGCCGCATATTTATTACGAGCATATTTTCAACGTTTCGCTGCCGCTGTGGAGCCCGGAGATTAACGCCGGGCAGCCGCTTTGGCCGACGCTTGAAGCATACCCGCTGTGCGACCCGGTGCAGTTTGCCGCGTGGCTGTTTGGGCATATTACCGGGATGACAAGCGCGCTCACCGGCGCGGTTGCGGCCATCGGCTGGCTTTTTGTTTTCGCGTTCGGCGGGCTGCTGCTTTCGCGCCGCATCACAAAAAACTGGTGGCTAAACCTGACGGTTTTCGTGCTGCTCTTCGGCGGCCCGGCCGCATGGGCGCTGCCAGCGCAGTGGAACATGCTGCTGGCGTTTCGCTATCTCCCTTTCGTGCTGCTGCTGGCGATGGACTTTATCGATAATCCGGACTGGCGCAGGGCGGTAACGCTTGGCACGGTAACGGCGATTGCGATGTCGGGTTACCAGTCAGGCTATATGCTGTTTTTCGCGCTGCTCTTTGCCGCCGCATACGCGTTTTCGCTCAAGCTGGATAAACTGCTCAAAATGCCGCCGGCAAAGGCGCTATGCGCCGGACTGATGGCATTTGGCGCGGGCAACCTTGTTACGCTTGCGGCGGCCCTTAAGCTGCTTGATATGGTGGCGATAACGCGCATCGCGGTGGGAAGCTGGAACTATGCCGCAAAGTTTTTCCTGACCGGGCTGCTGCTGCCGTTTTTTACGCTGACTAAAGATTATACCGGACACACCGAGCATGGCAGCGTTATGCTCGGCTGCGCCGCGCTGGCGCTGCTGCCGGTTCCGCTTGCGCGTTTTGCGCTTACGCGCTCCGGCGAACCGCGCGGCCGCGCGCTTATGTCGGCATGGGCCTCGGCGGCGATTGCCACCGGCGTTCTGTGCGTCGGGCCGTTCGGGCTGGAAAAATATTTTACGGCAGGGCACTATTTCCTGGGACTGCGCAACTGGGGCTACTGCCTGCCCGCAATAGCGCTGGCGCTGACGCAGTTTAGCGCGCTGGGCGCGCGGCAGTTGCGCGAGCCGGAAACCCCGGACGGACGTTTTGTCCCTTGCTACCTGATATTATTCGTTGCGCTTGTCGCCTTGTGGGCGGTATGCGGGCTTGGCGAGACCTACGGCCATCCGTCGGCGCTTTTATTTTTGCCGCTGCCTTTGGCGCTGTTTTTCATATTCCGCGTTGCGGCGCAAAAAATGTCCGCGCAAAAATACGGCATTTTAATTCTGGCCGCGACGACGGTTACGCTTTGCGCTCAGCTCGGCTGGAACGTAAATTTAAACGGAGAGCCGTCGCCCCAACCCGTCCGGATCGAACGCCATGAAGCGCAACTGCCGCAAAAACGCGGTGGGATGTATCTTGCGCGGTATTATGTGCCTTATGTGATAATGGGCCCGGCATTTTCGCATGTCTATTATGCCGCGATGCCGATGCTGTTTGAAAACCCCAACGTAGTCATGGATCTGACACGGCTTGCGCGTTATCAGAAATTGCTGGATGCCTTCCCGCCGGACAGCCCGGCCGCGCAGAAAATACTGGGCGTAACCGCGCCGATATTGCATTGCGTCTCAACAGCGATCCCGGCGGCGGACGAGGCCGACGCGTTGCAAAAACTTAAAGCCCTTGCGCCGCAGCAGTTGGACGAGACCGCCGTGATAGAAGGCCCGCTGCCGGAGCCGGCGCAGTCCGGCGCTGCGGTTTTATCCGGCATAAAGGTAACGCATTACGAGGAAACAAAAACAGCTTTGGATGTGACGGTAAATCGCGACGCCGTGCTGGTTTATTCCGATAACTGGGACGAAGACTGGAAGGTTTATCTGGACGGAAAACCAGTACCGCTGCTTGTCGCGAATCTGACGAACAAAGCCGTTTTCGTCCCGGCCGGAAAGCACACCGTGAAGTTTGAATATTCCCCGCTGCGTTATGTGCTTGCGTTCTGGCTGCGCGCGGCGTTTTACATTTTCGCCGCGGCATGGGCCGTTTATCTGCTGCGCAGCAAAAATACGCATCCGGAGAATCCGGAACAATAAAACCGCCGCAGCTGTTTTAGCGCGGCGTTCAGGAAAGGAGTCCCTTGGATTTACTACTCGAAAACCTGCTCGTACCCGTCGAGACCGACAGTCCCGGCTGCTATCTTCAATATGCCGCGAAAGCGCTGGCATTGCCGGAAACCGAAACAGGCATAATAAAAGTCCTCTACAAAAAACTCGATTACGCCGATCCCGCGCAGTTTTATTACAAAATCGCGCTGGCGGTGCGCGTTCCCGACAACTACGCAAACCCTTCCGGCTTTATGCCTTATCAGCCGGAAACATGCGCAGCTCCAAAGCGGCACAGCGTGGCGCGAAAACCGATAATTGTGGGGTTCGGTCCGGCGGGGATGTTCGCCGCGCTGGAGCTTTTGGAGCGCGGCATAAAGCCGCTTATTTTCGAGCGCGGCAAAAAGGTGGAGGACCGCTTGCAGGATATAGCGCGGTTCAACACGGAACAGGTTCTGGACGAGGAGTCCAACATCCAGTTCGGCGAGGGCGGGGCGGGGACCTGTTCCGACGGCAAGCTGTTTTCGCGGCGGCATAATTCCGCGGCTACTCAAAAAGTGCTGGCCACATTCATAAAATTCGGCGCTCCGGCGGAGATAGCGTACAGGGACAAGCCGCATCTCGGCACCGATACGCTGTGCCGCATAGTCAAAAACATGCGCGAGCATATACTGGCGGGCGGCGGGGAGATTTTTTACAGCGCAAAAGTGACCGGCCTTATCCGCTCCGACGGCAAATTGCGCGGCGTGACGGTAAACGACGGCAGGGAATATCTGGCGGACACCGTTTTTCTGGCCACCGGCCACAGCGCGCGGGACACGTTTGCTTTGCTGCAAAACGAGGGGATGGCGCTGGAGCCCCGGCCTTTTTCGGTAGGCGCGCGGCTGGAGCATCCGGCCGCGCTTATCAACCGGCTGCGCTACGGCGAAAAGTACAAGGACTTGAAAAGTCTGGGCGCGGCGGTTTACTCGTTAACTTATACCGACAGGGCGCAAAAGCGCGGCGCGTATACATTCTGCATGTGCCCGGGCGGGGAGATAGTGAACGCGTCGTCGCAGGACGGGTTTATCGCGCTTAACGGGATGAGCTATGCCGCGCGCGCGGGGGAATATTCCAACGCCGCAATAGCCGTCACCTGCCGCCCGGAGGATTACAACTCGCCGGACCCGCTGGCGGGCATGGAATTCCAGCGCGCGATAGAGCGCAAGGCGTTTTTGGCTGGCGGGGGGAACTGGAAGGTCCCGGCGCAAAACCTTGAGGATTTTCTGGCGCGGCGCGAGACAAAAGAGGTTTTGCAAAACTCCTGCAAGACCGGCGCGGCGGCGGCCGATTTGCGCGCGGTGCTGCCGGATTTCGTCTGCAATCTGCTGGCCGACGCTTTTGCGAAATGGAAAGAGGAAGCGCCGGGTTTCGTCTCGGCGCGGGCCGTGCTGCTTGCGCCGGAGACGCGGACCACGTCCCCGGTGCGCATGACGCGGGATGAAAATTACGACTCGCTTAATATCAAAAACCTCTGCCCTATCGGAGAGGGCGCTGGCTATGCGGGCGGGATAACAAGCTCCGCCTCCGACGCGATACGCGCGGTGGAAAAACGCTTTAGCGCATAAAAAAACTGCCCGCCGTTTTGGCGGGCAGGATAGCAAGAGTTGGGAACAGAATTTTATTTATCCTGCTGCAAATCGCCGAAGGCCGAGACGCCTATCGCCGTCGTAATCACGCAGAAAACAAGCAGCACCGCAAGGTCGGTCCACGCCGAAAAAGCGCCCTGGCCTATAAGCACCGCGCGCATCAGGTCCACCGCGTAGGTGACCGGGTCGAAAAAGCTGACTATCTTTATATAATGCGCCGCCGTGTTTATATCGAACAACGCGCCGCTAAAGAAAAACAGCGGCCAGGTCAGAAAGCTCATCACGAGGCCGAAACCTTCCATCGATTTCATCTTCGCGCCGATGGTGAGCCCGATGTTGGTTATCATATAGGATACCGGAAAGGAAACCGCCACGCAGAGCAAAACCTGCCCTACGCCGACGGGGAGCACGAAAATCGCGCCTATCACCAGCAAGAGCAGCGTCTCTATTATCGCGCCCAGCATCCCGCCCAGCGCCTTGCCGACGAACAGCGTGCTGCGCGATATCGGCGCGGCCAGCACTTCCTTTAGGAAATCCAGCCGCTTGTCCCAGATTATATAAAGGCCGTAGGTGATGGACGTAAAAAGTATCGTCATCGCCACTATGCCGGGGAAGATGAACTGCTGGTAGGTGTAGCCGGGCACCGGGCTGGTGCCCGACATCATCCCCTGCCCCATCACGAAAAGGAAAAGCAGCGGCGAAACGAGGATGGAGATGATGCGTTCCTTTTCGCGGAAAAATATTTTTGCCTCGCGCAGCAGCAATGCGTAGATGGCGTTTATATCAAGCATGTTATTTCCTCACGGTTTTGACGGCGGCTATGCGCTCGAAAATGCTTTCGGAATTTTCGTCGGCGTCTTCGCTTATGGGGCGGCTGGCGAATTTAAGAAAAACGTCGTCGAGCGTTACGCGGCGCACCTCCACCTCCGTAACGTCGCCCGCGGAATTTAGCAGCTCGCACAGGTTCTTGCCGGAATCGGCTATGCCTATTTTCCACCTGCCGTTCTCCTGCTCCGCGCTGTTTACAAAGGGAAGGCCCTTTATAGATTCCACGTTCACCGCGCCGGACAAAAACACAAGGTCGTGACCGACTTTTTTCTTTAGCGCGGCGGGGGTGCCGAGCTCTATAATTTTTCCCTGATAGATAATGCCGATGCGGTCGGCGAGGCTGTCCGCCTCCTCCATATAATGCGTGGTGAGGATTATAGTGGTGTTATGCGCTTCCTTAAGTCCGCGGATATGGTCCCAGACGGCTTTGCGGCTGCCGGGGTCGAGGCCGAGCGTAGGCTCGTCGAGGAAAAGCACCTTTGGTTTATGTATAAGCCCGCGCGCTATTTCAAGGCGGCGGCGCATGCCGCCGGAGAAGGTTTTGACGAGGCTGTCTGCGCGTTCGGTAAGATTTACCAGCGCGAGTATGGCTTCTATGCGCTGCGCTATTTCGCGCCGGGGGATGCCGTAGAGCATGGAGTGCAAATCAAGGTTTTCGCGCGCGGTCAGCAAATCGTCCACGCTGGGTTCCTGAAAGACTATGCCGATATTGCGGCGCACGGCGAGCGAGTCGGCGACGATATCGTGCCCCGCAACCATGGCGGTGCCGCATGTAGGCTTTACCAGCGTGGCCAGCATGCTTATCAAAGTCGTCTTGCCCGCGCCGTTGGGGCCGAGCAGGCCGAACACCTCGCCCTCCTGTATTTCGAGGTCAATGGCGTTCACGGCGGTAAGGTCGCCGAATTGTTTGGTAATCTTGTCGGTCTTTATCGCAAATGGCATATAGTAATTTTAGCATTTATGTAGAAGCGGCCACCTACTTCAAAGTATACGCCGGGAAGTGGGAATTCGATTTGACTGTTACATGGCAAAGGCTTATAATTAATCATCTCGTAGAAATAAAATGCTTGGAAGATGCTGGGACAAAAGTGGGGGGATAGCAATATAAATAACTGGTGCATTATTTGCCTCAATTTAACAGTGCAAAGATTAGCCGCATCTACAGATACTGCGTTCTGTCTTTGGTGTTGAGGTAAAGACTATCTATATACAAACAATCGGAGCAAGGAGTGCTATGAGCAAATATGTTAAAGATGGAACATTGAAATTCTTGACCGTCACGGAAGAAAATTTAGATACGATTCAACATTTTTTAAAAACAACTCTTGAAACAACAAATAAGCAGATATCTGAACAGCACGGATATACCGATTTTCAGAAAGAAGCTAAGACATGTAGGCTTCAATATTTCTTACGGGAAGACAACGTTGGAGTAAAGTATTTCGTATATGATGAATTTAAAAAAACATTCCATGATTCAAATAAAATTGAACGTGTGGTAATAGAGTTATTTACGCTTGAAAATGTACAAAGCCATGCTGGAAAACATATTTTCATTAAATTTGATATCAATAAAGGTGCAAGTCAATATACTGTTGAAGACGATGAACAGATTTGGGTAAGCGGCATTGCTGAAAAATTGGGCAAAATTTTCAATGAGCAAAAAAACCATTATCATATTTTCCATTCATGGTATACTGCTTTTCTCTTCCAAGTTATTGGTGTTTTTAGCATATTTTTATTATGCCTATGGCTTAGCAAATGGTGTGCAGGGCATCTAATCGTAGATAACCCCTTTCTTTTTTCATTCATTGGACTATTCCTCTTATTTTCTAACATTGACCTTCCCCCGTTTATACAGCCACAGTACAGTTAGTTCTTTTCATGCTTGAGGCCGCTTTTCTCACGAATTCGCTGGGCGTTAAATTCCCAAGCGAACTGTGCGGCCTGACCTCATTATAATCAATTCTCCACGCTTCGATAATCTGCCGTGCATCTTTCAACGTCGGGAACCAATTCCCGTTAAGACATTCATCCCTCAGCCTGCCGTTAAAGCTTTCGATATACGCATTTTCTACCGGCTTGCCCGGTGTGATAAAGTTTAACTTCACGCCGCGGCGATAAGCCCATTCATCCAGCGCCTTCCCCGCAAATTCCGGTCCATTATCCACCGTTATCACTTCCGGCAGTCCTCGAACTTCGGCAAGCCT
>Ga0326728_10010425_pt1 | contig 21761 bp, 16 predicted proteins | sample MB3enrmetagenome_FD_207602 | JGI IMG/M metagenome (GOLD analysis project Ga0326728, IMG submission 207602) | Lab enriched peat soil microbial communities from McLean, Ithaca, NY, United States - MB31MN | ecosystem: Environmental > Terrestrial > Soil > Wetlands > Peat | place: USA: New York... | reverse complement strand
ACTGGCTTTCACCGGTGAAGATACGGATGACGCTGATCGGCGGCGAGAAGAAGATGCTGGTGTGGAACGACCTGGTGGCCGATGAGAAGCTGCGGGTGTACGACAAGGGCGTGGATGTGACCAGCCAGGAGGGCGTGTACAAGACGCTGGTGAACTACCGGTCGGGAGATATGTGGTCGCCGCAACTGGAGCAGGGCGAGGCGCTGCAGCGCGAGTTGAAGTACTTTGTGGAGTGCATCGAGAGCGGCAAGGATCCCTTTAACGACGGCCGCGCCGGACTGCGCGTGGTGAAGATGCTGCAGGCGGCGACGGAGTCGCTCGAAAAGCGCGGGGCGCAGGTGTATCTATGAGCGAGTTTCAGTCGATTGCCGCGGACGTAAAGCTGGGGGCAAACGTACGCCTGGGCAAGTTCATCAATTTGTACGGGTGCCAGGTGGGCGACGAGAGCAAGATCGGCGCGTTTGTCGAGATCCAGAAGAATGCAAGCGTGGGATGCCGGTGCAAGATCTCAAGCCACAGTTTTATTTGCGAGGGCGTGACGATTGAGGACAATGTCTTCATCGGTCACGGCGTGACGTTCACCAATGACAGCTATCCCAGGGCGACGACCGCGGAAGGGAATCTGCAGACCGAGGCGGACTGGAAGGTGGAGAAGACGCTGGTTTGCAAGGGCGCGTCGATCGGGTCCGGGGCAACGATACTCGCCAACACGACGATCGGCGAGAACGCGATAGTAGGTGCAGGCAGCATGGTTACAAAAGATGTTCCCGCCAATGCCGTGGTAGCCGGCAACCCGGCCCGGGTTCTGCGCTACGTAGATGCGGCCGGAAAGAAGAAGGACTCCGGCGCGATTCCGTTTCTCGACCTGGTGACGCCGCACGTGGAGCTCGAAGAGGAGCTTGTGGATGTGCTGCGGCGCAGCCTGCACACGGCGGGATTTGTGGGCGGGAAGATGGTGGAGGATTTTGAAAAGGCGTTTGCCGGGTTCTGCGAGGCGAGCCATTGCGTAGCCGTGAACAGCGGAACCGATGCGCTGCGCTTTGCCTTTATCGCGGCGGGCGTGAAGGCCGGCGATGTAGCAATCACGGTGCCGAATACGTTTATCGCCACCAGTGAGGCGATCTCGCAGGCGGGCGCCTTGCCGGAGTTTGTCGACGTTGACACTGCGACCTGCAACATGTCGGTGGCGCGGCTTGAGGAGTACCTGGCGAAGCAGTGCAAGCGGGACAGCGCGGGGAAACTGATCAGCCTGCGCAGCGGCCGCGAGGTGACCACGGTTGTTCCGGTGCATCTCTACGGGCAGATGGCAGATATGGATGGGATTCTGCGGCTGGCTGAGAAGTACGGACTGATTGTGATCGAGGATGCCTGCCAGGCGCACGGAGCCGAGTACTTTTCAAAGAAAAACAACCGCTGGATGAAGGCCGGTACGATGGGGCACGCGGCGGCGTTCAGCTTTTATCCCGGGAAGAACCTGGGGGCCTGCGGCGAGGGCGGCGCGCTGACGACCAACGATGCCAAGGTGGCTTCAGTGGCGAGAATGCTGCGCGAGCACGGCCAGGTGAAGAAGTACTACCACGACATGGAAGGGTACAACGGGCGGCTGGATACGATTCAGGCGGGGTTTCTAAACGCCAAGCTGCCGCACCTGGCGGAGTGGACGCGCCAGCGGCGGGAGCGAGCAGCGGAGTACGACCGTTTGCTGGGCGGCACGCCGGGGATCGAACTGGTGGATCAGCCGGAGTGGTCGCGGGCGGTCTATCACCTGTATGTGATTCGCGTAGCGGATCGCGAGGGCTTGATGAAGCACCTGAATGCGGCCGGAATCGGCACGGGCATTCACTACCCGGTTCCGCTGCACCGGCAGAACGCGTATGCGGGGATGGGCTACGGCGAGGGGTCCTTTCCGGTAACCGAGAAGGCAGCGGCGGAGATTATTTCTCTGCCGATGTTCCCGCAGCTTAGTTCCGATCAGGTGTCGAGAGTGGCGGCGGAGGTGCTGGCCTTTGTCGCGGCAGGGAAAGGCGCCGGTGGTAAGTGATCGGCCGGGCGTATGCGCGGGCAGAGCGCCTGGGGCCGCGATTCACCCGTTGTTGCGGCTGCCAGGCTGCCGCGCAATCCGCATCGTGACGCGAGTCGAGCAGCGACCGTCGCGATCGCATCGATCCATGCATCTTCACCGTTTCCCGCCGCGGCAACAGACGCGCCCGGGAGCGGTGCGCGGTTTTCCGGAGCGACCTCGAACGGGTCCGGTTGGAAGGCCGCAGAATAAAACGTAAGGAGCTGTTATGCCGAATTTGCCGACGTATGTGCTGGTGACGCCCGCGCGCAACGAGGCGCGCATGATCGAGGCGACGATTCAGTCGGTGATTGCGCAGACGGTGCTGCCGTTGCGGTGGGTGATCGTCAGCGACGGCTCGACGGATGGGACCGATGAGATCGTAAGCCGGTATACGGCGCAGTACGACTGGATCGAGCTGTTGCGCATGCCGGAGCGGAGCGAGCGGAATTTTGCAGGGAAGGCTTACGCGTTCAGTTGCGGCAAGGCGAGGCTCGATGCTCTGCCGTACGAGGTGATCGCGAACCTGGATGCCGATATTACGTTCGAGAGCGGATATATGGCCTATCTGCTCGGCAAGCTGGCGTCGGATGCGGCGCTGGGAGTGGTGGGGACGCCTTACGTGGAGACCAACAAGGAGACCTTCGACTACCACTTTGTGAATATCGACCATGTGTCGGGGGCATGCCAGGTGTTTCGCAGAGCCTGCTACGAAGAGATCGGCGGCTATTCGGCGATCAAGGTGGGAACGATTGACTGCGTGGCGGTGATCACGGCGCGCATGAAGGGATGGAAGACCCGGACGTTTACCGATATGGTGTGCATGCACCACCGGAAGATGGGGACGGCGCAGTACAGCCAACTGCGGGCGCGCTACAACCTTGGCGTGATGGACTACGCCATGGGTAATTCGCCAATATGGGAGTTCTTCCGGTTGCTGTATCAGTTGACGCAGAAGCCTTATGTGATTCGCGGGCTGGCGATCGGCGCGGGGTTTGTGTGGTCGGCTCTGCGGCGCGCCAAGCGGCCGGTGCCTCCCGAACTGGTGCGGTTTGTGCGCCGGGAGCAGCGGCAGCGACTGATGGCAAAACTGACGGGGCGTGTTTGGCAGGGCAGCAGCGGAGATCGAAAGCGGGATGCGCGGGCGGCAAACTCCGCGGAGAAGTGAGCTTCAGGCGGCGGGCCTGGACCGCATGGAATGCCGGCGGGATTGAACGATGAGGCGAGGCGAAGTGGAGACGCAGAGGGGTGGGGACGGCGGCAGTCAGGCTGCCGGTCCGGCCGATCCCACGCGCGCGATGGTAATCATCAATGCCGACGATTGGGGCCGCGATCCGCTCACCACGAATCGAATTCTGGACTGCGCGCGCAATGGTACGGTTTCGTCGTCGAGCGCGATGGTGTTCATGGAGGACTCCGAGCGGGCGGCCGGCCTGGCGCGGGATCACAATCTCGACACGGGGCTTCATCTCAATTTCACGACGCCGTTTTCGGGCAGCGGGTGCTCTGTCGCGCTGGTGGAGCATCAGCAGAGGCTGGCCCGTTTTCTGCTTCTGCACAACCATGCCAGAATTCTGTTCCGTCCGGATCTGGCCGGGTCGTTCGATTACGTGGTTCGCGCGCAACTGGACGAGTACGAGAGGATCTACGGGGTTCCGGTGCATCATGTGGATGGGCACCACCACATGCACCTGGCTGCGAACGTGCTGCGGCAGGGGCTGATTCCCTGCGAGGTTATTGTTCGCAGGAACTACACGTTCCCAGCCGGGGAGAAGCAGTACTTCAATCGCCTGTATCGCCGGCTGCAGGACGAGCGGTTGAAGAAGCGGTATCGAATTACCGATTATTTCTACGACATCCTGCCGCTGGAGGAAGCTCACCTTCAACACATCTTTCAGCTCGGGGTCTCGTCGAATATCGAAATTGAGACGCATCCAGGGCTGGACGAAGAGTACGGATTTCACATGAGCGGCGAACTGCAGCGCAGCCTGAACGGCGTTGCAGTGGCACGGGACTATGTACTTCGCGCGTTTGGCGGGGACTCCGCGGTTTGCGCGAGCGATGGCGGCGCGGCGAGCGGAGAGTCGATCGCGAAGGCGGTTCAGGTTCCGATGCCGGGCAAGGCTCTGCCGCACATCTGCGTGTGCGTGTGCACCTACAAGCGGCCGCAGCCGCTCAAGCGCCTCTTGCTGGAAGTGAGCCGGCAACGGACCGATGGTTTGTTTACCTATTCCGCAGTGGTAGTGGACAACGATGCCGCGCGTTCGTCGGAAGCGGCGGTCGAGGAAGTGGTCGCAGCGACGGGCCTGAAAGTGAAGTACTATATCGAGCCGCAGCGCGGAATTTCGCGGGCGCGCAATATGACGTTTGCTCATGCGGAGGGGGATTACCTGGCGCTGATCGACGACGACGAGTTCCCAGCGCGCGACTGGCTTTTGAAGATGTTTGTGGCGTGCCGCGAGTACGGCGTGGACGGCGTGCTGGGGGCGGTGTTGCGGCACTTCGAGCAGCGGCCTCCGGCGTGGCTTGAGAAGAGCCATCTGCTGGCGAGGCCTGTGTACCCGACCGGGCAGAAGGTGAAATGGGAGAATTCGCGAACCTCGAATGCGCTGCTGAAGCGGAGCATCGCGGCCGGAGAGAGCGCGCCCTTCCGGGTGGATCTGCGAGCTGGCGAGGATCAGGAGTTTTTCTATCGGAAGATCGGGGAAGGATACAGCTTTGTGTGGACAGGGGAAGCGATCGCCTTTGAGGTGATTTCGCAGGCGCGCTGTAAACGCTGGTACTCGGTGCGCAGAGCGTTGTTGCAGGGCGCGGGCGACCTCGATATGCCGGGCTTTTCTCGCGAAACCGTTGCGCGGTCGATCGCGGCGGTAGTGGCCTATTTGCTGGCGTTGCCGTTTTCCTTGTTATTCGGCGGTCACCGCTTCATGACCGTGGCGGAAAAGCTTTCATTCCATCTGGGGCGATTGTTGATGGCCGCCGGGATCGACCCCATTCCCGAGGAGTACGTATCCGACGAGCCGCAACGGCGGCAACGGGGAGACGGCAGGCGGGCAGAGATTCCGTGAAGGCTTGAGGCGCTATTGCCCGATGGGATGCGGCGAGCCGATTTAACGGGAAGTTTGAAAAACGGGACAGATATAATTCGCGCGAGGAGCAAGAAGGAATGAACTTTCATGAGGACCTGAGCCGCAAGGTGATTGCCAAGCGGGCCACCAATCGCCAGTTCGGCATCGTGATCGCCGTGGTGCTGGGGCTGCTGGGGGCCAAGCTCTATCGTCATACCACGCTATGCGTGGTGCTGCTTGCGCTGGCCGCAGTATTCCTTGTCGCGGCGCTGGTGGCTCCGCGCATTCTTGCGCCGCTGAATGCCGGCTGGTCGTTTGTGGGCGATTGCCTGGGAAAGGTGACGAATCCGGTTCTGATCACGCTCACCTATGTGATCGGCTTTGTGCCTCTCGGCTTGCTGGTGCGCCTTACCGGAAAGGATCCTCTGCATCGCAAGCGCGGCAAGGATGCGAAGAGCTACTGGATTGAAAAGACCGAGCAGTTTCCGCCCCGCGAAACGATGCGACGTCAATTTTAAGGAGAGCTTATGTCCATCGTGAAAGAGTTGTGGAGCTTTATGAAGGTCAGGAAGAAGTTCTGGCTGCTTCCTGTCCTGCTTGTGACCCTGATTCTGGGGTTGGTCCTGATACTGGCGCCGTCGGCGGTTGCGCCGTTCATCTACGCGCTTTTTTAGAGAACTTGTTGAAAAAGGGAGGTGGAGCGTGGTTTGAAGTAGCCGCGCATTCCCTCAGGGGCTAAAGCCCGCCGATTTTATTGGACTTTAACGTACGGGCTAAAGCCCGTACCCTTCAAACGGGCTAAAGCCCGTACCTTTCAAACGTGCTAAAGCCCGCACTTTTCAAAAAACTGGCCGGCAAAGAGTCTTTCAACAAATTCTAAGAGGCAGGCAGAAACGATGCGAATTCTGGGAATATCGGCCTACTACCACGACAGCGCGGCGGCGCTGGTGCGCGACGGAGAAATCGTCGCCGCCGCGCAGGAAGAGCGCTTTACGCGGGTCAAGCAAGATGCGCGGTTTCCGTTTCATGCCGCGGAGTATTGCCTGCGGCAGGAGGGCATCGGTCTCAATGATGTCGATTACGTTGTCTTCTACGACAAGCCGCTGCTGAAGTTCGAGCGGCTGCTGGAGACGTATCTGGCCATGGCGCCGAGTGGATTGACGAGCTTCCGCATGGCGTTTCCGCTGTGGGCGCGGGAAAAGCTGTTCCAGAAGGATCTGCTTTGCCGGGAGCTGAAGGGCGCGTTTGGAACGGAGCTGGACTGGGAAAAGCAACTGCTGTTCACCGAGCATCACATCAGCCATGCGGCCAGCGCGTTCTTTCCATCGCCTTATGAAGAGGCGGCGATTCTGACGATGGATGGCGTGGGCGAGTGGGCTACGACTTCGGCGGCGTTCGGCAAGGACAATACGCTTGAGATCCGCAAAGAGCTGCACTTTCCGCACTCGCTGGGGCTGCTTTACTCGGCGTTCACTTACTACACGGGCTTCAAGGTGAACTCGGGCGAGTACAAGGTGATGGGGCTTGCGCCTTACGGGCGGCCGGTGTACGCCAAGAAGATTCTGGACAACGTGATCGATGTGAAGGAAGACGGATCGTTCTGGCTGGACCTGGACTACTTTAACTACTGCACGGGCCTGACGATGACGAACGAGCGGTTCGACGCGCTGTTTGGCGGGCCGCCGCGGAAGCCGGAAGAACTGCTGACGCAGCATCACATGGATCTTGCGGCGTCGATTCAGGCGGTACTGGAAGAGGTGGTGCTGAAGCTGACGCGCTCGCTGGCGCGGGAGACGGGATCGAAGAACCTTTGCCTGGCGGGCGGCGTGGCGCTGAACTGCGTGGCGAATGGAAAGATTCTGCGCGACGGGCACTTTGAGAATATCTGGATACAGCCGGCGGCAGGCGATGCCGGGGGCGCTGTGGGCGCGGCGCTGGCGGCGTATCACATGGCTTTGGGGCATTCGCGCAAGCCGGCCGCGAACGACGCGATGAAGGGCGCCTATCTTGGGCCGGAGTTTTCCGATGAGGAGATCGAGGGCCGGCTGAAGAAGGCGGGCGCGGTCTATCGGCGCGTGGGCCAGGCGGAGATGATCGACACTGTCGCCGAGGCGCTGAAGAACGAGAAGGCGGTGGGCTGGTCGCAGGGCAGGATGGAGTTTGGACCGCGCGCGCTGGGCGGGCGGTCGATTCTGGGCGATCCGCGTTCGCCGCGGATGCAGTCGGTGCTGAATCTGAAGGTGAAGTACCGCGAGAGCTTTCGGCCGTTTGCGCCATCAGTGTTGCGCGAGGATGTGAGCGAGTGGTTCGACATGGACGCGGACAGCCCCTACATGCTGCTGGTGGCCGACGTGACGAAGCAGCACTGCATCGAGATGACCGAGGAGCAGAAGAAGCTGTTCGGCATCGAGAAGCTGAATGTGCCGCGCAGCGATATTCCGGCGGTGACGCACGTGGATTACTCGGCGCGCGTGCAGACGGTGCACAAGGAGACGAACCCGCTTTATTACGCGCTGCTCACGTCGTTCAAGGAGAAGACGGGGTGCCCGGTGGTGGTGAACACCAGCTTTAACGTGCGCGGCGAGCCGATTGTGTGCACGCCCGAGGATGCTTACGCGTGCTTTATGGGCACGGAGCTGGACCTGCTGGCGGTGGGCAACTTTCTGCTGTGGAAAGAGGAGCAGCCAATGGAACTGAAGCGCAACTACGAGAATGCCTTCTCACCGGATTGATGGGCGGGGCGGATCCGGCGTTGGAGCAAGCAAGAGGAGAGGTCTTGATGGCAGTGCTTTCGTTGTGGAGGAGAACGGCGAAGGGGATCGCGGAAGTTTGCGTGGTTGTGTTGATCACGCTGGCGCTGCTGGAGGCTGCCTTGTGGTTGCTGGCCTCACGCAACAAGAGCGTTGCGGTGATGACTGCGTCGGCGCTGACCGATACGCTGCCGGACGCGGCGCTGGGTTCGCGGCTGAATCCGGAGTACCCGGGGCACGACAGGGACGGATTTCGCAATGCGGCGGTGCTGGATCGTGCCGATCTTGTGGCGATCGGCGACTCGCAGACCTACGGCACGAATGTGCAGATGAAGCAGGCCTGGCCGCAGCAGATTGCGGCGCTGGGCGGTGAGACGGTCTACAACATGGGCGTTCCCGGCTACGGGCCGGTGCATTATCTGATGCTAACTCCGCACGCGCTTGCGAAGAAGCCGGCATGGGTGGTGACGGCGCTTTACGACGGCAACGATCTCTACGACTCGTTCCGCATGGTCTACCTGCAGAACCAGATGACGGATATGGCTTCGAAGGATGCGGCGGTGCTGGCCGCGGTGAGGAAGGCGCAGGCCGCGGAGCCGATCGAAGATACAGTGGACCGGCTGTCGAAGATCTACGACGGCGATTTTCATCCCTCGGTTGGAAGCTGGGCCAGATCGAATCCGTCGCTGAAGAGCCGGATGGGCGCGGCCATCAAGACCTACAGCAAGACGTGGAATCTGCTGCGCAGCATTCGCAGGATCGTTCTGGAGAAGGGCGCCTCGTCGCAGGCCGGCCTGATGGGGCAGATGGGATGGAGGTCGATGAAGGAGAAGGCCAGTGCGAGCGGGGGATACTGGCTGCCGTATGAAAACGGAGATGCGAAGACGATTTTTGTGCCCAGTTACCGGCAGATCGGATTGGAGATGGGCGATCCGCGCATCGAGGAGGGAGCGCGCATCAGCGAAGAGGCGATGAGGCGCTCGGACGATGAGGCGCGGGCGGCTCAAGCGAAGTTCGCGGTTCTGATGGTTCCAACGAAAGAGCTGGTTTTTTACGAGGCTTTCTCCGGCACAGGCGATGCGACCATGAAGGCGCTGAGCGTTCTGGTGAGCCAGGAGATCGCGTTCCGCGAACAGTTCAAGCGGGATGTGTGCGACAAGGGCATTCTGTGCATCGACCCTGTGCCCGCTTTGACGGACTCGCTCAGGAAGGGAAGCTGCCCTTATCCCATGGACTCCGACGGACATCCCAATCCGATTGGGCACGCGATTCTAGCCGAGGCCGTTTGGAAGGCCACGGGGCAGAGCCGGTAGGAATATGGCGAGCAGGAGAAAGCGGCCATTGGGGCCGGGGTACAGCGCGGAAGTGGACCGGGTCGGCGAGGGGGAGTGGAACCTGCTGATTCAGCAGTTCCGCGACTGCAGCCTGAACCAGTCGTGGGCCTTTGGCGCGGTGATGAGCGGCGAGCGATGCCTGAGCCGGCTGGTTCTCAAGCATGGCGAAGCGATTGCGGCAGCAGCACAGGTGAGGATCAAGACGATTCCCTTTGCGGAGGCCGGCATCGCCTATGTGAGCTGGGGTCCGATGTGGATGCGCGCGGACCGAGAGGCCGATCCAGAGGATTTCCGGCAGGCGATTCGGGCGCTGCGCAACGAGTACGTGTGCGGGCGGGGCCTCAATCTCAGACTTTTTCCGCTGGCTTTTGAGGACGATCCCCTGGCGCTGGGAGCGATGCTCTCTGAAGAGGGCTATCTGCCGGCTCGCGAGGAGGCGGGGAACAGAACCATGTTGATGGATCTGACCGCGGAGGTTCCGGTACTGCTGGCGGGTTTGGAAAAAGACTGGCGGTATTGCCTGCGGCGCGCCGAGAAGAGCGGACTGGAGATTATTGAAGGGAGCGGAGAAGAGCTGTTCGATGTCTTCGACGAACTCTACAAGGAGCTGATTGCGCGCAAGGGGTTCGCGCCCTCCGATTTCACGGCACTCCGGTCGATGCAGAAACGGCTGCCCGAGGAGTTGAAGACGAAGATCTACGTGTGCCGCGCCGGCGGCGAGGTCTGCGCCGGGCTGGTGGTGAGCATGATGGGAGATTCCGGGCTTGAGTCGTTTGCGGCAACGAACGAACTGGGAAGAAAGAACAACAGTTCGTATCTGCTGCTTTGGAGATCGGTGTGCGATATGAAGGAACGGGGGGTGAAGGTTTACAACCTGAACGGCATCAGCCCGGAGCAGAATCCAGGGACCTATCACTTCAAGCGGGGGCTTGCGGGCAGGAACGGGCGGGATCTGCACTATCTTGGCAAATTTGATGCCGCACCCGGCTTTTTCAGCCATAAAGTTCTCCGGTTCGCAGACTTGCTGCGAAAATGGAAGCTGGAATTGGAGGCCCGATTGGCGCGCGCTCGAGCCGGCAAAGCACGCGCTCAGGGAAGCGAGCGCGCCAAAGCCGGCGGGGATGAGAACTCCGGCGGCGGCAATGCCGGGGGAGGACCGGGATAACGGGCGTGGCGGACGCACGGATTTGCACCAAGATGCCGGAGCGCGCAGGGCACGCGGTTGTGCGGGAAGCGAGGCGTCCGGTTTTTCATCGGCAATTCTCCATGAAGCTTTTTTGTTTTTCGATTTTTCCGCTTCAGCATCCGATTCCGAAAACGGTTCCCTTGTATGCGTGAGATTCTCGTCATCCTCGTTTCTCTGGTCTGCATCTGGGGGCTGTTTGTTCTGGAGCGCGAGCCCGGAGAACAGTCTTCGAAGACGCTTTGGCTTCCGCTGATCTGGTGCCTGATCAATGGCTCGCGTCCGGTCTCAGTGTGGCTTGGAAGCAGCCTGAGCAGCGATCCCTCGCGCTACGCCGAGGGAACTCCGCTGGACGCGGGCATCTACGGCGTGATGATTCTGGCGGGGCTGTTGATCCTGAATCGCCGGGCGAGCCAGGTGTGGAAGTTTGTGCAGAGCAATCCGCATATCCTGCTGTATTTCGCTTACTGCGCTCTGAGCATCTCCTGGTCCGACTTTCCGTATGTGGCCGCAAAGCGCTGGGTGAAGCTGGCGGGCGACGTGGTGATGCTGCTGGTGGTGTGCACGGATGCGAACCGGTTCTGGGCGATCCGGCGGCTGTTCTCGCGGGTTGCATTTGTGCTGCTGACGCTTTCGGTCGCGTTCATTCTGTTTCTCCCCGATATGGGCAGGACCTACGATCCCGGGACAGGCATTACGTACTTCAACGGAGTGACGACGCAGAAGAATATTCTTGGCGAGACGTGCGTGGTTACGGGGCTGGCCTCGCTCTGGCTTTTGTTGACAGCCTTCGAGGCGCCGCGGTCGCTGCACCGGCGGAGGCAACTGCTGGTGTACGGAGTAATGGTGCTGCTCGCGGCGTGGATGATCGTCAAGGCCGATGCCATGACATCGCTGATGGCATTTGTGCTGGCGGGCGCGGTGATGATTCTGCTGGCGCAGCGATGGCTGATTACGAATCGACAGAGCGTTCACGTGCTGGTGGGATCCGCGGTTGGACTTTCGTTGTTTGCGCTGTTTCTGGACGCGGCCGGGGCGCTGCTTCAGCTTCTTGGAAGAACCAGTTCGTTTACGGGCAGAACCGATATCTGGAGAGGCGTGCTGGCGGCGAATACGAACCCTCTGATCGGAACCGGATATGAGAGCTTCTGGCTGGGGAGCCGCCTGCAATTTGTATGGGACGTGACGGGGCAGACCGTAGTGCAGGCGCACAATGGCTACCTGGAGATCTACATCAATCTGGGCTGGATCGGCGTGCTGTTTCTGGTGGCGATGATCCTGTTCGGCTACAAGAATGCCGTGCTGACTTTTCAGCGGGACCAGATTACCGGGCGGCTGAGCCTGGCATTTCTTGCGGCAAGCCTGATCTACAGTTTCTCCGAAGCCGGCTTTCGCATGTTGACCTTGATCTGGTTCGCATTTCTATTTGCGATTTCAGGGATTACGATCCACGACAGCGCGGCCGGCGCGGCGACGCCGGACCGCAAGAGCATTCTGGGAAACATAAAGGTTATTTCCTGATATGCCTGCCCCGGAGAACGCCCGTGTGACACCCGGACAGACTGCCGCTTCCTCAACGGAAGCGGCCGATGGCGTGGAAGCGCAGGGTGGGTCTCAATCCGGCGGGCACACCTACGGCCAGATTCTCAAGTCCTCGGTGCTGGTTGGCGGATCTTCGGTGATCGGCATCGCCGTTCGCATTCTTCGCACCAAGGCGATGGCGTATCTGCTGGGGCCGAGCGGCTTCGGGCTCTTTGGACTCTATGGAGCGGTGGAGTCGCTGGCCGAGAGCATCGCCGGAGTCGGCGTGAGTTCGAGTGGAGTGCGCCAGATTGCCGAGGCGGTTGGAACCGGCGACAACAGGCGGGTTGCGCAGACCGCGGCCGTGCTGGTGCGCACATCGATTGCTCTTGGCGTGCTGGGCGCGCTGGGGCTGGCCGTGCTGGCGCGGCCCATCGCGAAGCTTACCTTCGGCACCACCGAACACACGGCGGCGATCTGCCTGCTTTCGCTTGCCGTGCTCTTCCAGGTGACATCGACCGGGCAGGCGGCCCTTGTGCAGGGCATGAGGCGCATCTCGGACCTGGCGAAGATGTCGGTGATCGGCACCATCGCCGCGACCCTGGTCAGCGTTCCCATTGTCTACTTCTACCGCCAAGCTGGCGTGGTGCCGTCGCTGATCGTCGTGAACATTATGACGCTGCTGGCATCGTGGTGGTACAGCCGCAAGCTTGGCATCCGGGCGTCATCGATTTCAACATCGCAGGTGATCGAAGAGGCCTCGGCGCTGCTGAAGCTGGGTTCGGTGTTCATGCTGGGATGGCTGTTTCTGGCGGCGGTGGCCTACCTGGTGCGGATATTGATCTTGCGCCGGGCGGGACTGGACGCAGCGGGCCTGTACCAATCTGCGTGGACGATGGGCGGGCTCTATGTCGGGATCGTGATCCAGGCGATGGCCGCGGATTTTTATCCGCGCCTGACCGCGAGCGCAAAAGACAATCCGCTCTGCAACAGGCTGGTGAACGAACAGGCGCGCGTGGGGTTGCTGGTGGCGGGTCCGGGTGTGCTGATTACGCTGACCTTTACGCCGCTGGTGATGATGCTGTTCTACAGCGCGAAGTTTATGGCGGCGACGGCGGTGATGCGCTGGATTTGCGTGGGAACGCTGCTGCAGGTTGTTACCTGGCCGATGGGCTTTGTGCTGGTGGCCAAGAACCGGCGGGCGCTCTACTTCTGGTGCGAACTGGGGTGCGCGTGTTTCTACGCGGCGGCGTCGTGGTATGCGATCGGCGCCTGGGGGCTGAACGGAGCGGGCATTGCGTTCTTTGCCTACTGCGTATTTCACGGGCTGCTGCACTATCCGATCGTGGGCCGGCTGAGCGGATTTCAGTGGTCGCGGGAGAATGTTTATGAAGGCCTGGTTTGCGCAACTTTGATTGCGGTGGTTTGCTTGAGCTTCAAGCTGCTGCCGCAACTGGCAGCCACCGCGGTGGGAACGGTTGCTGTGGTGGCAAGCTGCATCTACTCCCTGCGCACGCTCGTGAAGCTGCTGCCGTGGAATCGGATTCCGCGTACGCTGCGGAGGGTGATTCTTGTACTGGGATTTGCGCCCGCGGGAGCCGATTGATCCGGCCGCGAGCAGCAAAACGGACGAGAATGCGGACGGCAGGATGAGGAGAGGAGACGGAGAGGCCGATGCTGACAACTACAAGCCGCGAACCGCTTCGAATCCTTTACGTCACGGAGACTGTTCCGGGGCGGGCGGGCTTTGGCGGCGAACTGCGCTGCCTGCACATTGCGCGCGCGCTCGCTGAGGTGGGCCGCGTAGAGGTGGCTCATCTGCGCAAACCGGGCGAAGACCACAGCGCGGCGGAGCGGGATGCGGAGTTTCCACTGGTCTCTGCGCTCGAAGTGCGGCCTCGGCCCAATCACGGGTTGGCCGGGCTGCTCCGCTGGACCTTCGATCCGCGATCGAACTATCCGTTCGGCCTGGGCGTGGACGCCGAGGCGGCGAGCCGCTTGCGCGCGATGCTTGGCAACTACGATTTGGTGTGGTTCTTCCGGCTGCGCGCGCCGGATATGTTTCCCAATGCGGACTGGCCGCGGTCGGTTGTCGATATCGACGATTTGCCGACGACTTACCAGGTTGCAGCGATCGAGAAGGCGGACGGGTTCCGGCAGCGGTGGATGGAGCGGCGAAGGATGTTTGCCTGGCGGCGGCGGGAGCGGCTGCTGGGCGAGCGGTTCACCGCGTTGAGTGTGTGCAGCGAGGATGACAGGCGCTCTCTTGAGGAGATTGGTGTGCGGTCGCCGGTGCATGTGATTCCGAATGGGTTTGAAGTTCCCGAGAGAGAGCCGGAGTACAGGCCGGCGTCGCCGCCGAGGTTCGGGTTTATCGGGCTGCTGGACTACTTTCCTAACCGCGATGCGATTGACTGGTTTGTGCGCGAGTGCTGGCCGCTGATTCGACGCCGGATTCCCGAGGCGCGGCTGCGGGTTGCCGGGCAGGATAGGGAGGGATTTTTGCGCAGCTCCGATCCGTCGATCGATGTGCTGGGTTGGATCGCCGATACGGACGAGGAGATGAAGACGTGGTCGGCGATGGTGGTTCCGGTGCGGGTGGGCGCGGGGACGCGGATCAAAATCGCACACGCGTTCAGCCGCAAGTGCCCGGTGGTTTCAACAACACACGGGGCCTACGGCTATGGCGCTACGAGCGGCAGGGAACTGCTGCTGGCCGATACCGCCGAGGAGTTTGCCGCGGCCTGCGTGCGGATGGCGAGCGAACCGGCGGAGGCGGCCGGCATGGCCGAGCGAGCGTGGAAGGTGTTTGAAGAGAAGTGGAGCTGGGACGCGATCCGGCCGCGCGTTCATGCGGCGGTTGAGAGCTGCTTGCAGGGGTCGGCGGTACAGAACATCCTGTAACCTGATTCGGGAGCGGGAAGATGGAAATGGAAAGAGACGAACAGCGAGGCGCGGCGACGCGAGCGGCACAGCATGAAGGGGCCGGGATTCCGCGGCGCATCCTTCAGACGGGCAAGCGGCTGCCGGAGGCTTTGCGGCTGCGGGCGATGGTTCGCAACATGCGGCTGCTGCATCCCGACTACGAGTACCTGTTCTTCGACAACGCCGGAGTTGAGCAGTTCATCGACCGGGAGTTTCCCGAGTATCGAGCGGTCTTCGACGGCTTTCCGTATCCGATTCAGCGCTACGATTTTTTCCGCTACCTGGCCGTGTACCGGCTGGGCGGATTCTACTTCGATCTGGACATCCTGCTGGCCGAAGATCTTTCCAGCCTGCTTGAGCGGAGCTGCGTGTTTCCCTTCGAGCGGCTTACGCTGAGCCGTTTTCTGCGCGAGGAGCGCGGGATGGACTGGGAGATCGGCAACTACGCCTTCGGCGCGGCGGCCGGGCATCCGTTTCTGAAGGCGGTGATTGAGAACTGCGTGCGCGCGCAGAAGGACCCCGAGTGGGTGCGGCCGATGCTGCGCGGGGTTCCGCGGCTGGTGCGCGACGCCTACGTTGTTTTGTATTCGACGGGCCCGGGGATGGTCTCGCGGACGCTGGCCGAGAATCCCGAGATTGGCCGCACCGTAACGGTGCTGTTTCCAGAGGATGTGTGCGACGAGGGCAGCTGGAATCTCTTTGGCGAACTGGGCGTTCACATGATGGATGGAGCGTGGCGGGCCGGCAAGGGGCCGGTTCGCGGACGGCTGGAGCGGCTGCTGGTGGAGCGACGCCGCGCGCGGCTGATTGAGGAGAGCCGGCTGCTGGGGAGAACTCGGCAGCATCCTGTGGTGCGCTGAGTCTTGCTGGGACGGCTCCTCAGGATGAGGCGGGCGTCAGCGTCGATTCCAGATTCTTTACAACAACCAAAAACTCCCGCATGATCTCAGGGTCGGCGGTGACGTTGTCGGCGTGCAGGAGCAGGACGACGTCGCGCTGGGAGGCTTGCTCAAGCAGCCACTCGATGGGGAACTTTGTCTTGTCGCGCCAGGTTGGCTCGAGCCAGAAGGCGGAAGGGTAGTAGACGAGGCCGCCCTCTTCGGAGGGGCGCAGGCGCGGGTCTTCCCAGTTGCCGTAGAAGTATTTGATACCGGCTTTGCGGGCCCAGGGGAGATAACGATCCGGCTGGTAGCGATAGTCGTGATGGAGTCCGAGCTTCATGTCGCCGGAGCCGTGCTTGGAGAAGGCGGAGATGGGGCGGCCCAGCGCGCGCTGGAGGGATGCGAGCTCTTCGGTGAAGGTTTCTTCAGTGCGGGAGTTCTCAAGATGCAGTCCGAATTGATGGCCGCCCGACTCCATGAGGCGGCAGATGGTGTCGGAGGGATAGCTGCACTTGCGGAAGAAGACGAAGGACTGGCGGCCGTGCTCGCCGAGGATGCGGAGAATGGTCTCAAGCTCTGCAAGGTAGCGCAGCCAGGAGATGCGGGGCAGCCACAGGTCGGCGGCGACGCGGCTGGCCACATGGCGGACGAACCCCTGCTTGCCGTAAGGACGGTCTACGTCTATGCGGACAACCAATGCCATAAAGAATTACTCCTATCGGGAAATCCGTGCCAGCGCCGCGAGACTAAACCGCGGCTGTTTTTCGATCGGGCCAATCGTCGATGACCTTGTAGAGATCCAATTTGAAGGTCTCCCAGTTGAAGCCCTCGGCGAACCTGACGATTCCCTCGGAGAGCCGCGTGCGCAGCGCGGGATCCGAGTAGAGGCGATGGATGGCTTCGGCCAGCTCGTCGACGTTGCCGGGTTCGTAGTAGAGCACGTTCTCATCGGTGAAGTAGTGCTGAATGGCGAGCAGGCGGGGAGCGATGACGGGGATTCCGAAGTGGGCATACTCGAGCATTTTTACCGGGAGCATGTACTCGGTGGACGGGTCCCTGCGGTTGGGGACGATGCCGATGGCGGCTCCGGAGATCATCTGGGCGACGGAGCGGATGCTGAAGATTTTTCCTGGGAAGACGATGCGGTCGGCCACGCCGGAGCGCTCGATGGCCTCTTCGACTTCATCGGCGGAGTCTCCGCTGCCGTAGATCTCGAGGCGCGCGCCGGGGCACGACGCGGCGATTTTTGCGAAGGCGTCTACGGCCAGATCCGGCCCCAGCCGATGGGCGATGGTGCCGTGATAGACGATGCGAAAACCGCCGGTATCAGGCTTGATGTTGGGGTCGGTGCGAAAGATCAACGGGTCGGTCAGGTTGGGCAGGATGGTCATTTTGGAGGCGGGCGTGCCGCGCCCGGTGAGCACATCCTGATGCGGCTTGTGCACGCAGACGACCTTGTCGGCGATTCGGGCGGAGAACTGCTCCTGAAAGGCGAGGAAGCGAATGAGGGGATGCTTGTGGGTGACGCCGAACTTGGATACGTAGAGCTCGGGCATCATGTCGTGGATATCGAGGACCAGCTTTGCGCCGAGCAGCTTGGGGATGAGTCCGGCCAGCACCATGAAATCGGGCATCGTGTGCACATAGACGACGTCGTATTTGTTCTTCAGATGCAGACGCGTCACTTTGAACGCGGCCGAAAACAGGAACCTGAAGTAGCTGGCGATGTAGTTGACGCTGGAGCTGCCGCGATAGCGCGTGAAGCCGACGCGAAAGACGTGTACGCCCTCGGCGGTTTCGGTGGCGGGGCGGCCGGATTCGGCGAGCGAAATCAGGTCCACCTGATCACCCCGGCGGACAAGGGTCTCCGCCTCGCGCTGAACGCGGTGGTCGGCAGAATAGAGGGTGTAGGCGATTACGCAGATCTTCTTCATGCGAGGAGCGTCCCTTTTGGCCAACCGTGCGGGGAGAAAAGCTCCCAGCGGATGAAGACCGGATGCGGTCACTCGCGGCTGCACGGTTACCTGGTGATTGTAAGCGGCAAAGGCTGAAGTCTGTCTTTGGTGTCGATTTCAGTTCCCGCGATCTCGGCTTTGCGCGCTTCGTTCGAGTTCTGGATGGCGGCGAGGAACTGGGACTGGAAGTGCTGCTCGAGCAGGCGGATGTTGGGCATGACGCAGTGGCCGCCGATGATCCCCGGCTGGAACATCACTTTGGGGAGATAGCCGATTTCGGCGAAGAACCTGCCGATTTCGGTGAAGTCGGCCTGGACAGCGCCGGCAAAGCGGTTCATCTCCTGCGCCCATGCGATGAGCAGGCCGAAGTAGGTGGTTTCGAGCAGCTTGGCAAGCTCCAGAGTCTGGCTGTTTGCGATGATTTCCGACTTGAGGCCGGCAGCCTGGAAGTGGGCCTGCACGCGCGACGCGGCCTCGGGCTTTGAGCCGGCGACGAACTTCACATACAGATACATGTCGTCGACCATTTTTGAGTGCTTGCCGCGCACCGGGCTGTAGACGCAGGGAATGCCGGTCTGCTGCTCGATGATTGCGGTAGTTCCGGGAGCGACGGTGCTGTTGATGACGATTACCTGGGGCCGGTATTTTTCGGCATAGCCGAGGACGGTTTTGGCAAATGGCGCGAGATCGAGAAACGGGATGCAGATGTGCAGGATGCCTACGGGCTGCCCGACCTCTACCGGTTCGATGTCGATGCCAATAACGCCCGTGTCCTGAGCGCTGAGAATTGCATGCAGGGGCTTGCCCACCTCGCCCATGCCGACGATTAATGTTGTTGCGCAGCCCGTCATCTCTCTCCTTCTTATCACTTGAGGCCAGTCGAGTTGGCGCACCGAGCGCGCTTGCGAATCAATGCAGTAATGGCCTGAATGTGCTAGTTCGACCTGGCCCGCGTATGCGACAAAGAATTCCGCGGCAATTCAGCTCAGGCGCGAATTTCTCGACCGTGCTCTGAGATTAGACGGAGTTCTCTTCACGATGTTGCATTTACGCGGAGGCAAGCCGCGGGTTCGCATGGGACGCACCGAGGGGAAGAGAAGTGCGAGAGGAGGGCGGCGATCAATTACCGCGGCTGGACGGCAGTTCCATAACAGGCCTCGCGATTGAAGCGCAGGGGGCTTGCCGCGCCTCCGTCGATGCCGCCCATCACGCGGTTGTAGCAGTTTTGAGCGGGGTTGCCGAAGCTGTGTTCGCCGGGTCCCGAACCGCCGCGAACATCGGGGCCGATGGCCGGGAAGGGGAGGTTGCCCCACCACGCCGGCTTTGCGGAGAGAAAGAAGGACGCGGGCAGAGGATGCGGAGTTCCAGTGGACCATGCGATGGCGCCGGTGACCTGGTTATAGTTGCCGTCAAAGAAGTCTGTGGATGAGGTTGCGGGCAGGTGGCAGGGGGGCGTTCCTCCACTGCATCCAGTGCCGGAGCCGTCATCGCTCTCCATACCGTAGCCGAAGGACCAGGCATAGGCAGCGCCCTCATAGCTTCGTCTGGCGGGGTATTCGATGGAGGGGACTTGAGCCAGCGGACGGCCGGAGTTGGTGAGCGATTGCATCTGGGCGCTGCCCACCAGGTTGGCGACAAAGTTGTTTCGCGTGGCCACATAGGAGAGCTGAACGGCGCGGGCCGCCTGGTATCCATAACGCCCGTTCGGGCCGGAGCAGTTGACGGGCGCACGGCCTTTGAGCGGCGCGCAGATGCGGTTTGTGCCGACGATCCAGTTGCGGAAGGCGGTGGTGTGGCTGGAGCTGCCCCAGGTCGAGTCCTGGTCGAGCTTGGTGATGACGTTGCCTTCGACGAGATTGAACTGGGGGTGGGCTCCGTGGAGAAATACGCCGCCTACCATATATCTGATAGCGCCGGAGTCGAACTCGCCAGTGGTGTAGTTGTATGCGACGACATTGCCGGCGGCTCCGTACTGAAGCAGGACGGACTGGTGGGTGCGCTCGACGATGTTGTTCTCGACGAGGGTGGCGGTGGTCTTGAGCGCGAGGCGGATATCGGAGTCATGGGTTCCAGGCTCGTGCAGGTAGGCGTTCGAGAAGTAGGAGTCGCGAATCTCGTCGCGGAAGCCCCACTCGATGCTGACGTGATCGCCGTCGGCGTAGTTGGACTCGACTCCCTTGACCCAGCAGTAGGCGCAGGCCTGGAGATAGAAGTTTGCCCCGTAGCCGGTGTTGTTGGCGTAGACCTGGAGGTCTTCGACGCCGGCGTATTGCGCGCCCATGGAAAAGGGCACGGCGACGGGCGAGAGCGTGTAGGCGGAGTAGAGGCCGGGAGCAAAGGTGACCACGTCGCCGAAGACGCCGGTTACTTCGACGATCTGCCCGCGCGCAAGCCGGCCAACGGGGGTCCAGCCGCCGTCGCACTGGGTGCAGAGGGCCTGGCTGCCGGCCGCTGTGACAAAGCGGGGATCGTTGTTTTCCGCGACGGCCAGATACATGCCGGGGACGATGCCCGCGGCTTTCTCGAGCATGATGCGGGTCGATCCGGCCGTTGCACCGCTGGCGATTCTGAGCGGTTGATAGGAGGCCCAGCCGTTGCCGAGGCTTACGACGGTGTCGCCCTGGCCGGTGGCGTTCAGTATGGTCTGGTCCGCGCCCGCGCCGCGCAGGGTAACCATGGAGGGGATGTGGATGGTTGCGGAGATGGAGTAGGTTCCGGGGGAGAGATAGACGGTCTTTCCCGGCGGGCAGGAGGCCAGCGCGGAGTTGATGGCAGCCACGGTTGCCGCGGGCGTGAGCCGCGCACAGGCGGCGGCGCGAAGGGGAATCGGTCCTACTCCGGCGTGCGACCAGTCGATGGCCTGGCTGGAGGTGAGGAGGGACGCCCAGAGCTGGGCCCGAGCGGGCTGCAACAGGGCCAGGAGAACGAAGGAAATTACCAAAAAATGACGGGCGTTCCAGGCAGATGGTGTGAGCCGTTGGAGGGAATTGCCCAGGTTTTTGGAGCATCCGGGCTGTTTCGGGACTCCATGGGATGATTTGCGGTGCGTCATTTGTTCACCCTCCGCTCGAAGCAATCATGGTAACTGATCGGCAGCGCGAACCGGAAAACGAGAGTGAAACGCGAACAAGTCCAATATTTAGAGTTCCGTAGCGGACTGCGGCAGATGTTTTTGAGAAGCACGATGAGCGCCTTTATTCCAGGTACCCATAAATTGTTACCACAGATGTATAAGCGGTTCCACCCTGTTTGGGGGATTTATCCGTATCCGGCACAGGCCTATGCTGGCAAAAGCGAATGCCCTGCACGCAGGGCATCGTGGCGTCTTCCGCCGGTATTGGCTTTGACACAAAAGGCCAGCCAGAGCGAAGCGCGGGATAAGGATTGATCGGCCAATACGATGCTTTTCGCACAGGGACTGCGACTCCGTGAGGCGCTTTAAAGGGCCTAACCCCCACGGACAGCGCCGGTGCAGCAATCGGGATGCCTAAGCCATGCGGCTGGAGGGCACCGGTTTCGCCGGCAGTGCATAGGCAAAAGTATGACTGAGGCCGATAAGAAGATGGAAAGCGGCAGAAGCCAGACAGGTCTGGCGGATGACCGCAACAGGGAGGCGACGGCATGAAATGCCCGATAAACATCATTTGCGCTCTGATCGTGCTATCTGGGAGCGGAGTTCTTTTGGCGCAGCAATCGTCAGCGCCAACCCAGTTGGACCCTTGGACGCCGCTGCGGATCGTGGACCCGAATCGGGCACATCCGCAGGCGGGGCAGCCCGACCAGGCCCAGCCGCAAGCCGCGCCCGCGGTCGAGACGCAAGTCCCGGCGGATCAGGCGCAGCCACAGGTGCAGCCTCCTCAGCAGGTTCAGCCGCAAACACAGCCTTCCGATCAGGGTCTTCCGCTTCCCGAGCCGTCCGGGTTTACTCAGGCGCCGGCGGGGCAGTCGAATCGGACTTCGCCACAGGCGGAGCCTCCCGAGCCGGAGTTAAAGGCGGACCCCACGACGGTGCTGCGCGACTTTGAGCCCTCGGCCGACAGCGAGTATCATCTTGGCCGCGGCGATGCGATCACGGTGGACTTCAG
>Ga0326728_10010424_pt1 | contig 21764 bp, 19 predicted proteins | sample MB3enrmetagenome_FD_207602 | JGI IMG/M metagenome (GOLD analysis project Ga0326728, IMG submission 207602) | Lab enriched peat soil microbial communities from McLean, Ithaca, NY, United States - MB31MN | ecosystem: Environmental > Terrestrial > Soil > Wetlands > Peat | place: USA: New York... | reverse complement strand
GGAGCACCCCTACGCCGCAGCGCGCCACGAGTGGGACGAACGTTATGGCGGGCTTCTCACCCGCGTCCGCAACTGGCGCATCGCAGCGCTGCTGGCCGCCCTAACTGCCTTGTTGGCTGTAGCCGGTCTCGTTTGGTCGGCGTCGCACTCGCATGTAGTTCCTTTCGTCGTACTGGTCGATCAACTGGCGCGGCCGGTTGCCGCAGGCTTAGCTGACGAAACGACGGCCAACGACGACCGCCTCAAGCGCGCCGCGCTATTCGGCTGGATTGAAAACTTGCGCACCGTAACCAGCGATGGGGTTGCCCAGCGCAAGGCCATCGACCGGGTCTACGCGCAGGTCGCTAACGCCACCCAAGCCCAGACTTTTGTCACGGAGTTCTATCGCGCTGCCTCACCTTTCCAGCGCGCCCAGACCGAAACCGTGGCTGTCGAGGTCAAATCGGTGTTAGCCACCAGCGATCGCACCTACGAGATCGAATGGGACGAAACAACCCGCGATCTCTACGGCGCCATCAAGTCCGCGGAGCACTGGAAAGGCTCGTTCACAATCGCGCTTAATCCGCCGAAGGACGAACGCCTAATCCGCATCAATCCGCTGGGCCTGTACATCATCAACGCCAGTTGGACAAGGATCTTATAAAGGAGAAACTCCGTGAAGCTCATTTTGTTGTTTTCCGTTGGCTCGCTTTTGCTTGCCCAACCTGTCCCCGCAACCCGGAATCCGCCCCCAGCGGCGCTCCCGAACATGCAGGACATCGCTGCCGGTATCCAGGCTCTCCAACAAGCGGAGCCAACCGCGCCGGGCCTCGACAAGCCAGCGGGGCCCATACCCAAGGACTTCAAGCCACGGAGCGACGTGCCCCTCTCTCCGGCCGCTGCGGCTGCGGTTCTGACAAGTCAGCAGTGGGGCGCGCAATCCAACACTCCCGCAGCCGGGCCGGATGGCCGCGTCTTGTACTCCTACGGTGCCGGTATGCCCACCGTTGTCTGCGCTCCCCTGCGCGTCTGCATCGTCGAGATGGAGCCCGGTGAAAAAATTGTGGGAGAACCCCAGATCGGGGACTCCGTACGTTGGAACGTCGCCCCAGCAGTCTACGGCGAGGGGTCACTGGCCACGGCATTGATCGTCCTGAAGCCGCAAGGCCCAGGACTCGACACCAACATGCTCATCACCACCGACCGCCGAGCTTACTATCTCCGGCTAATCTCCAAGCCCACTGATTACGTTGCGCGGGTTGCTTTTGCATATCCGGACGATGATCGGCAGCGCTGGCAGCGACATCTGTTGGAGCAGCGGACGTCGGAAGAAGCGACCTCCGCCAAAGTGCTGCCCGCCATGATCGCCATCGAAAAGATGAATTTCGACTACCGGGTCACCGGCGGGACCACGCAAATTAGGCCGGTGCGGGTCTTTGACGACGGTGCCAAGACGTACCTTCAGATGCCACCCGCTATCGAGCATATGGAAGCCCCCGTGTTGTTGGTCATCGGCACGGACGGCCAGTCCATCATGACCAATTATCGAGTCCAGCAGCAGACCTACATCGTCGATCGGCTCTTTGACCGCGCTCGCCTGGTGCTGGGCTCCGGCAAAAAAGCTCAAAAGGTAGAAATCAGCAGGGCCGGCAAGGAGTAAGGAAGATGGAACCTACCAACAACCCAAACAGCAAACCGGAGGTTCCGCCGATTGCCGCGCCCACCGGCATCGACCTGCACCCTGCTCCGCGTCCCACCGTGCGCATCAGCAAGCGCGCTGGGATCGCCATAATCAGCGTAATCGGATTACTCTTGCTCGGTTTCGCGTGGGGTGGATACCGGCGCAGTCTTCAGAACCAAGCCACTGCTCGACTGGCTGGTCTGCCCAGAACCGTCACACCAGCCCGCGCCGACGACCAATTACTTCGTGCCATTCCGCCTGCTGATGCATCGTTATTGCGCGCGCGAAATGGCCTGATACCGCCAAGCGGCTCCGCCCTGGCCGGTTCAACACCGAGCATGAACGCCGCCCCGTGCGGTCGGGATGCGGCGGGTACGCCCATGCGTTTCAATCCGCAGACCGGGCAGCCTTGCGATCTTCCCGTGGAGCGCGTTGTCGTGCGCCAGGCGCCAGCCATCATTGCCCATAGCAGTCCCCCGCCTCAACCTGTTGCCCCTCCGGAAGATCACACTCTCGAAACCGCGTGGCAGCTTGAGCACGAAGCGATGATAGCGCCCACTAGCATACGCACTGGTGGGATTGCCGGCACCGGCTCGCAGCCCACCGCGCTCGCCCAACTCGCTTCTACCGGCGATCAGATCTCCAACCTGACCGCCATCGGCAAAGCTCTTGGCATAGGCTCCAACGGAAGCCCCGCACCCACCGCTGCCGGCGCTGAGACGGATTACGAAGCTCAGAACGGGCAGACACGCAAGGATGCATTTCTTAAGGCCGCTCAAAATAGAAGCGCGGCCGAAGACTACCTCCACTTCACAAGAGACGCGCCGCTCTCCCGCTACGAAATCAAAGCTGGCTGGGAGATCCCCGCCGTTCTGGAGCAAAGCCTCAACTCCGATCTGCCAGGCGAGTTGAAAGCCCTGGTAACGTCCAACGTTTACGACACCGCGACCGGCCAGTACCTGCTGATCCCACAAGGCGCCCGGCTGGTTGGCAAGTATGATTCACGCGTGTCTTATGGGCAGGATGGCGTGCAGGTCGCCTGGAGCCGCATTATCTTTCCAGATGCCTCGTCTATCGACCTCGATGGCATGCTCGGGCTCGACTCTCACGGCAACGCCGGCCTGCGGGACCAGGTCGACCGCCATTACAAACGCCTGATCGGAATGTCGGTGCTCAGTTCCATGTTCATGGCGGCTTTCGCGATTTCGCAGAACCGAAGCCAGACTATCCTCACCTACCCGACTCCCGGCCAGGCAGCCGAAACTGCGGTGGGGCAGGATCTCAGCATGACCGGCGCTCAAATGGCCCGCAGCAACATGAACGTGCAGCCCACCATCAAGGTACCCGCCGGTTACCGCTTCACCGTCCGCGTAAACCGAGACATCCTGTTCGAAGCGCCTTACGAAGCAGTTCACCCGCTGGTGGCCGAGCCTCAATCACAGCGCTCAGCCTTTATCGGGAGCAGGTGATCGGTATGCAAATTAGTCCTCCCACCCAGTTTCTGCAGACGATGCAGGCTATGCGTGGCCAGTGGTTTGCGGCCGTGCAAGGACCGGCCCAGACCCTGTTCGGTTTGCTGGCCCTTATCGAATTCGCCTGGAGCGCGGCCGTGCTCGCCCTGGAGCGCACCGATCTGCAATCCTGGACCGCAGGCCTCATCCGCAAACTTATGTGGATCGGCGCGTTCTACGCGCTGCTGGTCTTCGGTCCCACCTGGATACCCGCCATCATTGACAGCTTCACGCAACTCGGCCAGCAAGCCAGTGGCGTTGGCTCCCTGCAACCAGGGGCGGTTTTCGAACGTGGCCTCGATCTCGGCGGAACGCTCTTCGCCGGCGCCTCCGACGCTGGCTTCCTTTCTAATTTCGGCACGGCCATGGCCGTGGTCTTTGCGGGCATTCTGACTTTTGTCTCTTTCTGCTTCATCAGCATTCAACTGGTTGCGGCGTTGGTGGAATCTTACATCGTGGTGGCCGCCGCGTTCTTCTTTCTCGGCTTTGGAGGCTCCCGCTGGAGCGCGCCCTACGTGGAGAAATACATCGCGCTGGCCGTGGGCGTGGGTGTGAAGATCATGATCCTGTTCCTTCTCGTCGGCGTCGGCATGGCACTCTCAGGCGGCTGGGTAGCGGTCGCCCAAACCGTAGCCACTTCCGCCAATCCTTCGATGGGCGCGCTCGACATTGTCGGCGAATCCTTGATCTTCCTCGCGCTTTGCTGGTTTGTCCCGAAAATTGTCGCCGGAGTGCTTGGCGGATCGCCGGCGTTTACCGGCGGCGAAATCATTGCCGTCTCCGCGCCGATTGCTTACGGTGCCGTTATGGTGGCGCAGAGCGCGGTGAGCCTGGCTTCCACCGGCGTTGGCTTACTTGCGGGCGGGCCCCCAGGCGCTGCGGCCGGTGCAGGTGCGGCTGGCGCCGCGTCGCCGGCTTCTGTCGCCTCGGTCGGTATGAATGGCGCCAGCGCAGCTAGCGCCCAACCGCCACCTCCGGCGCCGCCAACTACCGGCGCCTCCACCGGCCAACCGCCACCGCCATCAAAGAATAGCGAAGCGTGAGGGACGTTTCTTATGCAAGCACAACCAATTTCCAAAATCCCCGCCAAGGGCGCCGCCCTCGAACCTTGGCAACAATCGCTTAGCGACGCGCGCCGCATAGTCAAAGCGGTGCTCGGAGCTGCGGCCTCCACGATCGTGGCGGAGCGTCAAAGCGGAATCTATCGCGGTGTGATTATCGGCCAGACAAAGGACTACATCATCCAGCAAATCGGCAAGCAGCCCAACGCGGTCATCCATTTCAAGGATCTGTTTCGCACGGCCAGTCGCGAGTTTTCGTTGCCTGAAGTGGGCCGAGCATTCTCCATCCACTATGCGCGATCGCGTGCCATCGCGCGGGAAATCCGCGAAAGGTTGCGTGCAGAGGAGCGGAGCCGGTGAGTCAACCCCAGCTTTATCAAAAACCTCCGAAACCGGGATACCTGGGTGGATACAACTGGCCAGCCGTAGTAATCGGTTTGCTGGTATTGGTAATCGCCAATTTCTTTTGCACACAATACATCGCGAACCGCTTCCAGTATCAACCAGCCCTGGGTCCGCCACTGCTTCGCTTGCGAGCAGGCGCCATCTATCAACCGTTCGCCTGGGCATATTGGAGCTGGCAACACCTTACCGACCAGGACCCAGCGATCCGCATGCCGTTCCTGTTGGGCATGTTGGTCCTGGTGGCCGGATGCTTTCTCACCATTGGTGTCTTCTTCGCCATGACAAACCGTCGTGCGCGGCTACTCTCTATGAATACCGAGCACCTGCATGGCTCCGCATGCTGGGCTGAGGAGAGCGATATCCAAGCCAGCGGCCTGCTCACGGCCAATAACGGCGTCTTCGTGGGAGGCTGGTCGCCAGAAGGCAAGCGCCTGCACTACCTGCGGCACAACGGCCCCGAGCATATCCTCGCCTTCGCACCGACCCGCAGCGGCAAAGGCGTCGGTCTGGTGATCCCGACACTTCTTGCTTGGTCGGAATCCGCCATCGTCTACGACATCAAAGGTGAGAATTGGGCCAAAACCGCCGGCTTTCGGGCCCAGGCTGGGCATGTCTGCTTTAAGTTCGCGCCAGTCGAGCAGCAAGCTACTTCACGCTTCAATCCGCTCAGCGAAGTCCGGTTGTTCACTCCCCGAGACGTTAGCGACGCGCAAAACATTGCCAGCATGATCGTCCGGACCGGCGAGGACAGCCCGCAAGAGCGTTACTGGCAAGACGCAGCCACATCCATCACCACCGGGATGGTGCTTCACGCGTGTTACGCCGCTGCTCTCGAACGCCGCCAGGCCAGTCTGGCCGACCTCGCACACTTGTTTACCCGCCCCGGATTGAGTTTCCACGACACACTTGAAGAACTGCTCAATTTCGAGCACGACCCCGGCTTTCAGCACCACTGGCATATGCCCGATGGGTCGCGAACAGTGACGCACCCGGTGGTCCGCGAGAAAGTCCAGGAAATGCTGGACAAGGAGGACAAGGACTTTAGCGGTGTGCTCTCGACCGCGAAGACCGCCCTTACGCTTTACAGCGATCCCCTTGTGGCGAAAAACACTTCGACCAGCGACTTCGCGATCAATGACCTCGTAAACTACGACCGTCCGGTCTCGCTTTATCTCGTGGTGCCGCCGAGCGACAAGATCCGATTACGTCCTCTCATCCGCCTGATCCTCACAATGACCGTTAACCGCCTGACGGAGCGAACGCTCTACGCCGGTGCAGAGCAGCAGCATAACCGCCAGCGCCTACTGTTCCTCATCGACGAATTTCCTTCGCTGAATCGCATGGAGATCTTCGCTGATGCCCTTTCTTATATGGCGGGTTATGGTCTGAAAGCGTATCTCATCACGCAGGACATCCGCCAGATCGTGGATGCCTACGGGAACAACGAAAGCATTGTCTCGAACTGCCATGTCCGAATCGCCTTCGCCCCGAACCAATATGAGACCGCCAAACTGATCAGCGACATGAGCGGAACCACCACCGTACAAAAGGCTACCTACAATTTCAGTGGCCAGCGCTTGTCGCCGGTCATGGGGCACCTCAATGCTTCGGTAGACAACATAGAAAGGCCCCTGATCACGCCGGACGAAGTCTTGCGCCTTAAGCCGCCGCAGAAGGCCGGGCACGGCATTCAGGAACGCATCGTGGCGCCCGGACAAATGCTCATCTTTGTCAGCGGGCTGCACCCGATTCTGGGAATGCAGATGCTGTATTTTCTGGACCCAACATTCAAGATACGTTCCGAAATTCCGCCACCGACCAAGTTTGTGAGCCTCAAGGCCAACCAGATTCTGGAGCAAAGCGCGACACAGTTGCCGGAGCCTTTCACGGAAAGCTCAGAGCTGCCGACGCTAGATCTGTCGCGCGCCGAGCAGGCCTTTCTGGACGGTCTCGACGAGATGGATGATTACGACGAAATGAAGGAGGAACCTCATGCAGAAGAATCGCATTGAAGTCTGCGGCTGGCTCGCGGCCAAGCCCACGGTGCGCTATCTGCCCTCGGGCACGCCCGTGGCCAGTGTGCGCCTCGGCGAGACTTATTCGTACACCTCGCAAGGGAAGACGGAGCAACATACCAACTGGCACTCGCTTTCGTTCTATGGCGATCTGGCCAACATGGCGGCGGCCTTCGACAAAGGCGCGCACCTGTTCGTAGAGGGCAGCATGGAACAGCGCCAATTCACGCCGGCGGATGGCAGCAAGAGGACGATCTGGGAGTTAATTGTGCACTCGTTTCATCTGATCGGCGACTCGAGGGCGAAGGCCACAACCCCACTGCCTGAGACCGTAAACGTAAGCGACGGGCCGGCGCACGATGATTGGCCGGTAGGGTAAGGGCAATGCGCTGCCGAATTCTGATCCTCGGGCTGACTCCCGTACTCTGCGCCTTTGCCCTCTTCAATGCCGCGGACTTACGCATCAACACCTCGGCATCTCTGCCTGTGGGCCTTTATATAGTGAGTCCGAGCGGTGGCTTTGTGGAGTTCTGTCCCGATGACCGTGGTCTATCCGCCCAGCGGCATTACCGGGCCGGGGGAGTCTGTCCGGACGGCGCAACGCCGCTTCTCAAACCCGTGATCGGCGGCCCTGCCGACGAGATCGTCGTGAGCCGCGCGGGCATTGCGGTGAACGGCAACCTTCTTCCGCATACTGCGCCGCTGGAACATGACACCGAGGGACGACCCCTGGCGCACTGGCCTTCCGGACGCTACACCGCAGCGCGCGGAATTTTGTGGGTGGCAAGCTCCTACAATGCGCGCAGTTACGATAGCCGTTATTTTGGGCCGATCCGGGAAAGCTCAGTACGCGCAAGGCTGCGGCCTCTGATCGTGTGGTGAGCCATGAAAACCAAGCACGCTATACACTGTTTAACAGCCGTCGCCCTCGGGTTGGCCGTGTCGAGCGCACACCCAGCCGGCATCATCTCCGCCTCTCTCCTGCTGCCGGCACTGGCATTCCGGCTGCCATTGCGCCGAGATTGCTTTTCAGCGGCAACTGGTTACTACGCTGGTGCACTGTGGCCCATAGCGGTGGGCGCCAAGAATTTCTTTGGGCCGGACGTTTCGGTTATCGACGCGATCGCATTCTGGGCGGTCTGCGCTCTGCTGCTGGCCCTGCCATACGGTTTGCTTTGGACGGACAAGACCCGGCAACTACTCTGGCGCGCACCACTCGCTCTTCTGGTCGGTGTTATCCCGCCTCTGGGGCTGATCGGCTTTGCTTCGCCGTTGACCGCCGCAGGCTTTCTTTTCCCGGCCTGGTCCTGGGGCGGCTTCGCGTTATCCCTGGCCGGATGCGGTTTTATCGCGGCCCACCCAAAGGTCGGCCTCCTCAGCTTCACAGGCCTTGCCCTTGGCGCAAACATTTTTTACCCCGGTGATCGACAGCCCCCGTCAGACTGGAAGGCCGTGGACACCCATTTTGGGGCCATCAGCCACAGGCCAGTCAGCCCGCTGCGCGAATACCTTGCAGCGCAGAGCATTCAGGCGCAGGCGGCCGCGTCCTCTGCCAGGGTCGTCGTGTTTCCGGAAAGCGTGGTGCCACGCTGGACCACTTCAACTGATCTTTTTTGGAAGCCCACTACAGATACGCTTCGCCGAAATGGCACGATTGCCGTGATTGGAGCGCTCATTCCGGAATCGCCGCCACTCTCGAATGATGATATTCGCGCGGCGGTCGAACTCCTGAAAACAGGGCGGGAAGTGCGGCAGATGTCCAGCCCGGCTGCACCGCAGGTTTATCGGAACGCGGCAATTATAAGAGGAGCCCAATCCGGCATTTTTCCCCAGCGGGTGCCCGTGCCATTTTCGATGTGGAAACTGTTTTCACGTGGAGGCGCCCCCGTACAGTTGGGTGGGCCGGCGGTGCTGGAGTTGGGTGGCCAGCGGGCTGCCATTCTGATCTGCTACGAGCAGGTGATCCCCTGGACAGCCCTGACCGCCGCGATGGCCCACCCCACACTCTTCGTGGGGATGTCCAACGATCATTGGGCCACAGGGACGCCAATCCGGCGATGGCAGGCGCTCTGCCTTCGAGCCTGGAGTCGCCTCTTTAGTGTTCCCTATTTGCTGGCGGTGAACATTTGAGAGGGGCTGAGAGGGGCTGCAATGGTCTCGATTCCTCTACATTTTCTGACGCCTTTGACCCTGCTGGGCCCGGAAGACCACAGCCACATGGCCAATCAGCCAAACTAGCTGAGTGTGAGGGGCCGGAGTCGCCGGGATTCGTCAGCCCACGCCGCACAGGCGGTGACAATTATTGATGTCTCCTATTACGTCGGGTTGGGAGTAACCGAAGAAACGCTTGCAGCGCCTCTCTATGATTTCGGGTCAGCGCCTAAATTTCGGGCATCTCCAGAATCGAAAAACTGACTTCTAACCCGGGGCTGGCAGTCCCGTCTGCACGGGGCGCGGCACTGCTCCACATCCAAGGAACCATCCTGCTCGGCTATGCTCGCAGGTGAGTAGCGTCGTCGCGAACGCGGACATTACCAGATTGCACCTGCGGGACTTAGCTATTTTTAACGTAGGATCATCACAGGCGCCAAATCGCCTTATCCCTCAGCCGGGCGGTCGTGTGTCAGGTGTTGAGCATAATCGGCGCGAGAGCGGCATCGCAAAGTGCCTCATTTCAATTAGGAAGATCATTCACAAGATGCGATAAGAACTGGGACCCCGCATTTGGGGGTAGCATCTTATAGTTGAAATTGGTGATAGATTGGTCGTCAGAATGTGGGATGACACGTAAATTTTAGAGCAGTAAAATCATGTGGTTCAGGCACTGTCGGCATGGTGTACGCCGGAGGCTGTATTCGTGTCAGCGTCAGGCCAAAGTGACAACACGAGCCGCATATTGAATTCCCCTTCCCACAGGCGGTGTGGGATTGGGAGACGGTGACTCGCTTACGGCGCGCGAGTCAGAAATTCTCGCCTTGGTGGGCAGGGGATACACCACTAAGGAGATCGCCCAGCTCCTTCATTTATCCGTGTACACAGTCTCCAATCACAGGAAGCATATGTGCAAAAAGCTGAAGTGCCAGTCGGCCGCCGAGCTGATTGTCCTGGCGGCAAGACAGGTCTGACTTACCGGTCTAAACGACTGTCGGCTAAAGCCGACAGGTTGGGGCTTGCGACTGAAAGTCGCCTGAAGTGCGCGGTCGTCGCGGTTTGCGGCGGCCGTATACACGCCTCGGGTTGCGTCGGTCATGCGCCGTCAAAACCCCCCGCTGGCAGTGGCCGCGCGGGAGTGCGCGGTCGCGTCCGAAGCAAAGGTGAAACCTGCTGGAAGCTGTTCGCCTGAAAGGCGAAGGGTTTAGACCTGGAAGTGGAAACTAAACCTCCAAGCGATGGGCGCGCGCTATGCCACATGGTCTATCCGTTCAAGTAGTATTACGAGGTCAAGTATAATCGCTGGACGGGGATCTGCTGAGCCCCCAGGGCACCCTCCCTCGTTTATCAAGGCAACCCCGTCTGCGGTGTTTCCAAATGTTTCCAATCAAACGGTGATGATCGTCGGTAAAGAGACGAATATGACTACCCCTGGTCATTTACACACGGGGAGCGCCGCTCGATAATTCCGGTGGAGGTATTTCTCATGAAGGAACGCACCGAGAGGAGTTCCAGGTTTGGCCGCCCCGTCAAAATGCTGCTCAGGACTGCCGCAGTTCTCGGGTTGGTTGTATGGCGCTCTGCCACACCTACCAGCGCTCAAAGCTGTTGGCTTCCTACGTGGGGCGATTTTGGAAATTGCGACGCTCCACCAGCCTGCGTATGTGTCCCGAGCGCATCTGGATTTGCGACCTGCGATCCTGGAGTCGACTGCGGAGCCGACTGCACATTCAACACGGGATGCAAGTCGTAACAGATGGGCGAGGCTCGGCCTCCTCTCGGCTGACAATGCTCGGCCGCTGGGCGGTGCATACTGGTGTACTGGTCGCGGTTACCGGTCTGTTGGCCGTGGCTATATTTGGCTGGCCGTCCACTAAGACCCAACTAATTACCATGGGACCCGGAATTTTTCGAGCTCAGGCGAGTTCTGCGCCCCTGCCGGACTACCCACCGCGGTCGATCTCCGAGCGTCACGCTGGCTGCGCGGTCGCGGAGGTGCTTGTGTCAGCAAGCGGCACGCCGTCGACCGTCCACGTCCTGCAAGCGCCTGACGAAATGATCTCAGGTGCCGTCGAAAAGGCATTGCTGAAGTGGAGATTTCGCCAAGCCCGGGATCCCGCCACCCGTCGTCCGAGTCCGTTTCAGAGCCGCTTGGCGTTTTACTTTGAGTTAGCGCCGGATGGCCCCGTCGTCATCGACGCTGCCGCAAGACGGAGAAATCGATGAACATAGAGAAGTCTCTGATCTGGGGTTTTCTGAGGAGGGCTTCGAGGGAGTGGTAATAGTCGCAGCGGCTGGTGGCTTGGTCCTCTCGGGCATCAGGGCCGTGCAATACTTGCCCTCCATAATGTCACCGTCGCCGCCATCTATGACCGGGCCACTCGCCACGGTAGGAGCATCCGTAACCTTACGAAATGCCGATCTGCGTGTTGGACCACTCGCGGTTCTCCTGATAGGTTCGCCCAGTTGCCGATACTGCAGGATGAGCGCAGCGTTCCATCGAAAACTGGCTGCGACCGCTCAGGCTGTCCGTGTCCCGATGTACATTGTGGTCCCAGACCGGGCAAAGGCTAAGGAATACATCACAGACACAGGCTTGCAGTACGCCTCAGCTAGGGATTGGCGTGACTTGGACGTTCGCGCATCTGGAACTCCGACCATCATCACTGTCGATTCCAACGGTGTTGCGGAACGAATGTGGATCGGTCGCCTGCCCTCACCCGTGGAAGAGGAGGTCATCGCCTTCGTAAGAAGCCGCGGGGCAGCACCGTCTTCGCAGGGTGGCGGTGACCCCGAGAGCGCGCGCTCCACCCGACTGGCGGAGCTCAGGCAGCTGAGCCCGAACGGAAGAATTCAGCTCGTCGATCCGGGAGAGCGCTCGAACGCTCGCGTCACGGAGGGTGCAATAAAAATTCCCCTCTTGGAGCTCTACTTGCGGGCGCCGTTCGAACTCGACCCTGGTGCATTGCAGGTAGTCGACTGTTCGATGATCGCCGACACCGAATGCGAGGCCGCTGCCGGTGACCTCGGAAGGCTACACTTTCAGGTGGCGTCGATTGGGCAGGGCACAGTGTACCGCAGTTGTGCCGCCGGGGGAGTGCGTCCGGTTGAGTAGGCCCTCTCTTATATTTAATGTCCCCACAAACGACGGGCGGCCAAATCCGGCTTCTAGCCTTGAGTGGCGCCTCGAACTCGGATGCGGTCGCCGCAGGCGCGCACCTTCTTGTCGCACACCGGCGGAGCCCTTTACAGCCATTAGACCTAGGGTGTACAATGATCCACCAGCTTCACGACGATCTGAAAGCCAGTTCGGGATATCGAATGACGCGATTCGTTGTAAGTGTTCTGGTGTGTTATATAGCCAGCGGGCAGCAAGTTAATTCGTCGCTTCGTTTCGAGGTGGCTTCGGTTAAGCTATCTCCATCGCCTGGCCCAGGCGAAGTTATGCACATGGGTTGCCACGGCGGACCGGGCACCACCGACCCCGGTCTATTCGTCTGCACCCATACCACCATTACGAACCTCATCCAGTACGCCTTCCACCTTCTTCCATACCAGCTCGCCGTCGAGTGGTCTCCTGACGATGCGATGTACGAGATCGCCGCTAACGTGCCACCGGCGACCACCAAGGAAGAGCTTCGCGTTATGCTGCAAAACCTAGTGATCGATCGTTTTAAGCTAGCCTTTCATTACGGGAAGAAAGAGATGCCAGTGCGCTGCCTGGTGGTCGCCAAGGGCGGGTTGAAGATGAGGGAGGCAACGTCCGCCGCGGCAAAAACTGAGACAGCGCCCGATAACGCCGCGGGTCCGGCAAAGACCTCGACGCCGACTCGAATCCCTTACTCAATGACGATGAAGAACGAGCGCAGTACCTGGACGGCGAATGGGGCCACCATCGGAGGAATTGTCTCCATGCTGGCCCTTCACCTGCGCGAGCCGATCACCGATGGTACTGGCCTGACGGGCAAGTACGACTTCACCCTGTCGTGGGTCGAAGAGAGCGGCGCGGCAGACCTCGCAATCGGGCCTTCGCTGGTGGAGGCCGTTGAGGAGCAACTAGGTCTGAAACTCGAGCGGAGGAAGGGGCTCGCGGATGTTTTTATTATCGACCACTTGGAGAAGATTCCGATAGAAAACTAGATCGCCCTCGCAAACCAAAGTGCGGACACTTTAAAGTTTATGCTCGGGGAGCGTCGCACCTTGGTTCGCGGACGTCGGGGAACGTGGTTTAGCCGGCGGGATTATGAAAAAGAGGAAGACACTCGAGGGACCGGCGGCGACCAAGTCGATGGCGATTCATCATGTAGCTCAAGCGTCGCCGCAGCGTTGAGCCCTCTTCTCGTGTTGCAGCTTACGGTGATGCTCTCCCATTAGCGTACCAGCAGCTCTGCCACCAGAGCCGTGACAACTTAGTGATAAGCCGCGGCACATCGTCCTCGGCGTTCAACCACGGAGCGTATTTTGCGGACACAGCGGAGCCATCTGGCTCTCCGGATGTAGACCAGCGTCATGGCGCGCCGGTGCAGACGGGGCTGTTAGCCGAGGGTTAGGCGTTCGTCGGCGCGCCTGAAACCGCTGCGCACGCAGGCGGCTGCGTAGTAGCATCTGCCGTACCTTGTTGGGCATAGCGATCCTGGTCGATACCGAACTCGTATCGCTCGGGGGATCGTCTTTCGATGGAATTTCAAAGCGTGGCTGATTTCCAGATGATTCATTCGTCCCTCTGCAACGTAGTCTCCGACCGCTTCTGGGCTTATGAGAAGCCGATAGTTCAGGCAGCCGGCGCGCCGTTCCCGGGGGCGATGCCACACAGCAGGCCGTCAGGTATAAGGGTATAAGGAAGTGTCAATTGTTTCTTCTCCGTGTCGCTGGGCTGAGGCCCCACAATGCGACTAGCCTCTGGCACGAGATCCGGGACCAAGACTGTACCGCCCGTCCGTCTCCTGTTTTGAGAGCCTCACCCCTACTGCGTGTTCGCATGGCGGGTTTAAACTCTGCGGCTGTCACAACTCAGCGCCACCGAGGCGTGCGGGGTGGGTCAACTTATGGAGAACACATCGTCGAACCACTATCGGATTTGGACCCCCTTTCCCGATGGCAGGTGGACTCGGTTCTCGCTTTTTGCCCGGGCCGTGAATTATTTGAGGGAGATTTGGAGCTATGTGGCATTTTCTGTTTCTTGCATTTCAGTGGCACAGAGGTAAGCGGGTTTTCGTCATCCTGTCCCTGGCGTTCCTGGCCTTTTTGCTGTATGCGACCGCACATGTCCGTTGAACGGGACGGTGACTGCTTCCCATGGCTGCGCGCCGGACCTTCGATTATTCCCAGCAGCTTGACCTCTTCGGAGGCGCCGACGTAGACTCGTGGACAGCAACCACACAGGAGTCCCCAGATGTACGAGAGAAACCGGCTCGGGCAGATGATCTTCGAACACTGGCAGAAGCACCGTCCGCAGATGGTCGCGGAGCTGCGGGAAGCGAACCAGTTGGACCAGACGATCTACGAAGCCCAGGAGACGATCGGGGACCTGCTTTACGAACTGGTATCAGTCCAGAAAATGGACTACCAGGCGGCTTGGGAGATCGCGATGCGCGAGTGGGCGCAGTCGCCGAGCCCGAACCCTCGGCAGTCATCCTTGCCGCGGACACTGACGACCCGCCAGCCACGTCCTCCCGCGATTTCCGAATAACCTCGGCGCATCGAATCGGCGAGGGTAGCCTGCGGGAGAAGGCTCTCGCCAATCTCGCCGCGATCCGAACTCTCAAACAGCTTGAGGCCCAGGACCGGGACGCCACCGACTTTGAGAAGGCTGTCCTGGCGCGCTACTGCGGGTGGGGTGCGCTTGCAAATGTCTTCGAGCTTCATCCGCCGCGGGAGTGGGAAAAGACCGCCGAGGAACTGCGCGAACTCCTCACTGCGGACGAATACGCTTCGGCGCGTGCCTCCACTCCCAACGCTCATTTCACCTCGACTGCGGTGATTTCCGCCGTTTGGCAGGCGCTCGAACGCCTCGGTCTGGCGGATGGCGCACAGATTCTGGAACCGTCAATGGGTGTGGGACACTTTTTCGGACTCATGCCCGATACGTTCGCGCCCGGCACCCGCAGGACTGGTGTCGAACTCGACAGCCTCACAGCGCGCATCGCACAGCGGCTCTATCCCGACGCCACCATTTTCGCCAAGGGCTTTGAAGAGACGTCTCTGCCTGACAGTTTCTTCGATGCGGTCGTCGGCAACATCCCGTTTGGCAATTATCCGGTATTCGATCCGGCTTATCGCAGTAGTCCAGCCGTTACGCGCGCCATTCACGACTATTTCTTCGCCAAGACGCTCGACAAGGCGCGCCCCGGCGGTATGGTGGCACTAATTACCAGCCGCTACACTATGGATAAACAGGACGCGACTATCCGGCAGTATTTGGCCGAGCGCGCGAACCTGATCGCTGCCATACGCCTGCCCAACACCGCTTTCAAGGCGAACGCCGGCACTGAAGTCACCACCGATATTGTCTTCCTGCAGAAGCACGGGCAAGGCGTGCCTGCGAGTGCTGAGCCATGGCGGGAGCTTGCGCCCATCGAGAGCCCGGACGGGCCAATACTCGTCAACGAATATTTCACGCGTCACCCGGAGATGATGCTGGGGCAGATGCGGCTTGAGGGCAAGATGTACCGGGGCGGAGAGCCGTCGCTTGTCGGCGAGGTGTCTGAGGCAAATCTCGCGCGAGCCATAGCGTCGCTGCCTGCAGCCATCTACGTCGCAAGGGCCGCAAATGCTAGTGCGCGTGCTGAGATGGCGCCGGCAGAAGCCACCGAGATTGGAACCGTAAAGGAGGGCGCGTTCTGTGAGCGCGACGGCGCCATTGTTGTCCAAAGCGGGAATCGTTTCGAGTCTCCCAACCTGACCGCTGCCGTTGCGGCGCGGGTCCGTGGCATGCTGGCCGTTCGCGACGCGGTGCGGCTGGTGTTTCAGACGCAGCTTGAGGACGCACCCGAAAACCGCATTACCGAAGCGCGGCGAGCCTTGGTCGCCGTCTATGATTCCTTTGTCGCTAGGTACGGTCCGGTATCGTCGCGCGAAAACTTCAAGGCTTTCGCCGGCGATCCCGACCATCCGCTCCTTCTGTCCCTTGAAAACTACGACCCGGAACTCAGGACCGCCACAAAGACGGCCATTTTCGAGCGGCGCACCCTGGAGCGCTATCGCCCGGTGGAGCACGTCGAGACGGCTGCCGAAGCGCTCGCCGTGTCGCTCAACGAGACGGCCGAGATTCAGTGGCCGCGCATGGAGCAGCTCACTGGGCGGACCGCGGGACAACTGCGGCGCGAACTGGGCAGCCTGGTCTATCGCAATCCGGAAGGTGGTGGTTGGGAGACCGCCGACCGATATTTGAGCGGCAACGTGCGCGCGAAGCTCACCACGGCGACGGCCGCGGCGGAGATCGATTCGTCATACCGGCGCAATACCGAAGCCTTAGCGGCCGTGCAACCCCTAGATCTGGAACCCGGCGATATCGAGGCGCGTCTCGGGTCGTCGTGGATTCCGGCCACCGACCTACGCGATTTCGTGGCGCAGTTGCTCGACGTCCCTGCTGCCAGTGTTAACGTAGCCCATGCCGAAGCCATTGCCACATGGACCATCGACATCGACCCCGGCGCGAGATTCAACGTCAGCAACACCACGGCTTGGGGCACGTCGCGATTCCGCGCATCCGATCTGATCGAACAGAGCCTAAACGGGCGCACGCCCACCGCTTACGACCAGCACCCCGACGGCTCGCGCACCATCAATCAGCAGGAGACTATCGCCGCGCGCGAGAAACAGCAACAGCTTAAGGATCGCTTCCGCGAGTGGATCTGGCAGGACGGCGAACGCGCGTCACGCCTTTCCAGCGATTACAACGAGCGCTTCAACAATCTCCGCCTGCGCAATTTCGACGGATCGCATTTGAGTCTGCCCGGAATGGTGCGCGACCACCTTCGTAACCGTGATCTGGCTCGCCACCAGAAAGACGCAGTGTGGCGCATTCTGCAGAGTGGCAGCACACTGCTGGCGCATGTGGTAGGCGCCGGGAAGACCTGGACCATGGCCGCCGCAGCAATGGAAATGCGCCGCCTCGGGCTTGCCAAGAAGCCGATGTTCGTTGTTCCGAACCATCTGGTAGAACAATGGGGCTCGGAGTTCCTCAAACTGTATCCCCAGGCGCGGCTCTTTATCGCCGGCAGCGAGCACTTTGCAGCCGGAAACCGTGAGCGGGCGATGGCGCGCATTGCGAGCGGCAATTACGACGCCGTGATCGTCTCGCATCGCTCATTCGAGTACCTGCCAGTCTCCGACAAGCTGTTCAATCGCTTCATCGATCGCCAGCTCGATCAGCTTGAAAAGGCCATCTACGAAGCCAACGCGGAGAAGGGCGACAACCATCGCATCGTGAAAGAGCTGGAGAAATCCAAAAAGCGCCTGGCCACCAAACTTAAGCAGCGTGCGGACCGCGAGCGCAAAGACAACACGATATCATTCGAGGAACTGGGCGTGGATCAGATTTTCGTCGATGAAGCGGACCTCTATAAGAACCTGTTCTACACCACCAAAATGAATCGCATCGCGGGCTTGCCGAATACGGATAGCAATCGCGCATTCGACATGTTCATGAAGACCCGCTACCTGTTGGAACAGGTTGGAGGCCGGGTAGTGTTTGCGACCGGCACGCCCATTTCCAATACGATGGCGGAGATGTACACGATGCTGCGCTACCTCGCTCCCGGCCTGCTGCGGGAGCGCGGCGTGGAGCATTTCGATGCCTGGGCCGGGAACTTCGCGGAGGCCGTTACCGCGTTGGAACTCGCGCCAGACGGCTCGGGCTACCGCATGCACACCCGTTTCGCCAAATTCATCAATCTGCCCGAGCTTCTGACCATGTTTCGCACGGTGGCCGACGTGCAGACCGCCGACATGCTGAAGCTGCCTCGTCCGGAAATTGCCAACGGGCGGCCCGAGATCGTCGCAGCGCCAGCGAGTGAACCTCTCAAGGCCTTCATCAAGACGCTGACGGAGCGCGCCGAGCGTCTGCGTACGCGCCGCATCGATCCATCCCAGGACAACATGCTGAAAATCACAGGGGACGGCCGAAAGGCTGCCCTCGACATGCGCCTTGTGGAAACGTTCGCCGATTCCCACGGCGATACGAAACTCAGTCGAGCTGTCGAACGTGTTCACAGCGTCTGGCAGGCGACCGGGAATTCACGGTCCACCCAGCTTGTATTCTGCGATCTGTCCACGCCAGACCCCTCGCGATTCAACGTTTACGATGATCTGCGCTTGCGGCTAATGGATCGCGGCATCCCGCAAGATGAGATTGCTTTCATTCATGATGCCGATACGGACGGCGCGAAGATGAGGCTCTTCAATTCAGTGAACGCAGGAAGAGTGCGCATTCTCATCGGCTCTACCGAGAAGATGGGTGCCGGCACCAATGTGCAGCGCCGTCTCGTTGCATTGCACCATCTGGATGCTCCTTGGCGCCCGCGCGACATTGAGCAGCGTGAGGGGCGCATCCTGCGTCAAGGGAATCTGAACTCAGAAGTGCGCATTTTCCGCTACGTGACAGAGGGCTCCTTCGATGCCTATATGTGGCAGACTTTGGAAACGAAGGCCCGCTTCATCCAGCAAGTGATGGCGGGACACACATCCGTGCGTGCCGCCGAGGACCTGGAGGCCAGCACCCTTACGTACGCGGAAATCAAAGCGATTGCCTCGGGTAATCCGGCGGTGATGGAGAAGGTCAAGGTGGACACCGAGGTTCGCAGGCTCGATCAGCTCCGCTCGGCGCACATCAATCAGCAGCACACCATTCGCATGCAGCTTCACCGGCTGCCACTCGATATCGCGGAAGCACAGCGGAACCTAGCCAACGTAGCGAAGGACATCGCCAAACGGGACGCTCATCTCAACGACGAGTTCGCCATGACCGTCGGGAACCGCGTTTATTCCGGCAAGGGCGCCCGCGAGGAGTCAGCGAAAGCTCTAACATACGCGGTGCTGTCATGGCGCGATGACACGACTTTGCAAGTGCGCGGCACGTTCCGCGGATTCGAAATCCTGAGCAAAGGCAAGCTCACCGCGGGCTTCACTAGCGAGGATGACCGCGTACCGGACATGTTCGTCCGCGGTGCCGGGATCTATCCTGCACATCTCAACCCGGAGAACACCGTCGGCACCGTGCAGAGCATCGAGCATACGCTGCGGTCGCTGGAAAGAGTTGCCACGCAACAACAGGAGCGCGCCGACTATCTCCAAAAGACGCTCACCGATTACCAGGCCCAAGCGAACCGTCCCTTCGAGCATGACATGCGCCTCAGAGAATTGCTTCAGCGGCAGGAGCAAATCAATGCCCTACTTGACCTTGATAAAGGTGAGCGACAGGTAGCGGAGGCTGCCCCCGACCGCGACGATCTCACGATGCCCAGCCAAACTCCGGAGGCCTCGCCCGGCGCTGAGAATATCTTACGGTCGGTGCCCCGGAATGGTTCACAGAGATCGACGGAAAACGGTCGGGGCGACCTCGCTAGGTCGGCGATGGAGTACATGCGGCATTCACGGATGGCGATCGTGGATATGGCGATTGGCGAACGAACGAGCCCGGACGCCGGCGTAGTCAGCGGAACTGCAGTCGCGATCAATGGCAATCTCCTCGCGGTCGCTACTGCCCCAAATAGGTTCGTGGTCCTCGAACTCAGCGGTTCCGGCGGCACCGTCGTGGTGGGCACGGACGTGCGCATTCGCGTCAGCAAAGGACGAGCAACCATTGAGGCTCCAGAGCGCGGCCGGTGAGCGGACCGCAGAGACTGAGATTCTCGGGGATGTAGAATAGCCCAATCGCGTTCCTCAGCGTGGGTATGCCAATTACAGAGGCTATTTCTTGCGTTTTTCGAACAATGCTCGGAGTTCGCTGGATTCAGGAGGGTACACGTTGTACCAATCATATGTTTACCCTCGTTGGCGCTCCTGGTCGACTCGGCGCAAGTCGAATGGAATTTCGCTCCCAGGCTTGCCGCGACGCCGTCCCATGATCGAGGTGAGAGCGCAGGGAGGCGGCTATTTATGCAGTAAAAGGCGATGTGCCCTAATATCTGGCCAAGACTCCTTGGGCGTTCTTCCGATACATCAGGCGGGCTAGTGCCCATACCTGACTGTTTGGCGGTTCTTGGCTACTCCGATCAGGATTTGCCATGCCTGTAACCCGTGGGAAAGTGGACTCCAAGTGCGCGAACGGAGTCCAGGGCAAGGGCCTGAACTGCCCATGAAACTGTGCGCCGAATTCCCGCCACCAGTCTGGCATTCAAATATTGAACGCCGCCGCGTCACAACGTGCCGGCTGCCGGGACGTGCAGATTAGAGGGGCAAATGGAGAACACATCGAACATTCTGACGATCAAAGAGGTCGCCGAGATCTTGCGCTGTTCGAAGGGCCACGTGCAAAACGTTCTTGTGGGGAGAGTCTGCGGGGTTCCGAGGCTAGCCCATCTCCGCTTGGGTCGCCGCAAGGTTGTTCGCAAGGAATGGCTCGATCAGTGGATGGAAGCCCAGAAAACGCGTTAGTATTGCAGCATGTCAGAATGCAACGTTTTGGGCGCAAGAAAGAGAGTTTTTCATGCGTCGAAACCGATATCAGAAGGGAAGCGTCCGTCCCCGCAAACACGGCTGCCACAAGGTTTGGGTGGCCCAATGGTGGGAAGGCGGGCAGAAAAGGTCCAAGGTGCTTGGGCGGTGCGCCGAGATGCCGAAGGGCGAAGCCGAGGCGCTAATGGCGGTGATTCTCAAGCCGCTGAACGACAAGGCAGGTCACAGTCAAAAGCCTGCATACACCTTCGGAGTTTATTTAACGGAGGTGTTCCTTCCACTCTGCCGGCGGAAGTGGAAAGAGTCAACCCGAATGACGACTGAATCGAGGATGGTCCATCATTTGACGCCGACCTTCGGGCCGGAGTTGCTGCACCGCATCACGCGGGACCACATGCAACTCTTTCTGGACCGCAAGGCTCGGTGCCTATCGCACAGCATTGTGGACCACCTCCGCTGGGACTTAAATGCGATTTTCAAGACCGCTCTCAGCGACGGGCTAGTGCAGACGAACGTGGCAGCGGCCCTGTTCACGCCGCCATGCAAGCCTGATGCGGACAAGAAGGTGATGACTCCGGAACAGATTCGCCAGGCTTTGAGAGTGCTTGCAGCCCGCGAACGCCTGATCTTCAGGATGGCCGTTTTCGACGGAATGCGGCCAGGTGAGATTCTCGCGATCCGTCTCGGCAAAATCTCGGAGGATTCGATTCTTGTCGATCAGCGCGTCTATAAGGGGAACATCGATACACCCAAAGGCCGAAAGGGCAAGCGCACATCGCGTGTTGTCGGGCTATCACCGGGGACGTTGATGGAACTCGAACTGTGGCGGGCTACTCTAACCACCGGTGGACCGCAAACGTTTTTGTTTCCGACGGAGCGGGGTACTCCGTTACGGCGGGACAATATTTGGAACCGGGGGATGCTGCCCAAGTTGAAGACGGTTGGGCTGGAATGGGCCACGTTCCAGGTGCTTCGTCGAACCAACGCCAGCCTGTCGCGAAAGGCGCTGATCGACGATAAGGTGGCGGCCGACCAGAGAGGACACGGCCTCGGCGTGAGCCTGGAAGTGTATGCAGTGAGCGATCTTCAACAGAAGATCGAAGCGGTGAAGCGCCTCGAATCCGAGGTGATTCAGTAATGAAACCGGCGATTCAGGAGAGGGGTGAGCCGGGAATTGCAGTTGTCCAGCCGGCCTTCGGAAGAAAACGGAGTAAACGGAGTAACGCTTGAATTTCGGAAGTTCCCAAGTCGTTGAAAAGATGGAGCGGGAGACGGGGTTCGAACCCGCGACGTCCAGCTTGGGAAGCTGGCATTCTACCACTGAATTACTCCCGCTTGCCTTTGA
>Ga0326728_10010423_pt1 | contig 21764 bp, 17 predicted proteins | sample MB3enrmetagenome_FD_207602 | JGI IMG/M metagenome (GOLD analysis project Ga0326728, IMG submission 207602) | Lab enriched peat soil microbial communities from McLean, Ithaca, NY, United States - MB31MN | ecosystem: Environmental > Terrestrial > Soil > Wetlands > Peat | place: USA: New York... | reverse complement strand
TCGGCTTGATGGTTCCGCTCACCAGGTTGAAAAACGTGGTCTTCCCTGCGCCGTTCGGCCCTATCAATCCCAGCTTCTCCCCCGCCCTCACACTCACGTCCACGGAGGAGACCGCTTCCAGACCCCCGAAGTACTTGCTCAAGCCTTCTATCTCAAGCATCGGCAGCCCCCTTTTCGTGAGCCGTCTTCGCCCTCCGCAACATCTGCGGGAGGCCGACCATTCCCTCGGGCACGAAGAAGATGACGGCTATGAGCACGGCGGCGAAGACGAACGGCTCGAAGGCCTTGAGGGGCCGGGAGACCTCGGGCAGTATGGTGAGCACCGCGGCCCCGAGAATGGGGCCGAAGAACCTCTTTTCTCCGCCGACGGTCATGTAGATGAGGATGTAAATGGTGAAGAGGAAGGCGAAGGCATCGGGATTGATCGCCGATATGTAGTGGCTGTAGAATGCGCCCAGGACTCCCGGGAAGAAGGAGCCCACCGTGAAGGCGAGCACCTTGAAGCCGGTGCTGTCGATGCCGACGCTCTCCGCGAGAGAGTCTGCCTGCTGGACGCCGCGCAAGACCATGCCGATCCGTGATCTCTCCACCGCGTAGAGGATGATGAGGGAGATGAGCATGATGGCCAACGCGAGATAGTAGAATTCAACCTTGGAGGAGAAGTCCACGTGGAAGATCCCGAAGACCGAGACAGGGTTGGGCCGGGGAATACCGAAGATGCCTGCGGCCCCCCCGGTGAGGCTCTGCCATTGCTGGGCAGTGAGCACGACCACTTCACCGAGGAAGATGGTGACTATGGAGAAGTAGATGCCCTTCAATCTCACGAAGGGATAGCCGACTGCATAGGCGATGAGGGCGGTCGAGAGACCCGCGATGGGCATGGCCACCCAGAACGAAAGGCCCGCTTTCATGACGAGCAGGGCCGACGTGTAGGCGCCGATGGTCATCATGCCCCCGTGGGCGAGGGACATTTGGCCGGAGAGGTTGATGAGGCGGAGGCTGCTCGCCAGGACGATATTCAACATGGTGAGGATGAGTACGTGAATGTAGTACGGACCGGAAATGAGAAGCGGGAGCGCACACAGACAGACGGTAATGATACCTGCGAGCGAGGGGATCATCCCTCATGACCCCCGGCGATACCCTGAGGACGGAATATGAGGATCATGATGATGGCGGCAAACCCCACGAGGCCGGCGACGTGCGTCGTGGTGAGAGCAGGGAGGACACCGTCGACGAGACCGAGAATCAGGCCGCCCACCACCGCCCCCGGGATGCTGCCCAGGCCCCCGAGTATGATGACCGCGATGCCCTTCATGAGGGCAAAACTGCCCATGGTCGGGCTGATGCTGAACAGCGAGCCGATGAACCCGCCCGCCACCGCGGCAAGACCGCAGCCCAGGAACATGGCCGTCGCCGAGACCCGATCGATATTCATCCCCTGCAATGCGGCACCTTCCCTCTCCTGGGAGATGGCGAGCATCGCCTGGCCGGTCCTCGTCAGCTTGATGAAGAGGAATAGCCCCACGAGGAGACCGAGACCGACGAGGACGATGACGAGTCTCTTCCACGAGATGGCGACCCCGAGGAGGTGGACGACCCCGGAAAAGGGGCTGGTAAAGCTCCGGGGATTGCCCCCGGCCAGGGCGAGCACGACGTTCTGAAGGATCAGGATGAGCGCGATGGAGACGGTAAAGGCGCGGTCGGCCCGCCCGCGGAACGGGCGAAAGCAGAGGCGCTCGAGGAGTACTCCGAGACCCCCTACAAACAGGGTTGATGCGACGATCGCCAGAAAAAAGTTGCCTCCCAGCACGGCAACGACGTAGTAGGTTGAGTACGCCCCGATCATGTAGATCTCGCCGTGGGCCACCTGAACGATCCCCATGATGCTCATGACGAGGGTCAGGCCCAGAGCGATGAGGATATAGATGCCCGAAAGCGCGAGCCCATTCAGCACGCTTTGGGATAGGGCGGCTGTGCTCATCGTACCCCTCCGGATTGCATATCGTTAATCTCGGTTCATGAAACTCGAACTTTAAGTAAGCCCGTTCACGAAAGGGGTGAAGATAATCGGCCTAAAATATCACCTGCTCGAACGCCGGAGGTGATGCATGATCATTATCGCATGATCCGGACTTTTTCTTACTATGATCTGGATCATACTTTTTGAATTCGTAGACCTAAAAGGCGTCGAAAAACCATCCTGGCAGGGTCTGTCTTTCGGCTTATTTTCGTGAACTCCTCCCTTGCTTCTTAGTCTTTTACCGCAACACGGGTGCTTTCGCATATCGTCGAAGCACGGCGAGGTCCGCGATGACAATTTCGCCCGTGTTTGCGGAATGAAGAATGAAGCCCTTTTCTTTGAGCTTACCGAGCACCCGGATAGTGGTCTCGGTGGTTGTCCCCGCATAGGCAGCAAGCTCCCTGCGCGTGAGGGAGAGCTTGGTGCCGAACTTGCTCCCCAGAATGTGGAGACAGTGCGCCAGCCTGATCTCTACCTCCTCGCTCAGGGTGTCGACGCTCCTATCGCATTCCCTGTTGAACCTCTTTGCGAGAAGGGCGAACATCCCTATGGCCGCCTTGGGGCGACCCGCCACGTATTCCAAGAACTCCTCCTTGGGGACGCGGAAAAGAACGATATCGGTCACCGCTTCCGACGAAACGCGCAGGCGCTTCTCGGATGGGCCGGGGGTTGCGATGATCTCCCCTTGGGCGAGGATGGCGAAGATGAGCTTCTTGCCCGACCTGGAGTGCCTTAGGACCCGCACGAGGCCGTCGTGGACGATGTGGATGGAGTCTGCCGGATCCCCTTCCCTGAAGATGAACGAGCCCTTGTGATAGAAACGGGGATTGATGCGGGAGGCGAATTCGGCCAATTCGGATGGGGCCAGATCCTGAAACACAACGCTCCGTTTCAGCGTCTTCACCATCTCACGCTTCGCTACCCCTGCCTCATGGACAATCGTCTTCTCAGGACCCCTCATGATCCGCTATTATAACCCTTCAAAGGAGAAAGGGGTACCAAAGAGTAGGTAAGCCCCCGTTCTTTACCTGTCTTCTGCCGTCTGGTATAATCTGCCGTGCTCTTCCGGCCTTGCCCTCCGGAGGGCTTTTTTTAGCCGGATGCGGGGAAGGCAAGGCCGGTTTTGAAGGAGGCAGCATGTCAGAGCGTATCATCAAGCTCGTAGTGAACGGCAAGTCCTGTGAAGTGCTCGTGGAGCCGCACTGGACGCTCCAGCGGACGCTCCTCTACGGGCTCGGTCTCACGGGTTCGGCCAAAACGTTCTGCGATCACGGAGAGTGCGGCGCGTGCACGGTGATCGTGGACGGAAGGCCCGTGCTCTCGTGCGTGACCCTTGCCATAGAGTGTGAAGGCAAGTCGATAGAGACCATCGAGGGGATAGCCGCATCCGGACACCCGCTCATTCATGCTTACATGAAATGGGATGCCGCGCAGTGCGGCTACTGTACCCCCGGCTTCGTCGTCACGGCCAAGGCCCTCCTCGACAGGAACCCCGACCCGACGGAAGAGGAGGTGCGGCAGGCCTTCGCGGGGAACCTCTGCCGCTGCGGGACCTACCCTCGCCACACGAAAGCAGTATTGGAGGCGGCCCGGCAACTCAAAGGGGAAACGAGGTGATGGAGGAATTCGAGGGAAGGAACCAGGATAGACAGGAATTCAAGGTAGTGGGAAGGAAAGACATCCCGGGCAGGTTGTCGTACGCCCTCGTTGCCGGCGCGGCAAAGTACGCAAGGGAAGTGATCGTCCCCGGAATGATTCACGGCAAGATCCTGAGAAGCCCCTATGCGCGGGCGAGGATCAAGGGCATGGATACCTCCAGGGCAAAGGCGCTCCCCGGCGTGAAGGCCGTCGTCACGTGGGAGGACGAACAGATCAAGGCCATGCCCCTCCTTTCCGCCCTGGACCCACCCCTCTTCGAGGGATCGCCTTCTCTGGCGTTTCAGAGCATCGGGATCCCGGTCCTGGGCAACGAGGCTGACCGGGAGGGGGACGAGATAGGCGTGTGCGTGGCGGCAGAGAGTGAGGAGCTGTGCGACGAGGCCCTCAAACTGGTGGACATAGAATGGGAAGTCCTTCCCCACCTGCTCGACCCGGTTAAGGCCCTTCGTCCGGACGCACCCATACTCCACCCGGAGCTCGACCTTCCATCCAACTGCGTCCGACGATGGGGCTGGGAGGACGGCGATGTGGAGGCAGGCTTTCGCGAGGCGGACCATATCGTCGAATACGATCGGTTCTTTCCCTTCTTCAATACCCATAAGCCCAATCCGTTTGCGGTCGTCGCCTGGTGGGAGCAGGATCATGTAGGCGACGAGGGCAAGACCCTCTTCATCGAAAGCGACTCGTACACCTTTGCCCTCCGGGCGGTCATGACCGCGTTCAACCTCCCCGAGGACAAGATCCGCTGGCTTACCATATGCAGCGGCGGCCAGTACTGCGACCTCGTCTCCCGGAGGCTCGTCATCCTGGGGCCCCTTCTCGCGGACCGGACGGGCAGACCCGTGAGGATCGCCAACACGAGGCGCGACAGCTTCGATATCGGAGGCGGAGGCGCCGATTACACTCACGTAAAGATAGGCTTCAAGGACGACGGCATGCTGAGCGCGGTCCACGCCTCGGTGGTGTCGAGCATTGGCACGAGGGCAGGGATCATATCGGATCACTCCATCGAGTTCTTCAGGATGACGAAGTGCCCCAATATCAAGAGCGAGTGCATGTCGGTCTTCACCAACACGGCGCGGCAGTCCGCAGACCCGGGGCTTCCTTACAATTGGGAGGTCTTCACCACCGCCATGTGGAGGATAGCCGATGAGCTGGCTATGGACCCGGCGGAAGTGATGCTGAAGAACTGCCACACACCGGGACCGAGTCTCAAGCTGTGCATCGACAAGGGCAAGGAAGCCATAGGGTGGAACGGGAAATGGCACGCCCCCGGCGCATTGAGGCTCCCGAACGGGAAGATGCACGGCATGAGCTTCAGGTATCACGATGCCCCCCGCCACCCCCACGCTTTCTACACGTGCACGCTGATCCTTCGGTCGGACAGCAAGGTCTACATTCCGCACCGCGGCTCCTGGCGGGGCGTCTACTGTGAGGACGCGTGCGCCCTGGTCGTCGCCGAGGAGCTCGGGGCCCGTCCGGAGGACGTGGTCGTCCAGTTCGATCCGAACGCATCGGCCACAGCAGTGGGAGGTGGCTCCGACGGCGGGGGAGCAGCGACATGGGTGGCCAAGGAAGCGGCCATCGATCTCAAGGCCCTGCTCCTCAAAAACGCCGCGGCCGTGCTCAAGGTAACTCCCGGGGAGCTCGACACAAGGGACTCCCGGGTCTTTCTCAAGGCCGATCCCGAAAAGAGCTACCCCTTCGGCATGTTCGCCGCGGATACCGTGTTCGGCTGGCCCCGGGACATCACGACGAGCTACACGGGAAGGCCTCCCTTCTCCTCATGGAAGAGGGATACGCGCTATCGGATCCTCGATACGATGAACGCCCTCTTCTGCGAAGTCGAGGTCGACACGGAGACCGGGGATGTGGAGATAACGAACTATGTGGCCGCGTGCGACGTGGGAAAGGCAATAAGACCGGCGTCCGTGGAGGGGCAGATAGAGGGCCAGCTCGTCATGAACACCGCGTCGGCCAAGCTGGAAGACTACATCTGGGACGAAAAGACGGGTGTGCTTCTCAACGGCAATGATCTGGAATACAAGGTGCCCACGATCCTCGACGTGCCCCCCATCGAGCCCATCGTCCTCGAGACCCGCCTGGGCAACGGGTGCTACGGCGCCACCGGCATCAGCCATCAGATCGTGGACAAGGGCATCATCGCCTGCGCTGTCCACAACGCCATCGGCAAGTGGATCGACAGCGTTCCCATCACGCCGGACAAGATTCTCGAAGCCCTGGGGAAGATATAGGGACAGGACATGAAGAAATTCGAGCACGTGAACGCGGCAACCCTTGACGAAGCGGTCCTGGCGCTCTCCGCGGGGAAGGCGCGAATCATGGCAGGCGGGACAGACCTCCTGCCTTCGCTCAAAGACGAGATACTTCCCGACTACCCGGAGACCCTTATCAACATAAAGAGCGTGCCGGGCATGGCTTTCATCGAAGAAGACGCGGGCATGCTTCGCATAGGCGCGGCCACCCTCCTTTGCGACGTGGCGCTCGCGAGGATCGTCAGAGAGCGATATACGGCCCTCGCCGAAGCCTCAAGCAGGGTGGGCCATCCCCACATCAGGGAGATGGGCACCCTGGGGGGCAACATCTGCCAGCTCACGAGATGCTGGTACTTCCGCGTTCCGGCCAACAGGTTCTTTTGCCGCAGAAAGGGCGGCGACACGTGCTATGCCCTGACCGGAGACGGAAGATACCACTCCATATTCGGCGGCGTCGCGGGCTGCGTGGCAATCAATCCCTCGGACGTGGCCCCGGCCTTAGTCGCCCTCGGCGCCCAGATCAAGACCACGCGCAGGGTCGTCGAGGCGGAAAGCTTCTTCTCGGCGAAAGGCTGCGCATCCACGGTGCTCGACGAGAACGAGATCGTGACCGAGGTGAGGATACCGGCGCCCGCATCCGGCACGAAGAGCGCCTTTATCAAGTATGCCCTGAGAAAGTCGATAGACTTCCCTATCGTCAACTGTGCCGCTGTCATAGGTCCGAAAGAGGCGAGAATATGCCTCAACGCGGTCTTCAACAGCCCTTATCGGGCCGCGGCAGCCGAAGAGGTCATCCTGGGCAAGCCGATAGACGAGGCGATTGCCGATGCCGCCGGCGCCGCCGCCGTATCGGCTGCCAGACCGCTTAAGTCGAACAGGTACAAAGTTCAGATCGCGAGGACCCTCGTGAAGAGAGCTATACTGGCGTGCGGGTGAGCAGGCCGGAAAGGCTTCATATGCGGTCTTCATTCATTCGGTCGGTGATGAAGGAGGAAAGATGGATCTCAAGCTGAAGGACAAGGTTGCACTTGTGACGGGTGCCGGAGGGCAGACAGGCTACGGCAGGAACATTGCGAAGACCCTCGCGGCCGAAGGGTGCCATATCGTTGTCGCAGACATTAACCTCGAGGGCGCCAAGAAGACGGCAGCCGAGGTGGAAAGCCTCGGCAGACAGGCCCTCGCCGTCAAGGTTGACGTGAGGGAGAGGCCTGAAGTTGATGCCATGGTGAAAGCAGCCATCGACCGGTTCGAGAGGATCGATGTGCTCGTCAACAACGCAGGGGCGAGCAGCAGGGAAAAGCCGTTCATGGAGATGACCCGGTCCGACTGGGACCTCGATATCGGCGTCAACCTCATCGGCCAGATGAACGTGGCCCAATCGGTCCTCCCCCATATGATCGCCAGGAAGTACGGCAGGATCATCAATACCACCGGCGGCAGGGGCATACCGACGATCTCCGTGTACGGAGCGGCAAAAGCAGGCATCGTCGCCTGGACCCATGCCCTCGCGGGTGAGGTGGCCCAGTTCGGGGTCATCGTCAACGGCATCGCTCCCGGCCTCGGTGAGACGGGACTCACCACGGGCGCTCCGCCGGCCTTTTTGCAGATCAATGCGCAGCGCTCGATGCTCAAGAGGCTCTGCCGGCCCGAGGACGTAGGCCCGGCAGTCGCCTTTCTCGCGTCCGACCTGTGCAGCTACATGGCCGGCCAGTTCATCGACCTGAGCACGTTCTAGTCCGGGATAAGGGCGGGCCGAGCCATCGGGGCAGAGAAAGCCGCCTGCCGGTAGGGGAAAAGGACTGTCCGACGTTCCTTCGGGTACCTGAACTGCTTTAGCCTTCTATCCTATCGAGCTCCCTGCCTTGCCAGTAGGTCGACGCGCCTCAACAGGGTCGGTATCCGATGGACCCCGTGCATTGCCTTGATTCTCTCCGCTGCGAGATGGGGGTCGATCCCGGCGGAGGTCACGTAGAGGGGCCTTCCGCTCCTCCCCCTCAGGACCTCTATCCCCGATGAGCCCTTGTATCTCGATTTCGCCACACCTACCACGGGGATCAGCCCGCCGAGGTGCTCGAAGAGATGCTGTCCGAGGCCGGGTGAGTCCCCGAGCGTCACGTAGCCGTCTATCACCACCTCGTCCGGGGCTTCGTCGATACGCTCCAGGAGCTCGAGGATGCAGGGAAGCTCGCGCCTGTAGAACTGGCCGGGGACGTACTGCCAAACTCCTCTTACGATGACGGCGTATTCCGCGGCAGCCTCAGCATCAGTGCACCTATGGAAGAGCACGGCCCCGGCCGAGGCCTGGTCATCCCCAAAGTAGTGAACGTCAAAAGCCGCGATCATGGCCCGCACTCTGTATGAGGGGTAAGGCTCGTTTCAGCATGGCGTTGCATATTGGTTCGCCGTGTTCAACGCTGGCTCCCTCTTATATATAGCGTTAAGCTAATATAATGTCGACAAGAATCGACGTGACTGGATGAAAGCGGATCATGGGGCGAAGGCAAGATTAAGGGCTCTTTGCATCGGGGAGGACCCGCCGCGCCCTTAAGTCAGAGGGAGATGAGCCTGTGACGCGAGGGCGATCCATATGTTAGATGGTCAGGATCAGGCTTGTTCTGAAGTCAGGGGCTTGCCCCAATGCATTTCGACGGGTCTTGAAAACAAAGAGGCCGCCTAAAGGACGGCCTCTTGATGACAGATAAGACGGGATCAAGCTTTTTTCAGGATATCGATGACCTTACCGCAGATCTCATGGCGCGGCCGTAACTGCTTGGTGGGATAAGTCGTGTTGTTAGCCACGAGAAACGGGTGGCATCCATCCTTGACCACGTATCTCCTCAACTGAAAGCCGGATGAAGTATGGAGAACTACCATGTCGCCGTCATTGGGAATGGTACAGGGAACGCAGACGATCACATCGTTCACATGCACCTCCGGCTCCATGCAGTTACCCTTCACGATCATGACGAAAGGCACGCCGGGAACAGGCCGGTCACCGACCGCCAGCTGCAGCTTCTTTCCCCGCTTAACAACTTGATTACCTGCTGTTTGGTGCATAGCTCGTCCCACCATCGCTCTGTTCCTCCCCTTTTCACATGCCAAGCTGTCTTGTACGGTAACATGGTATCCCCGGTCAATCGGCAAGTCAAGTTTTTTTTGACACACAGAATTGCACACAACTACAGTAAGGGACTAATTGGGTTTCCCCTCACGCCGGACATGCAACCCCTTCTCAGGTCTCATCGGAATCGGAGATTCCCGGTAGAAAGGGAGATGCTATTGCTTGAGGATTCGTCCGGGAAGGAGGCTCCGGGGCCTAAAGGGAAAGGTCGCGAGGGTGAGAGGGATGTAATGAAGTTTCCAAAACCCCCTTAAGTGGAATGTTCATACAATCGATAACGTACATGGGAGCTTCGTCATGACGGATAGTACCGCAGACAGACCAATGGCCTCGGAACCGGCGGAACCGGAACAGCATTCCCACAGACTGGCCCTTCTGTACGCGGCCATTGCCCCGTCCCAGGCGCCCGGCCATTCGGGATACGTCGCAGGCATAAGGACCATGAGGGAGGCGCGGAGCCTTGTCCTTGAGAGCGTCGGGGATTGGCGCGGCCGGCTTGTCAAGGATAGCGACAGCGTGGTCGTCGCAAGCCTTGCCGATGCCAGCGTTGCGCTGAAAGCGGCAATCACGATCCAGAGGAGCGCCGCAGAGAACAGGGGCAACAAGGCCCCCCTCAACATCCGCATCTTCATTCACTTCAGGGAGGGACCGATCAAGGAGGAGGACCTCCAGAGGGACCTGTCGATTGCCATCGCCAAGATGACCGATATGGCAAGACCAGGGCACATTTACGTCTCCACGGCGGCGTACAACAGTGCCCTCGGCTTGAACGCGGTGGAATTCCGGACAATGGGACCAAGCGGGAACGCCCGGATCAATCAGTCGCCATACTACGACGTGGTATGGCGTCCCGAGACGGATTGCACGCACGCGGCGGTGGATGGGATGAGACCGCGTGAGGACGTCGGCCAGTTCATACACGGCGCGGCTCTTATCGCAGGCAGGTACGCCCCATGCTTCTACTGCGGGAGCAGGAAACACCGCACAACGGACTGCCCATCGAAGTACTTGCCATACGCTACCAATGGCTTGGTCAGGCTGGGCGATCTCTCGATGGATGAGACAAACCGCCTCTTTTCCGAATACCTGAGCCAGGCAGGAAATGACCTGCCCGTGCTCCCCGAGCCCGCGTCGAAGCATGACGAGAGCCTCACCTACCTGGCGCCGTGGAGTTTCTATGAGCTTAAACGGGTCTTCCAGCTTCGCTTTCTCGACGTCGTATGGAACGCCCCGTCGAAGGCGGAGTGGCACAAGGCCAGGCAAAGAAGGGCGGAAGGCTCCCCTGAAGGGGGCATGCTGTGGCTCGCCAGGGATTGCATCAGGACCTCCAGGCTCGAAGAGGCGGAAAACCTCTTGAGGCGGTATGGCCGAAGGAACTCCTACGATTACAGGGCGCCATGCGGCCTTGCCTTCGTGAAGATAGAAAAGGAGAACTATATCACGGCAGCGGATTTTCTCACCGATGCTTTGGCCCTACGGGTGGGCAACGTGCAGAGAGCCTATCTCCTCATCCTGCTCTCCCGCGTGAGCGAGTTCATCACCTCATCCAGTGGCGAAGAAAAGCTCAGAGAAGCTCTCGCCATAGAGCCTTTTTGCCCTGAGGCAATGTTCGAACTGATCATCCGGTACTTCAGGGGAAGGAGGGAGGCGGACGCGGCCAGCCGGCTCATCAGGCTCATACGCACCTACAAAGAGTATTATCCTGCCGCCCTCATTTCTCCGGACCTGGCGAGGTCTCACGAAACGATCTCCGCGGAACTCGAGAAGCTTCTCGTCCAAACCAAGGGTGAGGCGGACAAGGCAATGGAAGAGGCGGACAAAGACTTAGCCGTGTTGAAGGGCTTTCTCGGCGAAGACGATCCGGACGTTGCCGCGGTATTGGCGTCGCACCGCGAATTGTACGAGCTACTCGATAAGCCCGGAACACTGGTCAACTACTATGAGACCATCGTCAAGGCGGAACGCATCATCGCCTCATGCAAGAGTCTGGATCGGGAGCGGTCTGCGCATGCGGCGGCCGTCATTGAAAAGATCGAGGTCCAGGCAGGAGAGGCCATCCAGCGAAGCAGCCAACCCCGAAAGGCATTGGCACTCTCCCAGCCGATACTCGTCCGGGTGCTCCGGCTCAAGGAGAGCCTTCGGGCCCGGGCGCCCCTTGCCCCCTGCCTCGCTCAATGCGCGGAGGCGGGGCGGGAAGCGGGCATCATAGAAGCTGCGATACGTAAGATGGATGCTCGCTATGCACTTCTGAAGATAGTGACACTGCTCACGAGAGACATCGTTTTAGTCTCCTGCGTCACTGCTGCGGTTGGCTTCATCCTCTTTCCGGGAGCCCTCGGCTTGCTCGGTATGGTTCGTCACGGCTCTCTGCCGCTCGGTCATGCCGAAGCATGGGTGGGCGAGAAGGCGATCCTCCTCACCGGGGGTCTCTTCGCCGCCATATTTGGCACACTCCATGCTCTTCTATCGAGAAGGAGCCAGCAGAGGTTGCATTCGCGAGGCTGAGAGCATCGCGGGTCGCCCCAGGTTCTTCGTCCCTTCCCTCCTTAAGGTCTACACCGAACGTAAAAGGTTCATTGGAGCAGCAAGGTCGACAAAGGCCCATCTCACGGAAACGCTGCCGTCTTAGCCGACTGGAGTCACCACGCTTTCATCGACTATGGAGAGGACTATCGCGTCCACCTCCGCCGCTATTTCCCCTACCCCGGCCGACGGATAGAAATCGGCTATCACTTTGGGCCGGAGGGTGCTGATGAGTATCTTCTCATTCTGAGAATAGACGACCACAGGACAAGGCAGCATGAGGGCGATCTTTATGTCTTTCGCGAGGACCTGGCTCACGTACTTTGCGTTGCATATCTCGATGATCTTCATGGGCTCTCGTGAAAAGCCTTTCGATTCGAGGGTGGCCTTCACGTCGTGCACTGCAAGCACCTTGAACCCCTTTTCGACGCTCTTCGCCTCTATTGCCGCCACGGTCTCGTCGAATCCCCTGGAACCCTCCACTGTGTAATCGAACTCCACCATATGATCCCCTCCCCTTGTGACTCGCTCCTAAAGTATCCTCGATTCCCTTTCCCCGTATTGTAGTACGCCCCGGGCACGCGTGTCATGAGCCGACCGATTTCTCTTTACATTTCCGCACGCTTGCGATATTCAAGTTCGGAAAGGGTACCCGGGACTAACCATTCAAGGAGGACATGGACAAAATGGCTGCACCTTTTGTATCAACCGACTGGCTGGAGCGGAACCTCAGGAATCCCAAGCTGGTGATCGTCGATGCGCGCCCTTCCTGGGAGTATGAGGCGGGACATATCCCAGGGGCGATCAATTCTTTTTTTGGCGCATGGGTCACGGAGAGAGACGGGCTCTCGCTGGAGCTGCCCGCGGATGACCACCTGCTCTATCTCGTGGGCTCCCTGGGGATAAAGCCAACATCGACAATCGTGGTGGTCACCGCCGCTGACAACTCCTACAGCAGAGCGGACGCCACCCGCGTGGCCTGGACCATGATTGTTGCGGGCCTGAAAAACGTCTCTGTTCTCGATGGCGGCTTTACCAAATGGCTGGAGGAAAAGAGGCGGGCGTCGATTAAGACGGCAATTCCGGAGCCCGGTACGTACAAGGTGAGGGTGAGAAGGGACGTAGTTGTCTCCAAAGCCTATGTCATGGGCAAGATCGGAAAAGCGACCATCGTGGACGCCAGGGACGCCAGTGTCTACTTCGGCGTGGCCATCGAGCCCTTCGCGCCGAGACCTGGCCACATAAAGGGCGCTATCAACCTGCCCACCCCTTGGCTCTACACCCCTGAGGGCACGTTGCTGGGCAGGGACGACATCGAGGCCATGGCCGTCAATGCCGTGGGCAATGACAAATCGAAAGAGATCATCATCTATTGCGGCGTGGGAGGGTACACATCCACCTGGTGGTTTCTTCTCACCCGGATGCTCGGCTATCGGGATGTGAAGTACTACGACGGCTCCGCGCAGGACTGGGCCGCAGACCCGAAGGCGCCGATGACAAGGTACAAATGGCGATAGTAAAGGTGAGGAAGAATACGCGCACTCTTTTGTCACCAATCTAGAGGTGGAGCAGCCTGCGCGCGTTCCCTTCGTAGATCTTCTGCTTGGTCGTTTCAGGAAGGCCCATCTTCTCGATGCCTCCGATCGTCTCTCTTAAACAGACGCCCCCATTCTCCACGTCGAAGGGCATGTCGGTGCCGAAGAGGAGATGATCCTCCCCGAAAAACGCGAGGCCGCACTCCATTGACAAGTTGCTGTTGCCGTTGAGCGCGGTATCGGCATAGAACATCCTCAGATACTCTATGGGGTGACGCGTGAGGCCCGGATAATGGTCAGCCCCGAGGCGCTCGAGGCCGTTGTTCCAATGGACAACGGCCCTGTCGGAGAAATAGGGGGCCATGCCCCCGAGGTGGTGGGTGATAAACTTGATGGTGGGGAACCTCTCGAAGATGCCTGCGAAGACAAGCCTCACCATGGCGGCTGTGGTGTCGTAGGGCCAGCCGAAGATGGAGAACAGCTGGTTGTAGGAGACGCTTTCCGCTGCCCAGTCGGGCTGGGTGTAGCTCCGCATAGGGTGGATCCAGATAGGGAGGTCGAAGTCCACCATGAGCTGATAGAGGGGCATCATCGCATCCGTGCTCGGCGGCTGCCCGTTGACCCTCGTGTGGATCTGGATTCCTTTGAAGCCGAGCTGCGTAATCGCCCTTTCAGCTTCCTTCATCGCGATGGCAACGTTGTTGAGCGGCACGTTGGCGATGGCGGCTATGTACCGCTTGGGGTTTCCCGCCACCATTTCCGCTATCTCGTCGTTGCATATTCTCGCGAGCTCTGCGCCTTCCGCTTCCCCGACCGCCTCCTCCACGGGAGGCATGGTGGGCGAGATCACCTGGACGAGGTCATCGTAGGGTTCGAGCCTGGAGAGACGCATCTCTTCGTCCCACAGGGCGGGCCTCCTGTCCTGGACTGCCTTTTCCGCGGGGAACTTGTCCGCGTATCGGTAGAAAGCCTTCTTGTAGCGCGCGAGCACTACGTGGGTGAAAACGTCGATCTTCATGGCTGCCCCTCCTTGATAGGCCTTCCGGGAGACAGCACATCCGGCGCTTTGGCCGCCCTACTCCACTTTTTCCTTGACCTCGCGAGTCCCCTGGATGACATCATATTAGCATAATGTTCTTCGGTGTTGGAACATCGGGCGCCGCGGACAATCCTGAGGACCGAACCAGCCGGTGAGGCTCGATGGAATGGGCGGCTCTTTTGCCGGTTCCAGGCCCGCCTATATGTCTTTTAGAGGGAGGCTCTTTATGCAGACGGATTTCTATTTTGCGGACAGGCAGAGCGTCTTTTTCTCACCCCGGAAGGTCGTCCTGAGTGTCGGGGCCTCGAAGACGGTCGGGGCCGAGGTAAAGGCCCTGGGCTCGAAGAAATCGCTCATCGTCACCGATCCCGGCGTGCTCAAGACCGGCATGGTCGAAGCGATCAGGGAATCGATCCTGGCCGAGGGGGTTGAGGTGATCGTTTTTGACCGGGTGGAGATGGAGACCCCGGCCAGGGTCATCGACGAGTGCGCCGCCTTCGCCAGAATTGAGAAATGCGATGTAGTCGTCGGCCTCGGGGGAGGGACGACGCTCGACACCACGAAGGGAGCCTCTCTCATGGCGATCAACAAAGGCTCGGTGCTCGACTACGAGGGCGTGGAGCGCGTGCCCATGAGAGGCCTTCCAAAGGTCATGATCCCGACCACCGCGGGGAGCGGAAGCGAGGTGACGCGCGCCTTCGGCGTGACCGATGAGGCACACAAGGCCAAGACAGCTGTTGTTACGTCGCATAACCTCGCGGAGGTCGTCATTCTCGACCCCCTCCTTACCCGTTCGCTGCCGCCCGTCGTCACCGCGGAGACCGGTCTGGACGCCCTTGCCCACGCGGTGGAGAGCTACACGTCCCCTCACGCAACCCCTTTCTCAGACTCACTCGCCTTAGAGGCCATCCGCCTCGTGGGAAAGAGCCTCCTTGCCGCGTACTGCAGAGGGGACAACATCGAGGCGCGCCTCGACATGCTCCTGGCAGCCTCGCTCGCCGGACTCGCCTTTACGAGCGGAAGCTTGGGCGCGCCCCACGCGCTCGGCTTCGTCCTTGAAGAGGAGTTTGGGCTGCCGCACGCGAGGGCCGTGACTCTGATGCTCCCCCTTATCATGGAGTACAACAGGATCGCCGCCCTTCCCAGGTTCGCCTCCGTCGCCGCTGCGCTGGGCGAGGAAATTGGGGGTCTCTCGGTGGACCAGGCGGCCGGGAGGGCGGTCCTCGCGGTCGAGCGGCTGCTCGGCCACATGGGCATCTCACCTGCGTTCGACGACTACGGGATCTCCCGGGACGATGTGCCCAGGATGGTCACCAGGGCCGCGAAGCAGGCGAGGCTCCTCGGAATGAATACCCGCGCCATTGGCGAGAACGATATCACCGCGATCTTCAGGCGGGGGTTCCGATAGAAGGGCTGACAAAATCGACCCGGACTTTGTCGACCAAAAGGCAGCCATCCATCTAGGTCGGCGCACATAACTCGACGCTCGCGCGCTCACTTTCTTCATCTCTCCCTCCCGAACGATTGACATCCCGGAATTCGTTATGCCATACTTGACATAATATAATCTTCTTCTCGTCACGGCTGTCTTAAACAAGGGAATACGAGCGCGCATAAGGCTGGACGAGGAGTTGGAGGGGCGAAGGAATCGATGACAAACGCGAGAATGTGGATAGGGGGAAAGTGGGTCGATGCCGAGTCCGCGAAGACTTTTGCCGCCACCAACCCTGCGACCGAAGAGGAAGTGGCCCGGGTCCCTCAAGCAGGCGAGCCCGATATGGACAGGGCAATAGAGGCGGCCCGCAAAGCCTTTCCTGTGTGGTCGCGGAAGACTCAGCCCGAGCGTTCCGCGTGTCTGAGGCAGCTCGCGGGGACCTTGGAAAGGCACGCGGAGGAGCTTGCCCGCCTTGAGACCATGCACCGGGGGACCCCGATCAGAAAATCGCTCCTAGGCGTACGGGCCGCGGCCGACAGCCTTCTGGAGACTTCTCAGGAGGCCATAGCCTCGATGGAGGGGGCCTTTGCCCCCTGGCCGCACATGCCTTTCTATCTGCGACGCAAAGCCCTGGGAATCTGCGCTGTCATCGCGCCAAGGAACGTCCCTTTCAGCATGGTTCTCAGGGGTCTCGGAGCAGCCCTGGCCGTGGGCAACGCATGCATCGTCAAGTGCCCGGGCGCCGATTCTCTGTCAGCCCTCAGGCTGGGCGAGATGCTGGAAGACCTCGACATCACCCCAGGGGCGGTAAATATCGTGACCGGGATCGAGGACAAGCTGGACAGCGCGCTCGCAGCTCGGCGGGACATAGACGTCATCTCGTTCACGGGGACCCGTCAAACCGCCGCGGCGATCCATTCTTCCATACCCAGGCCCGAGTTGCGCCTGGTTTTGCAGATCGAGGATGTCCCCTCCTTTGTCATCCTCGACGACGCCGATCTGGATGCGGCCCTTGCGTTGGCCGTCTCCGGCCCTTACGACAACAGCTTCATGTTCTGGGGCTCTCCGGGCAGGTATTACGTTCACCGCAGAGTCTATGAGGAGTTTACCAGAAGGTTCGTCTCCGCTGTCGAGGCTATGGTCGTCGGCGATCCGCTCGAGGAAGGGACCGACATCGGCCCGGTGGTCGATGCGGAGCACCGCAGCCGCATAGAGGACTTCATCGACGCGGAGACGAAAGAAGGGGCGCGGCTCCTTCTTGGAGGCGGCAGACCGACTAGCCGCCGTCTACGCCGGGGCTACTTCGTCGAGCCCACCGTTTTCAGCGACGAGGCATCCCGGATGAGATTTGCCAGGAACGAAGTCTTCGGTCCCCTGGCGTGCTTCTCCGCTTTCTCAACGGATGCGGACCTGATGAGGATCTCCGGCGACGACAACCTGGGAATCAGTCTATCTGTCTGGACCAAAGATGCGGGTCGGGCGGTGCAGCTGCGTGATATGCTGCAGACCGATCTCGTGTGGGCTAACGGCCGCCTCCTGCCCCGCCGTGGACAAGGCCCTGTGAGCACCGAAAAAAGTCGGCCGGATAGGGAGGGCCGCACGAGCAGCATGGGATTGTCCAGCCGCAAAGGCGGGCCGGCTACGGGCCGTCGCGGCCGCCTCCCGGGCAACTGCCCATGGCAGACCGGGGCTCTTCTCGAACAGTACACCGCCCTTTCGGCCGTATCGAAGGACATGACCGCGGGTCTGGCGAAGCGCCTCCCCGTCAACAACAACTGAAGGCATCGCACGGACTTCAGGCGGTCCCACTTTACCTTTTCGCGAAAGTCGGAAGCGCACTTCATATTGGCCTTGTCATATCGGCCCGTACATGGGCCGATATGACAAGGCCTGCCCGGACCCTATACCCCAGGATAATACATGCATTCTTCTTACCTGCCGGGCGTATCAGCAACTGATGCTGATACGCCCGGCACGGATGGACGAGCGCATGGAGGGATCGATGAGATGTGGATGCAATCTGAGCCGCGTCGCCCGGATGGCGTACTAAATGTACGTCGGAGGGCACGCGGTGAAGAGGGCGCCGCAGCTCGCGATTCCTCCATGCGGTCGGCCGATCCGAATAACAACGGATGCGCTTTTCTCTTGACAAAGAATGATGGCGAATGAGATTATGGACCAATGGTTAGTCCAAGTCTACCCGCAGACCTCACCGAAGCCCTCAGCCCGATCAACCGGGAGAGCCTGAAGGGACAGATCGTCTCCCAGATCAAGTCTCTCATGTTCTCCAACAAGATTCAGGTCGGCCAGAAGCTCCCTTCCGAAAGGGAGCTCGCCAGCCGGTTCAAGGTGAGCAGGGTGGTTGTGAGAGAGGCCCTCAAGTCTCTGGAACAGTCGGGGTTGGTGGCCATACGCACCGGCGCCGGAGGAGGCGCCTTCGCCGTCTCGGATCTTCACATACCTTTCTTCTATGCGGTCTACGACCTTATGTCGGCGGGTCAGCTGGCCAGTCCCCACTTCTGGGAATTCGGAGAGATCATAGAGCGTGCCGGTGCCCGTCTGGCGGCGCGGAACGCCACGGCAGGCGACATCGAGCGCCTCCGGTCACTCAACGGGAAACTCGTGGAGGGCAAGACAGATCCTGAGGAGCTGCTCCGCAAGAACAGGGAGTTTCACCTCGCAGTTGCAGACGTATCGGGAAATCCCCTCATCAGGCTGACCGTCCATTCCCTCTTCAAGATGCATGACATCCTCTACGCCAAGACAGGCTGTCCGGTGCGACTCAGAAAAGACATCTACAGGCGGCACGAAGGGATCACGAGCGCGATCGAAGGACAGGACGGCGAGCTGTCCGACCGTTTGATGGCGGCCGACGCGAAAGAACACGAGAGGGTCATGGCCTCCGAGAAGAAGGACCGCAGGCTCTAGGACGCCTCCCTTAAGCGGATGAGGGAAGAGCATCTCTTCCTGACTTAGGCGAATGGAGATTTCGGGAAGCGGCGAAGGAAACTCGCAATCACGGGATTCAATGATTCGTACGCATTGGAATCGCCCTACCCCTTGGGCTACGACAGACAGAAGGAGGCGGCGGGAGCATCTCCCTGGAAGGGGATGTCCGGGACCTGGCGGACAACGACAGCGTGAGAAGGGCCTACCTGGGCGGATAGGTCCGTCACTCTATAGGCGGCCTCTTGTTGGGAGGCAGCGGATTCTTCATCCCGATCCGGTAGAACTCACCGGTTTCCTTGCGCTTCCATACGACCCGCTGGTTCAGAGGGAATTCCATCCGGATGGCGCCGGGCACGGGACAGTGGGTAACGCAGCACCCGCAGAACCAGCATTCGTCGGGGTAGACTGCAACCGGCTGTTCGCCGCACGCGAAGCACCGCCCCGCCTCCTTCCTGACCTGATCCTCTGAGACGCCCAGCTCGATCTCTGCGAAGGTATGCTTGCGTTCCTCGGGCGCAAGGGAAGGCATCGTCGCGCGCTGCTGCTCGACATCGGCATACTCCTGCCTGTCGAGGCGATCCCAATCCCTCTCGGACGGGATAGACGGTTTTTCGACGGATACGACCCCTTGCCCTTTCAGGTATCGGTTGATCGATTCTGCGGCCCGGCGGCCGGCTGCGCAAGCCTCGACGACGGTCTTGGAGCCGGTGACGACATCGCCTGCCGCATAGACGCCGGCGACGCTTGTGGCGCAGTCGCCATCGACCTCGATAACCCTTCCCACCCTGATCTTGCCGTCGAGGAAAGAGAGGTCAGTCGTCTGGCCGACCGCCACGATGATGCTGTCGGCTTCCAGAGTCCGCGTGTCCGCTTCGTTGTAGCAAGGGCCGAACCCGCCGTTCTTGTCGAGAACCGACGTGCACGCCTTTAGCTCGATGCCTCCCACTGCGCCTGCCTCGGTGCCGATGATCCTCTTCACGCCCCAGCACGAGAGGATCTTGATCCCCTCTTCCTCTGCGAGGGCCACGTCCTCCTCGTAGGCAGGCATGGCGTCCCTGCCCTCGAGGGCGACCAGCGTGACATCCTCGGCGCCAAGTCGAATAGCGCATTGGGCCGAATCGACGGCGACCATGCCTCCACCGACTATGACTACTTTCCGGCCCATTCGGGGCGTCTTTCCGGAATTGAGGTCCTTAAGGAATTGGACGCCGTGAAAGACGCCCTCCAGGTCTTCGCCGGGCACCTCCAGCCTCAAGGGCCCCTCGGCCCCGACTGCTATGAGCACAGCCTCGAATCCCTCTTCTTTCAGCGTGTCGATCGTGAAATCCCTGCCCAGGGCCGCGTTGGTCCTGACTTCTTGACACATGCGCGCGATGGAGTCGATCTCTTTATCGAGGATCGACTTGGGAAGCCGAAAGTCCGGGACGCCGTACCTCAACAACCCGCCCTTCTCGGGACTTGCCTCGAGAAGGGTGACGCCGTGGCCTTCGAGGGCCAGATAGAAGGCCGCGGAAAGGCCGGCAGGACCGCTGCCCACGACTGCCACCCTGTGGCCCGTAGCTTCTTTCACCGGGGGCGCGGATGGACCCCCCTTCTTCAGGTCGAGGTCCGAAATGAATCTCTTCGTCATGTTGATGGCAACGGGTCCCTCCAGCCCGGCCCGACCGCATTTCTTTTCACAGAAGCGCGGGCATACCCGGCTGCACACGAGCGCCAGGGGCGTGGCTTCCTTCACGAGCTTCAGCGCTTCCGCATATTGGCCCTTCGCAATGTAGTCCAGTTGTTTCTTTATGTCGATGCCGGCCGGGCAGGCCAGGGTGCAGGGCGGCGTCTTCTCCTCGATCGGCAGGAGCACGTCCGTCCGGCAAACTCTCACGCACCTCTTGCAGCCGATGCAAAGGTCCGGATCGATGACGACCGCCGGGTTCGGCGTCATGGGATTGGGGACCAGATAGGCTTCGTCGTGTGATTTGTCCATTCGTCTGCTCCTTTCTCTATTCGGCTGTGGAGGCGTCTTTGGTCAGTGCGCCGTGCTCTCTATAGTTCTCTTCGTACGTCGGCGCATTCGGCGGCAGGAGCCAGTAGTTGAACGGCAGCTCCCCCGTTTTCACCTGTCCGTTTTCCTGCCTCACGGTAATGAATTTATTCCATTGAGGCGGGTCGACTTCCGGATAATCGAGCCTCTTGAAGTCGAGGGGTTTGCTGCTCGCCTTGCGGGCAAGGCACGCCTCGATGATCGCACTGTCTATCGTTGCCTGGGCCATGGCTTCGAGGGTGCGCCCAAGCTCGTGCGGGTTCCTTGCCCAGGCCGAGGCAAGCTCGCTTTCCTTCATGCTCTCGAGCCAGCGCAGTCCCATTCGCAGCGCTTCCTCGTTCTTGCTCTCTCCGCAGTAGTCCTGCATGATCTTGCAAAGGCCCGCTTTCAATTCCTTCCACCCCATGCCGTCCTTTCGATGGACCGGGGTGTACACCCGGGCCTTTTCTTCGTCCACCTGTTGCCTGTTTATCGACGCATCGGGCGCCGACAAGGCGTACCCCGCGGCCTTTCTCCCCGCGTATCTCCCCGTGGTGGCCGAGCCGGAGTGGTTGGCGCCGGAGGCCAAGGTAGACCCCGCTGCGTAGAGGCCCTCCAGATTGGTCTTGAGGTCCCAGTCGAAGACAGGTCCGCCTCCTGCCAGCCCTCTCCAGTGGCGCGGCCCATATCCCTTCCACCATGCGCCCCACGTATACAGGTCAGGGGGCTGCATGGTCACCTGAAGCATGTCCTTGTCGGGATCGAACCCCCAATTCTGAAAGGTCCAGTATATGGGGACCCGCGTCTTGCCCTCGTTGCCGATCATGAGACCCCATATGGCCCTGCGCTCGTGTTCCGGCATGCTGGGCAGATCGGCATAGAGGGGCAGCTTGAATTCACCCCTCGCTATGCGTTCGGGAAGGTCGGGAATCGGATGCGGTCCGTCGTAGACAAAGGCGCGCTGCCCGGGAGCGCAATGATTGCGCTCCTCCACGGTCTTCAATATCTTTCCGTCTCTGTCGACCCACGGGATCTCTTTTCCTTCCGCGTCCACGAGGTTGCAGGCGTACCAGGTATTGTGGGCATTGCCGGTGGAATAGGGCAGGTAGCCAAAACCGCCTGTCTGATGGTGAATAGAGGAGGACTCCATCATGGTGAATTCCACCCCTGCGTCCCACATCATGGCGAAA
>Ga0326728_10010422_pt1 | contig 21766 bp, 15 predicted proteins | sample MB3enrmetagenome_FD_207602 | JGI IMG/M metagenome (GOLD analysis project Ga0326728, IMG submission 207602) | Lab enriched peat soil microbial communities from McLean, Ithaca, NY, United States - MB31MN | ecosystem: Environmental > Terrestrial > Soil > Wetlands > Peat | place: USA: New York... | reverse complement strand
TGAGACTCCGCAAATCATGGAGCACACGTATTGGGATCAGGCAGACCGTTTTCTGAATGTGGTGAGCTACATCCAGGGAATCCGTGCGCGCCTCTCGCCCGAAACCAGGACGGATACGGACGAGCTGGGTTCGATTTCCGCGGAGGACCTGGCGCAGGACAAGCCGGGCTACGTCTTCAAACCCATCCCCGAGTCCTTTTGGAACCTCTGCGGCGGCATGTACGCTTACCTTTACGTCGAGCTCGCCAAGCGCGGCGTGGAAGTGGCGGGCGAATCGCAGTTGGTGGGCTATCCCACGCAGTTCCCCAGCGTGTCGATGGTGGATTGGGAGACGGGCCAGCCCAATGCCCGCTTCTGGGTGCTTAAGCTGCTGCGCGATAACTTTGGGCCGGGGGACAAGCTGGTAGCGACGCACTCCGACCTTTCCTATGTTTACGCGCAGGGGTTTGTGACGCCGGCGGGCAAACACAAAATCCTTTTGGTGAACAAGCGCAACCGTCCGTTTGAGGTTACCGTGCCGGGGGCGGAAGGAGCGCCAGTGCAGTTTGTGGATCAGACCACGGGCTTCCAGCCGCCGGCTTCCAGCACCCATACGGGCAATCAGATTACCTTGGGCGGATTCGCCGTGGCCGTTGTCACCCTGCCGAAATGAATGCGCGACGCGCTTGGGAGTGCTGCGGCAAGCTGCCGCGCGGCGAAGTTCCGGGGCGAGAGTACAGGCAAGGCGGGGAATCAGCGCGAAGATCACAGGCATCATTTCCTTCTTTCCTTGCTACAATGCCTCCGCTGCAACGCCCCCGGAGAAATCATCGCAGTGTTGTCTCCGAATCCTAGTAGCAACGAGGTGCCCTCATGGCAAGTACTTATAATCGACGAAGGTTCTTAAAAAATTCCGCCACCTGGGTTATGACGGTGCCGGCAATTTCCGGTTTGAGCGACAAGCAAGGCCTGCTTCTTGGCCAGGGGAATGCCAGTGCCCCCGACGAATTACAGCGGGCATTTCTGGAGCCCCCGGACGGAGCTTGGCCCTGGGTTTACTGGTTTGTTTCGGACGGCAACCTGACGCGGGAAGGCATCACCGCTGATTTCGAGGCGATGAAGCGCGTGGGCATTCACGGTGTCCTCTACATGGAAGTTGACCAGTTTGTCCCCAAGGGCCCGGCGCGTTTCCTGAGCCCCCTGTGGAGGGAAATGCTCCAGCACGCCATGACGGAGGCCACCCGCCTCGGCATCACGATCAACATGAACAATGATGGCGGCTGGTGCGGGAGTGGCGGTCCCTGGATCACGCCTGACCTCTCGATGCAGGTAGTTGTGTACAGCGAAACGGCGCTCACGGGCCCCCAGCATTTCTCGGGGACGCTCGCCCAGCCCAAGACGGTGGAAAGCTTCTACGAGGATATTGCCGTTCTGGCATTTCCCTGCCCGGCGGGAAGTGTGCGAATGGCGGAAAGCTCGCCGACCATGACGTATGGCTTGGATCACAAGCCCTTCGATTTCGCCAAGCTGCTCGACGGCAATCCCGGCACGGTGGTGCGGATTCCTCTGGCCCCCCAGGGCGAGCCGCAATTCGTGAATATTGAATTCCCCCAACCCTTCACGGCGCAGAGCCTGACCGTTTCGCTCGACGAACGGGGCGCTCACCTCGATACGGTGATCGAAGTTTCCGACGATGGCGAACACTATCGGGCTATCCGACCGGCGTCGGTGTGGTGGCCGGTGAGTTCGTTCAATTTCGAGAAGGAAACGGCCAGGTATTTCCGCATTCACATTCCGGCCCAGGGCCCGTACTTTTACAACACCTACAAGGAAGGATTTCCGCTGGGCGTTGTGGAGTTGAACGCTGACACGCGCATTGAAGATGTTGCCGGCAAAGACATGTCTTCGACCCATGGGGGTTACGAAGGCGAGCCGGTGGCATCCCCGCAGGCGACGCTGCTTCGCGACCAGGTGATCGACCTGAGCACGAAGATGGACGCCAAGGGTAATTTCACTTGGGATGTGCCGGAAGGGAAGTGGATGGTGGTTCGCTACGGCCACACGTCCACGGGGAAAAACAACCATCCGGCTCCCCTGGAGAGCATGGGCCTCGAGTGCGACAAGCTGAGCAAGAAAGCCATTGAGGTGCAGTTCGATGGTTTGATGGGCAAACTTCTTGCGGACCAAAAAGCCGTGGGTGGAACGACTATGACGATGACCCACATCGACAGTTGGGAAGTGGGCTCGCAGAATTGGACGCCGGGGTTCCGCGAGGAATTCGAGAAGCGGTGTGGCTACGACCTTCTGAAGTACTTTCCCGTTCTCACCGGGCGAGTGGTGGAGAGTCGCGAGATTTCCGAGCGCTTCCTGTGGGATGTGAGGCGGGTGGTGGGCGATCTCGTGATCGAGAATTACGCCGGACACATGCAGGAAATCTGCCATCAACACGGGCTGACCTTGTCGATTGAGGGTTACAGCGGGGGGCCCTTGGATGAAGTTCCCTACGGCGGGCGTGCCGATGTGCCCATGAGTGAATTCTGGACGGGGGGGCAAACCGAAACGTGGAACAAGGAAATGGCGTCGTCCGGCCACGTCTACGGCCACCCGGTGATCGCGGCGGAATCCTTCACCGCCTCGCCGGAAAACGGCAAGTGGCAGAATCATCCCTATCGGCTGAAGCCGCTTGGCGACCAGTCGTTCACCGAGGGCATCAACCGTTTTGTCTTTCACCGCTATTCCGCCCAGCCATGGTTGAACCACGCGCCCGGCATGACCATGGGCCCGTACGGAATCCATTACGAAAGAACCAACACCTGGTGGGAACAATCCCGGGCGTGGTTGGCTTACCTGGCGCGCTGCCAGGCCCTGCTGCAGAGTGGCCTGTTCGTGGCGGACATTGCTCGTCTCACTACCGAGAGCGCGCCGTATGCTTTTCCCAGGCGCGCGGAGATGAACCCGCCCTTCCCGCCGGGATACGACTTTGACGATTTGCCCACGGACGCCTTGCAGCAGGCTTCCGTGCGCGGTGGCCGCTTGGTGCTGCCGAGCGGGATGAGCTATCGCATCCTGGTTTTGCCCCCCACGCCGTTGATGCGTCCGGCGGTGTTGGCAAAAATCAAGGAATTGGTTGCAGCCGGCTTGACCGTAGTGGGGCCGCGGCCCACCAGTTCGCCCAGCCTGGCAGACTATCCGCATTGTGATGGCGAAATTCAGCGGCTCGCCGCGGAGCTCTGGGGCGAATGCGACGGCGTGGACGTTACCGAGAACCAATTTGGCAAAGGCAAAATCGTGTGGGGCCGGCCCCTCGGGGACTTGCTGCGCGGAATGACCCCTCCGGACTTCTATTGCCACCAAACGGTGGTGGGCGACGATATTCGTTACATCCATCGCACCGTGAATGGTGATGAGGTTTACTTTGTGGCGAGCGGCGTTCCGGAAGCGCGCCGGTTTCTTTGCACCTTCCGTCCCAAGGGAATGCGGCCGGAGTTCTGGTGGCCGGACACGGGCCGAACCGAACCCGCGGTGGTCTACGACGAGGTGCGAAACGGCACGCAGATCGCGCTCAGCTTGGACCCCTACGGATCGGTGTTCGTGGTCTTCCGCTCGGAGGCCGCACTGGATCCGGGCCGCGTCATCTCGCTTCGGCACGATGGCGTGGAGATATCGGGGCTCGCACCCAAACCGGTTCCCGAAATCCAAATCCAGCACAAATCCTGCGCCGTTCACACCAACAAGGCAGGCCAATACTCCATCGAGGCGGCCGAACCAGGCGTCTATGCGCTGAAGACCGCCGCCGGCCATGTGCTTAAGGCGCAGGTCCCGGCATTGCCCAGCCCTCTCACGATCGACGGGCCGTGGGATCTGACTTTCCCCAAAGGCTGGGGCGCACCCGAGCATGTGATCCTGCCGCACCTCATTTCCTGGAGCGAGCACCCCACTCCGGGCGTCAAGTATTTCTCCGGAACCGCCACCTACCACCGCAAGCTCGAGGTACTCAAGACGATGCTGGCCCCGGACCGGGCGCTCTGCCTGGATTTGGGCCGCGTCGCGGTGATCGCGCAAGTCAAGTTGAACGGTCGCGACCTGGGCATTCTGTGGAAGCCACCCTTCTGCGCGGATGTCACCGAAGTTCTGCGGGCCGGCACGAATGATCTGGAGATCAGCGTCGTCAACCTCTGGGTCAACCGGCTGATCGGCGATGAGCAACTGCCCGACGACTGCGAATGGAAGCCGCAATCGGGCAGCCAGGTCCTGGCGCGATATCCGCAATGGTTGCTGGATAACAAACCGAGACCCACCGGCCGCATTGCTTTTACCGTTTGGAAGCACTGGACCAAGGACGATCCGCTGATGGAGTCGGGCTTGCTTGGTCCCGTGCGGATTATTGTCCAGGCCCGGGCGGTGGCGACGTAGGATGATGCCGTAAGGGTGTGGATTGCGCAGAGCAAAGCTCTGCGGCCGGCCGACTGTTTGACCTATGGTTGAGTGTTTTGGACATTTCATCTGAACGTAAGTGGATGGCACATTATGGAAGAGCCGAAGGAAGAGAGATCTGGGGCGTTGACCCGGAAAGAGATTCAGCAGATCAAGGCGAAGCTTCGTCGATTCATCGCTAATGAGGACTATGAGGGTTTCAAGAGCGCGCTTGTTTACGATCTGGGGATACGTCCAGGGAGCGAACGGTTTCGATCCTTGGAATCGGAGTTTTCGAGGCAGGTTGCGGCTTGGAGGAACGCCGAGAAACAAAAGCCTTGATACGCCTTTGCCGCTCTTCAGCCGGAAGGGATTCCAGATGTTCAGCAATGGACTGCACCATTGCGTCCAAACCGTTTTTGTGCCTGTTGCCCATCGCCATGACAAACCTCGGAACCCAAGACATATAGGTTCCACAAAATGATTATGAAGATTACGCACTTCAGTGTCAACACAGAATAGACGGAACCGGCAGGCTGGCCAAGACGTCCGCTCCATAACATCTGAGATTTCCCGGAGGGAGTCATGTCGATATCCAAACCGCACAGCCCGCGGACTCGGCGCGAATTTCTGAAGGTTGCTTCCAGTCTGCCCTTGGCGGGCACGGTGGGCTTTCCAGACGCGGCCCATGCGGAGCCTGCCTCGTCCGGGCGGCCCAACGTCCTCTTGATTCTGCCGGACCAATTCCGCGGGCAGGATCTGGGATGCATGGGCAATGCCGACGTGCACACGCCGCACATCGATCGCCTGGCGTCGGAGGGCGTGCTTCTCCCCAACACTTTCGCCAACACGCCGCTGTGCACGCCAGCGCGCGGGAATCTGCTGACGGGAAAATATGCCCACGTCCACGCCGTCCCCATCAATGATTTGCGCATGGGGGAACTGGAAGCCACGCTGGGCGACCACTTCAGCCGGGCGGGGTATCGCACGGGCTTGGTCGGCAAGTGGCATCTGGATGGCGGCCAGCGGCTTCCGGGCTTCATTCCTCCGGGATTGCGGCGGCACGGCTTCCAGTTCTGGGCGGCGAATGAATGCGACCACAATCCCACGCACAGCCAGTATTTTCGCGACACCAGTGAGCCGATTCCCTTCACTGAATTTGAAGCGAAAACCTGGACCGACATCGCGATTGAATTCATGCGCGAGACCCGCGACAAGCCTTTCTTTTTGGAAGTGGCGATGTACTCGCCCCACCCTCCCTACCACGCGCCTGCCGAGTATCTGAGCAAGTACGATGCGGCGAAGCTCCGCACGCGCGCCAATTGGGTCGAGGCCACTCGAGGCGGCAGCCGAACCGATATCGCCACCTATTACGCCATGATCTCCGCCATCGACGACCAGGTGGGCCGATTGATGCAGGCGCTCAAGGATTTTGGCGTGGAGGAGAACACCATCGTGCTGGTCAGCTCGGATCATGGGAACATGCTGGGGTCGCACGGCCTGATCGACAAGCAACAGCCTTACGAGGAGTCGATCGCCGTTCCCGGCGTTGTGCGCTTCCCGCGTCGAATCAGGCCCGGGCGCAGGCTGGATGCTTTCTTTACTCATGTGGACATGGGCCCGACGCTGCTGGCGCTTTGCGGGCTGCCTGTGCCTCGTGAGATGCAGGGCACGGATATTTCCAGCGCACTGACGGGAGAGGAGCGCCCGGCGCCGCACTCCGCTTTCTTCCAGGTGTTTGCTCCGTATCACACCTCGGTGGTTCCGTTCGCCTGGCGCGGCGTACGCAATGAGCGCTACATGTACGCTCGCTCGAAAGCCCAGCCCTGGGTCCTCTACGATCTGAAGCAAGATCCTTACGAATTGAAGAATCTTGCGGACGATCCCGCCGCGCGCGGGATTCGCGAGCAGATGGAAAAGGAATTGGCCGAGTGGATGGAGCGCAGCGAGGACTCCTGGGATTACACCTGGGATACACCCTGGAACGACCGAGTCCTCGACTACGACCGAACTTTCTACACGTATGACGAATACCTGGAATGGGCGGCGGAACACCCCGAGGTACTCCGTATGAAACGCCGATAAACCGCGCCCTCAATGCGCCGCCGGCGGAATATACGGCACGGCCTGCGTCCCCCTGTTTTGCACACCCCTCACCCTCGATCGATCCTGGTGGGGAAGATAAATGGTAGGTGGATAGGTAATGTGCACGGGCAGGAGATGAGAATGAATGTTGGGCGGCACGGGGATTATGTCTGCCGCGCGCGGCGGGGCATGAAAGTCAAAGCAATCCAGCATGTCGTAGGCGCGATCGTCACGCGCGGTGAGATGCGGCAGGCTCCAGCGCTCCTCGATGAATTTGAGCACCGAGGTGAAGTCGTAGGTGTAGTGCGAAACGAAGTCCTTCTTGGCATACGGTGAGATAACGATCATGGGCACGCGCGGCCCGAAGCCATAAGCGTCCACTTCCGGCGGCGGCACGTGGTCAAAGAACCCTCCGTAATCATCCCACGTGAGAAAAATGGCGGTATTGCCCCAGTACGGGGTCTTCATCAGCGCGTTGATGATTTTGGTGACGTACCACATGCCCTGGTCGAGAGGCTCGGGTGGGTGCTCGCTGTCCTGGAAGTCGGGAATGATCCACGCGAATTGCGGCAGCGTCCCCTTTTGCAGGTCCTCGTAGTAGTCATCGAGCGACACCAGGCGGTTCATCTTTGAATCGTCGTCGCGAATCGATTTGAAGCCGGGCATGGGATTCCACAGGGTAAAGCCCTTGGGATCGGGGAAGGCCATGCGCGCGAAGTTGGCGTTCAAGTCCGCCCACTGTGGGGCCTTGGGCTGGGTCTCCACGTAATACTTCCAGGAAATGTTGTTGATCCCAAAATTCTTCACAATGGATTCGAAGGGGAAGCCCTCCGGCTCGTCCAAATCGTCTTCCAGTTGCTCCAGCGAGCCGATGTTGTTGATCTCGCCGGACTGCGCTGCGACGGTGAAAACGTGGTTGGGCGAACTTCCGGTCATCTCCGAGGAGAAGAAGCGGTCGCAGAGGGTGAACTCGTACGCGTACTTCCAGTAATTGGGAATGTCGGTCTGATCGTAATATCCCATCGTGTAGGGAGAGCCTTCTGTCCACACAAAGCCGTCCATGGTGCCGTGGTCGTAGGCCGCCTGGGCGGTTTCCCAACTGTGCTCCAGGTCGAGCAGCGGCTGCCCCGCCGGCATATGAAAAGGCTTAACGCATTTCTTGCTCCCCGGCATTTCCGCCAGGCACGTGGAGGGCGGAATTCCATCAGCATTGGGGAATGTCCCAAAGTAATTGTCGAAGCTGTGATTCTCTTGAATGATCCATATGACGTGCTGGATTTTTTCCATGCCGTGGGGAGGTCCGGAACTGCCCCCGGCCTGTGCCTTGGGTAACGAGTCTTTCCCCACCGGCGTTATGGCCATCACCATCCCTAATGCCAGGAGGAGTACCTTTGGCAGGACCCTCCGGTTCCATTCGCTAAGAGATTTGCTTGTGTGCATGGAATTTGCCCTCCCCTAATTGCCTTAGACGCGCCGAAGAGCATACGCCCGACCGCGTCGGAACACAATTCATTGAGAGCCATTTTTTGAGAACCATTTATTTAATTCCATTGGCGTGCGTGACGTCGAAATAGGCAACGCCGAGCCGCTGTAGACGTCCGTAATGCGCGCTGAGCCGGGTATTAAAATTGTTCCAATTGCGAAGTTGTTGTGGCGTCCAGGCGAGTTCGGCCAGCGCCAGCATCCGCGGATAAATCTGGCGGTCGATGGCAGCATCGGTGACCGCGATATGAGTCCACATGCAAGCCTCCACACCGAGGATGTGGCGGGCCATGGCGTCGGTGAACTCCTTCGACGCCGGATTATAGGAATAAACTTTTTCCGTGGGTGTGGTGTGGTAGGAGTAATCAAAGTAGGTAAAAGGATTGGGCGCCATCACCACGTCGTGGCCCATTTGGGCCGCGGCCACGCCGCCGCGCGTGCCTCGCCAGGACATCACCGTGGCGCCGGGGGCCAAGCCGCCTTCCAGAATCTCGTCCCATCCGATCATCCGGCGCCCCCGCGAATCGATAACCTTCTCCATGCGCTGCATGAAATAGCTTTGCAACCCTTCTTCGTCTTTCAAACCTTCCGCCTGGATGCGCGCCTGGCAACGCGGGCACTTCTTCCAGGCGTCTTTGGGCGCTTCGTCGCCGCCCACATGAATGAACGGCGACGGAAATAGGTCCATGACCTCCGAGAGGATGTCCTGGTACATCTCGTAGACCTTGTCGTTACCGGCGCACACCGGCTGCAGCAGCCCCTGGCCATTTACCCAGGGGCGTATCTCAAATTTTCGCGGCTCTGCGAGGTCGCAGGCAAGTTCCGGGTAGGTGGCGAGCACTTCCAGCGAGTGGCCGGGCATCTCGATCTCCGGCACAATCGTGATGTTGCGCTCGCCGGCATAGACGATGAGGTCGCGCATCTCCTGCTGCGTGTAGAAGCCTCCGCCTCCTCCATAGCGGGCGTCAAAGTAGGCGCCGCGCCGGGTCAGTTCCGGATACTTCTTGATTTCCAGCCGCCAGCCCTGGTCATCCGTCAGGTGCAGATGGAGGACGTTGAGCTTATAAAGCGCCATGCGATCGAGGGTGCTGCGCAAATAAGCGAGGGAAAGAAAGGTGCGGCTGCAATCCAGCATCAGGCCGCGCCAGGAATAGCGGGGTTGGTCTTGGATGTGCACGCAGGGGACTTTCAGTGGTTTCTTTACCGCCGGGTTCGATTCCATCTCGGGCGGCAGCATCTGGCGCAACGTCTGGACGCCATAAAACAACCCCGCGGCTTTTGCCGCATGGATGCGGATGTTGCGGGGCGTTACGGTCAACTCGTAACCCTCGCGTCCCAGCGTGGGCGACGCTTGAAGCGAGAGTAAGATGGCGCCGCGGTCCACGCTGGAGCTTGGCGCATCGTGCACGGGGAGGGGACCGCCCACCGCGCCAGAAATAAACTTGGAAAGGTACTCGCCCACGCGATGTGCGTAGGCGTCGTCTGACCGCACGAGAATCTTTGTTCCCGGAGCCAAAGTGAAGGTGCCGCGGTTCACCTTCATCTGCGCTGGCTTGGGGATGATGGCCGGTGCCCGCGGAGGCTGGGCGCAAACAGCAGATCCGGCGGGGAACAACAGAAGCCCCATCACGGGGGCAAGATAGATGCGAAAGGATAACGAGCGCATAGAAGACCCCTTAGTCATCCCAAACGACGGGCTACTGAACTCCCTGAGGGCTCGATTCGGCAAAACTTCTATCTCCAATCTTTTCATCAACTTCTGCTTAGAACGATTTTAAGTAGCTTTGTTTTCATAAACTTCTGCTTAGAGGCGAAAAACGACATTTTTTCTATATTTGTCTTCAATAACTTAGGGGCGCTGAACCCCAAAATTGATCCCCGTTTTTTTTGGACACTTTTTAGCCAAATCACCGCAACCGGCTTATTTTCAATAATTTGAATGTCTGTTCGGATCATGATGAGCTCAACTAACTATCTTTATTATCATCAACATCTGTTGAGGAAAACTTTTATTGCTGGTCTTCCTCAGCCTCATTTTCACCCCAATCACCTCGAAAAGTTGCCATCTTACATTCGTAGCGTTTAAGTTTCAGGAGCAGGTTGGTAACCCGCCGGACTTCTCGTACACTGGGTAGATCCTCCAGAAACCAAGTCGGCGTCCAGCGCCTCGCCCTGACTCCTAGTGCCTCGTGCCGGTGCCTAGACCCTGACAACTAGCCGTGGTGCGTGATTTCGCGCTGGCGCCAATCTTCGGATATGTGGCGAGCATTCGCCGTGCCATAGGCCAGAATTATTGCCCATCAGTGAGGAAACGCCCATAAAGCCGTCAAATTGCAGCACGCCTTGGCTGGGGTTTTCGCAGGGTGAAATTCCTGCCTCTGCTGACTTCCTTCCCGGCACAGGAGGTCCGATTTGCGGTCCGATTCGTCGCCTCGGCAGATCGGAAACTCCGCTGGTCCGACCTGATCGGGCCGGTAATCGGAGGGGGCAGAGGGTGGATTGAACCAGCACAGCGCGGGATCGCCCATTTCCGCGCGTCGAACGGCCGGTCAGCGAACCGTCCTTCTTTCGTCTTGTAGCGCGGGTGTCCCCACCCGCGATTCGTTCTCTCGATCTCGAGGACGCGGGTGGGGACACCCGCGCTACAAAAAGACTCGCCGTTCCCTGCTTCCGCGTTCACCCTGGGGAACGCCGGGTAGGGCAGCCATTCCCCGGCGCAGGATGAGGTGTTACACGCTTTGTCAAGTCGACAATCAGGCGTACACGTGTTATTCTTTAAATTACGGCAGAATTTGGGCGACTTCAGGCGCTAATCATTGTGTGCAGTCCCTCATAAACCACAAGATATTCTACGGCGTCATATTGTCCGACGTTATCCCAAAATCTCTTGTATTAGTACTAGTACCTTTGTACTCTTTACGAATTGGAACTAATAAATTAATTTAGCTATCGACTTCTTCGGCGAAGGGAGTCGCAGTGGCAGTTGGGACCCTTCTAAACGGGAATCCGCATAACACTAGTGTAAGACAGCAGTCTGGTGGGTTGGAATAGAAACTCACAAGGGGGTACTCCTCCATTCAAAAGACGTTGATCAAGTCCGGAATACTGACGGCTGAGGAAATGGATCAATTTTCCGAGCTGGCGCGCACTCGGAATGAGCCGTTGTGGAAAACCCTGCTGGCTGAGAACAAGATTACCGAGACATGGCTGGCTGATGCGCTTTCGCAGCGCTTGCATATTCCCCTGGCGGGTGCGGGCAGCCTCGTGATCGACCCGGAGGCGGCGCATCGAATTACGGAGAACCTGGCGCGCCAGCACGACTGTATCCCCGTGGGGGTACACGGGCGCGAACTGGAAGTGGCCTTCGTGGATCCTTCCAACCTCGCCTCGATTCAGGCCATTGAATTCTTTACCGGGAGCAAGGTTCGGCCCCTGGTGGGGCTGCGGTCCCAGGTCCTGGAAGCGGTGGATAAGCACTATTCCCGGGCGCAGGCTCTCGACGTAATTGAAAAGGCCGGCGATCACCCCGAAGTTCAGATCTTGTCCACGATGGAGGACCTCGATCTGGACGAAGCGACCTCGGTAAAGAATTCGAAAATCCCGCCCATCATCAAGCTCGTCAACATGATCATGGCGGAAGCCCTGCGTGAGAAAGCGAGCGACATCCACATCGAGCCCGCCGAGCATGAAATTCACATTCGCCTGCGCGTGGATGGGGTGCTCAGGGACTTCCTGCAAGCTCCTGCTTGGCTGCAAGCCGGACTGAGCACGCGCTTGAAGGTGCTGAGCAAGCTCGACATCGCGGAAAAGCGCATTCCCCAGGATGGACGCTTCAAGGTGCGCCTGCGGAATCGCATCACGGATTTACGGCTTTCCACGTTGCCCACCCAATATGGTGAAAAACTGGTGATCCGCGTCCTGGGGTCGGCCGAGGGAATTCCCGGGCCTGACAAGTTGGGCGTTCCGAAGGACGAACTGCCGGCGGTTCTGGAGGCGGTAAAGCAGCCACAGGGAATGATCATCGTCACGGGACCGACGGGGAGCGGCAAAACCACCACGCTGTATTCGCTCCTCAATTACAAGCAGTCCAAAGAAGTCAACATCGTAACGGTTGAAGACCCCATTGAGTATCAATTACAGGGCGCCAGCCAGGTGCAGATTAACCCCAAGGCCGGGCTCACGTTTGCGGCTTGTTTGCGCTCGATCCTGCGCCAGGACCCGGACACCATCCTGGTAGGCGAGGTGCGCGACCACGAGACCGCGGAAATTGCCTTCCATGCGGCCATGACCGGCCACCTGGTTTTGACGACTCTGCATACGAACAACTCGGTGGCGACGATCCTGCGGTTGCTGGACCTCGGAATCGATCCCTTTGTATTGACTTCTTCCATAACCCTGATCGTCGCGCAACGCCTGGTGCGCGTTCCCTGCGATGCTTGCCGGGAGGCTTACAGCCCGGAACCCCAGGTCCTGGAGCGGCTGGGTTGGAATGATCCCGATTTCAAATTCACCCACGGGAAGGGATGCCGGACCTGCCACGGATCGGGATTCAAAGGGCGGATCGGTATTTACGAGTTACTGCGCATGACCCCCGCGGTGCGCGAAGCCATTAACGCCCGCTCTCCTGATCCGGTCATCCGCAAGGCGGCCATACAAAGCGGCATGGTTCCGTTGGTGGAAGCGGCCCGCAACCAAATCCGGCTGGGCAAGACGACGCCCGAGGAAGTGATGCGGGTCATTCAATGGGTGGATGAGGGGCAGGCTTCGTGCCCCCAATGCGGGAAGCCGCTCTCCAAAAAGACCAGGAAATGCAGGCACTGCGAACCCAAGGTGAAGTCGGTCTGCGCCTCTTGCGGCCAGCCTCTGGATCCTGCCTGGCAGGTATGCCCCCATTGCACTGCTCCGGTTCTGGTTCCGGAACCGGAACCGGAAACGCCGCTTCCTGCCAAGGCGAAATGGGAGAGGAGCCGGCTCGGCATTCCCCGGAAACCTGCGGGGCCACTCAACTAAAACGTTCCTTGATCCGCAGAGACGTTATCGCCAAGGTCGCTCGGTACGCGCCGCCCATTTCCGGCGCGGCGACCTCCATCAGCTTCCCGATATCAGTTTATGGTGAAATCTTCCGTGTAAGTGAGGGTCGCACCCGTGGCGCCCCCCTGCTTCCGCACGAGGGATCCCTGCAATCTCTGCCCCAGGCTTCCCACCACCAACAGAACGGCGGGGGGTTGCGAACGGTCGGCAAAGTCGCCCTTGACCTGAATCCGGAAAGTACCGGGCGTAAAGGGCCGGCCGCGGTTGAGCAGCGGGCGAGTTTCAAAGCGCCCCGCGGAAACAATGACCGGGTAATCGATGGCCACCAGCGTGTCCTCGGCAAAGACGCGAACTTCCAACTGCGTTGCCGTGGGCAGGTTGCAAAGGCCGGTTACCCGCAGGTTTCCCTCATCACTGCGTTGGAGCTGCAATTGAAACTGCGGTACGATCATGCCCAGCGGGTGGGAAATGTACTGCGCAATCTCCAGCGCCTCAGCCATGGCCCCGCTCTGGCGCTCGCGCCACGCCCAGATCGAGGAGGCCGCGAGGAAGAGAATGAGCAAGGCCATCAACCCCAGGCCCCGGCGCGAGAAGTAACGGCGGGGAGGTTTTATGGGCCGCGGCGCCAACGACGAGAGGTCAATGTCCTTGAGGGCGCTCCAGGTGCCGTCGGGCTGCCGCTGGTAGACCATCCCCAGGGCGTTGAGGGCGAAACCGCAGTTGCTGCACTCGGCGTTGGTTCGGTCTTGCATTTGGCCGCAGGAAGGGCATGTGACTGAGCTTCCCGCGGGAGAGGAATCTTGCGCCATGGGAATTGGAATCGCGACCTTTCCCCCGCTCTTGAGGGTCTGAGTTTGTTCTATTCTATCCAATCCTGCCGGAGCACACAACGCTGTTCGGCGTTCCAGGCTCCTCCGCCCGCCCGACCACTGTGCCGGGCCGGAGCGGGATTCTCCCTGGTTGAGACCCTCGTGGCGCAGACGATCCTGGCGTTCGCCCTGCTGGGATTGGCCATGCTGTTCCCCCTCGAGGAACAATCCGCCAAACTGGCCAGTGTCACCAGCGAAACCGCCCGGTTGGCGCAGAAGGAACTCGACCAGATTCGCCAGAATATCTCCGCCTCCTCGGGAAGCTTTACGGATTTGAACGGCAATACCGTGGATGTGGCGTGCCCGGGATCGCCGGGAACAAGTTGTGGGAATCCGCTTACCGCATCGGGGCTCATCGACTTCACGCAGGCGGCTCCGGTGGGGTTCTCGGTGCAATTGACGGATCCCTTGGGGTTCCAGTACTCCATCCGCTGGAACATCACGGTGACGGCCAGCAATGGCAAGAAAACCATCCTGGCGGGGAAGCCCGTAAGTTTGACTGGAGGGCTGGCGCCCGTCGTGCAGTTCCAGACCCTGACCGCCCCCTAGAAATCTGGATTTATGTGGGTACGAAAACATCAACCGGGCAAGGCATTACCGAGGAAGGGGACAGGCTCCATTCCCCGTGAAACGAATTTCCCGGATACGGGTACAAGCCTCATCGAACTGGTCATGGTGGTGGCCTTGTTTGGAACTCTTACCGCCATCGCGCTGGCCCTGGTGCTGCAAAGCTATAAAGGTGTACAGCTTCGCGTGAGCACTTCGACCTTGTTTGACAGCGGGACTACGGCCCTCAGCCAAATGACCCGGGAACTCCGCATGGCGGGCTATCCCTCCTCCAAACTCTTCTATTCGTCTGCGGTCACCAGTTCTCCGGGACTGGTGGCCACGCCGTTCGTAACGCTCACGGCCTACGATGTGGTCTTTCAAGCCGATACGAATAATGACGGGACCGTGGAACAAATTGAGTACGTCGTTGCCTCCGGCTCACAGAATTTGTACCGGAATATTACCCTGGTAAAGTCGAACGGAACGCTGGCGTCACCGACGGTAACCACTCTCCTGTTGAATAACGTCCAGAACCAGATTCAAGGGACGCCCCTGTTTGCGTGGGATACCAATCCCTCCGTTAATCAACCGTTCCCTTTAAATGTGCAGACGATCTACGTTAATCTGGTTCTTAAGTCCAGCGGCAGCGAGAGTGGTTCCACCGCGTCCGTGACCCTGACGGCAACCTGTCCCAGGATGAACTTCTGAGCCATGCCGCACCCGACGAGAAAGGCCGAGACCCGCAAACCTGATTCCCCGGCGTTGCAGATGAACGCCGGTGGCGCGGTGAACTTTTCCCGGGGGACCCTGGCAGATTTTCGGGACCGGGGAATTGCCCTGTTGCTTGCCGTGATCATTATCCTCATCCTCAGCGGCTTGGCGATCTCGCTGGTCCTCTTGACGGATAGTCAGGTTCGCATGGGGCAGACCGCCCAGGGGCAGGGGCGCGTGTTTTTTGCCGCCTTGGGGGGGCTTGAGGAGGCGCGTGGACGCATGAATGGCTCGGCGCCGGATACCATCACCCCTTCGCTGCCCAGTTCGACCACCCAGGTGCTCTACATTGTGAACAGCACATCCTCGGATCCCGTTCAGCCCACGAACCTCTCGTCGCCCTACTACGACTCCGAATACTCCACGGAATTCCCGGGAGGCTTTGCGTCCGCCACGGTCTCCACCCTCAACAGCGATCAACCGGGCGCCGGGACCTCCACCGCCATCCCCTATAAGTGGGTCCGGATTACCCTGATGACCGAAGCCTCGACAAATACGGACATCAATCAGGACGGAGTCCTCAGCCAGACGCCGATTTATTGGAACGGGACGCAGCAGACCCTTTCCTCCACCAACGCAACGCTGGTTTATGTTCTTACCGCCTTGGCGGTGGATTCGACCAAAGTCATGAAGATGTTACAGACGGAGGTGGCGGGAGCAGCGGGAGGAGCCTTCTCACCCATCGCTACGCTCGCTTCTGCGGGTTCAGCAACATTTTCGGGCAGGGTTCTCAGTGGTGGTAGTCACGGGAGTAGTCCGCCGAATATCATCATCAGCGGCAACGACAGCAATACGGGAAGCGGAGGCTGCTCGGCTCCCGTCGCGCCCTTGCCGGGAATCTCGGCGGCTGGTTCAATAACTTCATCCGCGACGACGATCACCGGCAATCCCGCCATGCAAGCCTTCCTCGCGCCTTTTCCGCTGCCGGTGGCCACGCTGATTTCGGAGTACCAGACGAGCGCCACCCTGATTACCTCCGTGGATCCCAACCACGTGACCTTCAGTGGAACAAGCTACACGGCCACGGGTACGACGCTGGGCACGCAGCCCTCCGGGGGGAATTCCGGGACCGCCCAAATCGTTTATGCCGATCAGCCGCTTACCATCACCGGCACCGGCAACACGGGGTACGGACTTCTGCTGGTCAATGGCAACCTGTCCGTATCGGGCAATCTTAACTATCAGGGAGTGATCATCGCCAACGGCCAGATCAGTTTCTCTCCTGCTTCCTTAGGGAATATCACGCTGAGCGGCTCCATGCTCAGCGGCGGCAACATGTCCCTTAGCTCGCCAACGTCTTTGGGCGGGGCAACGATTGACGCTACGTATAATTCCTGCATTGTGGCCCAGGTTCTCCCCAATGTCAGTGGCGGGACTTCCTCCGGTACGAGTTCGGCCAACACCTCCCCCAAGATTCTCGCTTATCGTGAGCTCAGCTACTGAGGCTGGCGCTCTCCAAGTCTTCCGATTTTGTTTGAGCTTTATCTTTGCCTTTCCTCTTTCCGGTTGGTTCTGTGTGGTATACTTGCGCCGTTTTACGGTTGTCCGGTTCGATATGCGGTGAATGAGGCTTGCGACGCCACAACGCCGGCAGAAATCCCGGTTCTAGTGCGGCGGGGATACGCCTGGCGCGGGGGCGGCGTGAGGTTCGATCCAAGCGCTAACTTTAAGGAGTGCGACTATGTCTGACCGAGGGGTGTTTCTTGCTGCCTTCCTGACCTTGGTTCTTGTGGTTGCCGGTGCCTTCGCCCTTCCCCAGCTTTTCATTTACGAGCTGCTGAAATCGACGATCATCGTGGTTATTGCGGTTATGGTTTTCTTCGGCGAGGACAAATTCCCTTACATGATGGGCATGATTGCTCCCATCCTCTGGTTTGCTTATAGCTTGCTGACCGGGGGGTTCATAAGCGACTTCGCAGCGATGTTCCGATTCCTGAGCGGTAAACCGTCCGGTCCACTGGAAACACCGCTGCACGGCTTCGCCATCCTCTCGGCTGTAGCCCTGGTGATTGTCTGCGCCCGTGCCTGGCGGAAACAAGTTACGGAAAAGTTCCTGGGGAAAACTTTTGCCACCGCCCTGGTTGTGGGATTGATCTGGATCGGAATTCTTGCCGTCTGGCAATTCCATGCGATGTCGGCTGGCTAATCAACCTGGGGCGCCGCCCTCTCCAGCCATGACGCGTGGGCGGCGCCGCCCGATCCTTCACCCGATCTTTCGCCAGTTGACCCACGCCCGGAGTTCTGAGATTCTGAGAGGGTGGGCAATCCATTCAGGTACTTGGAGCGAAGCCTCCGCGGTCGAGTTCCCACACCGCCCGCGGGGTAGTGTGCGCCAGTTCCGCAAACTGATTGAAGGGGGCAAGTTCATACCGCATGACGGCTTCCGCCGAGAGGTTCCAAAAAGCGAGGATTATCTTCCGCAAGGATCACACTGAGGATTTGTGGTCCATCCGGGTTCGCCCCGAACACCCCCTTGCTTTTAAGCCGGGCCAGTATGCAACGTTGGGAATCGAAGAGCAAGGCAAGGTGGTGGAGCGGGCGTACTCCATCTGCTCGAGCCCGCATGAGGCGGAAGTGGAGTTTTTCTTTGAGCTCGTCATGCGAGGCCGGGTTACCCCGCCGCTTTACCACCGCCAGGTGGGCGATACCTTGTTGATGCGGCGTAACGCCAAGGGGAACTTCGCCTTTGACGGCAAGAGCAGGCATAAGCAGCATCTTCTGGTTTGCACGGTGACAGGGGTTGCTCCATACGTCAGCATGGCCCGGGCGCTGGCGCGCGAGGCGCGACAGGGACGCCCTCCCGGCGCCAAGGTGGTGGTGCTGCAAGCCGCCAGCCGCTCCTGGGAATTTGCCTATCGCGATGAACTGGAAGCCCTCGCCCAGGAATTTTCGTGGTTAAGCTATATCCCCGTCATCAGCCGGCCGTGGGAAGACCCCGAATGGAAGGGCGAAGTCGGGCGCGTGGAAGACATCCTCCGCAAGTACGTCGATGCCCTCAATCTCGAACCTAAAAACACCACGGTCTATCTCTGCGGCCACCCCCAGATGATCGAAAACGGCAAAGGGATTTTGCGCCGGCGCGGCTTCGCCAAGGAATCCATCCGCGGAGAGGTTTACTGGGAACCGCAAAAGGAAGCCAGCTAGCGAGGCAGCTCGGCAAGCCGCGGAGCGGCTTGGGGGGTGGGCTGAGAGGGCTGGATATCCAGGCCGGCGAGGTGCGAAATCATCTGCACGGCCATCTCCGCGAACTTGGTCTGAGCTTGGGCAACCGTGAGGGTGAAGTTTTCATGCTGCTGCGTCAGGAATTCGGCGCGCGCGTAGAGGAACATGTTGCGGCGTCTGGCCAGGAGGATTTCGCTGTAATCCAGGGATTGCGCCTTGGATTTACGGAAAAGGCGCGATTCAATCCACAGCATGCGCCGCGACGTCAGCAGAACCCAGGTGCGGCGCGGCCCGCCCGGGGAGCGTCTCCAGCCCGGCAAGGCTCCCAGTAACTCCTCATTCCGCTCCAGCAGCAGCGTAAACTCCGCCAGACGCTCCGGGGCGACCTCCAGCAAGCTTTCCTTGAGGTTCGCTTGAATCTTCCTGCGAAAAACCCAGCGGAAGATTCCGCCCAAAGCGGAGCCGGCAATGCCCAGGTCAAACGCCAGGGTTCGCAGAATGCGCGGCCCGAAGAAAACAAATAACACCACGAAGATGATGACAATGACCAGCATGACCCAGGGCGCATAGACGGAAAGGAGCGTGGTGGTGAGAACGCCCGCGTCTTCGCCGAGGCTGATGGCAAAGTTCGCCGTTCCATAGCTTTTGGAAGTGCTCATCAGGCGCACGCTGGATTTGGTGGAGTGCGCCGCGGCCGCCAGCGTTCCGCCCATCAGCATGGCCAGCACAATTTCCGCGGTGTTGTTGGTGTTCAGCGTGGCGCCGGTGGCCAGCGCTCCGGCGAGGGGCCGCAGCAAGGTGTGCAGGAAGTCCCAGACATTGTCGAGCACCGGAAATTTCTGGGCGAGAATTTCACAGAGCGTCAGCGCGCCCAGAATAAAAATGGCCTGGTCCGAAGCCAGCCATGCAAATCGCGGCGAAAGATGAATCACGTGGCCAAATCGCGCAAAAAGGGCGAGCAGGAACAGCGGCAGGTAGGTGTTAACCCCGCTCGATAACGCCAAACCCCATGGAAGTCCGCTGATCATCTGATTGCCGATTGCCGATGGTCGATGGCCGAATGAAGAAGGCCACTTTGCATCCAAACCTCGCGCCGGAAAAGGCCCGCTCCCCTATATTTTCACACCGTGTGGGAAGGGAATCAAGGGTTTGCCGATGGCTGATTGCCGATTGACGAATGTGAGCGGCCGATTGACGATTTCCGGTTGTGCGCAAGCAGCCTCGGAAGTCAACTACTGAACGTTTTCAATCGGCAATCGGCAATCGACAATCGGCAATGTGATACGCCACGAGGGTTTCCGGCCAGAAGGTGACCCTCACTTTGGCAATCCGGCTGGTGGGGAACAAGCGGTGCAACTGGCGCGCGGAAAGCAGTCCCAGTTCCTGAACAGTGCCCTTGGGAATGTGCGTGCCGAGCAAGCGGTTGTACTGCATCTGCATGGGGCGGGGCAGAAACTGGAAAAACGGCAAGTGATGATGGGTTTCAAAGGGGTACCAGAAATTGGGAGTGGTCACAAACCAGCTCTTGCCCACACGCATGACTTCTTGGGCGAATTTCTCCTGGCGGCCCGGCCCCAGGATGTGCTCGATGACGGCGTTGGAAAACACCAGGTCGAAACTCTGATCCGGGAAGGGAAGCGTGCAGCCATCAAACAGCGCATACTGTGGCTGCGGATAATGCCGGCGCGCCGCTAGAATTTCCCGGGCTTCGTACCCGCCCGCCACAATCCGCTCGGGATGCGGGTAAACGTCTTCCAGGGAATACTGGAGAAACACCTCGCCGCTCGCCCCCACGTCGAGCACGCGATCTTCCGGGCGCGGGCAAAATACTTTGTTCAGCAAATCGAATTTCTTGGTCCGCGACCGCCGGCTCAGGCTTTTGAGGACACGTCGGAACGCGTTGTCTTTGGCTTCCGGCACGTTTTCTCCGCCCCCAGATAGTATATGGAAAATGGTCTGGGAAACAGGTGCCTTTTCCAGAAATATTCCACCCGTTTGCGGGCATTTTGTTTATGTCCGCACGTAATATGGATGGGTTATTGCTCGGATAGTACATTGAGGCCTGTGTTGGCGTGGAAACCCGCAGCAGGGCGAGGTGTCAAGTGCTAGGCCTTGGATGTCAGGAGCAAGGGTGATGGATGAAGCCCACTGGGAGATTGGTAAAAATTCCGATCGGTCCCAATGAGTTTATAAAAACAATGACGTTAGGCCATAGTGGGGAGCATCTCGATGATTGGTGCTGAAATTCAAACGATGAAAAGAAAGGAGTTGTGTTCACGAAATTCAGGAATGGGGCGGTGCCAGAAAAGATGTTAAAAATGAAGGTTGCTCCCAATGGTTGATTGAAAACAAAGGGGCAAAAAAAGTGCTCCCAATGGTTGATTGAAAACAAACAAGTTAGCCTAGTTTTACGATGAGTTGCTGAAATTAAATGAGATAGGCTAGAAAATCACGAATGATGAAGGCTGAGTCTTGAGGGACCATTCCGCACGATTACGGGAGTATCCACAACGGCAGGGGCGCGAAAATCCTATGGTAAACTCGGCAGCGCAATGGGTGGAATCACGCGGCGAGGTGCGGCTGCGCCCTTCGCGAAGCACGGTTGCCGCCGCGCAGAGATTCGGCAAGATCATAGCCATGGTATCTGACTGATCCAGATGAGAAGGCAAACCATTTCCGTTGCGGTGTTTTCGGTGGCGATGTTTTTGAGCGCCGCGTTGCTCTTTCTGGTAGAACCGATGTTCGCTAAGATGGCGTTGCCGTTGCTCGGTGGGAGCGCCGCGGTATGGACCACCTGCCTCGTCTTCTTTCAAGTGACCCTGCTGGTGGGGTACGCTTATGCGCATGCCTCGGTGAAATTGCTGGGCAAACGCGTACAAATGGCCCTGCATGCGGCGGTGTTGTTGGCGGCCTTGGCAATGCTGCCGGTTCATGTGCCCGCCGGATGGACGCCGCCCCTCGAATCCAATCCCACCGGGTGGCTGCTGCGGCTGCTCTTGGTGGCGGTGGGCTTGCCCTTCTTTGCCTTGTCCGCAACCACGCCCATCCTGCAAAAATGGTTCGCGCAGTCCGGGCATCCTTCTTCCCATGACCCCTACTTTCTCTACGCCGCGAGCAATTCCGGGAGCTTGCTGGGATTGCTGAGCTACCCGTTCGTGCTTGAGCCCTTGCTTCGACTCAGCAATCAGAGCCGGCTCTGGACCTGCTGCTACGGGTTGTTCTTATTGCTGGCGGCCGGTTGTATTCTGCTGGGGTGGCGCTCGACGCACGATGCTTCCGCCCTGGCAGGCCCGCCGCCGGACACGCAGAGGGAAGAAGTGCCCGCACGCCACGCTGAGAATCCCACGCGGCGGCGGCGCTTGCGCTGGGTGGTGCTTGCCTTTGTGCCTTCCAGCCTGATGCTGGGGGTTACCACCGCGCTTACC
>Ga0326728_10010420_pt1 | contig 21767 bp, 16 predicted proteins | sample MB3enrmetagenome_FD_207602 | JGI IMG/M metagenome (GOLD analysis project Ga0326728, IMG submission 207602) | Lab enriched peat soil microbial communities from McLean, Ithaca, NY, United States - MB31MN | ecosystem: Environmental > Terrestrial > Soil > Wetlands > Peat | place: USA: New York... | reverse complement strand
AAACGGAATTGACGCAAAATGCCCATTCGCTGGGCACCGCCCCCGCAGGCGCCTCGAATTCGATCGCCGTGATTCCGTCAGCCGATGGGTCGTACACTCCTCCATCCGGCACGGCGTCCCAGCAATCTGACGAACAGATCGGCCGGATCGAATCGCTGCTCTTTCGCGCGATCACGTCCATGCCAGACTCGAAGTCAACGTGGTAGGGGCCCCGCTGGGCGACGCTTGGCCGCCGAGCGCGCGCGTCGCGCCGGTGCCAGGGCCAGAAGCGCGGCGGTCCCAAGGACCCCTGGGAAGCCCGTCGGGCCTGCACCCCTCACGGCGCAGCTGCATCCGCCTGACGACGATATCGTTCGGGAAAACGCAGCGTCCGCCTCACCGTCGCCACCGCTGTCGGCCCCGGCTGCACTGCCTGCGTCGGTTCCGGAGCGAACGAAGTACCCCGTCGCGAATGCCAGAACCGCATTCTCGGTCGTTTCCCCTTCGTTCGAGGCCCATGAGCCGGTCTGATTACCCTGGTCGAGGTAGCACTTAGCCGGTGGAGTGCCCTCGTTGATGAGCGTCTGGAGCGGCACGTCCGCCCCGCTCGTGTATTGATTCGGACCGCCAGAGCACCATCCCGGCATCAACTTGCCTAGAGCGTATGCTGTCCAATGGTACGGGTGCACGACCGGATTCGAGCCGTACCCCGTGACGAAGGATTGATTGAGACTATTGTCTCCTAGGAGCCAATCGAGCTGCGCGAGAGCAAGGCGACGGTAGGAGTCGTTGCCCGTCAACTCGTAACCGAAGATCAGCGCCGCGGCGTCGTGGAGGAGATACTCATTGGATTCCCAGATGTAGTCGGATGGACCGCTTATCACGCCATAGCCCGTGGATGCGGTCGCCGCTTGGAAGCTTGTGTCCAGATCCACGATGGTGCTCACGACATTCCCCTTGGTGGCGGTGTCGGACTGCGGGTCCATCGCCACAGACATGTACCCGAGCAGTTCCGGCGTCTGCCAGGTGACGGCCGTGAGCGGGGTTGCCTGAACCTGGGCGTCAAACGTCTGTGTCAGCGTTGGATCGTGCGTGGCGCGAACCATCTCGGCGAGGGCCCACAGCACCTCCTGCGAGGGATCGGGATCGGTATAATAAATGTCCGTCTCTCCGATGTTGGGGTTCGCGCTCACCCACTTCCAGGCGCTGTTTGCGGCGGCGAGACACTTCGTTGCGAACGCCGAATCGAGCGACGCGAATACGCGCGACGCCTGGGCCATCACGGCTGCGAAATCCGCGGCGTCGATCGTGGACGCGAGGCCGGTGCTGCGTTGGTACGGATCTTTGTCCGGGGACAGGCCCCATGCGAAGTTCGGCTCCGTGTCGACCTTGTGCAGGACGCTCCCATCGGCCTGCTGCATCTTCAGTAGCCACGTGATGCCCCAGCGCGCCTCGTTAAGAATGTCTGGCGTCCCGTTCCCCGACTCCGGGATATCCGTATTGACATCTCCAATCCACATGGCGTTCAGCTCGTAGAGCCACATCATGTAGCTCGCGCTGATCGCCGCCATAGGCGTCCGTTTGCCGAAGTCCCCCGCGTTGTGCCATCCGCCCGTCACGTCGACCGACTGGGACGGATCGGTTCGGAGCACCGCGTCCGCCGTGTGGCAAGCCGGGTGCTGGATGCCGGTCTCCGGGTCGTCGATCGCGACGCCACAACGGATGATGTAGAAAGCGCGCATGGCATCGCGGAAGAGCGGCGCGTAGATGTCGCCGCCGATCGTGAACGACGGCGATTGCGTACCATCCACCGAAACGGCGTACTGGCCTGGCGCGGCGAGGGCCGAAAAGTCCCCCGTAAGGACCGACTCGCCCGTGGAATCGGTGTCGTCGAACGCGCTGGTCGCGAGAGTGCCGGTCATGACGGCCTGTTCCGTCGAGGAGAGGACCGAGAACGCGTCGCCCGGCTGCGCGGGGGAGCCGAGAGTCACGTGGAACGTCTTGCCGGCCGACGGCAGATAGCCGATCTGATTTACCTTCGGTGCAGCGATAACGGGGTTGTTGGCGATCGGCGCGGCGTCCGCGGCCGCGTAGAACGAGCGTCTTGCAAGGGCAGAGGCGTCCTTCGGGGCCCCTACGGCGGATCGCGACACAAGACCGAGGAACGCGATCGCCACGAGCGTGCGGCGCCACCGAGCTCCGGCGTGCACATTACATGTCCACGCGTGGACGACGAGGCGATTTGTGCTCATTCAATTCTCTCCCATTTGTGGCAGCGGAGCCCGTCCGCCGTCGCCGACGGTTCGAAGCGATCCTCCCGACTTCGAAGGTCTCAGCGTGTTACTTGGGATGAGCCCGGGAGTTCCGTCACCTGTCCGAATGGGGCCCCCACCGTCCTCCGCGATCCCCGCGCCGCTCACCTAGCCCTGACAGCTCCCCGACCTCGCGGTACTGAACCCGGCGGTGGGAGCCGCCTGGTGGATGGCGACGTAGCGCAACGAGTGACCAATCGTCAGACGTCGTCGTCGTTGTCGTCGCCGACGTCGTCAAGCTTCGCCGGACTCGAACTATCTAGAAGAGCGGCCTCACCGACCGATGGCCTCGCCGTAGATCCAGCCTTCCTGCGCGAAGGCATCGCCGTACTTGGCCGGGAACCAGCCGTCCTGCGCCGATCCGACGTGAATGACCGTCCCCTGCTTCAGCCGCGCCGTGACACGTCCCGTTCTCGGCGAGTCACGCACGAGCGCGACGTCCCACACGACCTGGGCCGTGTGGTTGGCGTTTCCTGTTTCATCGCGCGGCGGACTGGGTCGCTCGCTCGGCGCAGTGGGTCGCTCGCTTGGCGCGCTGGCTTGCTCGCTCGGAGGAGCGGGAGCTTGGGTATCGAAGGTGACCGTATAGTTCACCGTCACGCGCGGGTTGACGTGGGCGACGGTCTCCAGGCTCACGCCTTCGAGGGCACTCTTCGCGCACGCGACGAGCCCCTCCGCGGCTGCACCCTTGCGCCCGGAAATCGCCATCGTGCTTCGCACGAAGTCCGCGCGAACGACGAGGCGAAGCTTGTCGGGCTTGTCGGCCAATGACGGACATTCGCTCAGCTTCTGGAGGCCCTTGGCCACAACCCGGTCCAGACTCGACGTTCGACCGCAGTCGGCGCCTCGCAGCGTTTCGCCCTCCGAGGTCCTGCACGAGATGACGACGCCGCGTCCAACACTCACGGAGAACGCCGAAGGCGTCGCGGCGGCCGACGGGGTCGGGGGCGCGACGAGGGCCGCGGATTCCCCGTGGGCCACGCCGTCGTGGACCTCGGGAGTCGCGCTTGGCTGCAAGGCGGGGGCGCCTGCCCTTCCTGCCCTCTCGGACTCGGCGATGGCGACCGAGGAATCGGGGGACGGCTGGGGGAGATGAGGTCCCACGCGCACGCCCACGAAACGGGGCCAGGTGACGCCCACTGCAAATCCGATAAGCGTAATGACGCCGATCTTCGCCCACGAGGGTCGATCCTCTGCGGGGACCGGCATCTGCACGATGGGGTGTCCGTCCGATGAGTGCGCAAACATGACTAAGTTGCTCAATACCACATGCGCCTACCAGCGGGCGAGAACACGGGTGCGATTTTCGGCTGGGGCAAGAGCTAGTCGGGACGCCTCACGCACGGGCCGAGGGGAACACCCTGATTCGCGTGCCATTGCTATGGCGTGTACGCCGCACCAGGAGTACGACCCCCGCGAGCGCGCAAGCGCAGGCGTACGGGAATGCGGGCCCCCCGTACGGTCCCATGGCTGGGATATCGAGGAGGGCTACATCGCCGTCTAGGATTTCGGGTGTGGCCGCGCTTCCGTCGCGGGGCTGCACGACCGGCCCCTCCACACTCACGCGGCCGAGCGCATCTCCGATCGAAGAGACCCCGGTGCTCGTAGCACGAACGAGGTCCCGCCGGAGTTCAATCGACCGGAACGTGGCGAGCGCGAGGGCCATTCGTGGCGCGACCGAGTCGCCGAACCATGCGTGGTCGGCGAGCGTGACGAGGAGATTCGGCGCTGGGCTGGCACGGCCGATCTCGCTCGGGGCCTCCGGCAGAATATCCTCGTAGCAGATCATCGGCGCAATGCGCAGCGGTCCGGTCGACAGGACGGTGCTGCCAGGGCCCGGTACGATGTCGCTCGCATACGTCAATTGCTTGCGAGTTCGCGCTGCCCACTCGGGAAAGCGGTCGGAGAATGGAATGTATTCCCCGAATGGCATGAGATGGACTTTGTCGTAACGCCCGTCGATGCGGCCGTCCGCTGCCACGAGCAACGCGCTATTGTAGATATCCGACCCGCCGAACGAGTGCGTCAGTGCGCCCAGAAGCAGGGGGCCGTGGTAGGTCCCCCGTAGGGACCACGGGTGACTGCCGGCGAACTCGCGGTCGAGTTGTCTATCGAATAGGAACGGGAAAGCCGATTCCGGCCAAACCACCAGCTCTACTCCTCGCTTGCCCAGCGCATCGGTCCCGGCTCGGAGGGCGTCCACGTATTCTTGACCGTGATGCTTGCGATCGTCCGCCGAGACGACGCCAAGATTCGGCTGTACGATCCCAACACGAGCGTGACGTGCGCGGGCGCGAATCCATGCGATATGACCAGCTCGCGCAAGTCCGAGGGCCACGATGGCCACGGCGGCGCCCGCCGCGAGACGCACCGGACGGCCGAGGCGAGCGCGTTCGGATCGCGCCAGCCATGTCTCGGCGAGCACGAGGTTGATCAACACGACCAGGGAAGACACCGCGCTCGGTCCGCCGATCTCGGCCACTTGCAGCATCGGCCAGGTGCGCCAGACGCAGATCCCGAGATGCCACGGGAACAGGAAAGACACGACGGCTTCGGCCAACACGATTGCGAGCGGTCCTGCGACGAGCCACGGAATGCGCGCGCGGAAGGAGAGCAGGGTGGACAAGCCAGCCCATAGACCGAACACGATAGCCTGGTAGGCCGATATCGCCACGACCGCAGCGGCAGCGTGCGGGAGCGGCATATGACCGAATCGTTCGATCAACCGCACTCCCCAGGCAAAGCCATAAAGGTTTACGAGCAGTCCGGTGACCCAAGCGTAGGCGAAGGCGTACGCCGGCGCCATCGATCGCACGCAAAGATAAAGCGGAATGAGTGCGATGAGACCAAGAGGCCAGAGACTGCGGACGCTTATCGAGGTGCCCAGCAGAGCCGCGGATAGGACAGGCGCTCCGAGCATGAGTGCCAACCGTCCTCGAAGCACGCCAAGTCGCGGCGTGACGCTCGCGCCAAGCTTGCGCGCGCGTTTCATGCTGCGGAGCGCAGCCACGTAAGCGCCGCGTCGCTCCTCAAGCCGGGACACTTCAATCCAGGCTCGCGCGCTCTCGCTGAATTCCCCCGCAGACCCCGCCGCTATCGCGAGCGTCTTCCATGCGCCGAGTCCGTCCGAGGTCCGGAGGACGGCGCTGCGAGCCTGCCGCAATGCCCGCAGACCTTGGGCGGAATCGGTCGACCGCCGCTCGACCGCACTCGGCGCCCGGTCCTGCTTCACGGTTGACGCAAACGGCGCTGTGCCCAGGGGTCGACGCTCATCGCAGGAGGTACGAGCGGGCTGGGTGGCGCCGGCGGGTCGGGCATTGCCAAGGGCAGCGTTCCCTGTGGAGGATGAACAAAATCCGGCATCAAGGTCGGCGCCACGAGAGCAGGCGACGACGCCGCGGCGCGCGTCGCCCCCCAGTCAACCGCTGCATCGGTGCCCGTCGTCACGGTTCGGAATGCCGCTGGGCCGCCAGAGAATGCCATGCTCCGGGGTGCCATGTCCGTCAAGGGATCGCGAGCGTTCGTCGGCGCGTGGGGAACGCGCCGCACGTCGCGCATGATGACAACACTGGCGACGACGAACGCCGCAACAATCCCGATGGTTGCGTGACCGCTCCATCCAACCATCGGTCTGCTTCGGCCGTCTACTCGATGCCGCATCCAACGCCTGCGGCACAGTACCTAGCCAGTGCATGGGACGCAAACCAGTGTGTGAGCGAGTTCGTCCCCGTGTCGACTTCCCGCACGTTCCACCCCTGGGACTTCATCACATCGATGTTGTATCGGAATTTTTCCAGAGTTTGCCCATGGAGATCCGGAATCGGATCGTGCGTTCCGTCGACGACCTCAATCACGCTCGGCATCGGGCTGTCGCTGAATTGGGATACAGCTTCTACGGGCAACGCGATTGCCAAGACGTGGTCGACGTGCACATCGTGAGCAATAATGACTGCCTCCCACGCTCCGAGGCTGTGGCCGCTCACGACGACAACCCGGTATCCGTTGGTTCGGTCCGCTTGGATGTCGGCCTCCACCGCCTTCGTCACGTCGTCTTCGCCATGTCTCTGCAAGTCGTCCTTGACGAGATCCTTCATCCACGCGCCGGTCCCCACTCCGGTGATCTCGTAGTGCACGACGTTGTTGGAATCCACCCATCGGATGGCCCGTGACGGCGTTTCTCCCACGTCCACCACCGAACAACTCGGCTTGTTGGCGCACGTTGGCCCGCTCGCGGACGCCATGTGATTCGCTTCTCTCGCCAGGTGAGCAACGATTTGATCGTGCATGACCTTGCCGAGCCCCTGGGCCGTATACGCCCAGCCGATTGCCGTCTTCAGGTCGTCCGGCAGCGGGCTGACGGGAGATGTCACGGCGGAAGCTGCGCCGCCGATGAGCGCGTTTCCGAATGCGTTCGAGACTTTCAGATACCCAAAGCCGCCTCCGCCGATGCCTTCAAGAATGGATCCGATCGACGTGAGCCACTCGTTGTGCGTGGCATAGCCGGCGACGCTCGTTGCGGCTCCCGCAGAGACCGTGGCCAGCACCCATACGGGCGCCCCCGTCACGAATGAAATGGCCACCGAAGCGATGGCAGATACGACAGGCATGTGTCCAGTCGGATCGACGTTTGATATGGGGTTGTTGTACCCGAAGGAGTACCGGTTCAACGCTTGGGACTTGAACTCGTCGGGGATCACCGAGTCCGCCGAAATGAACCGACCGAGACTCGAATCGTAGTAGCGCGCTCCCATGTAGACGAGACCCGTTTCGGCGTCTTCCCTGTGCCCGCCCCATCCGAAGTCATTTGAAATCTGAGACGTGGAGGCCAACGTCGCGCCAAACGACGCGTAGTCGTAGTCCGATACCTCGGAGCCGACGCTGTTCGTGATGAGTCGAACCGACCCGAGGTGGTCTTGATGATACCAGTACGTGCCTGTGGCATCCCGCTTGGCCACTCTTGCATTGGCGAAGAAGTAGTACTTGACCAGCGAACCGTTCACGATGTCGAAGGTACCGAAATACAGGTCGGTTCCGTTGGGCCCGTTCTTGTACACGCGCTGTCCGCTGTAGTCGTAGTCGAACGCGACCGTCTCTCCCCCACTGACGATGGATGTCACGACGTTGTCGGGATTCCAGGTAAGCGTGCGACCTGCCCCGCTCACCATGTTGCCATTCGCATCGTACGTGTACACGTTGCTACCCGCCGAGGTCACGGCGTGCACGTGCGCCGCTGCACCGTAGGCGTACGAGCCTACTGCCGAATTGGACGTGATGTTTCCCAGTGCGTCGTAGGTGAACGCCTGGCTCGAAGCCCCGCTCACGGACACGAGACGCCCCATGCTGTCGTACGCGTAGCTCACGTTGAAAAGTGAGTTCGTGCTGGACGATACGGATGTAACCTCGGCGGCAGCGTCGTAACTGTATCCTGCCTCATACAACGTGGTCGCGCCCGAGGTGACGGTTGAGTTCGTGAGCCAGGCACGGTTGTTGTCGTAAGTGAAGTTCGCAGTCGTGCCGTTGGCATAGGTCACGGACAGAATCTGTCCACGAGAGTTGTACGTTGCACCGTTGACGTAACCGCTCACACTGACCGGGCGTCCGTCAGCATCGTAGCCGTAGGCCACGGTCTCCGCGTCCGGGTACGTGACCGACGAGAGGCGACCTGCTGCATCGAACGCGCGAAGCAAGGTCTCGCACGTGCCATGAATGCACTTGGTAGCCGATGGCACCCGACCCATCGCGTCGTAAGTGAACGACGACGACCCAGACGCGTCGGTCACACTCGTGACTTCCCCGATGCCCGCGCCATGGCCACTCTCGTCGTAGTGCCACGTCGTCGCATCTCCGTCGCTCCGAGTCCGACTGACGCGTCGACCGAGAATGTCGTATTGATTTGTTTTCGTCTGGCCCTTCGCGTCCGTGGCGGTAAGGAGGTGCCCATCCGCATCGTATGTGTAACTCGAGCAGCCAACGTCCGGATCGCACTCGGACTTCAACCAGCCTAGCGAGTTGAAGGCATACGTGTGCGCGTGCCCGGCGGCGTCGGTGACAGCAGTCGCGACGCCGAGGGCGTTGCGAGTGTACGTCGTATCGTACGTCGTGCTGCCCAGATAGTCGCGAACGTCGACGACCTTGCCGTAGGCGTCGCTCCACACCGTGGACTGGCGCCCGAGCTCGTCGGTCGTCGTGACGTAACCGACTCCGTACGCAGTGCTCGCTTCGGTCCCGTCGGGGTAGGTGACGGTGCTCGGTCGACCCGCGCCATCATACGCATAAACCGTGTAGACAGGCGTTTCTCCCGCGGCGTAGGGCGCTGACTTCTTCCAAATACGGGAGGACGTATCGCTGTAAATCGTGTCCGACGTAATCCCGCCGGTGGCCACGACTCGCCACACGCGGCCGAGGCCGTCGGTGTACGTGTCCGACCACTGACCAGCCGGAGTCCCGTCCTCCACGACTTTGTGGACGTGCTCGCTGGTGGGACTGCCGAAGCTCAGATAGGCGTACGTCGTCACGGTTCCGTCGGCCGTGGTCTGACTGACGGGACGACCGAAGACGTCAAGAGTGGTGACCGTCGTTCCACCATTGGCGTTCACGGCGGACGTCTCGATGCCGAGCACGGTGTCGTACGTCTTCGACGCGCAGTGTCCCAAAGCGTCGCAGCTCTTGACCAGATACGTGTCCGACGAGTCGTACGTGTAGGCGCTCGTTTGATTGCCCATGGCGTCGTACTCCGCAATGACGCTCCCGAGGGCATCGAACGTCGTCTTCTTCGTGAGGTACCCTCCGGTGTCGCTATTCCAGTTCATGGTCTGCGTCAGCAGGCCCGTCGTAGCGGGTTGAGTGTACGTGGTGTTGGAGTCGTAAACATAGAGCGCCTGCTTGAGCAGGGTCCCTGTCGTTCCAATCCCAGAGTACATGTTCTCGTACCCCTCGAAGCCCACGATGTAGTTGGCGGTATTTGGAAAATACCCTCGGACGGTGGTGCGCTCGTCGCCGGACACATCGTAGTCGCCGTATTCGTATGTCGTGCTCGCGTTCCCGTATTGATCGAATGCGAATTGTGTGAGCACACGGCGGCAGCTCGTCGTTCTGTCGCATTCGTAGTCCCAGCGGGTGGTCAACAACGATGTGTACGGAGCGGATGCGTTCTCCGTGTACGTATTGAGTGAATACGTGTAAATGTTGCCCGTGGGATCGCGCAAATACGTGGAGTCCGGTTTGCTGATACTGCCGATCGATTGATGGTAGTATGTCTCGGTGTAGTCCCCCGCCGCATCGACCACGGACTTCACGTAACGGAAACCAAGGAACTGTCGCTCGGTGGCGGACCAGAGAGCTCCCTGGTAGCTATAGTTTACGGTGGAGGAGGCCCCGCGCCCGTCGGTGGTGGTCGTCGCGGATACTGTCTCCGCGATCATACCGAGCGGCAAATACGTGTTTTGCCAGGCCGAGCTTGGCGTGTAACTGACGGTGGTCGTACCGCCCGCACCATTCGTGGTGGACGACATCAGGTCTGGAGCCGTCGTGGGCGGCGATACCATGTACCAGTATCCCGAGGAGTCCGGTCCCATGAGGATCTGGGACTTGCCCACTCCTTGGAGGTCAACGGCGCGAATCCGAGCGGTACTGCCCTGCCACTGGGAATCGGTACCGCAGAGCAGTGCCCCGTCGTTGGCCCAAGATTGCCCAGTCGAACGCAATCCATACCAGCACCCGTTCGCGTCCGGGCCAATGACGTAGTCCATTCGGCCATCGCCGTTGTAGTCAACGTTGTTGATGCGAGGGGAATCGGAATCGCTGCCCCAGTTGCCATAAGCGCCGACGGCCCAGTACCCGGCGTTCACGAAACTGTTGCCCGCGGAGAGGAGCACCGCCCAGTCGCCGTTCGCGTCGGGTCCGATGGAGACGTCCGTCTTTCCGTCGCCGTTCACGTCGATTGTGCGAATGCGAGCGGGACCGCTCTGAAACTGCGAGTAGGCGCCGCAGATCCACGCTCCGTTGTTGGTGAACGACGTTCCCGTGGACGTCAAGACATACCAGCACCCCGAGGCGTCGGGCCCGAGGATGATGTCCGACCGTCCGTCGCCATTCACGTCGACTGTATAGGTGCGGTCGGCCGAACCGTCCCAATTGCCGTACGCTGTCACCCACGCTCCCTCGTTGAGGAAGCTGGTCCCGGTGGAGAGCAAGACGTACCAATTGCCCGGGCTGTCGGGTCCGATCACGATGTCCATCTTCCCGTCGCCGTTCACGTCCATGGGGCGGATGCGCCCCGCGTCGCTGTTGTCGCCGAATTGGCCATACGCACCGGTGACCCACGCTCCCTTGTCGACGAACGAAGTGCCGGTCGACAACATGACATACCAGTTGCCGCTGGAATCCGGTCCAATCTCAATATCGGACATACCGTCGCCATTGACGTCGATGGCGTGAATGCGAGGGCCCCCGCCTTGCCAATTTGCATACGCTCCGCAGATCCAGGCGCCGCGGTTCGTCAGCGTGGCGCCGGTCGATGTCAATACGTACCAGCACCCGGAGCTGTCGGGACCGAGAATCGTATCGACTTTGCCGTCTCCGTTGACATCGCCGTTGTAAATTCTGCTGGCAGACGAGTCGGAGCCCCAGTTTCCGTATTCGGCCACTCCGGGCGTCGATGCAGTCAGAGCGTGCGAATTGGCGGTATAGCCGAGACTGTGGGCGGGGAGGGCTGTTCCTCCGGTAACGGCGCTGCCCGAGATCGTTGCATCACGTCCGTACTGTGTGACGCTCGACAGCATGGATCGTCCGGACGTGTTGCTCGTAGTGTAAGCGAGTGTGTACGCGCGCAGGGTGCTTCCGTTCACCTGGACGCCGATGGTCTTCAGCCGGTACGCCATGGTGCCGAGGGACGCGGCTCCGAGCGCGAACGTGGTCGGGTCGGGCCTGGCTTCATTGTAGAACGTGATCACCGTGCCGTTGTAGGAAATGGTCGATAGGTAACACTGGCTCGCGGTCCCGCTGTCGCACCAGTAGCTGTAGGTTGCCGTGTTGCCCAGACGGTCGGCAAACGTAGACAGCGCCCAGTTGTACGTTCCGTTGGTGACGGTCGTGAGAGCCTTGTAGGTTGCGGTCAGCCCGTTCTTCCCAGTGACGGTCCACGTGTTGTTCGTCGTGTTGCGTGTGATTCGCGAATAGTTTTCCACCTTCGCGGAGTGAGTTCCTCCGGTCAGGCAGCTCGGGCTCTGGCTCCCGACCGCGCAGGGCACCAGTTGAACGCCGTCGAGCAGAAACACGTCCGTCGCATCGTTGTACGTGGGCACGCCGAGCGCGGCCGAGGCGCGTTGGATGAGCGATGAGCCTCCCACACCCCACCCCACGCCCGCCCAACCGTTGGGAGACGTCGAGGAGTAGTGAAGTGTGATGTTGGGAGATATCCCTCGCCACTGAGGAACCGAAATAGAAACGTCGGTTCCGAAAGCACCATAAAACTCTTGAACAGAGCCCTGGTCGACAGACTGCGCTCTTGCCGGTGAAGCGACGGTGATCGATGCGAGCAACGCACCGATGAAGATCGCCAATGCGACGAGTCCATGGAGCGTTGTCCAACGAGGGACGGCCGCACCCTGCGCGACCGGACACAGATGGCACTGTACTTGGTTTCGAAGACTCATATCTGCGATTCCTTTGTCCAGGAGTCATCGGATGCAGAGGTCACCACCGCTCCGTTGAGGCCGTCAGGGTCGCGCGCCATCCACACGCCACGCAAGCGACGTTTGCGTGAAAGAATATGGCGACTTCGTTTCGCGACAGCCATCAATCCGCGAAGACGGATCGCGACGGCGCGGCGAACGGCCCGCTCGACCCCAATCGCACATCCCCCCGCATCAACTCGGCGAGCTCTCTACCGCTCCGCCTTGCGCTTCGCCTCACCGAGCTGCTGCTCGGCCTCCAGGGCATCCAGCGCAGCGGCGAGTTCTTCGTGATCGCTGCCCGCAGCTCCCGACGCGGATTGCCCCGCGGGCACCTCGACCCGGGCCTGCACCGGCGCTTTCGCAGCGGTGGGCTCCTCCGGGGGCAGGAGCCCCATCTTGCGTTTGAGCGCGACGAGATCGTCCTCCGTCCCGTGCTGACTCTCGAGGGCTTCGAACTTCGAGGCGAGGGCGTCGCCCGTGTATTCGTCGGCCAGGTCCGACTGCGCTTCGGCCTCGGCCTCGATCTGGTCGACCTTCTGGGCCATCCGGTCGAACGTCTCGAACGCGCTCTGGTCGCGCAGCCCGCTCATCGTCTCTTGAATGGCCTTCTGGGCTTCCGCGCGCTTCTTTCGCGCGATGAGGACATTCTTCTTGCGTTTGGCTTCTTCGATCTTGTCATTGAGCAGGCGCAGCGCCTTCTTGATGCTGTCGACCGCGGCCTTCTGCTTGGTCCACTGATCGCGATAGGTCGCGACGAGGTCGTCGTGTTCGCGCTTTCGCGCCAGCGCTTCCTTCGCCAGGCCCTCGTTGCCAGCCCGGAGGGCCAGCATCGCCTTGCGCTCCCACTCTTGGGCGTTGGCGGATTCCAACTCCAGCTGCTTCGCGAGGCGCTTCTCGTCCGCGATCGATGTCGCGACTTGTTTCTTCGCCTCGACGAGCTGGTTGTTCATTTCCAGAACGACCTGATTGAGCATCTTCTCGGGATCTTCCGAGCGGCTTATCAAGTCGTTGAGGTTGCTCTTGATGAGTTGTGCGAGGCGGCTGAAGATTCCCATGCTTTTTCCCGGGCTTTCGGCGAAGTCAGAGCGGTGCGGAAGGAGACGCGGGGGCAGGGGCGCCCGGGGCGCGTTGCGCGAGCCGCGCGAGTTCGGGGACCTGTTCGGCGAGGGCGACATCGATTTCGTCGAGGGTGGCTTCGAGCTCGTTGAAGTCGAGGTTCTCGAGCTCCAGGGCGCTCGACAGGACGATCGTGTTGCCATCGAGGCCGTAGCTCGCGTGCACGAGTCGCGTTGCGTTGAGCTCGAGCAGGTGGCGAAATAGCGCCGTCTGGTCACGCGCGGGAGACGCGTCGCCGATGTGCACGCGAACGACCACGAGCGGTGCATCGACGCGCACGATGGCGGAAGGCATCTCGCCCGACGTGGCGACCGAGAAGGTTCCGGGCTGCGAGTCGATCGCCTGGTAGCGCCGATCGAGTCGAAGAAGGTAGGCTTCGACGTCCTGGGCTGTGCGCATGGCGCGAGACTAGTCGGGGCCGGACCTCGCCTCAACTGTCATGGCGTTCGCCGTCGCGCACGACCGCGCCGGTGGTTATGCTATGGGCTAGGCCCCAAGGGGGGCCTCGGAAATTCGCGTTGAAGGTTTGGATGCATTTTCGGATGCCACGTGCCATTGCCGTCGTCTCGTTCGCGGTAGCTGTCCTGAGCGCCGCGCTGGCGGTGCAGATGCTCGGGCGTGACCCCCGCTCCGTCGTTCTGCTCGTCGCCTTCGGGGCGATTCTTTACGTCCCGGCGCTCATCGGGCGCCTTCGCATGCGGCGCCTGCTCATGTCCGGGGACGTGGAACGGGTCATCGGCACGTGGGCGAACTCGATCAGCCGCGTTCGCCATCCCGAGACGATGACGCCCCTGCTCCATGCGACGGCCTACGCGGCGTACGGATGGCACGATGCCGCGCGCCGGGCGCTCGAACGCGCGGTCAAGGGCCCGGCGTGGGACGCGGCGATCGAACAGCGCCTGTTCATCGAGACGCTCCTCGACACGTTCGAAGGCGACCGCCAGAGGGCCGTGTCCAAGGCGACGCTGCTCGAGGCGCTGCCGATTCCGTCGGCGGGCTTTCTGGCGCGGCGGCGCATCGAGGCACTTCGCAGCGGTCTCGGGGCCCTCGCGCGGGCCTTTGCGCACGCAAGCCGCGAGGGGGACGCCCGCGCGCTAGAGCGTGCCGCCGCCGCGTCACCGCTCGTCCATTGGGCGATGCGCTACGCCGAGGCGGTCATCGCGATCGACAAGGGAAGCCAAAGGCAGGCGCGAGACCTGCTGTCGCGGGCGCCCGCATGGCCCGCGGAGAGTGCGTTCCGGGAGTACCACGACGAACTGCTGTCGCGGGTGTCGGCGTAAGGGGCCGGGGGACGCCCCGTCAGTCGTCGCCGCGGTCGCGGGAGCTCCGTCCGCCCTTCGCCTTCGACTTTCGCCCGTCCTCTTCCGGAGCCAGCGCTTGCTCGATCTGCTCCAGCGTCAGGCCGACCTGCCTGGCGCGACGGACTGCGACGTAGAGCACCGGCCGCATGGTGCGCGGGGAGGTGTCGGCCGCCTCGGCCGCCGCGCAAACGACGATGTCCACGAGGTCCTTCGCGGAGCGCAGGGTCTCTGCCGTTGCGGAGACGGCAGGTTGCGGCGCGTATGGCGCGAGCCCGAGGTTCTCCAGCGTCTCGCCGATGTGCGCCGCGGCTTCGGTGGCGAGCTCGGGATTGACGGGCGCGAGGAGCTGGACGAGGGAGCGGAGCTGGCTCTCGGTAGGTTGGGCATTGCCCGCGTCCCATCGGCTCGCCGTGCGATGGGACGCGCCGAGGGCGGGCCCGAACTCGCGCTGGCTCATTTGCAGCGCTTGACGGGCGACGACCAGCATATGCCCGAACGTCAATCTCGGTTTCACGACGGCCATGGTGCGGCCGACCATGGCGCAAAGGCGCGCCGGGGACAAGCTTTTGCGAGCGAGGTTGGCGTAACCCTCGTCGGACTTGGCGTCGTTGTGGATGTTTCTGGCGCGTCTGTCGGCTTCCTACACGCTACATCACGCTCGATTGGCGTATACTCCGCTGACAAGGGCGCGAATGTCAGCTCGATTGGCGCGTATGTCGGCTTCGATGACGCCATGGTCGCCGCGGGATGCGCCAAGTGCGCGCAGGATGGCGTTCCCAGCGCGCGGGGAGATGCCACCCTCGTCGAGGGTGTTGCCAACCTCGTCGAGGTAGACGCCAAGCTGGGCGAGAAGGACGGGTACCGCGACTCCGATAACGCCATGGTCGACGCGGGATGCGCCAAGTGCGCGCAGGACGGTGTTCACGTCGCGCGGGGAGATGCCAACCTCGTCGAGGGTGTTGCCAAGCTCGTCGAGGTAGACATCAAGCTGAGCGAGAAGGCCAGGTACGTCGGCGAGGGTGGGTCGCTGGTCGTCAGGGGAGACGCCACGGGCGAGGGGCAAGACGCCACGGGGAGCGGGGGATGAAACTGGGTCGGCGACGGCGAGGTGTTGGTCGGCGAGGGGATTGTGGGGAGGGGCGAGGGAGGGGGTTCGCGCGGGGAGATGGTTGGGGGGGTGAGGGCCAGTCATGGGATAGGAGGAGGTCAAGGCGAAGCGCAAACTCCCCGCCTTGCCGCGGGTCTTGCCGTGAGCGTGCCGACGATTGCCCGGTACGTCGACCTGATGGCCGATCTCCTGCTCGTGCGCCGCCTGCCGCCGCTGCCTGCCAACATCGGAAAGCGCCTCGTGAAGTCGCCGAAGGTGTATGTCAGGGACAGCGGGATCCTCCACGCCCTCCTGGGAATCGAAGACCACAACGCCCTCGCGGGGCATTCGGTGGTCGGCACGAGCTGGGAGGGTTTCGTACTCGAGAACCTCTTGGCGGTGGCGCCCGCGCGCACGCAAGCGAGCTTCTACCGAACGGCGGCCGGCGCGGAAATCGCCCTCGTGCTCGATCTTCCGAAGGGGGACCGATGGGCCATCGAGGTCAAACGCAGTCTTTTGGCGCATCCGGCGAAGGGATTCCACATCGCTTGCGACGATATCCAGCCGGCGCGGCGGTTCGTCGTTCACGGCGGCGACGGGCGATTTCCGATCCGCGAGGATGTCGAAGCCATCGACGTGCAGACGATGGCGAGGATTGTTTCGGTGGCGGGGCGCAGCGACAACGTGGTGAGCCCGGGGAGAGGCGGCGTGACTTGACGCTCCGGCTCAGGACATTACCCTGGGTAATGAATGCGCTCATCCACGTCGACCGTCACGTCGCAGAACCAGATCTCGATCCCGGCCGACGTGCGGCGGCGGTTCGGCATCGTCCCCGGGACGGAGCTCGTCTGGGAGGAGAAGGACGGCACTCTGGTTGTCCGGCCTAAGCGCTACGCGCTCGATGACCTGCGCGCCTTCTGCGCGGAGCGATCGGTCCGCAATCTCTCCCTGGTCGCGATTCGCCGCGCACGGAACCGCGCCGCGGTCGCCAAATATGGCCGCCGCTGACACGAACGTCCTGCTTCGCCTCCTCCTCGACGACGACGTGGAGCAGTCGCGCACGGCCCGGTCGCTTCAACGGATCCATGCTCCGCTCTTCGTCTCGCACGTGGTGCTAGCGGAGCTCGCGTGGGTGCTCGCGAGCGGGTACCACTTCTCGCGGCAGCGATTGCACGTGCTCCTCGAGATGCTTGTGGACACCGACGGTTTCGCTCTGCAGGATCCGAACGTCGTGCAGGCCGCCCTTGCACATCATCGCGCGTCCACGGCCGACTTCTCCGACTGTCTGATCCTAGCCATCGCCCAGAGCGCCGCCGCGCAGCCCCTTGCGACGTTCGATCGCAAGCTCGGTAGGTTGCCGGGCGTGCAGCGACTCGGGCGACGGACCCGCTGAGTAGGTCTCCGGCGTCCGTGAACGCGCAATCGACCCTTCATGGCGATCGCGCAACTCAGTAGCCATCCTCGATGCGGCGGACTTGCGGAGAAGGATGCAATTCGCAGCGAGAGACCTCAATGGTAATGTCCGACAGTCTCCACTGGCAGGACAAGATCGATGGCCCATCCACTGAAGTTCTGTGCCCTCGATTCACGCAAGACCCAACCTCCGATGGACCTTGGGGCCTTCGAAGGCAAATGCGTGAAAGTGTCTCCGGTCGAGGATGGACGCAAGCGGAGCTGGACCTCCATGGACGCAAGCCGGACGCCTCTGTGCCGGTTTGGAACCTCGGCGGATGAGATCGACATTCGGAAGAACGTCGACGCTTCCCTGCCGGAAGACGACTTTCGCGGGACACGTCCAGCCCTCGGGCCGGGGACCAGCTAGGTCGGCGCTGCCGATGCCAGCGAAGTCGCAAGGATCGGAACCAAAGCCGCGAGCGACGACACCAACCATCGGTCAACCCTCATTCGAATTGCCATCCCTGACACCTCCCAAAATCAGAACTACCCCCCCCGCGCAGTCAACTGCTTTGTTCAATAATCTCGGCTGGAGGCTTCCGGCGTCCGCAGAGAGGCGCAAGCGCACCCATTGGGAGGTCCCCGGGAGTGCCCCGTCGCTCGGCCGCATCCCATAGCGAGGATCTACGGCCTGCCGTCCCGGCTACACGGTCGTGACAGAATCGTCGAGACTATGGGTCCCCATGGCGCTCTTCCGCTGCGTGCGGACGCCTTGAGCGGCAAGAGGGTCTGGCCGCCAGAATGCAACTTTGGACTCAAAAGCACCCCTTCCCCGCGCCCGCGTCGCCCAAGCCTCTTGCAAGACACTTCAACGGCGCCGTGCAATCCGCGTTCGACGTACACGATGTCGTGCACAATCCGCCGACACAAGTCCCATTGCCGACTAAGCAATCGCCGTTCCCCGTGCACGCGTTCGTGCACATCGGCCCAGACTGGACCGTTTCGCAGACCGATGTGTCGCCTCCGTCGTTCAGCTGCGCCTGCTGTCCGCAGTCCGAGAGTCCGTCGGGGCATGGAGTTCCGTAGAGCGCGTTCCCGCTCGCCGTGGCGAGCATCGATACGTCCAGATATCCGGTGACTTGCGCTCCCATCGTGGGTGGGGGCGAGAAGCGGACGCTCCCCGAAGTGGAGTACCCCAGAGCCGAGTTGGAGCTGTTGTCCGCCATGACGGCGGTGTCGAGGCATTGACCGGGACAACCGAAACAGCCGAAACATGGCTTCAATTCGACGAGGCCGGTGGCGGCTTCCGTGGCCGAGAGTTGCACCTCGAGACCGTATTGCTCGTACAAGATGTCGCTGAATCCCAGGCTCAGCGTGTCACCGTCGAGAATGCAGTATGCCGTCGCAGGAAGCGACCACCGTTCACTGCCAATCCGGCCGATCACCTGCGCCGCTTCGAGTTGTTGACTGGCCTGTTGGGACGCATAATCCATAATCGTGCACTGAAACCCGCCAATAAAGCGGTTCGCGGGCTCGTCGATGCACTGGCTGATCGATTGATCGCAGACCTGCTCCTGGGGGCAGTCCGCCAATTTGTCGCATCCGACCGTGGCAGGCGGTTGATCGGGAGCGCAAGCTGCGGCGAGCAGTGCGAGGGCGGCGACGCAAGTTCTCATCGCAACGGACCTCCCGGCATCGGCGGTGACGGCAGACTGATTTGCCGCGATATGCCGAGCGTCGGAGGCGGCGGTTTGGGCTCGGCTGGCAGCGGAGACGGAATGCGAGGCGCGGGGGCTTGGTTGCCGGGAGTCCCTCCAAGATCCGGCAAGAGCGGAACTTCGAACGGCAAGGCGTCTCGAATCGCCTTCTGCGCCTCCTTGATCGTGACCGCGCCCGAGAGCACGAACATCGCGGTCGTCTCGTCCGTAGACACGGGAACGACCGCTTTGGTGATGTACGGGTCAAGCGCTCCAAAGCGACCGTCGCCTCGCGCGACGACCACACCCGCCGTGGAATCGAACGAGCCCAGCGTGAGCCCCAGCCCCAAGGTCCCGCCGTACCTGTCGAGGCGTATGAGATACAGGGAATCGACCGTGGTCCCGATCGCGGGTGCGCTCGAGTTGTCCGTGAAGAAACCGGCGCGCAGGGAGATTGCGCGGTTGAGGGCCAATTCGGCTCCGACTGAGATGTCGAATACGTCCTGGGCCTGCGTGCTGAGCGAGACGGGAACTCCGTAGCTTCGGGTGACCTCGCCTGCTTGCTGGACCTGGTAGGTCTGGACGCCAGTGGCCTTTGCCGCCGTCTGAGCCGCATAGTAGTGAACATCCAAGGCAAGAGAGAACCCTTGCCGGTGGTCGAGGGCTATGCCCACGTTGAGCCTCATGGGCTCGGAGACCGAGTAGTTCAGGTCCTCTGTGGTGATTGTCGAGGTTTGGGTGAGCTGGGCGCTGTTGCCGCTGGTGGTTGTGTACGACGAGTTCGTCGAAGCTCGCAAGTGGCCGTTCGTCGCGATGGACGGTGGCATGAATCCAAGGCCCACCCAGATATCGGGAGCGACCCGCATTTGCATTCCCACGATGGGAGCGAACGAGAGCGATTCATTGAGTTGAGCGTTCTGCCCGGTGTATCCGCCGACGGTGACACCCAATAGGGATTGCGTAAGTGTTGCGTTGTTCGTCGAGACTTGGCGCCGGTAGATGCCGTATAGGGACACCCCCAGACGGAGCCAGTCTCTAAGCCCAACGGCGTACGTCGGTCCGAGGTAATAGACCGTATCCCGCTCGGTGATCGCAGCCGTTTCGAGCTGCTGCCCGGCGCCGTTGCCGACCTTCCCCGACGCGCTAGCGACGAGGTCCACGCTGCGCGCTCCCGGAATGACAAGTGAGACCCCGACTCGATGCTGTATCGTAGACTTTGGCCCGGACAAGTCACGGAAGTACATCACCGAGCTCGGAGTCTCACCGATGCTGGTCGTGCTGAAGCTCTCGCTCTGGGCCTGATAGCCAAGGGCTGGTGGAGGGCCGCTCGGGAAGAAGAAATTCTGATAGCTCCTTTGGGTGTAGCTATAAGCCGTCGCTGAAACCGCAAAAATGTCCCCCGGAACCCCGGCCAAGCCGGCGGGATTCAGATACGGCATCGCGGAGTCGTTGCCGGCGGCGGTGCCCGCGCCTCCCATGGTCGCCGTGCGACCACCTATCGGAAGCTCGCGGTAATTCTGGGCGCGGCCGAGGCTCGGAGTGAGGACGGCAGCGCCGAAAATGACCCATCGGAACCAGGTCGCCGTGAACCGCGCCGTCATCGAGCCACTCCGTTCGACGCGTGAATCTCGGGATTGAGCGTGGCGGTCGTCGAGGCACACGTCGTCAGGACCGAGTGCAGGCGCCCGGCCGCCTTAGCCGTGAGCACGGCGGCAAGGGCCGCGCACGCCACACCATGCTCCCCCGCGGATTTCACGTCGTTCGGCAATCGCGTCGACGTCGTGACGAGGGTCTCGACGTTGTCGACGAGGCGCCGTCCCAACGCGATCTCGGCGTAGAGCAGCGACGGGAAGTTGTCTTCGATGGTGTGGGCGAGGCGTTCGACATTCTGTCCCCCGATCGATGCGGCGACCGTGACCGAGGGCAACGTGCAGCGCGCGTACAGGTCCGCCTGCGCCTTGCAGAGCAAGGTGCACTCGCCAGCGTTGCCCGCGGCCGAAGCGCACGTCGACCCGCACCGCTGCCCCCTGTCGGCGTCCACGTCACAGTGCGGCGGCGCGATGCTGATCCGGATTTCGATGCCCGCAGCCGTCAACCCCGCGACCGTCGTCTTGATCGGCTCGCAGAGCTTGTCGAGTGGGGCATCGGCCGGCATCGGCGGATAGCCGAGGTCATGGCTCATCCGGCGGCAGGCATCGGCGGCCTGGCGCTCCATCTCGATCGACACGTCGTAGAGACCGCGCACGGCGGACACGAACGCGCGAATGCGACCGTTGGCTGCGGGATCGTCGGAATAGGACAATTGCAGCAAGTCCACTCCGGACGAGAGCTCTGGACACAACACCTGCTGCGCCGCCTCGGGCAGAGACGAAGGTGCGGTCTGGCACCCGACAAGGCCAACGATGGCCACGATGACGACGAGGATGGCCGGCGTGCCTCCGAGCCTTGCGCTTGCGTTGGTCGGAGACATTGTCAATTGCACGTGAGGGGAATGACCGTCAGCGTCCCGGCAGCGCACTCAGTGCAGTGCACATTGCCCACGGTGTACTGAGAATTGTCCAACCAGACGCCCCAGTCGTAGAGTTCGTTCGGGTCGTCGCCTCCATAACAAATGGTGTCGCCGAAGGTGCACGAGATGGCCACTGAGCCCGTCTGGCCATACGTCACCGTGTAGACAAGCGTGCCGGCGGGCCACTGCAAGCTCGCGGTCTCGTCGTACAACCTAAACTGGATAATTTCCCCATCGTTGCACGAATTCTCGAACTGCCATGTCTGAGTGACGGTCGCTGGCACGCACGTCAAGGTAAAGAGGTTGCACTCGTCTCCTGCCTGACAGGTGCCGCAGGAGCGTCCGCATCCGTCGGAGCCGCAGGTCTTGCCGGTGCAATTGGGCACGCAGGAGGAGGCGCACTGGCCGGAGGTGTTGCAAGTGGCCCCTGCGTCGCAGATGCCACAGGATCCGGAGCATCCGTCGGTGCCGCAGGTCTTGCCGGTGCAATTGGGCACGCAGGAGGAGGCGCACTGGCCGGAGGCGTTGCAGGTGTCCCCTGTCAGGCAGATGCCGCAGGAGCCGGTGCATCCGTCGGTGCCGCAGGTCTTGCCGATGCAATTGGGGACGCAGGAGGAGGCGCACTGGCCGGAGGCGTTGCAGGTGTCCCCTGTCAGGCAGATGCCGCAGGAGCCGGTGCATCCGTCGGTCCCGCAGG
>Ga0326728_10010419_pt1 | contig 21767 bp, 13 predicted proteins | sample MB3enrmetagenome_FD_207602 | JGI IMG/M metagenome (GOLD analysis project Ga0326728, IMG submission 207602) | Lab enriched peat soil microbial communities from McLean, Ithaca, NY, United States - MB31MN | ecosystem: Environmental > Terrestrial > Soil > Wetlands > Peat | place: USA: New York... | reverse complement strand
TAATAATCCACGCCATCACTCCCCCAAGCGGACCGTAATCCGCCCAAGGTTCTCGGCGTGAACTTGCCAGCCTTTCTGTTGTCAAAGAACTTGGTCCCCGATTCCCTCGGGGGCCTCGACTTGCGTCGAGGCGTCCTCCTTGCGGAGGACCGGGCTATTTTCAGCAACCACTGCCGCCAAAAACGGCCCATAAAATACAAAACCCGGCGTCGAGCGCCGGGCCTAGCCGCCATTTGACTTAGCGGCTTCGCGCGAAGCTCAACTCGTACTATCCCGTGCTAATAAGGCGCCTCACTATAGGATCTGTTCCTTGGATTACTTCAGACCCGACTGTGAATCCCCTGCACGACCCGGCGCTTTCAGGATGCACCGAGCCAGTTGTTATCTTACCAAACAGCGGGAATATGTCAAGCCTTTCACAAGACATTTTTCCCTGGCTTTCCACACCCCTGTGGAAGCTGTGGGAACCACGCTTCCCAGCCATTTCTAGTGTCCCGTCCCGGAAGTCCCTTGCATTTTTCTTTAGGAGGCCGGGGCTTCAGCCCCGGCGTAAAGCCCGTAGAATGAATTGGGCTTTAGCCCCTGGAGACTCTGAACTTTTGCACGGTATTTTCGGGACACAACACTAGGTGATCCGGAAAGCTTCAGGAAAGCACGTGGCCGTGAATGGGGTGTGGCTCCGTGCATGAGTGGAAACTGTTTGAATGTGCGCGGGCACGAAGCCGTATGATAGCGTTCGGTAGAAGGAGCGAAGTTGTGGTCTGCCCAGACGCAGTGAGGCCACAAGCCTAAGTGACTTGTGGATCGCGTTTGGGGGATCGGCACAAGCGCATGCCATGAGCATCGAAACGGAGAAAAAGCTTCCAACAAAGGAGCCGGCGCGTGTTGCGGCGAACTCCGCCGCGGATATTGAACTTTCCGTGGTGATGCCCTGCTTGAACGAAGCGGCGACGCTGGAGGCCTGCATCAAGAAGGCGAGAGCTGCCATCAATCGCGAAGGCTTGTCCGCGGAAATCCTGGTCGCCGATAACGGCAGCACCGATGGCTCGCAGGAAATTGCGCGCCGCGCGGGCGCTACTGTCGTGGAAGTTGCCATGCGGGGCTACGGCAGCGCGTTGCTTGCGGGGATCGCCGCGGCGCGCGGCAAATATGTGATCATGGCCGACGCGGATGACAGCTACGACCTGTCGCAGGTGAGTTCTTTCCTGCACAAACTTCGCGAAGGCTACGATCTGGTGATGGGCAATCGCTTTGCGGGGAACATTGCCGCCGGCGCCATGCCTTTTCTGCACCGCTACCTCGGCACGCCCGTCTTGACCCTGCTGGCGAAAATTTTCTTCCGCACGCCCTGCGGCGACGTGAATTGCGGCATGCGCGGTTTCCGCAAAGAAGCCATCGAAGGCCTGGGGCTGCGCTCGCTGGGCATGGAATTCGCCAGCGAAATGCTGGTGAAGTCCTCGATTTTCGGGTTGCGCATCGCGGAGATCCCCACCGATCTTTCTCTCGACGGCCGCAGCACGCCGCCGCACCTGCGCACCTGGCGCGACGGTTGGCGCCACCTGCGTTTTATGCTGCTCTACAGCCCGCGCTGGCTCTTTCTCTATCCCGGGTGCCTGCTGATGCTGATTGGGAGCCTGCTGACGCTTTGGCTGTTGCCGGGCATGCGGCATATCGGGCACGTGGGATTCGACGTCAGCACGCTGGTTTACAGCGCGACGATGATTTTCGTGGGCTATCAGGCGGTGAACTTCGCGGTGTTCACGAAAATCTTTGCCATCACCGCCGGCTATTTGCCCCGCGATGAAAAGTTCAACCGGCTCTTTAACATCATCACGCTGGAAACCGGCCTGGTGATCGGAGCGGGCCTTTTTCTGCTCGGCCTGGCCATTTCGATTGTTGCCGTGGATTCCTGGCGGGCCACCGGCTTCGGGCCGCTCAATCCTGGCAGGACGCTGCGCATGGTCATGCCGGGCGTGATTTTCCTCACGCTGGGTTGCCAGACGATTTTCTCGAGTTTTTTTCTCAGCGTTCTGGGCATGGGCAAGCGCTGATGGAACTCTTTCCGGAATATGACTGAGAAAGTAAAAAGTGACGCACGAAGCTCCGTGGGCTTTTCGGTGCTGCAAGCCGCGCACGCGCGAATGGTCTTTGGCCGGCGCGCGCGGGTGCTGGCCGAATGCTTGTCCGCGCGGATTCCACAGCGTGCCGTGGTTCTGGACATTGGCTGCGGCGACGGCACCATCGGAAGCCTGCTGGCCAAACCCGGCTCGGAGATGTCCATTGAGGGAGTGGAATTTGCCCCGCGGCCCCAATGCAGGATTCCGTGCCGCGCGTTCGATGGAGCCAAGCTGCCGTTTGCCGACGGCTCGTTCGACGTTTGCCTGTTTGTTGATGTGCTCCACCACACCGACGATCCCTCCATCCTGCTGCGGGAAGCGCGGCGCGTGACGCGCCAGTTTGTGCTCATCAAAGACCATCTCAGCGAAAACAGATTCGACTTCAGGACGCTGCAGTTCATGGACTGGGTGGGCAACCGTCCCCATGGCGTGCGTCTGCCGTACAACTATCAGAGCCGCAGGGAATGGGAAGCGAGCTTCGCGGAATGCGGGCTCTCCATCGCGCAATGGACCAGCGAAGTGCCGCTGTACCCCTTTCCGTTTTCCCTGCTCGTGGGCCGCGGGCTTCATTTCATCGCCCTGCTGGAAAAGGTGTAGGGGCACGATACATCGTGCCCGCCTGTCCCTTGCCTCCCTCTATGTTGTCATCCCGAGCATCGCGAGGGACCTGCTTCTCTCTTGCCTCTTTCTAGCCACTAACCACCAGCCACTAGCCACCGCTCTTGTCCCCTGATCTCCGGTCGCCGATCGCTGATCGCTGATAACTCTCTTCTTAGACATTGTGAGGTACTTGAGCCGAAATTGGTGCGAGGGGGACTAGCGTGTGGCGCATTCTGAACGGGCAGAGGCAACTTCGGGTGGCCTACCCTTTGCGGGGTCGGCAAAGGGTGGGCTCTTCGTCTTCCCTCTTCGTCTTGCCTTCCTCTACGTCGCATCCATCTCTAGCAGCCCTTCTCCCATCTCATAAAAAGACCAACTGCCCCACGGCCAATCTCGCGGATGCTCGACCAATTTCTCCTTCACGGGATTTGCGTGCATGTACTCCAACTTCTCCCTCAGCTTCGCCCGAGTGTATACGTTGAAGTCGTAATATCGACGCTGCCAAAACCGTCGCAATTCTTCCTCTACCCCGTTGCATCGCGATGAGGATTGCGGCCCTTCTTCGCACTCCTTCTCCCGCATCCGGCGTGACAGCCGCTGCTTGAACACCTGCACTACTTTCGCCGGAGATACTGCTCGCGATTCCCCAACCAGCAAGTGCACATGCTCCGGCATGATCACATAGCCCACCAGCGCGAATCCGTACCTGGCCCGCACTTCGCCCAAAATCTGCACCGCCATGTTGCGCGCCTGGACCGTTCCCAGTAACGCGCGCCGCTGGTAGCAGCAGAATGTAATGAAGTGCAGATCGCCGCGTCCCGTCACCCGCCTGAGATTCTTAGGCATAGGAGAAAGAAGAAGAGCCCACCCTTTGCACAATCCGCAAAGGGTAGGCCACCCACTTCTTTGTTTTTTATCACTTCCCGGTTAATACTTAAAGTGGTATCCTGCCACCGTGAAGACCGAACCCAACCCAGAGGATGCGCCACCCCCTGATGTGCCGGAATCGACCCAAGACTCGCCGCTTCATGACAAGTTAACTCCGGTGGGTGGCCTACCCTTGCGGGTTTGGTTCTCGCAAGGGTGGGACATTCATCTCTTTGGTTTTGCAGCTCGCAACTCTGACTGTCCCGTATCATGCGCCTGAGATTCTTAGGCATAGGAGAAAGAAGAAGAGCCCACCCTTTGCATGAACCGCAAACGGTAGGCCACCCACTTCTTTGCCTTTTATCACTCCCCGGTTAAGTTTTGAAGTAGTATCGTTCTGGTGGCTGAACCGAACTCAAGCCGAGCGATATGCCACCCGCCGACAACAAGCTTGCGGTTGTCTTAGTCACTTCCCGCTAAAGTCCAGGGGTGGTATCCTCACATTGTCCAGGATCTAAGTAGCAGAATCAGGCACGATCTGTAGGATTCTGGCTAACCCACTCTGCTCGCGATGAATCCACTTGGCATTCACGAACTCAAGCTTCTGCTCCAGCGCCAGCTTGGCGACGGACTAGTGGTTGTCGTTGGGTCGGGGCTTTCCTGTTCCGAGGGCCTGCCAAGCATGCACGATCTCGCAAAGCATCTGCTGGCCAAGGTCGGAAGCGGACTTTCGTCAGAGGACGCGGCACTCTGGGGAAAGATAGCACCGCTAATCAAGAAAAACGGATTGGAATCCGCGTTATTCTCGATTGGCCCCACCCAAACTCTCGAGGGGGCTATTGCCGCTTTCACCACCGAGCTGATTCTCGAATTCGAAAAAAAAGTCGTCCAAGAAGTGTTCGAGGGGAAGCGTATCCTTCGGTTCACTCGCTTAGTTCAGCACCTACTTAAGCCCCCAGGTGGACTTCCTGTGGTGACCACAAACTACGACCGGCTAATTGAGATAGCGTGCGAAGAGGCCGGGCTGGGGGTCGATACACTGTTCGTGGGTTCCTTTGCGGGAGAGCTAAACGAGTACGAGAGCAAAATGAGTTTCCTGCGCGATGCCAAGCTACAGAGAAGCCAGGTGCGATTTCGTTTCCGGGAGCGCGCCAATGTCTTCAAGCCGCACGGGAGCCTCGACTGGTATCAAAGAGCTGGCAAGCCTGTGAGGTTCTCGGGCGATCTAAGCTCGACCCGGCTCGTGATTACGCCGGGCCTAAATAAATTTCGAAACGGGTACGAGAGCCCGTTTGACCGGCATCGAGAAAGGGCGAACCGCGCAATTGACGGCGCTGGTCGTTTCTTAGTTGTAGGGTACGGCTTTAATGACGACCATTTGCAGACCCACTTGATTCCCATGATCAAGGGCGGGAAGCCAACGCTAGTATTGTGCTGCACGTTGTCTCCGAACGCATCGAAGCTGGTCGAAGAGTGCCCCAACCTGATTGCACTAGAACAGGCGCAGGCCCGCGGAGTGCCGGGAACCCGCGTGCTACATGGGGGACAAGATTACTTCTTCGAGGGAGTACGGCTTTGGGACTTGCATAACTTTGTTTCTGAGGTTCTCGAACCATGACAACACAACCCGCGCTTCAATTTACCGATGCGGACCTCGTGGGACACGTTGTTTCGGTCGACACGAGTCGCGTCGCGATCGACGTTAGTAACTCTCCGCTGTTAACGCGGATCGGTATCGGCAATTTGCTGGCAGTCAAGGGTGCAAGTGAGCGTGAGTTTCTTATTGCGGTTGCCGAACGGGTGACCCGGAGCCTGCGAGAGGAACTGCCAACTCCAGAAGAAGACCAAATCGAAGACTTAGCGCTAGAAACAGTGCCCACAGACCTGCTGCGCGCCATGCTCATTGGCACTTTCCGAACCGTTGAGGGCGACAAGACGAACGTGTTCAAGCGTGGTGCTGATAGCTTCCCGCAGATAGACAGGGAGTGTTATGTCATAGAGGCGGCCAACCTACAACGTTTCATGGGAATCTTGGGGGCCGGTCTGGCCGAGGCAGAGCGACTAAAGCTTGGTACGTTCGTCGCGGATCCGAGCGCCGAGGCAATAGCGAGCGGCGATCGATTTTTCCAGCGACACGCTGCGCTATTAGGAAGCACAGGCGCAGGAAAAAGCTGGGCGGTTGCACTCATCTTGGAGAGAGCCTCCAAGCTCAAGTATCCAAACATCATAGTATTCGATATGCATGGCGAGTACGCGCCACTCGGCGATTCGTCTAAACAAGGGTTCGCAGCTCGATTCCGTGTTGCAGGCCCAGGCGATCTGGAGAAACCAGGGGAAAAAGTCCTCTTTCTTCCGTATTGGCTATTGAATCGTGATGAGATGTTGTCAATGATTCTTGACCGCACGGACCAAAATGCCCCAAACCAGGCCTCTCGATTTACTCTCCACGTCAGAACGCTTAAGCAGCAAACACTGGAGAGGGAGAAGAAAGATGACGTAAAGAAAACGTTCACAGTCGACTCTCCGATCCCATACGAAATGGATAAACTCGTAGAGCTGCTGAACGAAGACAATACGAAGAAGGGGATGGGGAAAACGGGACCGATAAAGGGAGACTGGGAGGACAAGCTAACGCGATTCATCGCGAGGCTCGAGGCTAAGCTGGAAGATCGCCGTTATGGCTTCATGTTTATGCCGCCGAGCAAATCGGGCGAATATAAGTGGCTCTCGGAGCAGGTCAGCTCGCTCTTGAGTTCCGGGCCGAACGCAGGGATAAAGATCATAGACTTCTCAGAGGTCCCTGCGGACGTGCTTCCAGTAGTGACAGGTACGTTCGCCAGACTTCTTTACGACGTTCAGTTCTGGATGGCACCCAAAAGTAGGACTCCAGTAACACTTGTGTGCGACGAAGCGCATCTTTATCTGCCCATTCGTGAGGACGCAGACGCAGTACAAAAACAAGCGCTCGGGGCATTCGAGCGGATCGCAAAAGAAGGGCGGAAGTATGGCTTCTCCCTCCTTGTGGTTAGCCAGCGGCCCTCCGATGTGAGCCGAACCATACTCAGCCAGTGCAATAACTTCCTGTCGCTTCGCTTGACGAATGAAACCGATCAGTTGGTCATCAGACGACTGATGCCTGACTCACTGGCCGGAATGACCAGCATACTGCCGCTTCTAGATATTGGAGAGGCTCTTGTTCTGGGCGATGCAGTCTTACTGCCGACTCGGATCAGGCTTGATATTCCGAAAATCAAGCCCGACAGTGCCACCCGCGACTTTTGGACGGAATGGGGGACAATTCAACCAAAAGCAGACGCCATTTCTGCAGCTGTGGAATGCTTGAGAAAACAAACCCGAAGCGCTTAACTGAGAGGACCGCGCAAAAAGCGGCGGGTCGCGCATGCTTGACGTGCTGAGGCAGTCTCGGGTGGTCTACCCCTTGCAGGTTGTGTAAAGGGCCGTTCTTCCCCTCGTACCACTTTCTAGACTAGTACCGTTCCAACTATTTAGGCCAAACGGCGGCCCAAGCATCTGAGGTGAACACGGAGAAACCATTCTCGAAGCGATTTGCTGGAACAGTTGGAACGGCACTAGTACCCACGCAATAATAGTAGACAAACGGTAAATAATGTGCTATGATTCGTCGGTTATGCTGAGGGTCTTGCAACATCATCCGGGACACAAACGACGTGGACCCGGCTGTTGTCCCATTTCGCAACGCCCCGGTACCTCATCCAGATCGAAAAATACCCTAAGTCCAATCATTCCCGCACTTACGAGCCACCTTCCCGTAAGTCCAATCATTCCCGCACATACGCAAAAACAGGGGGTGGGGGTCTCTCAAACCAAATGGGTTCGCCTATAACTCGTTTGTTTTCTGTGACCGCGTTAACTAATAAGTTAAGTGCAATTGTCGGGGCGCCGACATTTCCATCATGGCGAGAAAGGAGAACAAAAACGAATCCCTACGGACAGATGTCTCTCGCAACGGATCTTTTCCCTTTCTCAAGGCCCGGTGATTTCAACCGGCTGGAGGACTCCGCTCCGAACTGTGAACTGTCGACTGTGAACTGTAAACCCGTCTTCCTAACGCCTGTGTTTACTATAACATCAAGTGCCATTGTCGGCGCGCCGACATTATTTATCGTTCGTGATGCTGATGAGGCTCGGCAGAGTCATGCCGGCACTGAGAGGCGTGTCGACGGAAGAATCGCCGACCTTGATGGTGTAAGCGCCGCTATCGGCCTGCCAATGCTTGGAGGCGACATCGTAGAACGCGAAGGCGCGGGCGTCGAGCGAGAGGGTGACGTGCTTCGTTTCGCCAGCCGCGAGCTCCACGCGCGCGAAACCCTTCAGCTCCTTTGCGGGACGCGGCACTTTCGGATTGGCTTCCGCAACGTAGAGTTGCGCAACCTCGGCGCCGGCACGGGAACCGGTGTTGGTGACGTCGAAGGAAACGGTATAGAGCGCCGGACGGCCGCTGGGCGCCAACGCCGACGAGCTTGCCGGAGCAACGGACAGATTGCCGAATTTGAATGCGGTGTAGGAGAGGCCAAAGCCAAACGGGAACCGCGGCTGCACATTGTTGTGCTCGTAGCCACGATAGCCGACGAAAATTCCTTCGTTGTAGTGCACGCGAACCGTGCCTGCTTCCGGATAGTAGTTCGCGTACGCGGGATTGTCTTGCCAGCGCTTTTCAAACGTAGCCGGAAGATGCCCGGAAGGATTCACGGCGCCGAACAGAATCTCCGCGAGAGCCGTACCGCCCTGCTCGCCGGGATACCACATTTCGATGAGCCCGCGGACGTGATCGATCCAGGAAGAAACATCGACGCCGCCTCCCGAAGTGAGCGCAACGATGGTGTTCTTGTTCACCGCGGAAAGTTCGCGAATGAGTTCATCCTGGCCAAAGGGCAGCGAGAAGGGACGATCTCCTCCTTCCCCTTCGCTATCGTTGTCGTAGCCGGCGGCGATAATCACCACGTCCGCTTTTGCCGCCAACTCCTTCGCGGCAGCGGAAACGAGCTTATGCTGGTCGACGATGGCAACGCGCAAACGTCCGCCGACAATCGAATTGACGTATTCCTCGCCAACGATTTTGTGAGGTCCCGCGGATAGCTGCAGAACGGTGCTTTCTTGAAAAGCCTTGGCAAGTTTCCAATTGTCGAAAAGCAGCTTGTCATCGATATAGAGGCGATTGCCCCCGTCCTCTCCCGAGCCCTGCGCCACGACTTCGTAGGTGCCGGCCTGTGGGGCAATGAAATAGCCGGTCCAGCGTTTCGAGGAAGGCTTCGGCTGGGAATTGAAAAATGTGGCCAGTGATTGCATGTCGGGCGCGAGGTCGCCCCATTCTGTGCCGGGATCGTTAAGGTGGGGAACCAGGTGCGCGGACGCGGGCGTGCCAGAGAGATCGGCATTCTGGAAGAACTCGAATTTCAGGCCAGGCAGGCCATTTTGCGGCTCGGTCACAAATTCGGTGGCGGCCGCCGCCCTTTCCATGCTGGGCAGGCCCGGTTCGTAGAGCACATTGGCGGATGGGCCAAGGAAGCTGGCGATGCCCTGGAGAGCGCTGACGGAGGCAAAGGGAACCACGCGAGCGCTGCCGCTTCCGACCGGTTCGCCAGGGTAAGCATCGGGCCCAACCACGAGCACGGTCTTGCAATTTTGCTTGTCGAGCGGGAGCAGATTGCTCTCGTTCTTGAGGAGGACCATGCCCTCGCGCGCGGCTTGGAGCGCCAATTGCTGGTTCGGCTGGTTGTAGGTGGAAATAGAGAGATCCGTCTGAGGACGATCGAGCCAGCCGAAGCGAATGGCGGTTTGCAGGATGTGGCGAACTTTCTCGTCGATGGTCGCCCGAGTGACGCGGCCATCGGCAATTGCCGGCAAGAGGCTCTGGCGATTCATGAACGCGCCGGTAGGCATTTCCAGGTCGAGCCCGTTGTTGGCGGCGGCAACGCCATCGTAGGTGGCCTCCCAGTCCGACATCATGACGCCATCGAAGCCCCATTCCTTGCGGGCGATTTGAATGTTGAAGTAACCATTCTGCGTGGCGTGCTGGCCGTTGATAAGGTTGTAGGAATCCATGATGGCGCCAACATGCGCCTGCTTCACCGCCGCTTCGAACGAGGGGAGATAGATTTCGCGCAGCGCGCGTTCATCGATCAAGGAATCGGAACCGTGCCGCAGATATTCGGAGTTGTTGCCCAGGAAGTGTTTAATGGTCGCGGAAACGCCTTGCGACTGCATGCCTTTGATGTAGCCGACCGCGATCGACGCCGTGAGGAATGGATCTTCTCCAAAATACTCGAAGTTACGGCCATTCAGCGGCGCGCGGTAGATGTTCACTCCGGGGCCCAGCATGAAATGGATGCCGCGGGCCCGTGCGTCCCTGCCGATAGCAGCGCCGATCTTTTCGGCTAAATCGGCATCCCAAGACGCTGCGAGGCCGACGCCGATCGCATAAGTGGTCGAAGGAAATCGTTCATTGCTGCGCACACCAAAGGGGCCATCGGACATCTCAAGAGGCGGCAGGCCGACAGAGGGGACGGCCCGAACAGCGAACCCAGTTCCGCCAATGTAATCGATCTTCTCCTCGAGCGACATTTTGCCGAGGTAGGTGTCCGCCCGCTTCGCCACATCCGCATTTTTCGCTGCGGGCGCCTGGGCAAAGGCCGCCGCGCAAACGAATAAAAGTACCGCCAGAATCAGCGCTCTACGCATATCCGGTATCCTTTCCGATCCTTATTCTCTTACTGGAGCGAAGTCGATCCCCCGCAAGTTAAACTCTATTACTGAAAAAGCTTCGGCGCAAACTCGTGCAGATGCACCTGCCAGCTCTGCAAGGCAGGGCCGCCGGCGGGGGGCTAACTCCCGGTTGCGTGTGGTGAGAGGCAAAGGATTTGCAAAGGGTACAAGCGCGAGGAAAGGCCCTACTGCTGGCGAATTTTCCCGTCGGCCGTCAAGCGCCCCAAGTAGCGCCGCGCGGTCGCGGCTTCCGGGCCATCGCGGTGGTTCTTGATTAGTTCTCGCAGAACGCTCGCTGAGTCCTCGTACCGCCCCACAGCCACCAGTGACTTTGCAACCAGCAAATCGACCTGCGGCACCTGCCCATTGGACTCCGCCTGCGCCTGCTGCGAGACCTTCAGGGCTTCGTCAAAGCGATCGCTGTGGTAATACGACTCCGCCAGCGACCAGTGTGTCTCCCAATCGCTGGCTGGGTCCACTTGCACGGACTTCTCGAGTGGTGGAATTGCCTCCGCGTATTTCTTCTGGTTGCACAGCGCCATACCCAATGCCGCTAAAGTGTGCGCGCTGTTTGGCTCCATCTGCGTGGCTTTTTCCAGAACGCTTTGCGCCTTTATCCACTCGCGCTTTTTCAAATCCAACACACCCTGCACATAAAGCACTTCTGGATTATTGGGGGCGAGTTGCATGGCCTGGTCCAGGGCTTTCTCCGCCTCATCCAGCTTATCGTCCCGCAGAGCCTGCATGCCCTTGTCCAGGGCTTCCTTGGCCTTAGGAGCGAGTATCGGATTCCCCGCTGCCCCCCCAGGTGTGACATTCGACGATGTATCTTGCTGGAGGCTTATTTCCACGTCGTATTTCGTCTCCGTGGTCACCGACACGTCTTTTTGTCCCGACTTGTATCCGGCTGCATCGACAGTGACGGAAAAGGCGCCTAGATTGTGCAAGATGAAAAACATCCGCCCATTTGATGTCGATCCCTGGTCATACGGGGTTCCGTCCCGTAAAAGTTTCACGTTCGCGGGCGTGGAGATGGCCTCTCCGGAACTGTCGCTTACGGTCACGTCAATTTCCGCGCGGAAACCGCGGACCTCCATCCCTCCACCTGAATTGGACTGGCACCACGCCGCCAGTGGGCACAATACGTTACACAGCAGGACCGGCAGCAGGAATGCCCCTGCCCGCGGCAGCACGGGTTGGTTTGGTTGAGGCATGAGCGCCATGAAAAGCAGCCCGAAGCCTAGCCCTCCGAGTCCATGGAGTCAAGGGGAGACGACTTTCCGTTTCTACGGCTCCTACGGGCGGAGTGCGGGCGGTGCGTCAGAGATTTTCTTAAGCAGAGCATCGTCTGCTTTCTTGTGCAGGGACCGAAATTTGGCGAATTCCTCTTGAGACGCGGAGGTGTTCCCCATTACCCGATATAAGTTCCCCAGCCGGAAGTGCATGTCGGGCTGGTCCGGATCCAGTTTCACGGCCCGTTGGAACGCCGCGAGAGCCTCCTCGTACTGCTTCTGGTCCATATAAATCGCACCTATATCAGCATAGGCAATGCGAAGGTCGTTTTTCTGCTGCACCGCCTTCTGGAGCAACGCGAGGGCTTTCTCCGGGTTATTCAGCTTTAATTCCGCATCGCCTAGATAGGCCAACGCCTGAGCGTTCCCAGGATCAATGCTTAGCTCCGTCTCAAACTCCGCCTTGGCCTGGTCATTTTCATGTGCCTTCCAATACAGATAGCCCAGGCCGAAATGGACCCCCGGCTCCTGCGGAGCGGCCTTCACCGCGGCCTGGAACTCCGCAATTGCGTCCGCCGTCCTCTCCAGACCATCAAGAGCTTCACCCAGCAGCATATGCGCCGCCGCAGAATCCGGGTTTTGCTTCAGGATCTGCTGGAACTCTTGCAAGGCGCAGTCATTGTCTTTCGCCCACAGGCAGCTCTGCGCCAGCACCTGCTGTAACTCCAGATTGCCGGGATCGGCTTGCGCGGCCATCTTCAGATACTTGGCAGCTTCCGCAAATCGCTTTGTACCGTAGTAGCTGAGTCCCAGGAGCGTGCGGGCTTGCATGCTATGGGGATCAGCCGCCAACGCCGCACGAAGCGGAGCGATCGCTTCCGGGAAACGCCCCTGCTTGAACTCTGCCAGCCCCAGATTGATTTGGATACCCGGCAGATTCGGATTCAGCGCCAGCGCTTTCTTGTAGGCCGAAGCAGCTTCCTGGTAATTTTCTTGCTTGGAGAGCACCAACCCCCAACTGGCGAATGCGGCCGCGTCATGAGGGTTATGCGCCGTTATCGCCTTCCAGGCTTCGGCGGCTTCTGGAAGCCTTCCCTGGCGTTCCAGGGCTTGTGCGTCAGAAGGAGTGGGAGTCTGGGCGATGAGCGGCGAAGCCGAGAAAAGCGCGACGAGGAGACAACCTGTCTTCCAATGGGTCATGGGTTCTCGCCACTAGTTTACCAACGACACCTGGCGAAATCTCGAACCAGCGCGAACGAGCCGTCTATGAGAGTCTCTAGTGTATCCCCTTGCGACGAACTTGTTCACTCACCAGAACCAAACTCCGAAGTTGAAGAGCGATTCATCGCACAAAAAACGTGCGATGAAGAACCGTACCTCCACTCCGCGGCCCGACGCGCCACAATGCGGCGCGGAAGAAACAATCGGGCCGCTTCGGTCGGAATGACGAGTTTTGGGCGAGATTCCTGTAGTTGCTCAACTTCGGAATTTAGGCGAAAAGAGAACGCGGCGGGCAGGTTGTCCTGCCGCGCCGCGTTTTCAAGGGTTGTTGTATGAACTGTGGTTAGAAGATGAGCTTCAACCCCAGTTGGATGGTCCGGGGATCGGCGGCAGTAGTAATCTCCCCGAAGTTGCCGGCCCCAACATTGGTGCCCATGTTGCCGTCCCAGGTGTCGCCCAGGAACTGTGTATGGTTCCAGATGTTGAAGAACTCCGCGCGGAATTGCAACATGCTGCCGCGCGATTCGCTGAATACGAAGTTCTTGAAGAGGGACATGTTCCAATTGTCACGTCCGGGGCCACGGAGTGCGTTATGGCCCAGAGTTCCGAAGGCATCGGTCGCCGGCGCGGTAAATCCCGACGTACTGAACCATTGGCTAACGGTGTGGGGATAACTGATTGACCCGGTAAGATCCGCGCGGACGGAACACTGTTGAAGAACGCTGCACAGGTTGCTGCCGCTCACTCCAATGTTGATGGGTGCTCCCGTCTGCGCGCTGGTGATGCCGGAAAGTTCCCAGCCGCCAATCAGGGTCTTCGCGAGGTGGTTGTCGCTATGCTTGAAAAGCGGGATCTGGTACACGTAGTTGGCAAAAAAGATGTGCCTGTGGTCGAAATCCCCCGGGCCCCAATCGTACTTCCAGCCCGCGTAGGGATTCGAGATGGCAGTCAGATCTCCACCGTTACTGCCCCCGCCGTTAATATCGTAGGCGCGGGAGTAGGTGTAACCTAGTTGATAGGTCAGATCCTTCTTGATGCTTCCGCGCATCGCCATTTGAATGGAATTGTATTCGCCGTTGGCTTCATCTTGCTCCATCAAAATGGAGCGGTAGCCCAGGTAGTTGAGATAACTGTTGTAATTTCCTGAATTGGCAACGACAGTCGCGAGGTTGCTCTCAGCCGGCAGGTCGATTTCCTGATCGTAGCTCTGGTGGCGGTTCTGTGTGCCCACGTAAGAAACTGAGAACACAGACTTTCCGATGGTGTGCTGGATGCCCAGGCTGAACTGGCTACTTGTCGGCAATCTGTACTCGGCGGAGTTAAGCGCGGTGAGAGAACCGACGGGGATGCCAACTGAAATGGGCGTGCCATTGACCGTCGTTGTCGGGGTGCCGAGGATCACGTTGTTAAATCCAACGGTGGCGGAAAATGGCTGGTTACCGCCAGCGTCATACATGTCGTTACCCTGAACGCGCTCGTACATGAGGCCGTATCCGCCGCGGATGACCGTCTTGCCCGAACCGGTCAGATCGTAGGCAAATCCAAGCCGCGGGCCGAAGGCTGCCCAGTGGTTTTTCACGAGGCCATTGGAAATTCCATTCTGACCAGCGATACCGATGCCATTAAGGTAGAGCGGTACCGTTATGATCGGATTCGGGCTAGTTCCTACCCCTGCGGCGGTCGGGCTAATGTTGCTGTAGTTAAGTGAGCCGTCAGGATTAGTAGCAAATATGGCGGAAGCTGGTGCTGCAGTATAAAGGTTCGGATAGAAGTTGGCCATCCGGTCGTCGGCCTCGTAAGTGTGCGGGACGCCGTCCCAACGCAGGCCAAGGTTTAAGGTGAGGCGGTTGTTCACGCGGTAGTTGTCCTGGATATAGGCGGCCCAGGAAACGGCGTTCCAGTGCCCACTGTCTTGAACAGCATCTTCACTGTAGCTCTGGGCATAGCCCAGCAGGAAATCAGCAAAGTCATTTCCCGAGAAAGCGCCGTTGAAGCCATAGGTACCTTCGAGGTTGCCGCTGAATAGGTTCTGAATCTTTTTATAAAGCTCCCAACTGCCACCCATCTTGAGTTGGTGTCTGCCTTTGGTCCAGGAAACGTCATCACGAATCTGGTAACTGTCGCACCTGTTGACCCAAGGCTGCCAGTTAATATTAAAGTTGGACCCTGTGGCACCCGACAGGTTGATGTTGGGAATGCGGTCATCAATGTTCGGCCCAGTGAAATAGCGGTCGAACGTGGTGCCTGAAGGCTGACCAATCAGGCCCGTGGGAAGAATATTGATGCGATTTCCGTTGTAGTTGAACGCAATTTCGTTCACCAACGACGGACTGATGGTGTACGCCGCGTGGACGACGCCGCTGTAAGAAGGATTCCCGAAGGTAGTGCCTACCGCCGGACTGTTGTCGCCCGACCACATGGAGGTGCCAAAGCCCTGGCTGATCTGCTCGGCCACAAAATGCCCGAAAATCGTAAATTTGTCGGAGAAGTTGTGGTCAATGCGCACGATCTCTTCGCGCACGTCCGTGGGGACATTGTTTCCGCCGATGAACGCGGGGGCTCCGCTGCCGTTCACGCCCGTGGGGGCCGGGAAGATACCGCCATACTTGCCGCCGGCCTTTAGCAGCGCCGTCGCATCAGGACTAACCAGAGCTGCAGGTATCGTATTGCCTGGCCATGGGGCGAAGACGGGGTTGAGCGCCGCCGTTGTGGAAGTATTGACGGCACAATTTCCGTTCGCGTCTGGCGTGCTGAACGTAGTAATGCCATTAGCTTCGTAGACGCCGACCTCTGTAGCCGTAAGCTGGTTTGCGCAGGGCACGTGGAAGCCCGAATTGGGAATGGGAGCTTTGGTTGAATCCAAGAAGTTGGCTGGCACATAACCGGTGAAATCGCCGCCATAGGTAGCCGTCGCGGGTTCCACTTGGTTCAGCAAGCCACCCTGAATCAGCTTGCGCCATTCCATGTTATAGAAGAAGAAGGTCTTGGTCTTGTTGGGATTGTAGAGATGCCCAAAGGTAACGGGTCCGCCGACGTTAAACCCGTAGGTGTTGTAGCGCAGCTCGGCAACGGTGGCTGGCGCGGGATTGAAGAAGTTCCGCGCATCCAAAGCGTCGTTGCGCAAAAACTCCCAAGCCGATGCGTGAAACGTTTTGGTTCCGGACTTCAGCACCGTCTGGAAGGTGGCGCCGGAAGACAGGCCATATTGTGCGTCGTAGTTGGAGGTCAGTGTTTGCACTTCGGCAAAAGCATCCATGGAGGGCATAACGATGAAGGTGCCCGCACCGCCGCGGTCATCATCTTCGCCGCCGTCCATCAAGTAAAGGTTGTGTGCGGGACGGTTGCCATTGAAGCTCGCATTGGCGTTTCCGCCGACCGGCGTCGGAGTTTGAAAATCCGGCTCCAGCGAGGAAGCACCTGTGGTCAGGTTGACAAGCGTATAAACGGTCCGGCCGTTGGTGGCCAATTCAGTAACCTGTTGTCCAGTAACCAGGGTGCTGACGGCACCCGTGTCGGTTTGCACGGCCACGGGGTTGGCTTCCACGGAAACGGACTGCGCCGTGGTGCCAATTTGCAATTGGAAGTCAATGCGCGCGCGATCGCCCTGGCTGAGTACGAGTCCTACGCGTTCTGCTACCTTGAATCCGGTAACCGAGGCTTTCACGTCGTAGTGGCCGATGGGAAGGTCGGGAGCGACGTACTGCCCCGCATCATTCGAGGTAAAGACGGTGACACGGCCAGTCTCTGAATGGGTAATCGTTATTGTGACGTTGGGAACCACCGCACCCGAAGGATCGGTGACGGTGCCAAGGATGGTAGCGGTCTGCCCATGGGCCATGAACGGCAGGCAAACCATGGCCAGGATCAGTATCGCCAAGTACTTTAGATTTAATGATTTAAAAGAAAGAAAACGACCACAAACCCACGAAAAGGTACTTCGGTTCATTTTTCACCCCTCTTGCCGTGTGGCAAGACGTTCTAGACTTCACCCAAAGTGCTAACCGTTAAGGCTAACGGTTGTCCCCTTATTTATTACGTTGTTGAATCCATGTCAAGCAAATTTTTGCTAAAGCCGCAAGAAAGTGCCATACAAAATCGTTTTGCTGAGACCTGCCCGGTCTAGATTAAACAGGGCAAAGGGCAGCTCGACGGGCTAAATTAGCGACCCATTCTCACTCCCAAAAGGGATTGCGAGCCAGTTGGCTGGGACTGCTCCGGCGTAGCTCAGAAGCGACCACGCAACGAATGAACCCCAGGGGATTGCAGGGGAGAGCTGCGCAGGCCCAAAGGACGCCATTTCCCAACTGTGAGAAGATGATTATTCGGTTTGCGCCGCAGCCGTGGCAGCCAAAGGAGGCAGGTTCCGTGCTGGATCGTGCAAGGCACCGTGACTCACCGCTTGGGGCAATGAGCCGCCGAAAGATGCTTTCGCTTCTTGGCAGCACTTTCGCATCATATTGTTTTTCGCCCACGCGCGGCATTGGTGCAACGAATACCGCGGCGGCAGCCCAGATTAAATTTGCCCTGCAAAGCATGCCCTTCCGCGTGGAAACCGACGAAACTCCAAGGTTTCCCCACGCGCCGGCAACCATGGCCGGCGGCGTCGCCGTCTTTGACTACAACAAAGATGGGCGCCCCGATATTTTCTTTGCCAATGGCGCTAATATCGAAACGCTGAAAAAAGATGCCACGAAATTTTCCAACCGCCTGTTTCGAAATGATGGAAACGGCGTCTTCACGGATGTCACCAGGGAAGCCGGACTGGCCGGGGCCGGCTATGACATGGGCGTGGCCATCGGCGATTACGACAACGATGGATTCCCGGACATTTTCATTGCCGGGGTGCGCGGCAAATCGCTCTATCACAACAATGGTGACGGCACCTTCACGAATGTGACCGCGAAAGCCGGCCTCGACCGCTGCAACGATGCAAAGTACGGCCCGCTCTGGTCCAATGCTGCCGTCTGGGTGGATGTGAACAGCGATGGCTTGCTGGATTTGTTCGTGGTGAATTACCTGCAGTGGGACCTGAAAACAGAGCACCTGTGCGGCCCTTCGACAGCCCACGATTATTGCAGCCCGAGATTTTACGAGGGCCAGCCCAACCAGTTGTTCCTGAATCGCGGCGACGGAACCTTTGAAGATGCCTCCGAAAAGTGGGGGATTCGGGAATTGGTGGGCAAGGGCATGGGAGTGGGAATGGCGGATTACGACCTGGATGGACGGCCTGATTTGTTCATTACCAACGATACCTCCTACAACTTTCTGCTCCACAACACGGGGGAAAAATTCGAAGAAGTGGCTTTTTCGCAGGGGGTCGCCTTAGTCGAGGACGGCGAATTTATTTCCGGCATGGGAGTCGATTTTCGCGATTACAACAATGATGGTTACCCGGACATTGTGTTCGCCGCCCTGAACAACCAGACGTTTCCCATCTATCGGAACAAGGCCGGCAAGGGATTCGAGGAAGTTACCTATGCCAGCGGGATGCGGCAGCTCAGCCGCTCCATGGCGGGCTATGGCCCCGGCTTTTATGACTTCGATAACGATGGCTGGAAAGATCTGTTCATCGCACGCGGGCATGTGGAGTCCGTTCCAAAGCCCGGTATGGATATCGAGCAACCCAACACGGTATTTCGCAATCTTGGCGCAAGCGGCCAATGGCAGGCCTTGACCGCCGAGGCTGGCTTGGACGCGGCTCCCCCAGCCAGGCATCGAGGTGTGGCGTTTGGAGATTTTGACGGAGACGGGCGCGTGGATGTGGTCGTCACGGCGCTCGGCAGAGACGCGGAGATTTGGATGAACCGAACAGAAGGCGCAGGGCACTGGCTGGATGTCGCGCTGGAGGGCACCAAGAGCAATCGTGACGGAATTGGAGCGGTGGTGAAGGCTGTGACCTCAGCAGGCCCTCAGTACAACCACATGACCAGCAGCGTCGGCTATGCTTCTTCCAGTCACGGCCCGGTGCACTTTGGCCTTGGCAATGACACGAGGGCCAAACTCGTGGAAGTCCGCTGGCCTTCAGGAGCGGTGCAAACGCTACAGGATGTGGCGGGCGATTGCGTGCTGAAAGTAAAGGAATCCGCTGGAAACTAGCATGGCACTGGGGGGAACGCAGGTCGGACTGATGCACCTGCCCAGTGAACGCGAAGATGTGCCCATTCGCGTTCAATTGTCGCGGGAGAGCCGGTCGAGTGCGGACGCGTTGCGCGGCTTGTACCTGAACGCTCCCGATGGAGCGATGGTGCCGCTCGGCGAACTGGCGAAAGTGCAGGAAGGAACGATCGATAAGAACATCTACCGAAAAAATCAACACGAAATGGTTTATGTGACCGAGTTGTTACAGCATCTGTGAGTGTTTGGCCCGATATTCAGTTACATGGGCCGGGACCACTGGCTGGGAAGGTCACACCTTCAAAAAAACAAAGCAAAGTTAAGAAAACTTTCTTACCCTGGAGCCGACGTCATCGGAGAACCGCTGGATCAGGCGGAGTACGTGTTCGCGGGGATCAAGCTTGTCGTCCTGGACCAACGGGGTCAGGTCCATACCGAAGTTCAACAGACCCGAGGCATCCACCGAATGGCTCTGGTAATACGTCGCGTGGGCACGCCGGCGCGCCATGGTTGCCAGGTCATATCGTTTTCCTCCGGCGATTTGCGAATCGAACACGCCAACTAGGGAGGCCTGTATATTCTCGTGGCCGTCGAGCACGAAGAGTTGCTTGTCGGCGTCCATCATCCAGTCCAGATCGCGCCAGATTTCGCAGCCATAGAGTTTTTCCGGCCGCTGCGCGGCAGGCAGCTCGCGAATTGCGGCAATCGTGCGCAACACCACGCTGACGTGCGTGTCATGCTTGTCAGCGAGATTGTGGGTGTAAACCACTCTTGGTTTCGTCGCTTCCAGGATGGCCTTGATATCCTGCCTGGGGGCTGCATTCGTGGCGTTCTTGATCGTCGAGCTGCTGTAATTCAGAAATGCGACTGCGGAATATTCACCTACGAAGGCAGCCTTCTTCTGCTCCAGCCGGCGCACGACCTGCATTTCCTCGTCCGTGTAGTTACCATAGAGGCCATCGCGAGGGCTGCCCGCTCCATCGGTGACAATCACGGCCATGAACCACTCCTCGGTGCTCCCGAAGCCCTTCAGGATCCCTTCCATCGACATGATCTCGATGTCGTCCTGATGGGCCGCGATTCCCAGATGTGTGACCCGCCTTAGCGCGTCCGCTTCGCTCGCTCCGTCCGGCGCCCATATTTCCGCTTTTGGTCCATTCAATTTCATGATGTTTACTTTCCCCTTTCAATGGCAGGCAGACTGGCAGCTGCAATCGACTGGCCGACTCGCCGGCTCTTTTCATCCGGCAAGGCCATCGAAACCGACGCGGCCACTTCAGGAAACTCCGCCCGCAGGACCGCGAGGCTCTTGGCGAGAATAATGTCGCCGCCGGGCCCGGTCGTCACCCTGCCCAAAATCAGAATGTGTTTAAGTTCATAGAAATTGGAGTAATGCGCGACGGCATAACCGAGGTAGACGCCGATGCTCTCGTAGACCTGAGCCGCGAGCGGATCGCCGGCCGCCGTCTTTTCCTGGAGGACTACGAGCCGCTCCGGGAGCGGCATTGCCGCGTCGAATTGCATGCCCGCGCCGATTGCCAATCGGTTGGTAGCCTGCTGCGAAAAGAACTGCACGCCGCAACCGAGATCCCCCGACCACTCATCCGCGGGAGCATCCGGGCGGTAATCCACCGGAGCGAAAGCCAGTTCATTCAGCCAACTGGTGATGTTTCCGTTGTGGTCAACGTAGCCCGCCGCCATGCTCGATCCAAACGCAAGCCCCAGCACCGGATTCGCGCCGAGCGACATGGACCCGGCGAGCGCGGTCACCTCGCCGTCATTAACCACTTCGAGCGGAACTTTCAGCTCCTCTCGGATTCGCAGAAAAAGCGGCGCGATCTTTGCCGCGAATTGATCCTTTGGCACCCCACGGTAGAGCGACGCCACGCGCACTCGATTGTTAATGTAAATGCCCGCGGCGCTCCCTCCGACCGCGTCCAGGCAGGGCAGGTGCGCTGCTGCCCGCCGGATGGAATCCATCACGCCTTGGTAGTGATAGTCCGGATCGGCAGCATTTCGTGGATCCCAAACCACTTCCTCACTGAAAACCGCCTCGCCATTCTGCACGGCGCTGGCTTTGCGATCGCTTGCGCCGAGATCGAAACCCACGCGACACCCATCGAGATGCCGGCCAAGCGGCATCGTGGTCTCTTTGGTGCCGGGCACCTCTTCTGCCTTTCTCACCACGACCTCAAACGGGTGCTCGTAGACACCGCCCATGAATTCGTAATCGAACTTGCGCGCTCCGCTTGGGGAATAAACCTGCTTGAGGTAATTCCCGATCTCCAAAGGACCGCCAACGTAGACTTTCCATCCCCCGCGTTGCCACAGCAGCATTTTCGTAAGACGCTCGACGTACAGCAGCGTGGCTTCAAGATACCCTTTTGCCGGGGGAATCACCCTGGTTTGATAAGAAGAAATGGAGCCATCGCCGCGCTCGACGGCCAAATGGAGTGGCTGGTCGCCCAGTTGCGCGGCAAGCTTTAGGTACTCTCGCGTAAACAGTGAGGCCGGCAGGAAGCCTCGGTCCAGGGGCGCAACAATTGCCGGGCACACAGCGATGCCCGCGTCTTGCAGAGTCATATTGCTCCTTTGATTTGGCCGCGTCCGTGAGCCTCGGAGAACTTGGCCAGTTCCAGACTGGCTCTTTCTAGGAAAAATGCAAAATTTTTCTTGCTGCAGCTATATAACACCCACATACCATCCCTTTCGGAGCGGGAAGGCCGCCGTGAAACTGGATTCGCGCCGCGAGGAATCGGAATTGTTCTAGCGGTATCGGCGAATCACAAGGTTATGGCGATCGGAGCGGTACAAGCCAAGCACATACATAATGACCGTGCCTTTTGCGGAGTAGATGACTTGCCGGAATCGT
>Ga0326728_10010416_pt1 | contig 21773 bp, 20 predicted proteins | sample MB3enrmetagenome_FD_207602 | JGI IMG/M metagenome (GOLD analysis project Ga0326728, IMG submission 207602) | Lab enriched peat soil microbial communities from McLean, Ithaca, NY, United States - MB31MN | ecosystem: Environmental > Terrestrial > Soil > Wetlands > Peat | place: USA: New York... | reverse complement strand
CTGCAAGATCTCAAGAGGGCCTTCGAGGAAGAGAACCGGCTTCACCCACGGCAAACGATTCATCCGGCATTGACCTCGGCAATATGCCAGGCCCGTGCGTCCTGGTTGCTCGCCGATCCTGCGAACAGCGGGCTTTTTCCCCTGGGTCCTGACTGGACTCTCCTAGTCGGATCAGGGTCTGAGATTCCCAAGCCCACACAGGGAAGAACCTTGACAATCCTGGAAGTTGACGATTTGTTCGATCCCATTTCAAAACTCGATGAGGGTGTACAAACACTGGGGCTGGCGATGAAAGATCCGCGAAGAGAAGAAAGACTCGCATCTGCAGCCGCGAAGAGAGGCGTGAACAGAGTAGTAAAACTCGGACGTATGCATGTCTTCGTGCCGCCGTGGGACGGTGCTGACCTGATCAGACCCACAGTACGGATGGTGCGCCATGTACCTTCGACGGAATGAGTTAACGACATAGAAGGACACTATCATGGTTGATGCAAAAGTATTTCTTGATGCGATGGAGAAGAAAGCAAAGATGTTTGCCCCCGCAGCGCGCGCAACATTTGAAGCCAATAGGGCTTTGTGCGCCTGGCTCTTGGACCCCCTTGCGAGGTGGGCACATGCAGCCTATGGAGACCGTGCCTTCGAGGATGCCGCTCGAGGATACGCTCGCTATTGCCTTGGCGTGGCCAAGTCGCAACAGATTTACGAGAAAGAAGGCAAGTACACCCCTGAAGCCCTGCCGGACGTCATATCGGAAGTGTATGAGGACGAAAGCTATATGGTCCCGTACATGTGGGCGGCGATACTCATTTATCCTTTCTGGCCTTCGATGGTTAGCCATATCGCTCTCTACAGGGATGGGTTTCTAAGATCATTGCCGCCGGGGGCCAATGTGATGGAGATAGCCTCAGGACATGGAGTTCTTGGGCTACTGGCAGCGGAAGAGCGACCCGACATACGGCTTGAAGGTATCGACATCAGTCCTCCGGCGGTTGCGGTTGCAAACCGTCTTCTCGCCGTCTCCGGACACAGCCCTCGGGTGAGATTCGAGGTCAAAGATGCCCTTGAAATAGGACGCGGTAAGACGGATAAGGAGTACAGGGGCATCATCGCCGCAATGCTCGCCGAGCACCTGCAAGATCCGCGACCTCTCTTCCAGTCTATTTCCAATCTCCTTGCCGCTGATGGGATCGTTTTCTTTAGCACTGCCATAGAATCGGCCCAGCGGGACCACATTCATGAATTCAATCACGAAAGTGAACCGTTGAAAATGGCCGAAGAAGTTGGGCTAAGAGTCACACGGCTGATCTCTGACGCCGGTGCGCCGCTTGCGGGGGCTCGCTTTATTCCGCGTGCAATGGCGATGATACTGAAGCGTCGCTGAGAAATTTCTTGCTCGCATCAGCAGCCCTGCTGCTGATGCAGGATAAAAAGAGGTTTGACACATGACCATGAACTTCGAGGAAATAAAGGGTCTCCTGAAACAGAGATTTCCTTTTATTATGGTGGACAGAGTCCTGGAGATCGACCTCGGCAAAAGAATCAAGACCCTTAAGAATGTCTCGGGAAATGAGGTGCAATTTCTTGGGCACTTCCCGGAGTGTGCGATCATGCCCGGGACGCTCATCGTTGAAGCTGTCGGGCAGAGCGCATCCATACTATTCAGCAGCACGACGAAAACAGGGATCGGTGAGGGAGAAGCCATGGTGCTTGGGGCCATAAACAACATGAGATTCCTCGCCCCAATATACCCTGGTCAGACTATGTTTATCGAAGTGAACGTCATTAAAATAGCGGGAGACGCGGCGCTAGTCGAGGGAGTCGTGACGGTCGACGGCAACGTGGTTGCGACGGGGAGGCTTGGTTTTGCCAGAAAGTCATTTACCCAAGGGTTAGGAGCGGAAGTCGGACCGTAGACCCCGGGTGTTGTCTTGATCTACCATGTTTTGACGTCTCGATGCGCGACTGAATTCATTGCCGGAGGAGATACGGAAGGATCAGTCCCAATAACCACCAAAAGGGGTCTTGAAAGATGCTCGGCTTAATCTTAAATCAGATAGGCAGGATAAAAGGAGTCCTTGAGGAAAAGCGTGCTGTACGCAGATGGCAAAAGTTGGAAGAATTGGGAATGCAGATTGGCAAAGATGTTTTCTTACCCATGTCAACGTGGATCGATGATAGTTACTGCTTTCTCATTTCGATTGGCGATAGGTGTGCGTTTGGACCTAATTGCGCTATTTTGGCGCATGATGCAACGATGAACGAGATCCTTGACGCGGGGCGAATTGGTCGGGTAATAATACATGAATCATGCAAGTTTGGGTATGGGACGGTCATACTGCCGGGGGTTGAAATCGGTCCTCGAGTAATCTCCGTGGCAAACTCTGTAATCTCTAGGAGTATCCCACCCGATAGCGTAGTTAGCGGTATTCCGGCCAAAGTAATAGGCAGCTTTAAGCACTATGTCGCTTACCACGCAATGAAGATGAAAACCGCACCTTCTTTCACGTATCAGGAATTTGGTGCTGACGTCGGTGACTGGTTCTCAGCAGAAAAGAAGAATGACATGATTAGGAAATTGGGCAAGACTTGCGGATATACGACGGGTGGTTACCGCCCTGCGCTGAAATCGGGCCGCGGTAGCTTCTCCGGGAAGAAAAGTCTCACGTAAGAGGAGACTAACCCTCTGGGCGGACTAGTTTTTTTGGAGCGGTCACCGTTACACAGCCTGGTCGGCAATTGAAGGGAGGTGAGGCCCATACGTTGGCCTACTGTTGCAAGATGGCTCTTTCTTGCGGCAATCCTTGCTTCAGACTATCCAGCCAGCTCAATTATTTGTAGATGTGAGCCTCGCCTCACCCTGCGTTTCTTATTCTCCCATTGCCACGGATTTTGTGTAGTCCGCGGCGTTCTCTCCGGCGATTCGGCCTGAATTAAGGGCGAACCCGAAGGTATTGCCAGGCAGTAGAAAGACGTAGATGTCCGCATAGATTGAATTGGCATCGACACCCGCCGCATAGAATCCCGGAATCACCTCATATGCCTTGTTCAGGGCCTCAGTCTTGTAGTTGATCTTTATGCCGCCAAGCGAGCCGAACCCAGTCATGACAAGCTTCGCAGCATAAAACCTAGGCTCCCTGATCGGCCTGAGCCCCTCATCAGTTCCTTGGGCGCCTGCTCCAAGGTAAGATTTGAGAACTCCACAGTAATCCCTTCCCTCTGGGGCACAGGGCCTTTTATCTCGAACAGGTCCTTCTGGGACAAGATCCTCAGCAATTCATCGAGGGGGCGGTTCTTGGCGCTCGCGCTGATCCTATCCCGGTCCTTCACCTCAATAAAGGGGGCTTGACTCGCCCCATCTGGCGGCACTACCTGGGGGCTCTTCCCCTGAAGCACAGGCGAAGCATGCCGGGATTGCACCGGCCCTTCGGTCGGAATGGGTGTTTGCCCGGATGCTGCTGCCAGGACCGATTCGCACCCGCGATCCCGGGAAGTTCCCGACGGAGAAGCGCTTCGTCTCCTGGCTCGGCCTTTGCGCCAATAACCGTATCACCGGCGGCCAGATCAAAAGCTCGAAGACACCAAAAACGGTGAATCGGGCAGCCAACGCCTTCCGTATGGCGGCACAGGCGTTTGCCAGCAGCAACACCGGCCTCGGGGGGGATTCTACCGCCGCGTCCGAGCCCGCTTGGGCTCCCCGAAGGCAATCACTGCCACCGCCCGTAAGCTTGCGCGCATATCCTACCGCATGTGGACGACGAGACAGTCCTATGTCGACCTCGGGAGCGACTACTATGAGAATCGCTACAAGGAACGGGTACTTCGCAACATTACGAAGAGGGCGCAACGCTTTCTTCCTTCCGGCCTTCCTGTTTGTACCATCTGTGATAATTAATATCACACAGTAATGTTTTCCTTGACATTCCCCAACGCTCATTCTAACGTTAGTTGCGAACAGAAAATACGCATCCAGGAGGCGCGAGTATGGCGAGAAAAGCGGTGCGCGTAGCAGAAGTGTTTGACGCAAGCCCGACCACGTCGTCGTATCAGTTGTGGATCTGCTTTCTTTGTTTTTTGGTCACGTTCCTTGATGGATTCGATTTAACGGTTATCGGCGTTGCGATACCAAAAATCGCCGAGTTCCTCGGCTCCAAGCCGAGCGCCCTCGGCCTGGCCATGAGCGCCAGTCTCGTCGGCTCCGCCATTGGCGCGCTCATCATGGGCACGCTCGCGGACCGTCTCGGCCGCAAATGGATGTTGGTCATCTCCGCCTTTGTGTTCGGCTTGTTCTCTCTTTTGACCATATTCATCACGAGCGCCGGGCAGTTGGCCCTCTTCCGGTTCATCGCGGGCCTCGGCCTCGGCGGCGCCATGCCGAACGCCCTCGCCTTCGGCTCCGAATACGCGCCGACCCGGTTGCGCAAAACCTTTACTGCCACCATGTTCGCCGGAATTCCCACCGGGGCCACCATAGGCGGCCTCTGCGGCGCCTGGTTCATCCCTCTGTTCGGCTGGCAGTCCGTCTTCGTGGTGGGCGGCGTCATACCCATCATAATCGCCCTGATCACTGCCGTGGCTCTTCCTGAGTCATTAGAATTCCTCGTGGCAAGAAACAAGGATGAAAAGCGGATCCGACATATCGTCGCGAAGATCGCTCCGGCTCTGGCCAAAGACGATCAAATCGAGTTCCGCCCGAGTCAGAAAAAGCTTCCCGGCGTCCCTGTGAAAAACCTTTTTACGGAAAAGCGGGCCTTAATGACGATCTTCCTGTGGATAGGCCTTATCGGGGCCTACTATTTCACCAACATTCTGGTCGCGTGGGCACCCACGCTGCTCCACAAGGCCGGCGCCACGGTCGTCCAATACAGCTACGCCTACGCCGCCTTCAATTTCGGCGCGGTCATCGCGGCCATTCTCGTCGGCCGGCTGATGGACTGGAAGAGTCCGTACTCGATCCTGCCGATCGGCTTCACAATAGGATTTGTGAGCCTCGTGGTCTTCGGATGGTTCGCGAGCGGTGCACTTCTCACCGCGGCCCTCCTGTCCGTGGCCTGCGGATTTTTCATCAATGGCAGCCAGGCCGGCACCATAGCGCTCACTACCGTTTCCTATCCGCCCGATATAAGGGGCACCGCCGTCGGCTGGGGTTACGCGGTCGCCAAGATCGGCAACGTGCTCGCCCCGGCAGCGGGCGGTTATCTCCTCACCGCGGGATGGAGCGTCTCCAGGATTTGCACCGTCAACGCCTTTGTCGGCTTGTTCTGCGCCGCCGTCATCCTGATCCTCAGGGGCCGGTCGGCCGCTGCCGCCAGCGTTGAAGTCAAAACGACTCCCGCGTAGGCAACTGCCTCGTAAGGCGGACAACCGCAAGAAACCGGGAGAGCGGCTCACGGCAAAGGCGCTGGACAACGAGCCATCTATCCCGGTTTCTGCGCACCTCGCGGTATGTATCAAATAATGATAATTTATCACCGTATGTGATAAATTTTGTTGACATCTGGCCGGGAAAATGGTTTCTTTAGAGAAAAGTCAGGGGGTAAGCCTTGGAAAAGAAAATCAAAGTCCTGGTGGCAAAACCTGGCCTCGACGGTCACGACCGGGGCGCCAAGGTGGTAGCCCAGGCATTGAAAGACGCCGGCATGGAGGTCATATACTCCGGCCTTCACCGGACGGTCGATGAGATCGTTCGCATTGCCGTTCAGGAGGATGTCGATGTGATAGGTCTTTCCATCATGAGCGGAGCCCATCTGCCGATCACGGAAAAGCTCATCAAAAAAGCCTGCGAACAGGGGATAGGCGACAAGATGGTCGTCGTCGGCGGGGTTATCCCAACGAGAGATATAGAGAAGCTCAAACAGATAGGCGTGAAAGGGGTTTTCCCAGGCGGTGCACCCTTCAAGGAAATCGTGGAGTTCCTGAAAGAAAACGTGCCGGCAGCCGGATAAGCGCACGAAAAGAGGACAGCAAAGGAGGCGTCGTGGGCCTAGCAAGATACATAAAAGACGAGAAGGACCGGATCAGTCGCGTTACATACCCGAGCGGAATCGACATCAAGACTGTGTACGGTCCCGAGGACCTGGAGAGAGTCGGCTTTTTCTATGAGAAGGACCTGGCTGATCCGGGCGCTTACCCTTTCACGCGGGGCATACACCGCGAAGGGTACCGGAGCAGGGCTTGGACGATGCGGCAATACGCCGGGTTCGCCACGGCGGGCGAGACGAACGAGCGCTTCAAGTTCCTGATCTCCCACGGGTCCACGGGACTCAACGTCGCCTTCGATCTTCCTACCCAGATGGGCTACGACTCCGACGATCCCATGGCCGAGGGGGAAGTGGGAAGGGTCGGTATGGCCATCGACAGCCTGCGCGATTTCGAGGCCGCCTTTGCGGGGATAGACCTCGCGAAGATCGGAGCGAGCCTCACGGTGAATGCCGTTGCTTCCATCATTCTCGCAATGTACCAGGCTATGGCGGAAAAACATGGCTATTCCCCGGAAGTCATCTCCGCCACGCCGCAAAACGACATCCTCAAGGAGATGATCGGCAGGGGCGCCTGGATCTTTCCCGTGGAACCGGCGGTGAACCTCATAGGCGACACCATCGAGCATTCCATAAGGACCATGCCGAAGACAAACCCCGTCAGCGTCAGCGGCTACCACATACGGGAATCGGGGGCCACCGCGGCCCAGGAAATGGGCTATGCCATTCTGATCGCGAATGCCTACATCGACAATGTCTTGAAAAGACGATACGACGTCGATCAGTTCGTCGGCCGTTTCTCATTTAATTTCAATATATTCGGGAATATGTGGGAGACCGTGGCGAAGTTCAGGGCCGGCAGAAAGCTGTGGGCCCGAAACCTCAAAGAAAGATACGGCGTGAAAAAGCCCCAAAACATGTTCATGCGCGGGATGTTCGGCGGCGGCGGGTCCGGGCTCACCAAACAGGAGCCGGAGAACAACATCATGAGGGGCGCTTATTACGGACTTGCGGCCGCCCTCTCAGGGGCGCAGACAACGGGCCTTTGCAGCTACGACGAGGCGTATACGATCCCGACGCCCCATGCCGCCCTCCTCTCTTTGAGGACCCTTCAGCTCCTCATGGAGGAGGTGGGTCTGAGGGACACTGTCGATCCTCTCGCGGGAAGCTACTTCATCGAAACGATCACCAAGGAGATGGAGGGGAAGATCGAAGAAGAGATGGAGAAGATCGAGAAAGCAGGCGGCATAATCGCGGCCGTGTCGAGCGGGCATATCCAGAGGATCGTCGCCCGCCAGGCGTACGAGTTCGAAAAAGGCATTCAGGCGGGGGATCTTCTGAAGGTTGGCGTGAACATCTACACAGGGGAAGCGCCCATGGAAGTCGAGCTCCACGAATACGATGGCGTGTCGGCCGAAAAACAGGTGGAGAGCCTGCGCGCGCTGAAGCGGGAGAGAAACGGCCGTGAAGTCGCGCGCACCCTTGGCGAATTGGAACAGGCAGCGAAAACCGGCAAGAACGTCATGCCCTTTCTCATGGATTGCTGCAAGGCATATGCAACTGTCGGGGAGATGACGCGCGTCTTCAAGGACGTATTCGGTGAGTTCAGGGAACCCTCGATCATTTAGAAATAGACGGGGAAAGGCCGCGCATTCGCGGCCTCGTGCGAGGAGCGAAATATGCAGTCAAACAGCGTGAACGTAGGCGAGTGGCTCTCGAAGTGGGCGGCCCTCAGACCGCAAAAGGTCGCGCTTTACTCCGACGGGCGGCCTTTTACCTATAGAGTCCTCAATGAGCGGTCGGTCCGGGTGGCGAATCTCCTGAGAGACCTCGGCATCGTCAAGGGGGACAGGGTCGGAGTGCTCCTTTACAATTCTCATGAGTATATCGAGATATACTTTGCCGTCTCCCGCATAGGCGCCATCATGACGCCCCTTAACTGGAGGCTCGTCCCTTCGGAGATTGAGTTTATCCTGAAAGACAGCGGCGTCGCTGCGCTTTTCTTCGGAAGCGAGTTTATCGAGTCGGTCGGAGCGCTGCGGAAGGTCCACGGTCTGCCCGCAAGGCACTTCATCTGTGTGGAGGGAGATGCGCCTGACTGGGCCGCTTCTTACGAAGCGGCGATAGAGGCAAGATCGCCGGTTTTTCCCAAGCCGACCGAGGATGTCGGTGGCGAGGACGCAAACATCATCATGTACACGTCCGGCACCACCGGGGTCCCCAAAGGTGCAATCCTCTCCCACAGAAAGACTTTTTTTAACGCCCTGAACGCCAACATTTTTTACGGTCTTACCCACGACGACGTCATGCTTATTCCCAGGCCGCTTTTCCATTCCGGCGGCCTCCTCGTCGAGGCCATCCCCACGTTCTACAAGGGGGGGACCCTCGTGATGCAGAAGAGATTCAAGCCGGCCGACATGTTGAAGGCCATAGAGACGTATAAAGTGACCGTGGCGGAGCCGGCCGCGACCACGCTGAAGACAATCCTTGAACAGTTCGATCTGACGCAATATGACCTGTCCTCGGTCCGGTGCTGGTATACGGGCGGAGAAAGGGTGCCTCCCTCTCTTATTAAGGATTACAAGGAGAAGGGCATCACCATATCGCAGATCTACGGGCAGACCGAAACATCCACCATCGCGTGGCTTCCCCTTGCGGAAGCGGAAAGGAAGGCGGGCGCCGTGGGAATTCCAGTGTTCCATGGCGACGTGAAGGTGGTCGACAAAGAGGGCAATGAGGTAAAACCCGGCGAGATCGGCGAGATCGTAGTGTCCGGCTGCATCACCATGTCCGGATACTGGGGCAAGCCGGAATTGACGAAGGAGACCATAAAGGACGGCTGGCTTCACACAGGGGATTTGGCAACCGTGGATGAAGAGGGCTTTCTCTATGTGGTGGACAGGGAGAAAGACATGTTCATCAGTGGGGGGGAGAACGTCTATCCCGCCGAGGTCGAGAAGGTCTACCTTCAGAATTCCAAGATCATGAACGTGGCGTGCGCAGGCGTGCCTGACGAGAAGTGGGGAGAGGTCGGCATTATCTTCATCGTGCTGAAAGAAGGCGAGTGCATGACCGAGGAGGAGGCCCTTGCGTTCTGCGACGGGAAGCTTGCGCGCTACAAGATGCCGAAGCTGGCGAGGTTCGTTCCGGAACTGCCCATGACGGCGGCGCAGAAGATCAAGCGCAACGAGCTGCGCAACGCCTACCTGAACGAGCAAAAAAAGGGCGGCGCCTAAGCAAAAACAGGGAAAACCGTTTTTATGGAGCGCATAGGCAGCAGGATAAGGGCCGAACGAAAGGCAAGGGGGTTTTCGCTCAAGGAGGTTGCGCAGCGGTGCGGGGTGAGCACCATGACGCTCCAGCGGATAGAGACCGGCAAGACGAGCCCCTCAGTCGCGATCCTCTCCCAGATTGCCCACTTTCTCATGCAGCCCATTGATTTCTTTATAAAAGAGGAGAGGCCCAAGATCCGCATTGTCACGAAGAACGACCATAAGGTCATAGAGACGGAAAACATGCGGCTCTCCATGATCGGGCCTCCAGGGCTCATAGAAGACAACATTCTCGTGAATGTGCTGGAGGCGAAGGAGGGCCGCTTCATCGACTCCCACACCGACGACGGCTATTCTTTCGTGTACGTTTTGGAGGGCGCCGCCATTTTTGAGCACGACGGGGTGAAGCACGAGCTTCAGCCCGGGGACGTGCTCTTTTATGATGCATCCTACCCCCACTCCGTCTTCGCCGTGGGAGGAACCGTTCACAAATCCATCAATATATTCTTTAAAGGGAAGAAATGAGGCTGAAGTTGAGAACGCGTGAACCGATCGATTTGCGACCTTTCACCCCCATTCCGGCCCAGGATTCAGACCTTCCGGGCGCCCAGAGGGCACCCGCGCCGGCAGATCTACCTATTTTCGTTATTCCGACGAAAGCCGGAATCCGCTATTTTCGGGACCGTAAGAGCTGCCTGGACCCCGGCTTTTGCCGAAGCGAGGGGGAAAAGGCCATTATTTGAAGTGTTTGTGGCGACGTGTGGGGGAGGCCTTATGGATTTTTCGTTCACCGAAGAACAGGAGTTTTTCCGGAAAACAATCAGGGATACGGTCGAAAAGATGATCGTTCCCAAGGCGAGGGAAATCGACGAGGCCGACGAATTCCCGAGGCAGTTGTGGAAAGAATTCGCGGACCTGGGCTATTTGGGCTTGCGCTATCCCGAGTCGGTCGGAGGGTTGAACGCAGACAAGATCATGTGCATGATCTTCTATGAAGAAGTGGTGCGGGGGTCGGTCGGCTTCTCGCAATCGGTGATCATGAACGCCCTCATGGGCACCCACTTCCTGTTCAGGTTCGGCAGCGACGCCATTAAGGAGCGTTGCTTTCTTCCTGCCATAAAGGGAGAAAAGGTCGCGACCATCTGCTTCACCGAGGACCAGTCGGGCTCCGATCTCGCGGGCACAAAGACCACAGCGACGAGAGACGGCGACGGATGGAGAATAAACGGGGCCAAGCAATGGATCACGAACGGCCCGATCTGCGATTTTTGCACCGTCCTCGCGACGACCGACCGCTCCAAGGGCCTGAAGGGGCTCAATTTCTTCCTGGTCGAGAAAGGGACGCCCGGCTTCTCGGCCGGGCAAGCGATCGACAAAGTGAGCTGCCGGGGAACGGTAACAGGAGAGCTGCTCTTCGACAACGTCCACGTGCCGTATGAGAACTTGCTCGGTGTCGAAGGGGAAGAGAGCATGAAGCAGGTGAGCGAGATATTCAGCGAGGTCAGGCTGATGGTCGCCGCAAGCGCCCTCGGTCTTGCCCGTGCCGCGTACGCCGACGGCTTGGAGTTCGCGAGAAAGCGGGTCGCCTTCGGCAAACCCATCGGCTCGTTTCAGCTCGTGCGGGAAAAATTCGCGAACATGGACACCGACATGAACGCCGCCCGGCTCCTGGTCAACTACGGCGCCTGGCTGCTCCAGAACAGGCAGAACGCGACCATTGCCGCCGCCGAAGCCAAGATGTTCGCGGTCGAGACCTGTCTGAAAGTGGTGGACGAGGTCACCAGGATTTACGGAGCCAACGCGATTGCCAAGGAATACGACCCTCAGCGCTTTTTCAGGGAGGCCCGTTTTCTCCTTTACGGGGGCGGGACTCACGAGATACTGAGGGACTTCATAGGGAAGACCCTCTTAGGAAAGTTATAGCATCTGATCGACGACTTTGGGTATGCGCTCCATGACAAAGACGATGATACTCGCCGAAGAAGTTCTCGCGGGCAGCGAAGGAAGCGCAGCCAGGCTCATCTCGCTCATTGAGCAGGAGAATCCCGAAGGATACAAGAACCTTTTGGGCCTGCTGCCTCATACGGGGAACGCCCACCTGGTGGGAATCACGGGCTGCGCCGGCGCGGGCAAGAGCACGCTCATCAACGCCCTCGCTCTCCGCCTCGCGAAAGAGGGAACAAAGATCGGCATCATCGCCGTCGATCCGAGTAGCTCTCTGACGAAAGGATCGTTGCTCGGAGACAGATACAGGATGAAGGAAGCCGAGGGCTTCGCGGATGTATTCATCCGGTCCATGGCCCAGAGGGACTATCCGGGCGGCGTCTGCCGGGCGGCCATCGGCGCCGTTTGTGTGATGGAGGCCATGGGAAAAGACCTCGTCATGATCGAAAGCATCGGGGCCGGTCAAGCGGACAGTGAGCTCTTCTTCCTGGCCGACACGGTCGTCACGGTCTTCACCCCGGAATTTGGCGACGAGCTCCAGCTCATGAAAGCGGGGCTCCTCGAGATCGGCCATGTCGTGGTGGTGAACAAGAGCGACAAGCCCGACGCCGAAGGCGCCAGGGCCGCGATAGAAACATACGCGTCGTCGGTCTCGAAGGACGGATGGGAAACGGTCGTCCTGGCCGCCAGAGCCGATAGGGAGGAAGGCGTCGAGGAGCTGATCCGAAGCGTCAAGGCCCACGGCGCATATTGCAAAGCCGAAAGAAAGCGCACGAGAGGCGAGAAATACCGCCGGTTCGCGATGAACCTCTTGCGGGAAAAGGTATGGAGCGTCTTCCAGGACGTCTGCTCCGAGACGTCTTTGACGGACGTCATGGAGGCGGTGGAGTCCGGCAGGATCGATCCTTACTCCGCGGTGGAGCGCGCCGCGGGAGAATTCGCGCGGGTCGTCAGGACCGGCCTCTCAGACTCTCAAGGAAGGAGATCGGAATGAAAATAACGGTCCTCGTCAAACAAGTTCCCGACCCGGAGGCCGTCGTCGAAGTGGAGACGGGCGGCAAGGGGCTGATGATCGAGCAAAAATTTACGACCAACCTGTTTGACGATTACGCAAAGAAAGAGAGCGTGTCTGCCGTGCCGCACATATGCGCGATTTCAGGAAGACTTCGATAACGAACTTACCTACCAATCGCGCATTCAATCGACTCTGAGAAAGTGAAGATTCCTGGTTGAAAGCTGCAACCGAAGGCTACTCGTCGAGCACTTGTCTGATCGTCTTCGCGATCTCCATTTTTGTGAGAGGTTTCATCGCACACGCTTTGATGTCCGCCGCCTTTGCTTTGTCGGCATCCACTAAATAGCTTTTGACAGAGGGACTAACTCTGAAGGTGATACAATGACTAGGGGCAGGCCGAGGGGCGGCATCTGTGGGGACGCACGTATCGTCCTGGGTGCGGTTGCCCCGGAGTCTGTGAAAATACGGGCAACGGAAGACCTCATAAAGGGACATGCCGTCGGTGAGGAGGTGGCCACAGAATCGGCCCAGGTAGCCGTCCAGGGTGCGATCCCCCTGACGATGAGAGATTATTACGAAGGCCCCGCTGAAGAGGGCGATCCTGGGGTCTAGGAGAGGGAAGAGACCTTTCTCCTGGTGGAGATAGTAGCAATACGTCACAAGGTGCGAGTAAAATTTACCTCGATCATTCTTACGGAATGGGTCCGCCGGAACTTTTGAAAAGCGCGACAGGTACGTGCGAGGGCCAACGAAGCGATGCGGTGTCACAACTTCAGAGATGAGGAGGTCGCTCATAACGAATGGGTGCATCGAACTCCATGAAAACGCGTCGTCTCGCCAGAAGACCGGCGGTTGAAGGCGGTGGCTTGATAGCCACCATGGTGGCCCTGTTTATCACCGGCTTCGGTTCGTTTCTAAACATGTATGTTACCCAGCCGCTTTTGCCTGAGTTCCGTCACGTCTTTCACGCCTCCGAGATTCTGGTGAGCCTCAGCGTGAGCGCCCCGGTGTTCGCGGTGGCGCTCACGGCCCCCCTGGTCGGCCTGTTGTCGGATGGCGTAGGGCGCAAGCGGGTGATCATCGCCTCGATGCTCGGTCTGGCACTTCCGACGGCCCTGGCAGCCACAGCGGCCAACCTGGGTCAGCTCATCGTCTGGCGCTTCCTGACCGGACTCTTCATGCCGGGCGTTACTGCTGTCGCCGTCGCCTATGTCGGTGAGGAATCGCCGGCCGAGTCGGCGGGGTTGACCATGGGGACGTACGTAACCGGCATGGCTATCGGCGGGTTTGCGGGCCGCTTCCTCGCCGGTCTCTTCGCGACCTGGTGGGGCTGGCGTGTGGCGTTTCTGTGTCTTGGTGTGATCACCGTCGCTGCGGCCCTGACAACGTGGTGGCTCTTGCCCCGCTCCACAAAGTTCGTCCGTCAAAGCAACGTTGCCGCAGCTCTTAGGTCTATGCGCGCTCATCTGCGGAATCCCCAGCTTCTCGCGACCTATGCAGTGGGATTTAGCCTGCTTTTCTGCCTGGTAGCGACGTTTACCTATGTAAACTTCTACTTGGCGGACAAGCCGTTCTTTCTTGGGCCGGCCGCGCTGGCATCGATCTTCGCGGTGTACCTTATCGGCGCGGTGATAACGCCGGTTACGGGGCATATCATGGACCGCGTCGGTCATCGCAAGATGCTGATGGGAGCCATCGTCGTGTCCGGAACCGGCTTGCTGCTCACCTTGATTCACTCGATGCCGTTCATCATTGTTGGGCTGGCGCTGATGGCCGGCGGCGTCTTTACCTCCCAGTCCGCGGCGTTAAGCCACTTGGGCAGAGCCACGAATGAGGCCCGCTCATCCGCCTCCGGGCTCTACGTTTCTTTGTACTACCTCGGCGGCTTCGTCGGCTCAGTCCTGCCCGGTTTTCTCTGGAGATGGGCCGGATGGCCCGGGTGCGTCGTGGTCGTGCTCTGCATTCAGGGCCTCACGATCCTGATTGCAGGAAAACTGTGGCACGACGTGTGATCCGGAATCACGAGCGGAGCGGCTCAAGAAGTTGCGCTTGCTCTGAGCAGCGACATACCCATTTCTCTGTGAAGGGCAATTCCACGAGTCATTAAGCGTAGGTTCAGCGCCGCAACCCTCATACCATTCAAATCTCAACGTGCCTTCTCTTTTTTCGGTCTTCCTGTTCGCCATGCGTAATTGCTGATCGCAAGAAAGATCTTAAGGCGTTCGGTAAAGCGCGGCAATGGCCAAGTTCTGGGTGTACGTGATGCCTCAAGAACACATCCGGAAAAATGTTGTTGACAAAAGTATACGATAAGTATACTTTATAGAAAGATTCCCGTTGGAGTCTGGAGGTGCTGGCAATGGACCCGTCCGAAAAAGAAGGGAAAGAAATAGTTTCCGGCATCGCGCTGAGAATCAAGATGTCCAGGAGAAAGAAGAGAGTCACCCTGGACGTGCTCGCGGAAAGGACCGGATTCTCTAAAAGCTATCTGTCCCACATCGAGTGCGGGAAACGCGAGCCGAGCATCACCACACTGACCAAGATTGCGTACGCTCTCGATGAAGAAGCATTGTTCCTCATTTCAGGCATCCACCCAGAAGCCGACCAGACGGGCTTTATGGTCGTCAGACCCAATGAGCGCAAACCAATGCCGAACGGATTCGGTCAGCCAGGGTACAGGTACGAGTCCCTCGCCTACAAGAGACGGAACCGCCTGTTGGATGCGTACATAATCGAGCTGCCATACGATTTTCCTACCGACCGCAACACCTATGAGGGTCAGTCCGCCGTGTTCGTCCTCGAGGGAAGCCATGAGTTCGTCTATGACGGTCAGAGTCACATTCTCCACGAAGGCGATTTCTACTATTTCGACCCCAGTAAACCTCATGCCGGGAAAAGTCTTGGATCGACTCCATCCAGGATTCTGGTTGTTTTTGCGGGGAGAAGATGACGGTATGTTTTCTTGCGCCGAAGGCCCGTGAGCAAGAGGGGCTCTCATGAACGGGATGCAAACCGGGGCACGACGCGCTTCACAACATGTTTTCAGAGCGCAAATCATTGCTCAGTAAGAATGCCGAGGGAGAGGAAGACATGAGTTTGGATTATCATAGCTATGAAGAAGCAAAGGAGAAATTCCACTGGAGCGAGAGATGGAGCCTTTTTGACGGTACGAAGGACCGGTTTAATATAGCCCATGAATGTATCGACAGACACCTGGCGGATGAGATGGCAATAAGAATAAAGTTCGGTGACGGCCGAACTGAAACTTATACCTTCGGCACATTCTCCCAGCATACCCGCCGGTTCGCAAACTACCTGGAGGACAAGGGCGTGGCCTTTGGTGACAAGGTCGCGATACTCCTTTTCCCATCGATAGAGCTTTACGTGAGCATGATGGGGACTTTCAGGAGAGGCGCTGCTGCAGTGATGTGCTTCCCTCTCTTCGGCCCCGAAGCGATTAACTTCAGGCTGGCAAGATCAGAGGCAAGAGCTATTGTGACGACCACGGCCATGGTGAAGCTTATCGATTCCGAACTGGCCAAAAAGCTCGGCCTGAAGGTCATTCTTGCCGATGATCTGCTCGCTGATCTGCAGAAGTACCCTGACAGCTACGAGTGGAAAACAGACGCAAACACTTTGTGCATGATGCAATTCAGCAGCGGCACCACAGGCGAGCCCAAATCGGTCCTATATCGGCATGGCGCTATCACGCTCGCCGGCGTCGTCATGAAGCTCGGCAATGGGCTCAAGGCCGATGACACCTATTTCTGTCCTTCTTCCCCCGGTTGGGGCCACGGCATATGGTATGGAACGATTGCGCCGTTGATCCATGGCAAGGCTATCGGAACGTTCTCAGGAAAGTTTGACGCCGATAAGGTCCTCGAAGCCCTTCAGGACTGGGGGGTCACCAATATGGCGGCCATATCTTCCCACTACCGAATCATCATGGAATCGCCGAACGTGGAGAAATACAAGGTGAAGCTGAAGAAAATCACTTATACCGGGGAGGCTATGACCAAAGACACGATGGCGGCCGTCCATAGGGTATGGGGCATCTATCCCAACGTCCAGTACGGGACAACGGAGGCGGGACCCATTTCCATGGATTTCATGGGGTTCGATGACTGGATTATCAAACCCGGGAGCCTCGGCAAACCCATGATGGGCGGCGTGAGGGTCGCAATCCTTGACGAGAATGAAAAAGAAGTGCCCCCGGGAACGCCCGGACAGGTCGCCCTGTGGAGAAATAACGCATGGTTCAAGATGGGGGACAGTGCCTATGCAGACGAGGATGGTTACCTCTGGTACGTGGCAAGGATCGATGACGTCATCATCTCTGCGGGCTACACCATCGGGCCCATAGAGGTGGAGGGGGCATTGAACAAACACCCGTCTGTCGACGAGAGCGCCGTCGTCGGAAGCCCGGACAAAGAGAGAGGCGACCTGGTGAAGGCGATTGTTGTGCTCAAGGAGGGCTTTAACTCTTCAGAAGCCCTGGCGGAGGAGATCAAAGTCTTCGTCAGGTCGAAGCTGAGCAAGCACGAATATCCCCGTGAAATCGAGTTCATGAATGAACTGCCCAAAACCCCGGACGGGAAGATCAAGAGGAAACAACTCCGGGAAAGGGAAAGACAAATGAAGGTCGCGGTAAAGTGATCCAGAAGGCGACGGAAAAGGGAGATCCATTCTGGATGATGGGAGACATGCTGTGCAGTGATGCGAGACAGCTCGCCTGGGGAAGGCGGGGGTTTGCAGGGGGCGACGATGGAAGAACTCATCGCGTTGATCAAAGATCTTATCGTGCGTAAGTTTTACGGCGAGCTTGTGTTGAAGTTCGAGGCAGGCGTCATTGTGCAATGCAAAAAAACCGAGAGCATAAAGTTGGAAAGGGGGAAACCCTGACCCGGTAGTCTAACCGAGCGCTATCAGAAGAACTGAGGCGGCTTTCACCATGAATGGTGGACCGCCTTTTTTGTTCCCCTATGGCGGCTGTCCGAACGAGAACCCGGGAGGGCAGCGGTACGGGTTTTACCTGCATGGGGAGAATAGACCACAGTAAACGGCAGGAGGCAGGGCTATGGTGCTAATCGGAGACATGCTGCGCAGAGATGCGCGACTTCTTACCCGTAAGGTCGGTGTCGTCGAGGGCGACAAGAATCTCGCTTACGGAGAACTGAATAGCAGGGTAAACCGCCTTGCCAACGCGCTTTCGAATCTCGGAATAAAGAAGGGCGACAGGATAGCCTTCATAGGAAACAATTGCCATCAGTTCGTCGAATTCTATTTTGCCGCAGCCAAGGCCGGCTTGGTGAGCGTGCCGGTGAATGCTCGTTTCTCCGCAGAGGAGGCAGCATACGTCATCAAGAACTCGGAAGCCGCAACCCTCATCTACGCGAACGACATGGAGGCGGTGGTCAAGAGGATCCGGGAGTCGGTGCCCGAAATAACACGGTACATATCGACGGGGAAGTCGGAGGCAGGCGTGCTTTCCTACGAAGGGCTTCTCGAGAGCGCCACGGACGAAGAACCGCCTATCCAGGTAAGCCCCGATGATATGACGATGATAATGTACACAAGCGGCGCCACAGGTGCCCCAAAGGGCGTGGTGGCGACGCAGCGCAATATCATGGCCAATACGAACACCCAGTGTCTCGAACTCGACATAGTGCCCGAAGATGTCACGGCGCTGGCTATGCCCATCTATCACAACGGCGGCCTCTGGCCGACCATGAGTATCGTTTACCGCGGCGGCACCATCGTGCTTATGCCTCGGTTTGACCTGGACGCCCTGCTGCAAACAATCCAGGACCGGAAAGTCACCTTTCTCAACCTCGTCCCGACGATGCTCCTCAGGCTCGTCTCTCATCCGAATCTGTCGTCATATAACCTCGACAGCCTGAGAACCATTATGTACGCCGGAGCCCCCATCCCGCTCGAGCAGCTCAAGAACGCGATGCGGATCCTGGGTCCTCATCGTTTCTATAACAGCCTCGGTTCCACAGAGTCAAACGGCAATCTTATCTCGATGCGCACAAGCCAGCACGCCCTGGAGGGACCCCTGGCGAGCAAGCTCGGCTCGGTCGGCATAGACGCCATGGGTGTTCAAATAGAAATCGTCGATGATCAGGGCAACGAACTGCCTCGGGGGACAGTAGGAGAGATCATAGGCAAAGGCGACAACATCTCACCAGGTTACTGGAAGCTGCCGAAAGAGTCGGCAGAAACGTTCAGAAACGGATGGCTCTACACAGGAGATATGGGCTACAGGGACGAAGACGGCTTCATCTTCATCGTTGACAGAAGAAAAGACATCATCATCAGCGGAGGGGAGAACATCGCAAGCCGCGAGGTGGAGGAGATACTGTACGAACACCCCGCGGTCTATGAGGCAACCGTCATAGGCGTTCCCGACAAGGAATGGGGCGAGGCGGTCAAGGCGGTGGTGGCGCTCAGACCCGAGTTCAAAGGCAACGTTGACGAGGCGGAGCTGATCGAGTTTTGCCGGCCGAGACTTGCAGGCTACAAAAGGCCGCGGTCCATCGACTTCGTCGCGGAGCTGCCGAAGAATGCCGCGGGCAAGATCGACAAGGGCAGTCTCAAGAGATACTACAAGGATCTGTACGAGCGGAAAGGGATAAAGGCGGCGCTGGGTGATGCCCGTCCGTGATAGGTCTGTCGAAAAACCTTGCGGGCTCAGACAGCCAAAAAAATTAGTGGGAGATACCGTTATGTCAGAAGAAAAGGTCAAATTCACCGAGGCACTCATCACCGACGAGATGCTTTCGGAGGTGCGAAAGTTCATAGGGACGAAGTTCCGCATCGGACACTCCATTAATAACGAAGAAGCGACCAGGATTGCAATCCAGAAGTTTGCCGACGGCATCGGTGACATGAACCCGCTCTGGACCGACCCGGAGTACGCGGCAAAAACCCGTTATGGCACCATCGTCGCCCCACCTTCATGGGTCTTCAGTGTCTTTTCGGGCATTCAGTATGGTTTCCGGGGGGTCGGGGGATTCCACAGTGGAAGCACCATTGAGTTCTACGCCCCCATATTAAGAAACGATACGATCACACCCGAGATGATATGCACCGCCATCGAAGGGCCAAAGAAAAGCATTTTCGCTGAAAAAACGATCATTGAGCGGAACGACAACCTCTATACCAACCAGAGGGGAGAACTGGCAACGAAGGTTACCTGGGAGGTCATCCATTTCGAGCGGGCAAAGGCAAAGAAAACCGGTAAGTACCATCATATCCAGCTACCCCACCCCTGGACGGAAGAGGAACTGAAGAAGATAGAGGATCAAGTCTTTAACGAAGAAAGAAGCGGTGCAAATACGCCGTGCTGGGATGATCTGGAGGTGGGTCAGGAGCTTAAGCCCCTGGTCAAAGGACCCATCACGATGACCGACGAGATTGCCTTTCTTATCGGGGGAGGCGCTCCCATACCAAGATTAACGGCGAACGCCGCGGCACTCAACTTCTATCGTCGTCATCCGGCATGGGCGTTCCGGGACCCCGCAAGCCGCGGTTTGGAGCCCATCTATGCCGTCCATTACAACAGGGAAGCCGCCAAGGCCCAGGGGCTGCCCTATCAGTACGATGTCGGTTTTCAGCGGAACGCCTGGCAGATCCAACTTATTACAGACTTTGCGGGAGATGACGGCTGGCTCAAGAAGAGCTTTTGTGAATTCCGCAAGTTCGTCTACTTCTCCGATGTCGTGTGGCTCAAGGGCACGATAACGGACAAGTTCATCGACGGTGACGACGAATTCTGCGTGAAGATCGAGACAACAACGACAAACCAGCGAGGTGAAGAGGTGATGCCCGGCTACGGCATCGTGGTCCTTCCTTCGAAAAAGAACGGCTATCAACCCCTCGACAGACGCCTGTCAGGACGAGCATGAAAAAGAGGTCACACGCGCAATTTGCTCGGCTGCAACGCTTCAATACATTAAGACACGTTATGCCTATCTTCCCTCTGGAAAAGACTTTGGATGCAGGAGGAGAATAATGGCACACAGCAAATATGCGAGACTTTTCGAACCCACAAGAATCGGCAAGGTTCATCTTAAGAACCGCCTGGTCAAGACAGCCGCCCAAACTTATTTCTTTGATTCCGGAGAACATAGAATAAGCACTCTGGCGAAGGCGTTCTATGGAGCTGTGGCAAAAGGCGGCGCAGGCCTGGTAATAGTCGAAACACCGGCTATGGAATGGCCGCTGGCAGAAACGGGCGACCGTCGTTTTCGAGTTGACGATGACAAGTACATAAACGACATCCGCGAGCTCACCGATGCCATCCATAAACACGACTGCCCTGCATTTGTCCAATTCTACCACCGCGGGCCATGGGGAGGAGCTCTTCAAAGCAACCGACAAGGCGATCAACCGGTAGCCAAGAGAGTGGCAGCTTCGGCGGTCACTTTAGGTGCCTTAAGATCTGTATTCGACGAGGCGTCCGAGGAGGAGCCGCCGGAAGCCCTAACCATCGCAGAGATCGAAGAAATTACAGAAAGATACATAAACGGCGCCCTGAGAGTGGCCGAGGCCGGCTTTGACGGGCTCGAGATCAATACAGGCGGAGATCACCTGGGCCATACGTTCTTGTCACGCTTCTGGAATAAACGCACCGACAAATACGGCGCTCAGACGATGGAAAACAGGACCCGATTTGTCGTCGACATATTACGGGGAATCAAGAAAAGGGTAGGGCATGATTTCCCGGTGCAAATCCTCATGAACGCCCTTGAAATCGGGGCAGGCGAAGAAAGTCTAAGTATTCAAGAAGCAAAAGAAATCGCGAAGACCTTTCAAGATGCCGGTGCCGATTCCCTGCACATCCGGTCCCACTGGGTCGGTGTGCACCAAGGATCATTCTGCCAAGAAGTGCTCTTTTACCCCGAGGCCCACGTCCCTCTAAGAGAATTCCCGAAAGAAATGGACTGGAGCAGGAGGGGGCCCGGAGCAAATCTGCCGCTGACCGCACTCATAAAGGGGGTCGTTTCAGTGCCGGTCATGGCCGTGGGCGGACTGGATGCGGATCTCGGAGAGAAGGCACTGCGCGAAGGCAAAGCAGACCTCATCGGTATGAACCGGCGTTTCTTTGCCGACCCTGAGTACCCTAACAAAGTGGCCGAGGGAAGACTCGGTGATATCCAACCCTGCACGCATTGCAACAACTGCAATAAGGGGTACGGTGAACCGCGAACCTGCAGGATCAACGCTTCTTTCGGAACTGATCAATATGAAGTCACCAAGGCCGCAAAGAAAGAAAGGGTGCTGGTGGTGGGCGGAGGGCCGTCTGGGATGCAAACCGCCAGGATAGCAGCCATGAGAGGGCATCATGTGACACTTTTCGAGAAGGGGCCGTATCTCGGAGGGTCCCTGTCGCTTGCCGCCATGGTGAAAGGGTTTGAAGTTGAAGATATACCGTCTATCATCCGCTTTTTCAAAGGACAGCTCAGAAAGCTGCGTGTAGATGTCCGCCTCTCCAAAGAGCTTACGCCTTCGGATATCGACAAAATCAGACCGGATGTCGTTGTGCTGGCGTTAGGGGGTACC
>Ga0326728_10010415_pt1 | contig 21778 bp, 25 predicted proteins | sample MB3enrmetagenome_FD_207602 | JGI IMG/M metagenome (GOLD analysis project Ga0326728, IMG submission 207602) | Lab enriched peat soil microbial communities from McLean, Ithaca, NY, United States - MB31MN | ecosystem: Environmental > Terrestrial > Soil > Wetlands > Peat | place: USA: New York... | reverse complement strand
GGGGTCACCCTGATCCTGGGAGGGGTGGGCATCTGGAACGTGATGATGGCCGCGGTGCGCTCCCGAACCAGGGAAATCGGTCTGAAAAAAGCCGTAGGCGCTAAGGATGTGGAAATCTTTATCCAATTTATCTCCGAGGCAATGATCCTCAGCCTGGGGGCCTCATTACTGGGAATCATAATGGGGCGATTGAGTGTTGAATGTTTTTCCTATTTCAATGGCTCTCAACTGTCAGAGTATCTTTTCCTCATTTGCATAGTACTGGGTCTATCATTCGGCATGTTATTAGGGATAGGGGCTGGCCTGTTCCCTTCTATTCGGGCCAGTCGCATGGACGTGGTGGACGCGGTGCGCTATGAGTAGCGCCCGGTTACTAATCCAGGAGTAAGACCTACAGCCCAGGCTTTAACGAAAGTTCCGGGATAAAGGCCCGAATCTGGAGGGGTTTTACAGCGTGGCCGAGGCCAGGGCCATCATCCGGCGGTGGCGCCAATATTACAACGAGGATCGAAGCATACAAGGTGGGGGGCGGGTAGGAGTCCCGTTCCCTGACGTTGCCTTCCCGGGCCGAAAATCTATAGGGCTGGCGGCGCTGGCGCCCATTTAGGACCCGGTGGGCACCGGGTAGGGGCCGCGGCGAGCGGCTGCTGCATGGTGGACGCCGCGGATCAGGCCCACGGGCGCGGTGGATGGGACAGGGGAAAGTTTACCGTGGCACTACACTATGCCACCGGCGCTGGGACGGACGGCTTACTGCGCCCCCACCACCACGGGCTGAAGGCTGATGCCAGACTGGGCTCCTGGACCGGGGATTTAGCCTGAAAAGCCTGGTGGACGCGGTTTTGAGAGAAAACCGGCTGCATGAGATGCCCCGTGGTGAAGCGATCGCCACCTTACTAAGGTGGGAAGTTAAGGGGTGATTCTGGTGGATTCCCGGGAGCAAGGGCCCTTTACTTTCAAGGGCCTTGTGTTATCAAGCCGCCAAAGTCCCAAAAACCATTTCTTGACAGGGGTGGCCATGGCTGCCGCATTATCTCGAAGGTAAATTTAGAGAACGGAGGGCCATATCATGGTGGTAGAGCCGGGAGAAATTCTCTTGATTATCACACGGAGATTATTTGAGAATGATCATCTGCGTCAATTTGTTGGGAGGGTCAAAGCGGCAACGGAAAGTACCGTTCGGTTGGAAGGATATCCTTTCGTCTTTGATACGAACGCTGGCGAATATATCAAAAAGGGGCGTCGGGTTCGGATTTTCGCTCTTGCGGATAGCGGCAATATTATTATTGTTATCCCAAAAGATGTGAATCTGGATGATCTCTCATATAAGGAATCTAAAAAAGGCTGGGAGACAATAACGGACGGGAATACTTTTGAATTGGAAATAAAATTCTGATTTATTTTCCATTTCCTTTTATTCCTTACTTAGATAATAATTTTCTCTTCAGCCCAAGCGAAGAGTGGTTTAGTGATAAAGATTGAATTATCCGAGATTATGCGGCCGCCTTGGCCACCGCAGGCATAGGCATGATAGCATAGACTTCGCCGAATTTGAAATTTCAAGTACGGGTCCCATCACAAGGGGGGTTGCTCCTATTTTCCCCTGATTAAAACCCGGGAAAAATATTTTGGGAAAAATTTGCCGACGGATCATATTGACCAGGGGGGGTAGGAGTCCCGTCCTGGAGTTTGCCTTCCTGGGCAGAAAATCCTGCAGGCTGCCGGCGATGGCGCCGGGGAGGCCGGCGCCGGTGGGGGGGGACCGCGGCGAGCGGTTGCTGCATGGGATACGCTGGGGGCTGGGGCCCGCCGGGCAGGGACAGGCAAAGCGGGAGACGACCCCGATTCCCTCCCACGGCCCCCCAGGATGCCCTACACGGCCCGATACAGGGGAGGGCAATGGTTTACCATGCAGCCTCAATGCTCATCTATGTAGCTTTCGGCATTCCCCCGCCAGGGGGCATGGCCGCGGTCTTCGCTTCCACTACCTGCAGCCGGCCAGAGCGCAAATTACAATTTCCCCATTTTTACCTCCATTCAGGCCGACCCTGTGGGGAATAGTGTGGGGAATTAATTTAGAGGCAAAAAGAAAAGGCCCTCTTGGGGGCCTTAAGTTATTGATATGCTTTGGCGGGCGATGGGCGACTCGAACGCCCGGCCTTTGGTTCCGGAGACCTAAAGGATACATTTACCCACCCATACCCGCCTGTCTCGAAAGCCCTATATTTCCTGCCTAATATCACCTTCATTTTTTCCTTGACTTACCTGTCAGTACCCTTATATTAGTCTCAGAGGTTGGAAATGCGGCTGGAAAAAATCCATTTGGGTTAAGCAGCATCGAACCAGGCGGGGGAATAGATTTCCAACCTTTTCCAACCCCAAGGAGGCAAACCATGAAGCGCCACAAAACCACTTATCCAGGCGTGTTCTACCGGGAAGCCGAGCGGATCGGCGGCAGGGGCCTTGAGAAAGTCTATTATATCGTATTCAAGAAGGACGGCAAGGTCATTGAGGAAAAGGTAGGCCGCCAGTTTGCCGATGACATGACCCCCGCCAGGGCCGCCAAGATCAGGGCAGAGCGTATAGAAGGGAAGCGCCAATCTCGAAAAGAAATCCGGCAGCGCCAGGCCGCCCAAAAGAAGGCAGAGGCCGAACGCTGGATCATCAACCGGCTATGGCAGGAGTATGCGGGCCATAGGCAGATGAAGGGACTCGCCCAGGACCGGAGCCGGTTCGAGAACTACCTCAAGTCCTTGTGGGGTGACAAGGAACCTCATGAAGTCATGCCCTTAGAGGTTGACCGGCTACGGCTGCGAATCTTAAAGGACAAGGCTCCGCAAACGGCCAAGCTCACCTTGTCCCTGCTGCGCCGGATTGTCAATTTTGGGGTGAGGCGTCAGCTATGCCGACCCCTTTCTTTTCACCTGGAAATGCCCAAGGTGAATAACCTCAAGACAGAAGACCTCAACCCGGAGCAGCTAAGCGCCCTGCTGGAAGCCATTGAGCACGACCCCAACCTACAGGCCGCCAATTTCATGAAGATGGCCCTGTTCACCGGCATGAGGCGGGGAGAGCTATTCCGGCTGCAATGGCAGGACGTGGATTTTGACCGGGGCTTTATCCATATCCGCACCCCCAAGGGCGGCCAGGATCAGAAAATTCCCCTGAATACTGCGGCCCGGGAACTCCTGGCGGCGCACCCCCGCACCGGCAGCCCCTTTGTCTTTCCTGGACGTGGGGGAAACCAGCGCACCGACATCAATAAGCAAGTGACCCGGATTAAAAAGGCCGCCGGCCTTCCCAAAGACTTCCGGGCCTTGCATGGCCTACGCCACTTCTACGCCTCAATGCTGGCCTCATCGGGGCAGGTGGACCTCTACACCCTGCAAAAGCTCCTGACCCACAAGAGCGCCGCCATGACGCAGCGCTACGCCCACCTGAGAGACGAGGCGCTACACCGGGCGTCAGACATTGCGGGCGAGCTTCTCAATCAGGCAATAAATGGCAACGCGAAGAAGGTTGTGAACCGAGGCGAATAAACCGGCACAGAGTTTCCGGGGATAGGGTAGCTCCCGAAAGGCGGGGATTTCCTGGCCCTGCTTTCCCCGGAACCCCACCAGGACGCTACAGGAGGCGGAACATGGGTACTATAGGAATCGCGCCAGAGGCGCTTGAAGCTAGACGGCTTTTCAATCAATATTGTCATCCTGAATCCCATTTTTGGAAAAACCAGGCTGCAAAAGAGGCCGCTCTTGCCATGCTGGGTTCTGAAATCTTCGGGGATGACGTAGTAAAAGGGCATGCGAAACACAAGAAAACTTATCCAGTAAAATTAGGGGCTTTGATTTTCGAATTGGTAAACCTTCATCGTGGATATGCCTATTCTCCTCCTGTTTCTTATATACACGACGAGATTGTTAGAACATTTGACCATCATTTTTCTTATGTGTCTGCGATAGCGCAGCTTGCCGGTGTCAAAGAAAATATGATTAAAGCTCGCCAGGACGCCTGGCAGAAACGAATATCTAAAGCGGTTGATAAGGGTAAAATCTCTTCCGATTGGTACAGGCGCATGGAGGAAAAAAGGTTCGAGGGGCGGGGGGATCGCCCCAAAAAAATTGCTCACGAATTTGCAGACGTTTTCCTTTCCTATTGCTTACTGGCTCGACCCAACACGATTGCCGATTGGGTAAACGCCATTCTTACATCTCTTGGGCGGAAACCTTTCAGCAAGTCAAGCCTATGTGATTATGTCAAACTGGAACAGGAAAAGGCACAGGAATGGATAACAGAAGCAAGAGGGGATTACCGCAACTTCCAGAGGGGTCTTCAGATTAAATTCTGATTACTCCCCAAGATTATCCATCTACCCCCGCCCATTTTTACCTACCGAAATTACCCCCCAAATGGGGGTTTTTTTGTCTTAAATTCGGTAAGTAGACTTTACTTACCGAAAAATCGTTAGAAAATGCCGATTTTTATGTTGTTTTCGGAAAGTAAGTATTATCCGCAGGTATTGCTTTTTTTATTACTTGGAGCCATAATAATATCGTGTTTAATTACCGTTTCGTTTTTAGGAGGTTGGGTTTATGGAAACACAAGATCGGTTTGTGGATGACCGCGAAGCCGCCAAAATCCTTTCAGTCTCTCCGCAGACGCTTCGCAACTATCGCCATTTACAAAAGGGGCCTCCCTATTGCAAGCGCGGCCACATGGTCAGATATTCCGTCCTGGCGCTCCTGAATTATATGAACGCCGGGCGCATTGACCCCGAAGGGCGAGAGGGGCGGTAGCCATGCGCTGTACTGAAATGGAAAACCCCGGCGCTGGCGGGCGGACCGGGGCGACAAGGGTGAACTGCGGATGTTTCTTTTCTAATATCAATAAGTCTCCGAAAAATCAATTACTTTCTTCGTCCGGTATCCACCTGGGCCACTTCCTGGGGGAGGTGCCCCATGGCTAACCCTATCCTTCAAGCGGCCCTTAACTACCGGAAAGCTGGCCTTTCCACAATTCCAGTATTCCCGGAAACTAAAACTCCTATAGTCCCTTGGAAGACTTACCAAGAGCGTCAGCCGACAGAAGGCGAACTCCGCGAAATGTTCAAGAAGGCGAAAGCCATTGGCATCGTTACCGGGAAGGTTTCCGGCAACCTTGAGGTAATCGACTTTGACAATAAAGCGGAGTTGTTCCCAATTTGGAAGGAAATCGTTAATCAGGAAGCGCCAGGACTTCTTGAACGGCTTCTTATTCAAAAATCCCAGAGTGATGGCCGTCATATAGGCTATCGCTGCCCAGATGTGCAAATTCCTGGCAACACTAAACTGGCCCAACGCGGGGTTGATGTCACTCCGGCTGTCTTGGGTAGATTGCAAATCCTGGGGATTGACCCAAGCGACCATGACGCCGTCAAACAGGCTCTTCCTTCTCTTGAAGTTGAGATATCCGGCAAGAAGCATATTCCCAGGCTCATTGATGGCAAGTTCATCGCCGTCATAACCCTCATTGAAACGCGAGGGGAAGGCGGCCAATTCCTGGCCGAGCCGTCACCGGGATACAAACTGATCCAGGGGGGCTTTGCCGAGATTCCCGAATTCACGACTGAGGAAAGACGCATACTCATTGAAGCGGCCCGTTCTCTTAATGCGTGGGTTGATCGCCAAAGGGTAGAAGGTTATGGCCCACGTCTGCCCAAAGAGACCCAGAGGCCGGGAGATGACTTCAATGAGCGTGGAGATGTTGCGAGAATCCTGGTCAAGCATGGCTGGCAGCCGGTAGGAGCCAAAGGCGTTTACCAGCATTACCGGCGGCCAGGAAAAGACCGCGGCCAATCTGCCTCATTGATCGACGGCAAATGGTTTTACAATTTCAGTTCGAATGCCTACCCTTTTGAACCCGAAAAGACTTACGCACCCTTTGCGGTTTACGCCTATCTGGAATGTGATGGGGATTTCATCAAGACAGCCAGTAATCTTGCTCAAATGGGGTTTGGCAATAAGCAGATGACTGGGGGAGAATGGCCCGTACTGGCGCAAGAGGCACATTATGGCTTAGCCGGTGAGTTTGTGCGCCTGGTGGAACCGCATACCGAAAGCGACACGGTGGCCCTGCTGATGCAGTTTTTGACCGGCTTCGGCAATCTGATCGGGAAGGGGGCGTACGCCAAAGTCGAGGCGGATACGCATTACTGCAATCTCTATGGCGTGGCGGTGGGGGAGTCGTCTAAGTCGCGGAAAGGGACATCCTGGGGGCAGGTAAAACTACCCCTCACCACAGTTGACCCGGGCTGGAAGAGCCGCGTGAAATCGGGATTATCCAGCGGAGAGGGGTTAATCTTCCAGGTCCGCGATCCAATTATGAAGCGTGAAGCCAAAAAGCAAAAAGGCCAGACGGTCTATGAAGATGTAATCGTGGACCCCGGAGAAGATGATAAGCGGTTGCTTGTGGTAGAGAGCGAGTTTGCAAACGTCCTAAGACAGCTTGCCAGAGAGGGCAACATCCTTAGCCCTGTGATGCGCGACGCCTGGGACACCGGAGACCTGGGCACCTTAACCAAAAATTCCCCGACCAAAGCCACCGGAGCCCATGTCTCCATCATCGGCCACATCACTAAAGGGGAATTGAAGCGGTATTTGACCCGAACAGAAGCCGGGAACGGCTTCGGAAACCGAATCCTCTGGTTCTGCGTGAAGCGATCCAAGGTTTTGCCGGAGGGAGGGCGGATATATGAAGTTGATTTTGCCCCTTTTCTGAAGCGGCTGGGAGAGGCGATATTTTTTGCGCAATGTGCAGGGGTAGTCACCAGGACCCCAGAGGCACGCTCTTTATGGGCCAAGGTGTACCCGGACCTCTCGGAAGGCAAGCCCGGACTGGTGGGGGCGCTCACAAGCCGGGCAGAGGCACAGGTTTTGCGACTGTCCATGATTTACGCCCTGCTGGATGCAGAGAAGTTTGTTCGTGTGCCGCACCTGCTGGCCGCCCTGACGGTCTGGGACTACTGCGAGACTTCCGTTAGGTACATCTTCGGGCAGGCCATAGGAGACCCGGTTGCGGATGTTATCCTTGAGGCGCTAAAGGTAGCCCCAGACGGCCTTACCAGGACCGAAATTTCTAACAATCTTTTTGGCAGGCACGAGACGGCGGAGCGTATCCAACTGGCGGTTGGGGAATTACTGGGCCGGGGCTTGATCACCATTGAGACAATTGAAACCACCGGGCGGCCCACAGAAAAACTGAAATATACGGGGAGTGCGAAAAAAGCGAATTACGCGAAATAAGCCCTTAACGTCCTGCTTCCTTTTTTCGCATAATTCGCTTAATTCGCAATGTGGAATAAGAAATGAGCTACTTAAAAATGGCATTATGGGCTTTGGAAGCGGCTACCGACGAGGGAGGGGACCGGGAAACGCAGACAACGGATATCCCCGACCATGTGCCTGACCACGCCCACGTTGAGTCATCCCAGGCCAGCCCCAGGAGCGCACTTTGACCTGTTATGACTGCGGCCACTTCCACCCCGCCGTCAATTCTCCGAATCCGAGTCAGGCGTGGGGTTGCTGCGGGAAACGGAACAAGGGCAGATATGGCGTGGCTATGGCGTGCGAGGCCCTGCTCCAGGTGGAGTCATATCCTGGTAAGGGGGAGGTGCGGCATTGATTACCGAGGGAGGGATGATGGCTATTCCAACTCCGATCAAAAGCATTCGGCTTAAATGCCTCGATTGCGTGTGCGGCAGCCCGAAAGAGGTTGAACTTTGCCCCGTCACGGGTTGCCCGCTTTATCTATACAGATTCGGGAAGCGTCCTACCACTCCCCGAAAACGGTCGTTTATCAAATCCGATGAGGGGATAGCCCCCATTTTTTTAGGGAATGGGAATGAAGATGGATAAACTTATCTTAAATAAGTATTGCCATTTCGAACCCCGCCCTGGTCCCCAGGGAAACTGGACCTACTTAGTGATGGTGATAGGTGGACCTCCACGGCCAGGGTGTCGGTAACCTCCAGGATCAGGCAAGGCTGGCTGAGCTGGCGTGGCGATGTTGACTTGCTGAGGTGACCCTTCAAGAGCCTGGATAACCACGGTAACACCCTCATTCTGCTGGGAGTCCTCCCGGATCATCCTCAATATCTTGGCGAGCAACTCATAGGCTCGGATGCGGACGGTATCAGACCGCGATTTTTCGGCCAGGCGCTTGACACCCTTGAGTACGGCAACCTCTCCCAGGCCAATGGCGCGACACACTTTTGCCGGGTCTGGCCCGCCTGCATCATGTTTAACGCCTGTTAATGAATTAGATGATTTTTCCAATTTCTCTAACTGTTTCAAATCCCTAGCTTCGCCAAACCTTGATTTTACGCTTGCAGCCGCGGCCTTTTTAGCATCAGCCTTTCGTTGCTCAGGCGACCGAGAAAGGGATGCTCTCCGACATTGCTCCCGACGTTCCTCTGAAACGGCCATTTCTCCTCTACCTTTCCCCTTGCCCGCCTGAGATCGTTCAACCTGGGGGCATCTCAGTCTGTGAATTTTCACCCCATAATAAATTTATTTTTGCACCTATGGTCATAAAAAGTCAAGAGTTTTCCTAGATCAACCGAGGAAACCTTGTTACCATCGTGGAGATTTTGACGGCCCATGCTCCCCAAAAAAGTTAACCTATTGGCCTCTACCCGTGGCATAATGCATTCAGGTGAGGCCCGATGAATCCTCTGGAAACCTATCTTCATTTCCAACTAAGGAGGCCAATATGTCTGAAGAAACTTTAAATTTGGAAACCTTGGCAGAACGCTTAGATGTGGTGGAGAAGTATAATCTCAGATTTAAGCGCCTGGGGATTGGGATTGCATTATTGGGGATATTGGGAGGCTTCTTGGGTGGGGTTATATCCGCAAAAATTTTCCAGATTCAGAAAACAGCCATGCCATCAAAAGTTATCGAGGCAGAAGAAATTTGTTTACTAGATCAACATGGTAAGAAACGCATTGCTATGGCCCTTTTAAATGATAAGCCAGCATTAATGTTTCTTGGTGAAAATGCTGAAGTTCCAATCCTTTTAACCGTGAATAAAAATGGCTCTCCAGAATTATTTTTTTCTTATAATGGGAGCAAGTATCCATCTATCATAATAGAGGCAGAAAAAGGAGTGCCCCGTCTGCTTATGAATGATAAAAATGGACAAGGGCGTATAATGTTAGCGATGGGACAGGATGAGTCTTCTGGTTTGAATTTTTATAACAAAGATGGGGAGTCTCGCATATCTATCGGAAATGACAAAACCGACTCCGCAAATATAAAACTCGATAACGGTAAGTGCGGTATTGGGATGATCTTATCGCCGGCTGGTTCCCCAGGCTTAGGCTTAGTAGATAAGAACGGAAAATTCCGCACCTTATTGACTTTGGATGATGGAAAGCCATCCATAATGCTTAGAGATGAAAAGGGGATATCCCGCGCCGTGTTAGGAAGCGTTGAACTGGTCAACAAATCAACCGGTACGGAAACCAAGCGATCTTTATCATCATTGGTATTTTTTGACGATACGGGTGATGTTATCTGGAAAGCACCCCCAAATAATTAGTTTTTCAGACCCAACAATTTTGTCGCAGGTGGGACCCCCCCAATGTGAGGATATTGATATGACTATCCCCAAGAATCATGAATTAACAAGAATATTCTTCCTAATCTTGGTTTCTTTTGTTTCACTTACCACCATTCCTTCAATTGTCTATGGTAGTAATTGGGTATTCGCAGGGAGTAATGAGGACTATACTGATTATTATAACCCATCAAGTATAAAGATAGATAAACAAAACAATATTATTAAAGTGTGGGCGAAATTGATTTATACACCTAAAGGGAAAAATGATTTATTAAACCGTCGTAAGGAACTTAATTTAAGTAATGAAAAATATATGTATTTGAACTATTCATTAATATTGTATTATTTCAATTATAAAGAATGGAAATTTAGTTCTAATCATGTAACAGTATATTCTAAATCAGGCGGTATATTAGGCGATGGTGAATTTCCGTATAAATGGAAGGATATACCTCCTGATAGTGTAGCCGAAGAAATGTTAAATAAAATACTTAACGAGTACAATATTCATAAAGAAACCAAAAATAACTAAGGTTAAAGAAAGTTACCTTTGGTAATCAGTTTTTCTGCTCTATTGGGTATCCAGCCTTCACCCACTCTTTCCAGCCGCCTCTGAGAACCCTAACAGGGAAAATGCCCATCCTTTCAAGTTCCTGCTTAACGCTGATACTGGTAGCTTCGTTTGGTGATGCGCAGTACAAGACAACTTCTCTATTTATGGGGAGGGCTTTACCTAAGGTTTTACCCCATTCAGATACCCTTGATGGATCTCCCCGCACAGCCGTCTTAATCTTTTTTTGGCTTCCAGCCCAATCCGTGGATTCCCGAACATCAATAATTACTGGCCTCCTATTAAAACTTTGCTGTGCTTCAAAAAAACTTTTATATTCTTGTCCTTGTGCCCCCACATACGAATCCTTGTATCCTCTAAGCACCCCTAAAGGCTCCCCCAGCCAGCTCCTTAGGGTGTCTTTCTCTATATATATTAGTTCAGATTTTTCCGCTAGGCAGGGAGTCAAAACCATTAGCAATGCAAATAGGAACAACAATATTACTCCAATTCTTTTTCTCATGTGGTCGTCTCCTGTAAACGGATTAGTAATTCTAATCAATAAGAGGTGGCTTGCACAATTTACAAGGCACATATCCTGCGGCCTGAGCCTCTTTGGCCGATTTAAAAGTGACCAGGTTCTCAGGCTTAATCTTCTGTGCCGCTCTGCAAGTGGGATAGTGATATTTGTTTGAATTTTTGGACCCCACATACTTGTAATCGAGGGCAAGGGCAACCGTCACAGCCAAGACCGCTATCACTAAGGTAATCGCGAGAAATAGGTGTTTCTTCTTAATCATGGCCATCCTCCTGAGTGTTTTAACAGACCGGTTACCGGCCTTCATATTTCTCAGAATGGTTTTTGTGCTTCTCCCAATTGTCTAAATATTCCTTGGCAAGCTCTCTGGACTTGATGATTAGTATATTTTCAGCATTTCTCTCTTCTGCGGCCTTGGTGAAGTTAAAACTCCCAGTAATAACCGTCTCCTGGTCAATAATCATGATCTTGTTATGAGCAATCCCATGGACAGAATCAATATAGGTGGGGACGTCCATATGGGCGGTGAAATCCGCGGCGCTGTATTTTTCTCCCCTCTGGGATTTTTCCAAGATAATCTCGGTGCGCACCCCCCGTTTATGAGCATCCACGAGGGCCTTGGCTATCGGTTGGGATGTGAAGGAGTAAGCCTGTACTAGAATTTCCTTGCTTGCCTTGTTCAACTCCCCCACAATCGCATCCGTGCATCCCCCATTCGGGCTGAAATATACCTGGACTGGCACATTGGTTAGGATGATTTCTTTGGCTTGGGAACCGCCAGAGTGAACGAGTAATAAGGCTATTGCAATTGATATAAAACGAAACGCATTGCGCATATCCAGATAAATTCCTTATCTTACAGGTTTATTGTTTATTGATTATATTGTCTCGGCAATGCCCCTTGTCCCTATCGTTCATATTTTCCATGAGATAAACCTACCAATTCATCTCTTTTGAAAGTAAATATTTTTGGGCTTCCTTGTCTCCAGCTTTTGCAGCAGTTTTCATGTCATCAATCGCCTGCTGTTTGTTCCCCAATTTTTCATAAGCCAATCCACGATTCCTATAATACTCAGCTTCAGGCAAAACGAATTCTGAAGTCACTTTGTCTATTTTTGCTAACCCTGCAACAGCCTCAGGAGAAGGTTCATGTCCATTGTTAAAAGCAATTATCGCCCTATTAAAATCTTCTCTGGCTTGTTGATAATTTCCTAATTTTAAATAGGCTTCTCCCCGGCTGTTATAGGCGTAATGGTCTAACGGGGCTAAGTCGATCACTTTATTAAGCGCAATAATTGCTTGCTGATAATCACCTGCATCCATGAAAGCGCTGGCCCTCCCCTGGGCCCCGAGCAAGTCAAGTGTAAGTGTAGCCTGAGCACGATCTACGGCAGAAGGCGCAGTCGTAGGGTTAGGTGTCGAAAGAGCCTCCCAAATGGCTAAAAGAATAATCAGTCCTGTAATAAAGCCGAAAACAACTAAAATACCTTTTGTTCCAGGATCACTATCAATATCCCGTTTAGCTGAAATACTATCTTTTTCGGTAGGCGCTGCTTTTGGGGGAGATTTAAACTTATGATAGGTAAAAGTTCCTCTTATTCCCTGAAAAAACATATAACCGAACATTATTCCAAAAATGACAACTTGGCGTACTGAAGTTAATGGATCTCCTTCATAAATCTGTGAAACTTTTGCACCTATAAAATAAATAAATAATATTACCGCGCAGGCCATATTTTTTTTATAAACGCCAAAGGACAATCCAAAAATAATTCCCGCATCAAGCAGATTCCACTCATTGTACCCCAAAAGGTTTAATAAGGAAAATATTACAGTTGTCACTCCACACACAATTCCAGCTATCCATGCAATTTTAATTGCCATATCAGCTTTTCTAATGTCTGATATTTGGAATGTTAAAACTGCCCTTCGGATAGAGGACTTTGCGGAAGCAGTATCTTCAGGCTGGGTTTCAGAGGCTATTTCCTTTGGTTTAACTAGCTGAGGGGGGGCTTGGGCTTCTTTCCCAAGCCATTCACCGCAATGCTTACATTTAATGGCGTCATCTTGTATTTCTTCAGCGCAAAAAGGGCATTTTTTCATGGCGGCTTGCTCCTCAACGGATTCTGCTTTTCTCTCTAAAACTCGATATATCTCTCAGCCCCGGCCTGGACAGGGGCAGGCGAAGGGAAGGCCGGCGCCTGGACGGAGCGGTGGAGGCTGCCCTGGTCTGGACGGCCTGAGACGCCCCAGAATGAGGGATAGGGGCGGGGGAGCTGATGGAGTGAGCCGGGACTCAATACTTGGGTATCTGGCCTCTCTGTTGTTCCCGTTCTTCCTTCTGAGCGTCCTCATAAACCGTCCCGTAAAATCCACCGAAATCCTTTTGGGGTTTATTATGCTCCGCTCCATCAACATAGCCATCATAATAGTCTTGAAACCAGTCTTTACGGGGCTGTTGTTGCTGCTGTTGCTGCTCATATTGGCGCTGTTGCTGCTCATATTGTGATTGCGCAGCCACAGGTTGGCTTACCAAAACCGCAATTCCCATTACCAGAATCCCGATTAGCTTTTTCATGTCAAAACTCTCCTTTTTCATATCTTGGGAGATTTTACAATTTCTCCTAACCATAGCGTTATTCTTTCGGTTTCCAGTCCTCATTTAGGCCCTTCCATAATTCTTGCCACCATTTCCCCTTTTCTTTAACAGGCCTGACCTCATTTAAAGAAATCTGTCTCATTCTTCCATCGCTGTCATATTTAACCCATATTAAATATTTTGGAAAAACCCATTTATCCTCCCATACCCCTTTATCCCCGAAATATCCTCCTCTAACTGATTTCAATGGCGATCCCAATTTCTTAATTGTTGTTTGGCGATCATCAGAAAATTTTAAATCATGCGGAATACTGCCTTTATATTGCCTTGGAATGTATCCTTTTAATCCTATGGAATATAAAAATATTGCTCTTAATAAATTATTTATAATTACAATATCAATAGCGTTATTTTGAAATTTATAATAAAAAGAGCGCGAAGAATCCACGGGTTCGTCGTTTAAAATTAAAAAAGGATAATAATAACTTACATTTTCAGGGCGTTCTTTTAGGCTTAATATGAAATGCTTCACTTCAATACTATCTTGTGGTTTGCCTAAAAGAGATACGAGGTCTACCTTAGGAAAGTCTTCACTTGTTTTTCTATCTTGATCATCTCGCCGTGATTGTTCCTCATATATTGGTTCTTCTGGTTTTTCCCTAATGATTTGCTCTTTATGTGAGATATGAAGAGTAATCTTCTCGTATGCCTCATTAATCTTACTAAGTTTTTCGTTGGCCTTCTTTTGCAACCGTTGGCTATCAGGAAATCGATCTGGATGCCAAACCTTAACTAAATCCCTATAGGCTTTTTTCACTTCTTCAAGTGAAGCCTCAGGCTCAAGGTCAAGACATTTATAGTATCGGTATATTTCATTCATCTTAACCAATTAGTCCAGTTGGATAATGTGAATATCTTACGGCGGGAGAGCGGCTAAGTAGGCTTCCCCCGCCTATCAATTCCTTCCAGCCTGGCATGGACCTGGTTGAGGTTGTCGAAAAAAAAACCGAGCTGCACCCTCAGGGCATCCCGGCTATTTCGATATTTAGATTCATTGCTCCCCTCTGGCGATAGGGGTAGCTCTACCAGATGTCTTCCTTATTTCACAATCGGGTAAGAAATGTCAATCAGAATACACTCTCCCACAGCCACCTTGCCCTCAATGGGATTGGGGCAAAGAGCACCTTGTAGAGATAACTCGCCTTGGTGGGAATAATCAGATGTGGATGGTGAGGGATTAACCCCGCAATCGCCCCGCCTGGCGGCATCTCAGTCTGTGAAATTTTGGCACATAATAAATCTTAATTTGTACTTAAGCTCTTGGAAAGTCAAGGGTTTTCTGAGGTCACTTGCATAGAGGCGGCGGTGATTTCACGGATGCGAGCCGCGCGTTTCTCCAATGATTCGGCTTCCTTGACACGACCGGTTATTCGATAGAGTTCCGCCATGTTCTCAAGGCTCGTGGCCACCTTGGGATGGTCCGGGCCGAGGGCCTTCTCCCGGATCGATAGTGAGCGCTTGTAGAGCGCCTCGGCCTCCCCGTACTGGCCTTGGGTGTCGTAGAGTACCGCGAGGTTGTTCAAGGTGTCGGCCACCTTGGGATGGTCCGGGCCGAGGGCCTTCTCCCGGATCGATAGTGAGCGCTTGTAGAGCGACTCGGCCTCTGCGTACCGGCCTTGGTTCTTGTAAAGCAACGCGAGATCGTTCAAGGTGAGGGCTACATCAGGATGGTCATGGCCAAGGGCCTTCTCCCGGATCGATAGTGAGCGCTTGTAGAGCGCCTCGGCCTCTGCGTACCGGCCTTGGTTCTTGTAAACCAGCGCGAGGTTGCTGAGTCTCGTGGCCACATCGGGATGATCCGGGCCAAGGGCTTTTTCCACTTGAGCCAGTGAGTGCTTGAAGAGCGCCTCGGCCTCTGCGTACTGGCCTTGGGTGCCGTAGAGTACCGCGAGGTTGTTCATGCTCGTGGCCACGCGAAGATTACTGGGACCAACTTCCTTCTCGGAGACATCAAGCGCCTTCTTCGCCACCAAAACCGCGTGGTCATACTGTCCCTTTTGGTATAGCGACCTCACCTCATTGGTGAGGGTATCCCATTCGATGCCTTGCGCATGGGCAGTATCTTCATCAGATTTCCTCTCCAATGTTTTGGGAGGTTTATCATTGGTGACTGGGAAATAGGTAGGGGGGGGTGACGGTTTAAATTCATTAGCCTGTTGGCCTGGGGTAAGGAGTTTTGACCGAGTTTCTAACTGGGAAATAATAAGCGCAATTACCAAAAGAGGTAGTGCTACAAAGATATTGTACCAATTAATGCTTGCTGTTAACAAAGCGATTCCTGCATTAATGAGATAAGGAATGTAAAGTACACGGATTGACAATGCAACATTCAAAGCCAGAATTAGGCAAACGATTGCAATACATGTCCAGGTAAATACTGGAAGTACAACATTTTCAAACTGCAATCTCCCGATTCCTACTTGAGTAAGCATATCAAATACAAATCCAGCAGAATAAGAAGACCCTAATGCCACTATGAAACCTGCCGAATTTCTCCATTTTGGATGGTTCTTGCAAATCCACTGAAGCAAAATCCAGAGAATGAAAACTGCGGCAATTTGTATGGCAATCGATTCCAGCATGATAATCATAGTTGATAGCACCTAATTATTTTAAGCGAGTTTTGGCGAAGAAATTCCGCACCCCAGTCTGGAGCCGGTGTAGGTTGTCGAAAAAAAACCGAGTTGCACCCTCGGGGCATCCCGGCTATCCACGCAAAATCAGAATCATGGCTCCCCTCCTTACAGAGGGCACCTATTTCCAGATACCTTCCTTATTTCACAATCGAGGGGAAGATGTCAAGAGCGCCGGGGAGTATTTGACATTCACAAGACTCTCCCAGCGGCAGACCAAATATTCCCTTCAAAATTTTTGGGTTGCGTCCCATAACCAGGGGGGGATATTCCCATGCGGTCGCAGTCGACCGGGGAGAATTTTTCATTAAAAATTTTGTGGGCGGCCCCATACCAGGGGGGGGTCTGCTGCTGGGGCTACCTCGATAGATTTTTGAAAAAATTCTCGTGCCACTCATTATGACCAGGGGGGCAGGAGTCCCTTCCCGCGGGGTTTTGGTTCCAGGGCCGAAAATCTATAGGGCCTGGCCTGGCGGTCGGGGCACGGGGGAGTGGATCGGGGGGCGAAGGAGCCTGGCAGTAAGCACCGGCCAGGGACAGGCAAGGAGCACCTGGGCCTCTCTAGTGGGAGGCGACCCCGATTCCCCCCCACGGACCGCCAGGATGCCCCAGGCTGAATCCCAGGCCCGAACCCTGGCCCCTACCTTTCACCTTGAGACGATCGGCTGAAATGGCCCGGATAGCGCCATGATTTTCGGCAAATTTGGGGCATGGCAGAGGGCAGTTTGACCCTGCCGGGTGATTTTGACACCGTGGCGCTTAAAACGGCTCCCCAGGATGCCCTACACGGCCCGATAGAGGGGAGGGCCAGGGTTTTACTATGCGGCCTCAATGCTCATCTGGGCAGCTTTCGGCATTCCCCCGCCAGAGGGCATGGCCGCGGTCTTCGCTTCCACCACTTGCAGCCGGGCAGAGCGCAAAGACACAACCTCCCCCCTCTTACCGCTAAATTTTAGATGCAGGTTGGAATTAGGGTTGGAAATCAACTCTTAGGCAAAAAGAAAAGGCCATCTCTTTGGCCTTAACTTATTGATATGCTTTGGCGGGCGATGGGCGACTCGAACGCCCGACCTTTGGTTCCGGAGACCAACGCTCTATCCACCTGAGCTAATCGCCCGCGCCAAAAAATTTTATCAAATGCACCCCCCTTGTCAAGGCAACCCGGTGCCGGGAAAAGAGGCCGGCCCAGGCAGGCGTAACCGTCCCGCCGGGCTCTGCGCCCGGCAGATTTTCGCCGCAGCAGATCTCGTGGCGCCTGAGGCGCGGCCTGGGGGCCATCCCAAGGGCCTTAGACCTTGACGATTTTTTGGAATCGTTGGGTACGGTTGACCTCAGCCGCGGAAAAGAGCGAACCCGGCGGCCCGCCCTCAGTTTTTCCCCCAGTGTCATGTATCAGATTTTCCTTTAATAAAAAATGTCCTTCATCTTTAGGCCCTTAAAATGTAGCCGCAAGCTAAAGTTTGCGAAAATCCTTGATAAAAAGAGCGCAGGCTCAAGCCTGCGGCTATAAGAACATGTAGATATTTTTAAAAATATTTCTGAAACATTCCCCTGGCCGCGGCCTCACCCGGCCAGCAGCCGGCCATCCTTCAGATAGAGGAGTTCATCCCCCAGCCGGTCCGCCTGGGCCGGGTCGTGGGTGATCATCAGGATGGTGGCCCCTCCGCCGGCCTTCATCCGCAGGATGATGTCCTCGATGATTTCCGCGTTCCGCGGATCGATGTTGGCGGTGGGCTCGTCCAGGAAGAGGATCTCGGGGGCCAGGACCATGGCCCGGGCCAGTCCCAGGCGCTTGGTCTCGCCGCTGGAGAGGTCCAGGGCCCGCTGCCCACCCTTGTGGGCCAGGCCTACGCTGGCCAGGATCTCCCTCACCCGGGCCTCCAGCTCCCCGGATTTAACCCCCCTGATCTTCAATCCATAGGCGACGTTGTTGAACACCGTGGTATTAAAGATGCCGGGGCGGGGCAGCACCAGGGTGAAGCGGCGCCGCAATTCCAGATTTTGGCCAAGGGCTGCGCCATTTTCCAGATAATTTACCCGGCCGGCGTCGACTTTCTCCAGGAGGGCCAGGATGCGGAACAGGGTGGATTTGCCGCTGCCGTTGGGACCCAGGAAGGCGTAAGTGCGGCCGGCGGCAAAGGCGTAGGAACAGTCCCGCAACACCGGGTTGCCAGGGTAAGTTTTCCGGAGGTTGGCCGCTTCCAGTCTCAGGCCCATGAACTCATCTCCAGTCCGGCGCCCCGCCCCCGCCGTTGCAGGCGGCGCAGGGCCAGGTTCGCCAGCAGGGCCAGGGCCAGCAGGATGATCCCCAGGACAATGCCCAGCTCGAAGTTACCCTTGTCGGTCTCCAGGGCGATGGTGGTGGTCATGACTCGGGTGTAGCCGGCGATGTTGCCGCCCACGATGAGCACCGCGCCCACTTCGGCATTGGCCCGCCCGAACCCGGCCATGATCGCGGAGATAATCCCATAGCGGGCTTCTTTGATGATGGTGACCGCCTGCTGCCGCGGGGTGGCCCCCAGGGTCATGGCCGCCTGACGAATCACCGGGTCGACGTTGACGATGGCGGCGTGGGCCAGGGAGGCGACGATGGGCCAGGCCAGGATGGTTTGGGCCAGGACCATGGCCGCCGGGGTATAGAGCAGGCTCAGGAAACCCAGCAGCCCCTGGCGGGACAGGAGCAGATAGAGAAACAGCCCCACCACCACCGGCGGCAGCCCCATGCAGGTTTGCAGGGTGTTGATCACCGCGTCCCGCCCCGGAAACCGCCGCAAGGCCAGGAGGGCGGCCAGGGGCAAGGCGATGACCGTCGCCAGCATGAGGGCGGCGCCGGAAACCCAGAGGGACAGCCAGACGATGCCCCACAGTTCCCGCAAGTCGAGGCCGCCCAGGAAAGGCAGAAGGTCGCTCATGGTCTCTCGGATCTACCTGGATCTTGCGGATATCCTGGCCGCGGCCAACCAGGCGCGCCGGCGCCTATCCTACGGCAAAACTCACCTGGCATTGGGGATGAAAAGCTGGTTGCCATGGGCATCCCGGTAAGCGGCAATGGTTTGCTGGCCTTCCGGGGATATCAGCCAGTTGATGAACGTCATGGCTTCTTGATATTTGACCTGAGGATGTTTTTCGGGATTCACCACCATCACCCCGTACTGGTTGAACAGGGACGGATCGCCCTGCAACACTATCTGCATCTCCAGCCTGTCCTTATCCTTGGTGGCCAGCCAGGTGCCCCGGTCGGTGAGCGTATAGGCCCGTTTTTCATTGGCCACCCGCTGGGTCTTTTCCATGCCCTGGCCCACCTCCAGGTACCACTGCTTCCCCTTGGGATCCAGGCCGGCGGCCTTCCACAGGGCCAGCTCCTTCACATTGGTTCCCGACTTATCTCCTCGGGAGACGAAGGGGCCGCCGGCGGCGTAGATCTTCTTGAAGGCCTCCGCCGCCGAGGTCAGTCCTTTGATCTGCAAAGGATCTCCCGCGGGGCCGATGATGACAAAATCATTATACATCAGATCGTGCCGATTGACGAAATAGCCTTCCTGGACCGCGGTCAATTCCTGTTCTTTGGCGTGTACCATGAGCATATCGGCGTCGCCCCGCTTGCCGATCTCGATGGCGGCGCCGGTGCCCACCGCCACCACATCCACGTGGATGCCGGTCTTTTTCTCAAAGATCGGCAGGAGATATTTGAACAACCCGGAATTCTCGGTGGAGGTGGTGGAGGCACAGCGGAGGTGAATAGTCTCCGCCGCGGCCTTAACCCCCGCCAGCGTCAGGGTCAGCATCAATCCAGCCATCCACGTCTTTAACCAGAAATGGTATCCCATTCGGCAGTCCTCCTTTTCCCGAAAATTTTCAATTGGTCCTTTGCGAACCTCTAAATATGGATTTTTTTGTTTTTTTGTTAGGGCACAGGGCGGGGCGACTCAAAATTGGCGGCTGGCCAGCCAATCCCGGAAGTCTGCCACCAGGAGCCAAAATCGGGTGACGGCCTCCTCCCCGGCGGCAGTGAGCCAGGCCCGGCCGCCCCGGCGACCGCCGAAGCTGCGGCCCACCAGGTCCTGTCCGGCCAGGCGGTTCAAGGCGGCCACCAGGGACCAGGCGTGGCTGTAGGCCATGTCCAGAGAACGGGCCGCCGCGGCGATGGAGTGGTGTTCCCGGATCCGCTCCAGGAGAACTACCCGGCCCCAGCTCAGGTAGGGCTCCCCCTCCTTTTCCAGCCAGAGGCGGCCTTTGATCTGGAAACCGTCCGCTCCGGGACTTTCTGCCAGGGCCGTGCCCCGGCCGTGATGGCTTCGCTTGTTTCCCATGGCGCTATTTTCTGAAAAATATAGCCCCAAAAAGCAGCCCGGGCAATGATTTTTTCCCAGCGGTTCCGGCCCCGGTCTGGCGGCGAGCCAGCCGCGGCTGCCCTCATTGCCTCCCCGATAGGTTCCCTGGTATTTTCATGCGAATATCTTGCCGGGTTATTGACATGGCCGAGCGCCTTCTTAATTTTAGACTGGCCCTCAGGGTCTGGAGGCTGGAGTTATGCCAGGCTGCCCTCGGGCGGTGGGCGGGAGGTTGCCATCCAGCTTAACCAAGGAGGAGGAGGATCATTTACGTTCACGATGGCGGCTCTGATCGGGTCGAACTCACCGAGGTCCTGATCAAGGAGGGAGTGGCTTACCAGGAGTGCAAAGTGGAGAGCGTCAGGGAGCTGGGGACTGCCAGTTACCGCCTGGTGGAAATCCAGGCCAACCTGCCGGAGGTGATCCCGGTGCCTGCGGAATATACCCAGGGAGATGTGGAGGCCAGGGCCTGGCGTCTGCCTTCGGGCAAGCTGATCATCAGCGACATGGACGGCAATCTGGAGCAGATTGCCTCCCCCTTACCGCGTTAGCCCGCCTCGGAGACTGACACCATGAGACTGTTGCAAAATAAATCGTAAATTTTGCTTAAAGTTACTTAAAAAATGGTTGCCCAGACCATAACTTATTGTAATATTTGACAATAAATATTGGGGGCGACAGTCCTGGGGAGAATGGTTGCAACGAGAGCTTCAATGGGAAACTGCGTGATGAGTTGCTCAGCGGGGAGATTTTCTGCACCCTGAAGGAGGCCCAGATCCTGATAGAGCGCTGGCGGCGGGAATACAATACGGTAAGGCCTCACTAGGAAAAACCTTACAAAAACTGAGCAAAAAGAATTTAAACATGAAAAATATTGGCATAGCTGAGATTAAGCTTACAGAAAAAGAAATTGAGGCGGCGGTCCAGGTCTTAAGGTCCGGCGCCTTGCGTCAGGGGAAAGAATGCGACGCCTTTGAGCAAGAGTTTGCCGCCAAGGTGGGGGCCAAATTTGCCGTAACCAGCGCCAATGGTTCCGCGGCCCTGCACCTGGCTTATCTGGCTTTTTTGCAACCTGGAGATGAAGTCCTGGTCCCATCCTTTACCTTCATGGCCACGGCCAGCATGGTGTCCATGAGCGGCGGCCAACCGATCTTTTGCGATGTGGACCCGCAGACCTTCCTTTTGGACCTGGAAGATGCGGCCAAGAAGGTGTCGCCCCGGACCCGGGCTATCTCGCCGGTGCATCTTTTCGGCAATGCCTGTGATATCGACGCGGTTCAGGCCTTTGCCAGGAAGCACCACCTGGTCATCGTGTGGGATGCAGCCCAGGCTCACGGGGCGGAATACCGCGGTAAAGACGTCGGCTCCTTTGGGGATTTCGCCGCCTACTCCTTTTATCCCTCGAAGAATATGTTTGTGGGGGAAGGGGGCATGACCTGCACTGACAATGACGAGTATGCCCCCAAGTTG